>Ga0209656_10000435_pt1 | contig 27571 bp, 25 predicted proteins | sample BogFormECP12_OM2_FD_188239 | JGI IMG/M metagenome (GOLD analysis project Ga0209656, IMG submission 188239) | Bog forest soil microbial communities from Calvert Island, British Columbia, Canada - ECP12_OM2 (SPAdes) (version 2) | ecosystem: Environmental > Aquatic > Freshwater > Wetlands > Bog ...
TGGAGTGATGCCGCCGCAGCGCACCTGATCGATCATCACGATGTCCACCGAGCGGGCCTCGAGCATGTGGCGGAACGGCACGACGCCCCAGAGGTATTCGCCGCCGGCGACCGGCGTCGCCAACGCCGCGGCCACCCGCGCGAGACCCGGGTAATCGTCGTGCGCCGTTACATCCTCGAGCCAATAGAGGCCGACGCCGGCGTCTTCGACCCGCCGGCCGATGTCGATCGCCTGCTCGACCCGCCAACGCTGGTTGATGTCGCACATCAAATCCATGTCCGGGCCGACAGCCTCACGAATTAGCCCGGCCTGCTCAACTTCGCGAGCGGGAGAGGTGACACCAGGCAGGCCGAGCTGCATCTTCGCCTGGCGATAGCCTTTTTCGCGTAGCCTTCCGGCTGCGGTGACTGCCTCCTCGAGTTTGAGCCCGCGCCGCAATGCGCCGCTCGCGTAGGTGGCGATCCGATCGCGCCCGCCGCCCAGCAACTTCCACAACGGCAGGTTCAAAGCCTTGCCGTTGATGTCCCACAGCGCCACGTCGATCGCCGACAAAGCCATCGTCAAGATCCCGCCCGGGCCGGTGCCGCCGGCCGCCGCGGCGAGCTTTGCCGCGACCGCCTCGACGCGCAGTGGATCCTCGCCGATTGTGAGCGCGCCGAGTTCATCGACGGCGAGCTTCAAGGTGCTGGTCAGCCTGCCGCCGAAATAGGTCACCCCGATTCCTTCGATTCCGTCGTCGGTGCCTATCCTCAAAGTTACGATCGGGTTGGTCGCGTTCGGGTTCTCCGAAAACCCGGCGAGCGGCTCGTCGTTCGGCAGCGCGACGATCTGCGAACGGATGGTCGAGATCTTCATGACGCCACGGTGAACCGGTTGACCGTGTCTTCTCGGAAGGCGAGGCCGAGACCGGGACGGTCGGACAGGATCAGCTCGCTGTTTTCGAGGGCGGCGGTCCCTTCGAACAATTGCAGCATCCAGCCCATGTATTCGACGGTGAGCCCATTCGGTACCGCCGCCACGAGATGGGCGTGGATCTCAGGGATCACATGGCTGACCACCGGCAGGTTGAAGGCCTCGGCCATGCCGGCGACCTTGATCCATTGCGTGATGCCGCCCACGCGGATCAGGTCGATCATCACGTAGTCGACCGAGCGCGCCTCGATCATGTGGCGGAACGGGACGATGCCGTAGACCAGCTCGCCGCCGCAGATCGGCGTCGCCAACGCCGCGTTGACCCGCGCCAGACCGGCGTAATCGTCATGCGTCGTCACGTCCTCGAGCCAGAAGAGGCCGACCCCGGCGTCTTCGACACGCTTGCCGATGTCGATCGCCTGCTCGACCCGCCAGCGCTGATTGATGTCGCACATCAGCTTGATGTCGGGGCCGATCGCCGCGCGCACCCGCCGCATGCGCTCGACCTCCTTGGCGGGCGAGGTCTCGCCGGGCAAAGCGAGCTGCGTTTTCATCTCGCGGAAGCCCTTGTCCTTCAGCCGCCCGGCCGCGGCCACTACCTCGTCGAGTGACAGGTTGCGCCGCAGGGCTCCGCTCGCATAGGTCGGCACGCGCTTGCGCGCCCCGCCCAGCAGCTTCCACAATGGCTGGTTCAGCGCCTTGCCGCGGATGTCCCAGAGCGCGATGTCGATGGCCGAAAGCGCCAAAGTGAACATCCCCGCCGGCCCCGAACCGCCGCCGGCGGCGCGCAGCTTGGCCACGATCGCCTCGATGCGCAGCGGGTCTTCGCCGATCGCCAAGGCACCCAGGTCGTCGACAGCGCGCTTCAGCGAGGCAGTGATTGCGCCACCGTAGAAGGTGACCCCGATCCCTTCGATCCCGTTATCGGTGTCGAGCCGAACGATCACGATCGGCCGCGCAGCGTTCGAGTCTTCCGGCGTGTTGGCGAGCGGATCCTGTTGCGGAAGTAGAAGGATCTGCGAGCGGATGCGCGATATCTTCATCGGTTACCTCCCGAGATAAATTCCCCTGTCGGCAGGGAAAAAATGCGGTTCAGTGCCCGAAAATCGCCCGATCGTCGGCGAAAATATTCTATATATCAACGCCTTGTTTATGCTTTTGACATGCTCGTCGACAGCGGAATTTGCGGCCGTCGGCAGCGGATCGGCAGCGGAACTTGGCAGGGGTCGCGAACCTTGATATAAAGCCATTTGCTAACTATTTCATAATTGATATTATAGCACGTACAGCGTATGTAATCACGAACCTGGCCGCGGCAAGGGTCCGGGCGTTGTCACCTTCAAGCAACGCGGTAGCGGTCGATCGTGGCCTTGTTGAATTTGAGCCCGAGGCCGGGCGCGGTCGGCATCACCAGTTCGCCGTTTTGCTGCTCCGGGACTTCTTCGAACAGCGGCGCCAGCCAAGGCATGTATTCGACAGTCAGCCCATTCGGGATCGCCCCGATCAGATGGACATGGACCTCCGGAATCAGGTGGCTGACGACCGGCAAGTTGAACGCCTCGGCCATGCCGGCGACCTTGAGCCATTGGGTGATGCCGCCGACCCGCACCAGATCGATCATCACGACATCGACCGAGTGCCTCTCGACCATATGACGGAACGGCACGATCCCCCAGACATACTCGCCGCCGGCGACGGGTGTCGACAATGCGGCCGTGACGCGAGCGAGGCCGGCAAAATCGTCGGCCGTTGTCACGTCCTCGAGCCAAAAGAGGCCGACCCCGGCATCCTCGACCCGCTTCCCGATATCGATCGCCTGCTCCGGACGCCAGCGCTGGTTGATGTCGCACATCAACTTGATGTCGGGGCCGATCGCGTCGCGCACCCGCCGCATGCGCTCGATCTCCTTGGCTGGTGTGGTCTCGCCGGGCAACGCCATCTGGGTTTTCATCTCGCGCCAACCACGGTCTTTGAGCGTCGCTGCCGCCTGCACCACCCGGTCGAGCGTGAGGCCGCGCATCAAGGCGCCGCTGGCGTAGGTCGGCACCCGGTCACGCGCCCCGCCCAGCAATTTCCACAATGGCAGGTTCATCGCCTTGGCGCGCAGATCCCACAGCGCGGTATCGAGCGCGGAGTGAGCCAGGTTGAAGATGCCGCCCGGCCCGGCCGAGCCAGCGGCCGCCCGCAATTTGGCGGTGACCATCTCAACCCGCACCGGGTCCTCGCCGACGCACAGCGCCCCCAATTCCTCGACCGCACTTTTGAGGGTGCCGGTCAGCGCGCCGCCGAAATAGGTCGCCCCGACCCCAACCGCCCCGTCATCGGTCTGGACCTCCAGGGTGACGATTGGACGCTTGCCGTTCGGGTTCTCCGCGGCGCCGGCAAGCGGCTCGTCGGCCGGAAGGGCAACGATCGAAGAGCGGATACCGGAGATCTTCATCGCATCAGCCTCAGCGGTGGAAAGGCCAAGAGTTGCACCCCGCGCGCCGCAAGGGAAGCGTGATCGGCGTCGCCTTTGCTAATGACTAAGATCTGGCGCTTGATACCCGTGCCGGGTGTCGGCTCGGGATGGTGAGCGGAAGTCCGGTCCGTTAGGAGTATATGGCCTTGCGTGACTACTGGACGCCGCCCGGTGCCGGGCTTAGCGTTGGCCGGACCCATTACCCGAGGACCGTGGGATGCAGCGGTCGTCGCGCGTCGACTACGACGCGATCGCGCCACTCTACGACAGCCAGCCGCACCGCGAGAAATCGTCCGATCCTGCGCTCGCGGCGTTTCTCGCTGAGCGATCGGCACTGGGAACAGCACTGCTCTTGGACATCGCTTGCGGCACGGGCAACCAGCTCCTCGCTAACCGCGCGATTGCGTCGAGTGCGAGGATGGTCGGGTTCGACGGGTCGCTCGGCATGCTGCGCCAGGCGCGCGCCAAATCGGCCGAGATCGGCTGGGTCCACGGCGACAGCTCGGCATTGCCGTTCGCTTCCGGCACGTTCGATTTTGCCAGCTGCCAATACGCGCTCCACCATTTCCGCGACAAAGCGGGAATGGTGCGCGAGGCGTTTCGCGTGCTGCGGACTGGTGGACGCCTGGCGATCTTCAACATGTGCCCGCACGACAGCCTGGATTGGCTCTATTACTACTATTTTCCAGAAGCGCTGACGCGTGACCTCGCCGATTTCTGGCCGCCCGAGGCGATTGCGGCGGAGATGACGGCGGCCGGTTTTGCCGATGTCCTGGTCGATCGCGACCATCGGCGCTACGAGCGTAACCTGGCGACGTTTCTCGAAGGGCTGCGCCGCCGCGACCGCAATTCGCAACTTCTGACACTTTCGGATACGGCGTACGAGGCTGGATTGCGCCGCCTGGAGAGCGAGCTGGCCGATCCGAGCGCACCGCGTGACCGCGCCGATCATAGGTGTGTCGTTACCGTTCGCGGCGACAAGCCGCTGCACTGAGCTAAAGGAGAAACCCGTGGCCCAGGCCGCGCGCTTCCGCGAGCTGCTCCGTCACGATGGGATGATCGTCGCGCCCGGCGCCTATGACGGCATCACCGCGCGGATTATCGCGCGCGCCAGGTTCGAGTGCGTTGCCAAAGCGCCAACGCCGAAAGGGTTCGCGAGTAACATCCGTGCCTCCGGTGAACGTCCGTTCAGGGTCGATCTCCGAGGTTCGATCACAGTCTCGCGAACCGCCGGTACCGCCACGAAACCCGGCGTTCAGGGCGGCCAGGGCGAACCGCCGGGTGGGGTGGTTAGTGGACTAGCACCGACTGAGGGGACCTGCCAGGTGTGCTCTTTGACAGCGAGACCGATACCCGCGCCACGAGTTCCAGCTGACGAGCGCGAATGAGCCGTCCAACGCGGCTCAAGCGCATCTTCGCCGAGTTTGGCGCGCTCCGGTCATCACCTGAGCGGTCCTGGACACTCTGAAGTCGAGGGCCGAGCCCCTTTGCATCGGCGGCATTAATTGAGTAACGCCTGGAGTTCCAATAACGTGCGAATTTCGAAGTCGGGAACGATGTCCAAGCACTTTGGTTCGCTGCTTCTATTTAGCCACACGGACACTGCGCCAACTGCTTTCGCGCCTGCGACACCCGCTCGCAACGAGTCTCCGACATGAAGCAGTTCATCGGGAGCGCAGCCGGCCTCCTCGCAGGCTACCCGGAACAGCGCAGGGTCCGGCTTTTCAACGCCGACATCCTGCGCAAACACCACATACGTGAGGCGATCTTGCAAGCCACATCGATCGGGATAGCTGTTGCCGTTCGACACCAGCCCGAGAACGTAGCGGGCGCTTAGACAATCCAAAGTAGGCAGGACGTCTGGATACAGCTCTATATCCCCGAAACGGTGCTTCAGATAAATAGCGCTGAGATGTTCAGCAAGATCATGCTGGTCGTTGCCGACGGAGTGCAGCGTACGAACAAATCCCTCCAGTCGAATCTGCTCAAGGCTGAGTGATTTACTCTTTAATTCCCCGGCAACCGTGTTGCGTATTTCGATCATCCGGTCGATCGTCAAATCGACGGGTCCGACATGAGGCAAGAATTTCCGTATTTCCACTAGTGCACGGCCAAGCGAGTGCCGCATGACCGCCTCAAAATCCCAGAGCGTCATGTCGCCATCGAACGAGATGGCTTTTATCCGTCGGATCCGATCGATTTGATTGATGCTGTTTACGTGCGGCATGACCTAAACTGCACGATGATCCTTGGGTACTAGCGAACGGCGGGCGTGCGAGAGCGAATCGGACCATGGCAGGAATGTCAAATGCGGCCATTCTCCCCGCCACCGTGCGATCTTTGCTTCGAAGATTGTCTCTGTGACTTGAATTTTATTTGGTCTAACAACAAGGTTGAATAAATCATCCAGGCCAAAGGGTGCACAATATTCGAAAATCCCCGCACGACGCCGCACCCCGATGCTCGTGGCCGTCGTTGGAAACGTTGCAATCGCCGCTTCCGTCGAGGGATAGGGCGAGATCGGATAGCCGAAGACCCCTTCATACCAGAGATGGACCCGCGCTTCGTTCTTGACGTCGAGCTTGATCGGTAAATGCGCAAAGACCCGCCGCAAGCGTTCCTCGTGAGCGGTCTCGGCTTCCACTGAAAGGTCTGCGGCATCGAAATAGACAATGTCCGCATCCTTGATACCTTGTGCTGGCGGGCATCGCGCCGACAAATTCCACACGGTCTGAGCGACTGCACCGGCGGCGAGCCAGCATTCGAGTAAGGCAATCTCATCGAACCGGCGCAGGATTTCCCACAGCGGCTCGTTCTGCCGTAGCGCAGCTTCGAGACGATCCGCCGGCGGGTTCACCCGGGCAAGCTCGCAATTCGCGGCCACGGCCGCGCGCTCACCTCGTGGGCACACGGTAGCCGGACATAGCCCAAATCGTAAATGCGCGGCATGATTCCGTATCGAAAAAGTAGGCCTGTGATTCCTGAACCGATGGGCTTCGCGATGGACGATAATATCCTTCTGCCCTTCAACCAGCACGCAAGAACGTCACCGCCGCTTTCGATGGTGGACGGATTACCTCAGACGGCGGCGTTCGGCCAAAGCAGAGCGCCGGGTCGGCATCGCCACCCAACACAGCGGTTCACCCTCATCTCCCCAAAGGTCTCATTTGGGGCAGGCGCAGCGGCTGCGGTCGACCAGGACCAGCGTCCGCAAAGGGTCGACCTGAGCCGACCGATTGTCGCCCCGCGAACGGCGGCAACCACCGCGAAACCCGGCGTTCAAGACCGCGCCGTTGGCGCTCAGTCGAGCCGGGGCGAACTACCGGACGAGGTGGAATTCCGGCCTTCGAGGGCGTCGTCACCGGCGCAACTCGCTGCCTCGGCGGCGGCCCTTACGGACCCACGGCTGGAGGTCCGCAAACTGCAAGAAACTCGTGGAGGTGCATTAATCAAAGTATGATCGTAGTGATAGGCTACCCAGACCTAGCCCGCGAACGAGCCAGATGCCTGACGACAAGGTAGCAGATAACCTGCAGACCATTGCTGATCTCCAGCACGAGCTCGCTCAACGCACGGCTGAACGCGACGAAGCTTTGGCCCGAGAGACTGCGACCACCGAGGTGTTGCAAGTCATCAATTCCTCGCCCGGCGACCTCGCGCCGGTTTTCGACGCGATGCTCGAAAAGGCGATGCGGCTGTGCGAGGCGGCTTTCGGTATTCTCTGGACCTATGATGGCGAGCTGTTTCGCGCTGCCGCCTTGCGCGGTGTGCCCCCGGCTTTCGCGGAGGCAAGACGCAGTCCGCAGCGGCACGGCGCAGAGACAGCGCTCGGACGAGTGGCCCGCGGGGAGCCTCTCGTCCACATCCCCGATGTCGCGGCGGATGAACTATACCGTTCGGGCGACCCACACCGGCGAACGCTGGTCTCGCTCACTGGCGCCCGTACCTTCCTCGTCGTACCATTGCGCAAGGACGATACCTTGCTCGGCGTAATCACGATCTACCGCCAAGAAGTGCGGCCGTTCACCGACAAGCAGATCGCACTGTTGCAGAACTTCGCCGCGCAGGCGGTGATCGCGATGGAAAATGCGCGCCTGCTCGGCGAATTGCGCGCCCGCACCGATGAGATCGCCGGTTGGAACCGGGAACTGGAGGCGCGTGTCGCGGCCCAGCTCGCTGAAATCGAGCGCACCGGGAAACTGCGCCGGTTTCTCGCGCCGCAACTCGCTGACCTCATCGTCGCCCAGGGCGACGAATCGATCCTGGAAAGCCATCGCCGCGAGATCGTCGTCGTATTCTGCGACCTGCGCGGATTTACTGGCTTTGCCGAGCGCGCCGAGCCGGAAGAGGTCATGGCCTTGCTGCGCGACTACCACGCCGCGATGGGGCCGATCGTCGCGCAATTCGAGGGCACGATCGATCACTACGGCGGCGATGGCATCATGGTGTTCTTCAACGATCCGGTGCCGACGCCGGACCCGGCCCGGCGGGCGATCGACATGGCGGTGGCGATGCGCGAGAAGGCGCAGCACCTGGTGCGGACCTGGCGCCGGCACGGGCATGATCTCGGCGTCGGCGTCGGCGTCTCGCAGGGTTATGCCACGCTGGGCCAGATCGGCTTTGCCGAGCGCATGGACTACACTGCGATCGGCACGGTCACCAACCTTGCGGCGCGGCTCTGCGCCGAGGCCAAGGACGGGCAGATCCTTGTCAGTCGCCGCGTTGCGATCGCGGTCGAAGACAGCGTTCAGCTAGAAGAGATCGGCGATTTGTCGCTCAAAGGGCTCAGCCAGGCCATCGCCGTTTACAACGTCGTCGCGGTCGCTGCGGAGACACCAGCCTCCTAAAGCTTGTAGATTTCGGCGACGGACCGGAACTACCGCGAAGGTCCGATGAGGGTCGAGCGTCGCCCTCCAAGCCGGGTACCAAGCGTATGATCTGTACCCTAAGTCGCCGGGTTCGCGATGATATGGCTGCGAAAGGTCAGCGGATCGCCGATATTGCGGGTCGGCTCGAGGCTGCCGCCGTGTCCGGTCCCGTTGAGCCTAGCGTTTAGCGGCGCCTTGAGCGACCCTGTAGCAATCACAGAGCACAAAAGGGGAAGCCCGATGCTGATCGTCGACGCACAAATCCATCTCTGGGAGAAGGGCACGCCGTCCGCGCACCATCGTCAGGAGCCCTATTCGGCGGAAGAGGCGATCGCGGGCATGGATCAGGCCGGCGTCGACCGGGCGCTGATCCACCCGGTGCTGTGGGACCCGGACTCGAACGAGCTGGCGCTCGAAGCGGTGGGCAAGTACCCCGACCGCTTTGCGATCATGGGCTGGTTCTATCTCGACGCCCCGAACGGCCGCGACCTCGTCGCGCACTGGAAGGAGCGAAGGGGTAAGCTCGGCCTGCGCTTTTATACCAACGACCGGCACCCGCATTCGTGGTTCACCGACGGCACGCTCGACTGGCTGTGGCCCGCCGCCGAGCGCGCGGGGGTGCCAGTTTCGCTCGGCGCGGCGATGTTCCTGCCGACCGTCGGCCAGATCGCCGAGCGCCACCCCGGCCTGAAATTGATCGTCGATCACATGGGTGTGCCGCGCGCCAGCACGGGCGAGGCGGCCTATCGGTTCCAGCCGGAATTGCTGGCTTTGGCCAAATACCCGAACATGGCGGTCAAGGCGACCGGTCAGGCCGGCTACGCCGAGGACGCATACCCGTTCCGCAGCCTGCATCCGCACCTCAAGCGCTGTTTTGACGCCTTCGGGCCCGAGCGGATGTTCTGGGGCACCGACATTACCCGCATGCCTTGCTCATGGCGGCAATGCGTGACCTTGTTCACCGAGGAATTGCCCTGGCTGAAGGGCCGCGACCTCGACCTCGTGATGGGCGAGGCCCTATGCAACTGGCTCGGCTGGCCGCTTCCTGTCGGCGGCAAAAGCTAACGCGATAGACCCGCCGGCAATGCTACGATTGCGAAGGACAACACACGCCCTTGGCGTCAGATCGCGAAGAGCCTCTCACGTGCGTCTGGGCGTAGCGGGCGAGGCGTTTGCCGTTGTCTGGGTTTGCCCTGAGATCGTCATTCGGCATATTCGCCTCCCATCGCACTGGCCCGGTGGCCGGGCTTGACCCGGCCGCTTACGTCTTGTTCGGTGCGGCGACCGTTATGCCATTGCTCACGCGGGTTTACGCGCCACGGTCCGCGGGTCGTCGACATCGAGCTCGATAACCTCGCTGCGAAAGGGTGTTGCGGCCATCAACGTCACGCCCTCCGACGATTGAAAGCGGTGCCAAGCACCTTGCGGATTAACCGCGATCATCCCGGCACGGAGAGCGAAGGATTGGGGCCCATCCTCGCCGAGGATTTCCAGGGTCGCAGCGCCGTCGAGGACGTGGATCAGCTCGTCACCGGCGAGATGGGCTTCCCAATGGCCTTTCCCCGCAAACTTCGTGATGCTAAGGCCGCCATCGCGGTACGACGCCAATCGTGCGGCGCTTCCCTTCCGGTCTGCCATGGTCGATTGCGGAGTCCGGCCGCGGAACATTGTCAGCTTCGCGAGTTCCGCGGCGAGATCGATGATGCTGGGCGTTCCGCTTGCGATTACTTTCTTCGGCTCTGCTGTCCGAGGGTCGTCGACATCGAGCTCGATGTGGTCGCCGGGAAGCGTCGAGCTCACGGTCGTCCCGCCCTCCGCAGAGCGAAAGCGGTGCCAAGCACCCTGCGGAACGATGGCCATCATTCCGGCCTGAAGCACGAAGGACTTCGGCGGCCCGTCGTCGCAGACAATGTCCAGGGTCTTCGTGCCGTCGAGAATGTGAACCAGCTCGTCCTCGGCATGTTCTTCCCAATGACTTGTCCCTGCGAACTTACCGGCGAAGAGGATACCGTCCCGATAAGGGCCCAATTGCGTCCCAGAGCCGCGGCGCTCCGCCCGCGTTGTTTGCGGGGTTAGTCCACGGAACATGGTCAGCTTCGCGAGTTCTGCGTTGAGGTCGATGATGCTGGGCGTTCTGCTTTCCATTTCTCCCTCCATTAGTTGACGGCTACAGAAAACCAGGGGCGCGCGCCAAATAGTTGCCCCAATTGCCAAAAGGCCGCGACGCCATCAGGACATAGGGCTCTTCGATTCAGCCACTGACTTGGGATCTATATCCCAATTCCGTCGGTTCACGGTAATGGCCGCTATCGGCACCGAGCTGACTAACACCGCGAAGCACGCATCGTAGGCGCCGCTCGTGATCGGACCACGTGCAAGTCTGGTCCGATGGGCTCGGTCGGCGGGGCTCAGCCGTCGACCAGCGGGATTACGTCAGTGGCGAACCATTGCAGGCGCTCGATGCTCTCCCTAATGGACTGGCCGCGGCAATCGAAGATCAGCTCGTGCGCGCCGATCGCCGCGAAAGTCTGGATGTCGCCGGCGATGTCTTCCGGCTTGCCGGAGAAGGGCCGGCGGGACCCGTCTCGCGTTGCAATCCCAGTGTCATAGAGCGGCGCCTTGTAGGAGATCGTCAATGCCGAGAAATCGCGTCCTTCGGCCTCGGTCAGCTGCTTCAATGTGTCGAGATGGGCGCGCATCTCTTGCGGCGGCAACGGCGAGGCCGCAATGGCGCCGACCGGGTGCCAGCCATCGCCATGCCGGGCCGTGCGCCGCAGCGCGGCGCGGGAATGCCCACCGACCCAGATTGGCGGGTGCGGCTTCTGTATGGGCAAGGGTTCGCAGCGGATATCGGAGTATCGGTAGAAACGGCCATCGAAGCTGGCGGGCGACTGAGACCAGAGTTGCTTGAAGATCGTGATCCACTCGTCGGTCACGGCACCTCGCGCATTGAAGGCGGGGCTGTTCAGCGCTTCGAATTCTTCCTTCAGCCAGCCGGTGCCGACCCCCAAAGTGACCCGGCCGCCGGACAACACATCCAGCGAGGCCACCATCTTCGCGGTCAGCATCGGATTGCGGTAGGGCAATACCAGCACGGAGGTGACAAGACGCAGCCGCTCGGTTGCGCCGGCGACCACCCCGAGGATGGAGAACGTCTCCAGCGCATCGCCCACGCTCGGGTGCTTGCCATCCAATGTGTAGGGGTAGGTGGACTGGCTTTCGACCGGCAAGACGATGTGGTCCGCGATCATCGCCGAGTGCAAGCCCAGCCGCTCGCCTTCGCGCGCCAGGGCGAGAATGCCGTCGCGCGTAGCGGTCGGGCCGCGGGTCGGGAGATAAAAGCCTTAGCGCATTTGGGGTGACTCGCTGTTCTTTCGTCGATCAGTGCACAGTTGTCAACCCAGCAACAGGAGGGCTTGCGGAGCCGCAATGGCGCCCGCTCAGCATCCGGCGCGCATCGTCCAAGCGGTCCGCGCCCGCCGGCATAGGCCTTCAACAGCGTGAACTCGATCAGGTCGTTAGCGTCCGCGATGTTGCTGGAAATTCGGGTGAGCGCGCCGGGCCCAATCGTTACACCGAGCTCGGCGCGCGGATGAGAGAGCGTGGTCATCGGGAAGGCCCATCACCTGATCCGCCCGGGCCCTACGAACGTCCGTAATCGGCGCATCCTTGCCCTCGGTTTTGTCCTTGGGCGAGGGGCCGGGGTCCATCCGTCAGAGACGATCTGCGCGGATACCTAGAACGGCTGCAATCGGATCGAGAGCGGCCCAACGCCGGCACCATGCGTTAGATTTTGACCACTAAGTCGCTGGGCTCGCGGTGATATAGGTGCGAAAGGTCAGCGGATCGCCGATATTGCGGATCGGCTCCAGGCTGCCGCCGGTGCCGCGGACGACGATCGTGCCATAGCCGAAGATGCGGCCGAGGAGGGTCTGATCGACGTCGACGCTCTCGACCTTGTCGCGGTTCATCTCGGTCGTGTGGCGGGCGAGCAGACCGGTCTTGTAGATGACGCGATGGTCGGTCACGGCCAGCTCCGTCGTCGCCCGCCGGATGAACGCGCGCAGTCCGGTCGACAGCGCCAGCAGCGCGAATATGACCGCCGCTATTCCCAAGGCCAGGCTGATATTCTGATTGTCGCTGGTTGAAACCGACGCTCCCGCCAGAATGACGCAGACAATCAGAAGCAAGATCGTCCGTAGATAAATAACCCAATGCAGCTTTGCTGCATAGACGATCGTTTCGCCCGGTTGCAATACGCGTCTGACATAACGCATCGCCCACGCCCTACCGCTGCCGGGCGGTCATGCGGCGGCTCGGCCGCTCAGCGTCGCCTTGTACGCACGAACAGCCTCGGCAAAACCCATCACCACGGCGTCTGCGGTCAGCTCGTGCCCGATCGAGGCTTCTGCAAACCCCGGCAGAGCCGCCGTTAACGGCGGCAGATTGTCGAGGTTCAGGTCGTGCCCGATATTGACGATCAAGCCGAGCTCGGCGGCGCGTGCGGCGGTCGCGGCGCAGGCTTGCAGCAGGGCCTCGGGGCTGCCGGCGCGAAAGGCCGCGGCGTAGGAGCCGGTGTAGATTTCGATCCCGTCGGCACCGGCGTCGCGCACCCGCTCGACGATGGCAGGCTCGGGGTCGACGAACAGGATGACGCGGGAGCGCATCCCTTTGAGGGCGGGGATCACCGGATCGAGCAGCCGGCGATCCTCGGCTCTAAGCTTCCAGCCCTCCTCGGAGGTTAGAACATCGGGCGCATCCGGCACCAAAGTGCACTGTTCGGGCTTGACCTCGCCGACGAGATCGAGAAAGCGGCGATCGGGATAGCCTTCGATATTGAGCTCGAAGCCCGGGCGCCAGGGGCGCATCAGCTCGGCAAGGCCGAACACGTCGGCGCGGCGGATATGGCGCTCGTCGGGCCGCGGATGCGCGGTCAGCCCGTCCGCGCCAGCATCGTGCGCGATCCGGCCGAAGCGCAGCACATCCGGCACTCCGGTGCGCCGCGAGTTGCGCAATAGCGCGATCTTGTTGAGATTGACGCTGAGGCGAGGCATGGCGCCGAGATTACACCCACAGCCCCGCCGCGGTCAGCTGTCAATCACCTCGCCCCGTTTGCGGGGAGAGGTCGGCGTCTGCGCAGATGCCGGGTGAGGGGCGACGCGTCTGACAAGCAGGCGCGTCGGTACGCAAAAGAGGCCCCTCGCCCCCGTCCCTGTCCCCGCAAGGGGGCGAGGGGGAACAAGTCAGCGCCTCATTAGGCGTCCGCGCCGGTCTCACCGCCGACGGCGTAGCCTTGCATGCCGCTGGGGTTGGCGGCGGCCTTTAGCACCGTACCTTCCGGGGTCGCCTCGCGGGCGCAGCTGGCGAGGCGGCCTTCCGACCGCGGCTCCCCGATCCTGCTTCATCGGCCGTGATATCTCCGGTTCGGACGCGGCGTGCGACGGCGGAAGCAAATTCGGCTGCCGCAAAATCGCTGACGATCAACACCGGCGTGTTTATCCGGAAGAACGCATCGGTTCGCGCCGTGAAGGCATCGACCATCAGTAATGCGACGAGCACGCTCGCGTCGACATAGACGCTCACCGCTCGTCTTCATCACGGAGTTTCGTCAAGAGCGCGCCGGCATCCTCCAACGGCGCGGCCCGCCCTATCCGATGCTCGGCAAGCCAATCCAGATCGGCAGTTGAAACTGCGCGAGCCGGTTTTGGGACGGGCTTGAGCACGACGACGGCATGGCCGTGGCGCGTGATAACGATCTCCTCACCCTCGAGGGCGCGATCCGATCAGTTGCGAAAGCCTATTCCTAGCTTCTGCGATGCTGTGGGCGCTCATGGGAATGAATATAGCCATGTCCACCATTCAGGGTACTGCTCTCACCGTCCGACGGCGTAGCCCTGCATGCCGCGCGGGTTGGCGGCGGCCTTGAGCACCGTGCCTTCCGGGGTCGCCTCGCGGGCACAACCGGAGAGGCGGCCTTCCGACCATGCCTCACCGACCCGCAGGCGATGGCCGCGGCGGGCCAGGGCCGCGCGCGTCGCTTCCGGGAAGCGCGCTTCGAGTGCCACAAGGCCGGGCTGCGCGGCGCGCGGGTAGAACGAGCTCGGGATATGCTCGTTGTGAAAGGCTGGGCAGTCGATCGCCTCCTGCAGGTTCATGCCGTGGTGGAGGTGATGCAGGAACATCAAAACCGACCATTGGTCCTGCTGGTCGCCGCCTGGCGTGCCGAAGGCGAGGTATGGCTCGCCGTCATTGAACGCCATCGATGGGGACAGGGTGCTGCGCGGGCGCTTACCGGGCTCGAGGCTGGCCGGCAACCCCTCTTCGAGCCAGAACATCTGCATGCGTGAACCCAGACAAACGCCGAGTTCCGGAATTACCGGCGAGCTCTGCAGCCAGCCGCCGCTTGGCGTCGCCGAAACCATGTTGCCCCAACGGTCGACGACGTCGACATGGCAGGTGTCGCCGGCAACGACGCCGAGCGGGCTCGTCACCGACTCGCCAATCGTCGGCTCGCCGATCCCGGGCCCGGCAATGAATGCCTCGTGGCCACCGACCAGCACGCGCGGCCTGCGGCCGTCCGGGTGTCCCGGGCGCAGCTCGAGCGAGGCCTGCTCGCCGACTAACTTGCGCCGCGAGTCGTTGTAGCCGGGGCTCAACAGGGTGCGCATCGGCACGTCGACAAAATCGGGATCGCCGTACCAGGCTTCGCGGTCGGCGAAGGCGAGCTTGGCGCATTCGACAACGACATGGACGAAATCCGGGCCGAGCGGATCCAGATCATCGAGATCGAAGCCCTGCAACAGGGCCAGTTGCTGTAGGAACACCGGCCCCTGGCTCCAGGGCCCGCCCTTGGCCACGGTGTAGCCATGATAGTCGAAGGTGAGAGGCGCCTCGACCGGGGCTTCCCAACGCGCCAGATCGTCGCCGGTCAAGAGCCCGCGATGGCGCTGCCCCGAAGAATCGAGCACGCTCTCGTGCCGGCAGAAATGGTCGATGGCCTCGGCGACGAAGCCGCGATACCAGGCCTCACGAGCCCGCTCGATCTGGTGCTCGCGCGTGCCGTCGCCGGCTTCGCCGAGCACACGGCGGTAGGTCGCGGCGAGTGCCGGGTTGCGGAACAGCCGCCCCGGCTCCGGTGGCATGTCGTGCTGCAGGTAGACTGCGGTGGAGCTTGGCCATTCCCGGCGGAACATGTCGGCCACGACGCCGATCGTCTCGCTGATCCGGCGCGCCATCGGGTAGCCGTTCTCGGCATAGCCGATCGCCGGCCCCAAGATCTCGGCGAGCGGCATCGTCCCGTAGTCACGCAACAGCCGCATCCAGGCACCGAACGCAGCCGGCACCGCCGCGGCAAGCAACCCGGTCCCGGGGATCAGGTCGAGCCCGAGCTCGCGGAACTTGGCGATCGTCGCGGCTTGGGGTGCGACACCCTGTCCGCAAATCATGTCGCAGCGGCGGTTCGCCTCGCTCCAGACCAGCATCGGCGCCTCGCCGAGCGGGCCGTTCGTGCTCGGCTCGACCACCTGCAATGTGAAACCGGCAGCAGCCGCAGCATCGAAAGCGTTTCCACCCTTTTCGAGCACGCTCATGCCGACAGCGGAAGCCAGCCAATGGGTCGAGGCGACGACGCCGAACGTGCCGCGGATCTCGGGTCGGGTGGTAAAGCCGGCCATCGTTTCCTCTCCCCAATGTCACATTCTCGAACGCCAGGTTAGACGACGTTGCCCGGCGAGGGAACGGCCGGCCCATCGCAACCGGAGCGAACCACCCTATCTATGTCGCGTAGCAGCAGCTTTCGGGCGTGCTGCTGATTCTTTGCCCGAGGTGACGAGCATGCCCTTGGACATCCCGCCTGACACGACGACGACCGGCGAAGAGTTCTTCCGCACCGAAGGCGCCTATACCGGCTTGGGTGCGGCTATATCGGGCGGTCAAATCGCCCGCTGGATCCTGGGCGAGGGCCCGCAGATCGACAGCGATGTCGAGCTGTTCGACGAACTGTGCTGGCGCTTGCTCGGCGACGGCGTGCCGCTGTGGCGCGCCACGCTCTACATGGGCACGTTGCATCCGCTGATCCGCGGCGTCGGCGTGCGCTGGCTGCGCGAACTCAAAGTCATCGAGGATTTCCGGATCCTGCACGGTTCGGAAGAGACCGACGAATATTTAAAGAGCCCGATCCGCGCGACGATCGAACGCGGCACCCCGTTTCGCCGCCGCCTCCTCGAAGACACGCCAGAATACCCGTTGCTGTCGAAACTGAGGAAGGCGGGCGCCACCGATTATTTCGCGCTGGCACTCAACCACGCCTTCCGGCGGTTTCCGGTGGTGACATGGTCGACCGACCGGCCCGGCGGGTTTGGCGATGCCGAGATCGCCGCGCTCGAAGAGATCAATCCCGCCCTCGCGGCGACCGTCGATACCCGCGCGGTCCGCCGCGTCAGCGCCAATCTGCTCGACACCTATCTCGGGCCGCAAGCCGGGCGGCGCGTCCTCGCCGGGCAGATCCGCCGCGCCGAGGGCGAGCGCCTGCGCGCCGTGATCATGATGACCGACTTGCGCGGATTTACGGCACTCTCCGACCAGCTGCCGGGCGACGAGGTGATCGAGCTCCTCGACGATTATTTCGACGCCATCGCAACGCCGATCGAGAAACGCAAGGGCGAGGTCCTTAAATTTATGGGCGACGGCATGCTGGCCATCTTCCCGGCAGAGGATGACGACGATTTCTCTGCCTCGAGCGTGCACGCCCTCGAAGCAGCCACGGAGGGGCTCGAGCGCCTCGACACGATCAACCAGGCGCGACGCTCAACTGGTCGCAGCGAGCTCAGAACCGGCATCGGGCTGCATCTCGGCGAGGTCATCTATGGCAATGTGGGTGCGGCCGGCCGGCTCGACTTCACGGTGATCGGGCCGGCGGTCAACCTCGCCTCGCGGATCGAAGACCTGACCAAGCGGCTCTCGCGTCCGATGCTGTTTTCCAGCGCCTTCGCCCGGATTTGCCCGCGTCCGCTCGTCTCGCTCGGCTTTCAGCCGGTCCGCGGGCTCAACGTCCCCGAGGAGGTGTTCGGCCTGCCGGAGTAACTCGCCCACGCCCCGATGGCCTTGAAGCCTTGCGCGTTGGCCTTTGCGTCTGCTTATCCTGGGCAGTCGAATGAAAGGGGAAAGAAATGCCCGAGAACAAACGGATCAGGCCTACAGTTTCTGTCCCACCGCCGAGCCCTCCCTTACTCGCTCCGCCGTACCCGGTCGCTCCCTTGGTGCCGCCGGTGCATGTGGTCGATCTGATGACCGCCGCCGGATCGGCGATATTCGGCGCGCGGTGGAGGGGGATGGAGGCGAAGATCGTCGAGTGCCCGGCGTTAAGCGACGCCATGCCCGAATTCAAGACAACCTATGATATAGAGCCGCATGCTGGCGAGAGCGGGTTTGACGATTCCGACTGGCCGGTGGTCGCTGCTACAGAGCTCGGTGCCAGGCGGGGCGGCGGCATGGTGTCGTTCTTCTGGTATCGTACTCTCCTGACGATACCGGCGAACGCTGCGGGTTTCGACACCGCCGGCGCGATGGCGGTGTTGCGGGTGAATATCGACGACTATGCGGAAGTCTGGGTCAACGGCGAGCTGCCGCGGGCGGCCGGCCGGACCAGCCCAGGCACGATCCAAGGCTTCAACATGCCCCATCGCCTCGTGCTCGCCAATCCCGTTGCGCCGGGCGACAAATTCGAGATCGCGGTCTTCGCGATCAACGGGCCGATTTCGGCCGCACCGGCAAATTTCCTGTGGTTCCGCGAAGCGAAGATCGAGTTCTTTCGCTGATCGCGCCTGCCGGAACGGGGGAGTAGAAAGCTATTGCGGCATGACGTCGCGCATCCGCAGGCGCGCGTCGAACTCGTCGGCGACCCGTGCGTCATTATCGAGCAGGGCCGCTGCGTCGACGGTCGCAAACTCGATCGCACCCATCGCCGCGAACGCCTCCTGCACGCGCGGGCCCCAGAGGCCGATATCCCTCACCGTCGGCACGATGCGGCTGAAGATCCGGCTGCGGAATAGGTTCATCGCCTCGGACTGATCGACGAGCCGCAGGCATTCCTCGACCGGCAAGCCGAGCCTTTGCCAGACCTCGAGCTGGTTGAACCGGTCGCGCATGTGCCAGCACGCGTCGACGACGAACTCCTCACGCTCGTTGCGCTCGGCGTCGCTCAGCTGTGGGTAGTAGTCGCGCAACGCGATCCGGCCAAAGGCAACGTGCCGCGCCTCGTCCTGCATGACATAGGCGTTGACCGCGGCGGCGAGCGGGTTCTTCGACTGGTCGCGAATGCGTTGAAACGCCGCCAACGCGAGCCCCTCGATCAGAATCTGCATCGTCAGATAAGTCATGTCCCAGCGGCGGTCGCTGAGCCCCTGCTCGAGCAGTGACGAGAGACCGTGGGTGATCGGGTAGGCGAGCTCGAACTTCTCGTGCAACAGCCGTGAATAAGCTTCGACGTGGCGCGCCTCGTCCATGACCTGCGTCGCGGCGTAAAATTTAGAATCGAGGTCCGGCACGGTCTGCACGATCTTCGAGGTGGCGATCAGTGCGCCTTGCTCTCCGTGCATGAATTGCGAGATCTGCGAGGCTTGCAGGTGATGGCGCACCTCGCGGCGCTCCTTCTCGGTCATCCGGTTCCAAACGTCGGTGCCGAAAATCGGAATGACGCGGTCGTCGAGCATCATCGGGTTCTCGGGGTCGAGATCGAGCGACCAATCGATGCGCTCCGCGGCGTCCCATTGCTGTTTCTTGCCCTTGTCATAGAGCTGCAGCAACGCCGCGCGTGAATCGTCGTATTCCCAGGTGAAGCAAGTCTCGGTTTTGCCGTCGAACTTCCACTTGGTCTGCTCGACCGGCAGCGTATAGCGATACATCGTCGACATCGTGAATTTCTCCCGAGAACCGCCAGCTTGATATGCCGCCACACCCCGCGCTTTCAAGCCGTGCCAGGCCCGCACGGCATTTTGAGAGCGGCTCGGGTCGACTGCGCCATGCATCGGCGTAGGCGATGCCTTGCGCCAGGCGCGGGGTCGGGATGGTTGAGAATTCGGGAGTTCGTCACGATTTTCGTTAATTGGAATTTTCTGGCAGGATCTTGCGAAGCCGTCTGCCTGCCAATTAGTGGCGCGCCGATAATGAGGTTGGGCACGTTTCTTGCCAGGCGGTCCCTAGACCGCTTCGTCAGAAGCAGCGGAGGGTATCCGGGCTAGCCGTTCAGCATGCTGTTTAATTCCCCGATCTTTTTGTTCGCTTTTCTACCGGCGACGGTGGGCCTCTACGTCCTGCTGCGGCAATTTGCCGGCCCGCGCGCCGTATTGGGGCTGCTGCTCGGAGCCTCGCTTTTCTTTTATGCCTGGTGGAACCCGCTCTACCTGCCGCTGCTCGGCGGGATCGCGGTGTTCAATTTTGTCGTCGCCCGATGGATGACCGCGGAGCGCCTGACCGGCCGGGCCGGTCGGGTCCGCCTGCTGCTGATCTTCGGGATCGCCGTCGATCTCTTGATCCTGGGCTACTTCAAATACACTGATTTCCTGATCGATACAGCCAACACCCTGCTGCGGACGGATTTTCTCCTGCAGTACATCATCTTGCCGCTCGGAATTTCATTCTTCACGTTTCAGAAGATCGCCTATCTCGTCGACACCAGCCGAGGCAAGGTCGCCGACCATGACTTTCTCGAATATTGCTTCTTCGTAATGTTCTTTCCGCAATTATTGGCCGGACCGATCACCCATCACAGCGAGATCTTTTCGCAGATCAAGAGCCCCTGGGCGTTCCAGATCAAACCTAGTAACCTTATGCTCGGACTGACGATCTTCGTCATCGGGCTGTTCAAGAAGGTCGTGCTCGCCGACCACTTTGCGCCCCTGGTGTCGAGCGTCTACGATTCCGCCGCTGCCGGCCAGACGCTCGATTTCTTCACCGCCTGGCAGGGGGCGATTGCCTTCAAGTTCCAACTCTATTTCGACTTCTCGGGGTATTCCGAGATGGCGCTCGGCGCGGCGCGCCTGTTCGGCATCCAGCTACCGCTCAACTTCAACTCGCCCCTTAGGGCGCTCAACGTCGTCGATTACTGGCGGCGCTGGCACATGACCCTGTCGCGCTGGTTGCGCGACTACGTCTACATTCCGCTCGGTGGCAGCCGCTGCAGCACAAGGCGGCTCTATTTCAACTTGATGGTGACGATGGCGCTGTCCGGCCTGTGGCACGGCGCGGCATGGCATTTCGTTTTGTGGGGCTCACTCCAAGGCGGAGCCATGGTCATGAACCATGCCTGGCGCAGCGTGTGGCGGCCGATCAACGCCTGGTGGTCGAACACCGTGGCCCGGTTGGTGACGTTCTTTGGTCTGACAATGCTTCTGGTGACGCATCGCGCGCCGTCGCTGGATGTGGCCTCGCGGATTTTCCGCGGCATGTTCAACCTGCCCGCTTCGTGGCACGATGCCCTTGGACCCTTGGCCGCCGGGCTCGGCTGGCTCGGGGTTCGCTTCGACGGGCCGCCGGTCTCGGCCGATCAGCGTGCTCTCGTGCTGTGGCTGATCGTTTGGGTAGCGATCGTGTGGTATCTGCCGAATACCCAGCAGATGTTGGCCCGCTGGCACCCCGCCTTCAACTATGGGGTGACCGAACGGCAGCGCGATCCGCCGCTCCTCGAGCGGGCAGAGTCGGTGATGCGGCTGTTGCCTTGGCGCCTGGAGTGGCGTCCCAATGCCGTGGCTGCAGTGTTCGTCGGCCTCCTCGCGGCCCTCGCCGTCCTCAATCTCCACCATATCAGCGAATTTCTTTACTTCAGGTATTGAGATAACGGCAGAGCGTGCGGGCGGTCATGGCCGGCTCCTCGGCGGATGCACAGGTGCCGGCTTCGGTACGGGCGTAGGTGCCGGCTGCACAGGCGCCGGTGATGGCGCGGTAAGCGCGCCGCCGCTCGCCGCGGCGATGCTCTTGGCGAGAGCGCTAGTCTGTGCAGCGACCTCGGCACCCATCGTTTTGAACTCGACAGCCAGCCGCTGGGAGACTGCGTCGATCTTGGCGTTTGTGGCGTCGAACTTCACCCCGAACGCCACGTCAAGGCCATCCACCTTTGCGGCGACCTGGTCGATTCGGCCGTTCAGCCGTCCGAGCTGAAAGCCGAGAAACGCGAAACCGGCGATCATTACGACCGCCACGGCAATGGCGGCGTAGCGGAGACGAGCGACGGCTGTCCGCAGCCGTTCAAGGCGGTCAAGAGGAAGTGGATCCATGATGGTGTCAGCCATTGTCGCAGTCCTTTCGCGATGACGACAGAGGCGGTGTCGTCCCCTGCAAGTCCGCGCCCGGTTAGTAAACCGAGCTCACTAAATATTAACAACTGGCGGTTCTCCCTCGGCGCGAGCCCACTTCTGGCGGTCGGGGGCGATCTGCGCGAGATTCCAGCTTTACCTCGGCCATAAGACAATCGGCAACACGACGAAATAAGTCGAGCTGCGGTCGGGTCGGCTTCACCGCATTGGGGACTGACGCAGCGTGGCACTCAAAGACCCCGTCGCAGCGCGCGGCGGTGTCATATGACGTCGCCGCCGACGTCGCGGGGGAGTAAGGAGGAAGATGATGTCACCTACAAGCGATGTACCGCCGGCCACCACCCCAAGAGATTGCTTTTCGGCATGTTCGAGCGAGGTGAGCAACCCGACACGAGAGGCAGGACTAACACAAGCGTCCAGGCAACTACCAGGATCATCCCGGCTCCCTTACGAAGGCTTGCCCGAGATCGTGAAGTCATCCACCACCTCTTGGAGATGCCGATTAGCGGACCCTCGAACACTATCGCAAGCCATCGGTTCCCCGCCTGTTAAAGTGGTTACATGGAAATCCCGGGCAAAATCTTGGCCGCTGAAGGAGAGCAAAAAGAGGCAAAAGGCCCCTGACTCGACGGGACAATAGCCTCGACGCCGAGACAATTTTTAGTTGATCACCGGCTCAGAATAGTCTTTAATTTCGTTTAAATTCGATAACTCCTAAAGCACCTAATAAAGAACCAGCGGCGGGTTTATGTTGTTGAATACCATTCCGGGATAATCAGTATCGACGCAAGATATTCGTACCGATAAATCTCGATCGGTCTGGCGGATCAGCCGATCGGCGTGCGCCGCTTTGCTAGCTCTGCTTCGTTGACTCGCAGACCCAGCCCCGGTTCGGCAGGCAAATGGAAAAGGCCGTCGACGGGCTTCGGGGGGTTTTCGAATACGCTGTGCTGGCGCGCGGATGGATCGTTGAGCTCGCAGGGTTTGGTGGCGTGCAGCTGGCTCGCCGCTAAATGCAAATTCGCCATATGGCCGATGGTCGGCTGCGTTTGATGGGGGACGAGCTCGACGCTATGGGCATGTGCCAGCGCGATGCACCGCACCAGACCGGTGATCCCGCCCATCTTGACGATGTCGGGCTGAACCATGCGGACCCCGGCTGCAATCAGATCCGCCAAACCGGCAAGCGTGTAGGTCTGTTCGCCGGCCGATACCGTAATGTCGAGCTTCCGGGCGACCTCGCCCATCGCCTTCAGATGGTAGTGCTGCACCGGCTCCTCGAACCACCAATAGCCGAGCTCTTCCAGAACGCGCCCGACGCGGATCGCGCCGCCGACCGAGTAGCCGTTATTGGCATCGAAGGCGAGCGGGAACCCGTCGCCGACCAATTGCCGTACTGCGCGCGCCTTGGCGATGTCGCCGGGGATGTCGATGTCGGGCTTGGTCCGGTCGTTGTCGAAGCGGATCTTCACCGCCGCGGGCTTGTCCTTGAGCCGAGTTTCGACGACCCTCAGCACCTCGTCCACACTGCGTTCGCCATTTCCGCCGATCGAGGCGTAGAACGGCAGGCCGGTGCGCCAGGCGCCGCCGAGCAGCTTGTAGATCGGCTGATTTAAGAACTTGCCCTTGATGTCCCAGAGCGCAATGTCGAGCGCTGCAAGTGCACCGGTCAGCGCCCCCTCGGGCCCGAGTTTGGCGAAGGTGTGCAACAGCCGGTCGAGCAGCACCGCATGATCGAGTGGATCCCCGCCAACCAACGCCGGCGCCAGGTTGCGCGCGATGATTCCGAGCGAGGCGAGGCCGCCCTGCATCGGCGAGGCCTCGCCGATCCCAAAAGAGCCGTCATCGCAGTAGACCCTGACCCAGGCACTGCGCTGCTCCGGCTTGTCCGCGGGCGACCAACTGACCTGAAACACCTCGATGTCACGAATTTTCATGGCCTGCTCCCCTCGGGTTGATTTCATCCGAAGCTCCCTGAGGACTCAGCAACCAAATTCGCACACGATCATTCCGCCCGACAACACCTCTTAGCCTTTTTGGCTCCCATTTTATCGTTCATGGCCGGCCTTGTGCCGGCCATCCACAAGCGGTGATGGTCCACAGGTCTTCCAAAGGAGATCTTTGAATGCCTGGTTGGGTATACATCGTGACGAACCGGCCTAACGGCACATTGTACGTCGGCGTAACAGATGACATCGCCCGACGGGCCTGGGAACATCGCGTGGCCTCGTTGAGGGCTTCACTAAGCAGTACGGATTAACGCGGCTCGTGTACGCCGAACATTACGATGACATGCGCGCGGCGAGGCAGCGGGAGCGAAATATGAAGCATTGGCGGCGCTCTTGGAAAGTGCGACTGATCCTCGACCAAAATCCCGGATCGGCCGATGGGCTCCCGTAAATCGTTCGTGGCCAGCACAAGGCCGGCCACGAACGATTACCGAATCCACGATCACCAGGCCAATGCCCAACCGTCGCGGCGCGGGTCCGAGCCGGCAAGCAGCATGCCGGTCGCTGCATTGCGCCGGATGATCTCGACGCTGCACGGTCCTTCGAGATCGCCGACCGTCTTGACCGGGTGACCGCGTCGCGCGAGCTCGGCGCGCACTGTGTCGGGAAAACGCTGCTCGATCGTCAGCGCTTCCTCCCCGTCATGCGGCCAGTTTGCGTATTGACCGGGCAGGTGCGACGTCCAGCGCGGCAGTTCGGCTGCCTGCTGCGGGTCGAGCCCGAAATCGATCATCGCCGTCAGCACTTGCATGTTGATCTGCACCTGGTTGTCTGCACCCGGTGTGCCAAAGACGCACCACAATGCGGCGTCCCTGAGCACAATCGGCGGGTTCATCGTGTGACGTACCCGCCGCCCGGGCTTGAGCCGGTTTGGATGTCCGGGCTCGAGGTGCCAATAGGTCATGCGATTGTTGAGCAGGATGCCGGTATCGCCCGCGATGATGCCGGAACCAAAACCGCCGTTGATGCTCTGGACGCCGGAAACCGCGTTGCCGTCACTATCAGCCGTGCAGAAATAGGTCGTGTCACCGGCAGCGGCTGCAGCCATCCGACCGGGCGCCGTGCGCCGCATGTCGATGCCGGCTGCGAGCCGGGTGGTGTAGTCGGCCGACAGCAATTCCGCTAGTGGTGCCGCAATCGTGTGCGGGTCGGCGGCCCAGCGCTCACGGTCGGCGAAGGCGAGCTTCTTCGCCTCGACCATGACGTGGACTGCATCTGCAGATAGGAGACCCATTCCGGCAAGATCAAAGTTCTCGAGGATCTTCAGCTCTTGGAGCAGCACAAAGCCGGTCGAGTTGGGCGGAGCCTCGAGCACGGTGAAACCGCGGTAGTCGATCGCGATCGGCTCCTGACTTTCGGCCGCGAAGGCCGCGAGGTCGGCCGCGGATACCAAGGCCCCGACCGCCTCGAGACCCCGCACCAGCCGCCGCGCCAAGGCACCGCGGTAGAAGGTCTCGGCGCCCTCCGAGCCGATTTCTTCAAGCGTGCGGGCGAGGTCGGGTTGCAAGATCGGGGCGCCAACGGGCGGCGCCTCGCCGTTGATCAGAAAAGTCGCCGCGCTGCGCGGGTCGAGCTCGAGTGTCGCGTGATAGTCGCGGGCGAGATGGCGGTAGTGCGGGGTGACGGCGAAGCCGTCGCGCGCAAAGGTGATGGCCTCGGCAAAGAGATCGCGCCAGGGCAGTCGGCCAAGGCTCTGATGCATTGTCTCGATGCCAGCGAGCATGCCGGGGACCGAGACCGACAGTGGCCCGATGCGCGGGATGCCGACGGAATAAAGCTCCGGGGTCGCCGCCGCGGAAGCGGGACCCGAGCCATTGAACACGACGGCGCGCCCGCTCGCTTGTTCATAGACCTGGTAAAAGCCATCCCCTCCGAGCCCGGACATCATCGGCTCGACGACGGCCAATGTCACCGCCGTAGCGACCGCCGCATCGATTGCGTTGCCGCCGGCGCGCAACGCCATCAGCCCGGCCTGGGCCGCGAGTGGATGGTTTGCCGCGACCGCCCCGCGCCTTCCGATGATCAGGGGCCGATAGCAGCGCAGTTCAGTGGTCATGTACAACCTCCCGGCATCCATGCTTGCAGCTATAGCAGGCATGATCCTAATTTGCCCGCGCACTGATAATAATAGGAGTCCAGCGAATGCTCAGACTCGATCACCTGTCTCTGCCGGTTCGCGATTGGCGGAAATCGCGCGATTGGTATAAACATCATTTGGGCTTTGAAGTAGAATTCGAAATTCCCGATCGAAAAACAGAGGCGATGCGCGACGACGCCGACCTGACCATCTTTCTGTATGAAGGGAAGGTCGTCGACTGCCCAGGTATTTCGTTTACGATCCAGGTCGACGACGTCGAGACGAAGTGCGACGCGCTCCTTGCCGCCGGCTTGTCTTTCGTTCATCCGCCGATGAAGGTGTTTTGGGGCTACGGTGCCGAGCTTTGCGATCCGGACGGTTACAGGCTGAGGCTATGGGATCAGAGATCGATGCGGGAGAAGGGCGGCGGATAACGCGGCGGATGGATATCATGCGTTGGCCCGCGCTGTGCGGGCTGCTCGCATCGCTGCTCACGGCCGGCTGCGCCGATAGTGGCGCCGCCTCGGACAATGACAAACGAGGCGGCTTCTACGGCGGCATGTCGGGAGGCGGTACGTGGCCGTGACCCAGAGGCAGACGAGCTGCGGAGTGATCGTCACCGACGGGAAGCTCATCCTGCTCGGTCACGCGACCCGCTCGCCGCGCTGGGACATCCCCAAGGGCACGGCGGAGCCGAGCGAGAATTTCGCTGATGCCGCGGTGCGGGAATTGCACGAAGAAACCGGCCTCGTCGCGTCGCCGAACGAGCTCGCCGTACTCGGCGTGCACCCCTATCTGCGCGGCAAGGATCTGGCGCTGTTCGCGTGGGAGCCGCGGCAATTGCCGGACCCGAAGAGTTTGACCTGCAACTCGCATTTTGCGCTCCCGAACGGAACCTTGCTCCCGGAGTTCGACCGCTTCGGTCTGTTCCCGTGGGAGGAGGCGCTTTTACGCGTCGGCAAGAACCTGGCGCGGATTTTGTCCTCGATCCCGCGCGTGAATTTCCGCAGCGCTTCGAATTGAGCCGTTGGTCGTGTTAAGGTGCGGCGATCAGCAATACGAGGAGGTGGGCTATGCCCAAGCTACGCCATATCGCTATCGCCGCGGAAGATCCGGAAGCGATGGCCGAATTCTATAAGAAGGCTTTCGATTTCGTGGAGGTGGGTCGGCCAAATGGCGTGCTCGCTGATGGCGTGTTCTTGAGCGACGGCACGCTCAACATGGCGATCCTCAAATTCAAAACCGACCAGCTCGGCAAAGGAATGGATTTTCGTGGCATCCACCATTTCGGCGTGCTGGTCGAGGATGTCGAAGAGTTTTCCAAGAAGCTCGAAAGCCTCGGCGCCGAGCACTACATCGACCAAGGCCAGGGCGGGCACCAGGCAGGCTATTTCGAGAAGAAGTTCTATGGCCCCGAGCGCGTGCTGTTCGACATCGCCGAGCATGGCTGGGCGGGGGCCGAGCCGCTGCCAGCCTCGATCAAAGAGGCGGCCGAATAACGCACAATAATCGGAGTTGGAAATGGCCAAGCTTCGTCACATCGCCATCGCCGCCAAGGATCCCGACGCGATGGCCGAGTTCTACAAGAAGGCGTTTGACTTCAAGGAGGTGCGCAAAACCGACGGGCCGCTCGCCTACGGCTACCACCTGAGCGACGGGACAATCGACTTGGCGATCCTGCGGTTCAAGACCGACCAGATCGGCAAAGGCCTCGACTACACCGGCCTGCATCATTTCGGCATTCTCGTCGAGGACGTCGAGGAGGTTGCTAAGAAGCTCGAGGGCCTGGGCGGCAAGCATTACATGGACCAGGGCGGGGACCGGATCGGCGGCTTCGAGGTCAAGTTCTGCGGTCCCGAGGGCGTCCTCTTCGATGTCGCCGAGCATCCCTGGACCGGCACCGAGCCGCTCCCGGTCGAGGTCAAAGAGGCAGCCGA
>Ga0209656_10000436_pt1 | contig 27555 bp, 24 predicted proteins | sample BogFormECP12_OM2_FD_188239 | JGI IMG/M metagenome (GOLD analysis project Ga0209656, IMG submission 188239) | Bog forest soil microbial communities from Calvert Island, British Columbia, Canada - ECP12_OM2 (SPAdes) (version 2) | ecosystem: Environmental > Aquatic > Freshwater > Wetlands > Bog ...
CGGAAAGCGCCTGATCTTGCGGTGAGGACATGATGCTTACACTCCGAGATGCACACGGGGATTGAAGGGCAATGCCGCGGCCATGGCCGCATAGGCGGCCTTGGCCTTCTCGTCGTCGGCGGCGGGAAGCGCAATCTGCAGAACGACATAAAAGTCGCCGGGTGGGGAGGAGGGTATGCCGCGGCCCTTCAGCCGCAACTTGCTGCCGGCGTGCGAGCCCGCAGGAATTTTCAGGTCCACCGTTCCGCCGGGCGTGGGCGTTTTCACCGTGGCGCCGAGCGCGGCTTCCCACGGAGCAACCGGCAGGTCGAGATACAAATCGCGGCCGTCGATTCGATACACGGGATGCGGCTGAAATTCGACTTCGATGTACAAATCGCCGGGCTTGCCTTCTCCATGCGGGCGCGCACCCTGACCCGCCAATCGAATATGCTGGCCCGCGAGAATGCCCTTGGGCACTTGGACATTGAGCACGCGCTCCTTCGACACGAGCCGGCCCTCGGCGTCTATCTCGGGGACGCGCAAGCTCAACTGCCGCGTACCGCCGCGCAGCGTCGCCTCGAGATCGAGCAGCACTTTCGCGTGGTGGTCTTCGCCGTGTCCCGGACGGAATGCGCCGCGGCCGCCCGATTCCGCCCGCGAGCGGGCACCAAACAGCGACTCAAAGAAGTCGCTGTAGTCCGAATCGCGGGCACCGGCCCCGCTGAATTCGAACCCCGTGCCCCAATCGGGGGGCGGACGAAACTCTTCGCCGGGGCGAGGTCCCTGTCCCAATTGATCATAAGCGGCGCGCTTCTCGGGACTCTTCAGCACTTCATAGGCCTCGCCGACCTCCTTGAAGCGGGCCTCGGCGTCCTTTTCCTTGCTCACGTCCGGGTGATATTTGCGCGCGAGCTTGCGGTAGGCCTGTTTGATCTGCGCCTCGGTGGCGTCGCGCGCCACACCCATCACCTTGTAATAATCCTTGAACTCCATCTTACCTGCCAATGGGTTAATCGCGGCTCACGCCGAAGAATACTATGCACCACGCCCGGCCGATCAATATTACGATGCCGGTGCGCTAAAGCTGATAGGCCACGGTCAAAAGCAGGCCTTCGCCGAGATCGCGCCACAGGCCGGGCGTGCGGCCTTCGAAGGGCTGCGAGCCGGGAATCAAGCCGAGAATCCACTCCGCCAGCCAATCGATTTCGCGCGCACCGTAGAAAACGACGGCGCATTCGTAGTTCAGGAGCAGACTGCGCGAATCCAGATTGACCGAGCCACAGAGGGCCAGGCTCTGGTCAAAAACCACGCCTTTGGCATGGATCATGTACGGCAGCAAATGAATGCGGACGCCGGCGGCGCTGAGGGCGCGCAACGCCCGGTTGCGCACAAAATCCGCCAAGCGGTGATTCGAGACTGCGGGCAGGACCAGGTCGATTCTCACCCCCCGCCGCGCCGCCAGGCGCATCGCCGTTTCCAGACCGGCATCGGGAACGAAGTACGGGGTGACGGCGAGCATGCGTTCGCGGGCTTGGAAACAAGCGCCGATCAACAATGCGTACACGGTATCTTCGGCCTGGTCCGGACCGCTAGGTAGATACTGCGCTCGACCGACCGCAAAATCCGGTCGGGACGCAGAGCTCCCCGCCGCGGCGCCGTGCGCGGCGGGCGCGGGGGGCGCGGGGGGCACGACGGGCCGACCGCCGGCCGCGACCCAATCGGACTCGAATTGTTCGGCGGCGGCAGCCGCCACCGGCCCGTGCAGGTCGAAGGACAAATCGCGCCAGGGTTTGGTGCCGCCCTGCCCGGTGAAATATTCCGCGGCGATGTTTCTGCCGCCCGCCCACAGGTGCGCTGCGTCGGCAATGACCATTTTGCGATGATTGCGCAAATTGCGCGGCCCCTGAGTCTTGCGCGCGAACAGGGGACTGAATATCTCGGTTTCAATGCCCGCCAAACTCAAGCGGTGGAAGGAGGCGCGCGGCAGCTGGAGCGCACCGACACCATCGATGAGCAACCGCACTTGTACGCCGCGCCGCGCGCACTCGATCATGCGCTGCAGCGCATTGCGGCCGAAGGGATCGTTGCCCAGAATGTAAGTGCAGATGTCCAGGCGCCGGACCGCGCTCGACATGACGGCAAACAAGGCGGCGGCCGATTCCTCGCCGTCCTGATGCATATGCACCGGGGCGGGCGCGCACGGCGCCAGGCCGAAACTCTCGATCAAATCCTCGGCCCAGTGGGCGCAATGCGACCCGACTCCGCAGCCGCGCAGCACCCGGCGCGGCAGCTTGCGGCGCCCAAACAAGAGATACATGGGCAAGGCCAGATAGGGCAGCGCGATCATACCCAGAACCCACGCGATGGCGATGGACGGCGGACGACGCTCGCGTTCCACGCGCGTGGTCAGAACATAGGTCAGCACGCTGATCAGGATGACCAGGGAATGAAGAGTGACTCGCGGGATCCAGGCATTCACGGGCTAAGCGCTCACACACGTTCCAGCTGCCGCAGCACCGCCGGCACGAGGTCGGGCAGATCTTCGGCGAGCAATCCGGGACCGAATGCGGCTGCCGCGGCTCCATGCATCCAGACGCCGGCCGCGGCGGCCAGAAACGCATCCATGCCCTGTGCCAGCAGACCCAATATCAATCCGCCGAGAACATCGCCGGAGCCCGCGGTGGCGAGGCTCGCGGGCGCGTTGGTGTTGACGACGGCGCGGCCGTCCGGGGAGGCGACGACGGTGTCCGCGCCTTTCAGCACAATGACCGCGCCGCATTGCCGCGCGGCCGCCCGGGCGCGGTCCAGCTTGCCGCCTGCGACGGAAAATAGCCGTGCGAATTCGCCGTCGTGCGGAGTCATGACGCACGGCCCGCGGATGGCGCGGGCGAGATCGGCCGCCTTGGAGGCGAAGACGGTAATCGCATCCGCATCGAGCAGCACCGGCCGCGCGGTCCGCAGAACCTGCAGCGCCGCTTCGCGGGTCGCATCGTCGACGCCGGCGCCGGGCCCGATCAGGAAGGCCGTATAGCGCGCGTCGGAGAGCAGGCGCGTCAAGTCGCCGGGCTCGGACAGCGGCCGGACCATGATGCTGGTGAGGGCCGAGGCATACAGCGGGAATGCGATTTCCGGCACGGCAATGGTCGTGAGACCGGCGCCGATGCGCGCCGCGGCGCGCGCCGCCATGCGCGCCGCGCCGGTCATGGGATAACCGCCGCACAGCAGGGCATGGCCTCGCGTGTATTTATTTCCCGCGGAGGTCGCCCGCGGCAAATCCGCGCGCCACAGGTCCGGATGGTTCTCCCAGGCGTCGACGGCGAGCGAATCGAATACGGCGGGCGGAATGCCGATGTCCGCGACCACGATTTCTCCGCATAAATCCCGCCCCGGCAACAACACATGACCCGGCTTCTTGCGGGCGAAGGTAACGGTGCAGGCCGCCGGCGCAGCGCCCACGTTTTCGCCGCTGTCGCCCATTACTCCGCTCGGTACGTCGATCGCGACCAGCGGCAAGCCGCGTCGAGTGACAGCCATCAGCGTATCGACCACCGGGCCCTGCAGAGGCCGGCTCAGGCCCGACCCGAACAAGGCGTCGACGACCAATGCGGCGCCGTCGATCGCCGCGGGGGTCACCGCCGCGATGGCGCCGCTCCAGCGCATGGCATGCAGCCGGGCGTCGCCGCGCAGCTCCTGCCGGTCCCCCAGCAAGGCGATGCGCACCGGCCAGCCGGCTTGCGCCAGGGCGATGGCGACGACAAAACCGTCGCCGCCGTTGTTCCCGGGGCCGCACAGCACGGCGACGGGCCGGGGCGACCAGCGGCGTGTGATTTCGCGCACCACGGAGTCGCCGGCATTCTGCATGAGCTGCGACCCGGGCGTGCCCGCCGCAATCGCCGCACGATCCGCCGCGGTCATTTGAGCAACGCTCAGCAGCGCCGTTTGGTTCGGAAGCGCATGCGTCATCAGCTGCCGACCAGCGCGCCGACCGTGGTGGTAACCGCCATCGCGAGCGCACTCCAAAATGCCACGCGCAGCGCACCCGTGCGCACATCGGCTCCCCCGACCTTTGCGGACCATCCGCCGAGCAACAGCAAACATGCGAGAGACACGATCACGATGGATATCATGAGATAACGCGGCGGCGCCAACGCAGCCACCAGCAGGGGAAGGAGGGCGCCGCTCGCGAAGCTGCCGGCCGACGCCCATGCGGCCTGCAGGGGACGCGCTCCGGCACCGGCGAAGAGTCCGAGTTCATCGCGCGCATGCGAGCCCAGGGCATCGTGCGCCATGAGTTGCGCGGCCACTTGCGCGGCAAGGTTGTGATCGAGCCCGCGGCGCACATAGATCTCGGTCAATTCGCGGCGCTCGCCGGCAAAGTCGACTTCCAGCTCGGCGCGCTCCTGCGCCAAAGCGGCGGCTTCGGTGTCCGCTTGCGAATGCACGGAAACGTATTCGCCGGTCGCCATCGACATGGCGCCGGCGACCAACGCCGCCGTTCCGCTCACCAGGACATTAGCGTGCGAAACATGCGCCGCCGCGACTCCCAGGATCAAGCTGGACGTCGAAACGATGCCGTCGTTCGCCCCCAGCACACTGGCGCGTAGCCAGGCGATTCCGCCCATGGTATGGCGTTCATGACTTCGCGGACGCATGGCGCTACGCTACACCTTTGCGAGGCGCAGCGCACGAGCCCAAGGCCGGCTCAGACGATCAACAAAATTCCGGCAATCGAGCTCAAGCCCAGCACCATTTTATCGAATAGCTGTTGATTGATGCGCATCAGCAGCCAGCGGCCGACGAATGCACCGAGCAGCACGGCCGGCGCCAACATCAAGTTGAATTCGAAGCTCTGCGCGGTGATCAAGCCGAGCCCGACCATGAAGGGTACCTTGAAGAGATTCAGCACCATGAAGAAAACGGCCGCCGTACCCACGAATTGCATTTTCGGCAGGCGCATGGCGATCAGATAAATCGCCATCAGCGGACCGGCCGCATTGGCGATCAATGTGACGAAGCCGGCGACCACGCCTACGCCCGCCGCGAGGCTCCAGTGCCAGGGCCCTGTGGACTCCCGGGATTGGACCGTCAGGTATCGCCGCCAATACCCCAGCACGCACAGGGAAACGATGATCGCGCCGATCATGATCCGCGCGGTTCCGTCGGAGATGAACCTGAGCGCGAAATATCCGAGCACGACGCCGGCCGCCGTCCAAGGCAGGAGTTTCCACACATACCGCCATTGCGTGTGAGTCCGGTAGGAGAATACCGCGACGAAATCGCCGAAGATCAGCAGCGGCAGCACCAGCCCGCTCGCCTGTTTGCTGCTGGGAAAGACGTGCGTGAACAGAGCCACGGAAAGAATGCTCAGTCCGGTGATGCCGGCCTTCGATACGCCGACCATGAAGGCACCCAGAACGGCGCATATCCACTGCAGAGGTTCGGCTATCATATTGCGAGCTTACCGCGCGCAGCGACTATTCAAATGCCGAACTTGTACCTAGATACCGCGGAACCCGCGGCACCGACACCGGGCCTCGACGGCGACGCGCATGCCGACGTGGCGGTGGTCGGCGGGGGCATCACCGGATTGTCGACCGCGCTGCATCTGGCGGAGCAGGGCGCAAAGGCCGTGCTGCTGGAGGCCGAGGAGCCGGGGTGGGGCGCATCCGGCCGCAACGGCGGTCAAGTCAATCCGGGCCTCAAGCATGATCCGGACACGGTGGAGCGCGACTTCGGCAGCGACTTGGGCGGGCGCATGAACGCCCTCGCCGGCGCGGCTCCCGCGTTCGTCTTCGATCTGATCAAGCGCCACGGCATCCGTTGCGATGCGCGCCAAAACGGGACGCTGCGCGCGGCGAACGGCGCGAAGCACGCAGCGCAAGTGCGCGCATCCGCGGAGCAGCTCGCCCGCCGCGGCGCTCCGGTCGAGATCTTGGAGGGTGCATCCCTCGCGGCAGCGACCGGCACGGCGCGCTACCGGCTCGCAATGCTGGATCGGCGCGGCGGAGACTTGAACCCCTTGAGTTATGCGCGCGGCCTCGCGCGCGCCGCCTCGAGCGCCGGCGCCGCCGTGCACGGCGGCACGCGGGCGCTGCGCATGACGAGGGCCGGCGCCCTCTGGCAAGTCGGCACCGCCGCCGGAACCGTGTCCGCTCGGCAAGTCGTTCTGGCAACCAACGGCTACACGGATAATCTATGGCCGAATTTGCGGCGCACGATCGTCCCGCTATTCGGCGCGATCGCGGCCACGGAACCCCTTCCCGAGACCGTCGCGCGCGCGGTGATGCCGAGTCGAGCGGTGCTGTACGAGAGCGGCACGGTCACGGTCTATTACCGGCTGGATGCCCAGCAACGCTTGCTGATGGGCGGCCGCGGCCCCCAGCGCGAGATATCCGCCGCATCGAGCATTCCTCATTTGCCGGCCTATGCCCGAATGCTGTGGCCCGTCCTCGAGGAAACGCGGTGGACCCATGCATGGGGTGGGCGCTTGGCGATGACGGCGGATCAGTATCCGCACATCCATGAGCCCGCCGACGGCGTGTTGGTCTGCCTGGGCTATAACGGCCGCGGAGTCGCGATGAGCACGGCCATGGGTGCGCTCATCGCGCGGCGCATCACGAACCGGTCATCCGGGTTCGACATGCCGATCACCCGAATGAAAGGCATCCGTCTGCACGCGATGTGGCCGCTCGGTGTGCGCGCCGCCATTGCCTATGGCCGGCTCAGCGATTTTCTCGGGATCTAGCAGCCGGTTCAGGCTGCTGCGCGCGCATCAATTGTCGGTGTAGTACTGGCGCAGCCGGTGCAAGTCGATGATGACGTCGAAGCGCTGGTCGGCCGGCAGCTTGGGACCCAACGAAAAGTCGTAGCGAACGTCGAGATTTGCGATCTCGGGATGCAGGTCGTGCATCGCGCGCTTGAACATTTCCTTCGGCACCCATTCCGAGTTCGACGAGAGCGAGCCGAATTCGTCATGGTAGATGGTCGCGGTGGACAGGTCGGCCGGCGTCGAGGTGATGGCAAATATGCGCGGGTGGGAACGGTCCAGGCGCACTTGCTTCGCGCCCGACAAAATCAATTGCCATTCGTTGCCCTGAGGCACGGCGATCAATGCGAAGGCATGATGTTGCGCGGTGGCGAAAGCGATCGCAATGACGGCCACGCCGAGCAGCCGGCGGCTGCTCGCGCCCCAGTTTTCCGTCAGCGCCTTGATCGATGCCACCAAGAAGCAGAGCAGCACCGCGGTCATCGCAAAGATGGTGCGGTAGGTGGCATAGCGTTCCGAGGCGATCAGGCTGACGGCGCAGGCGAAGACCGGCAGACCGAGCATCGCCGCCATCCAGACGATGCCGCGCGAACGTCCGTAGCGGCGCCATTCCAGACAGGCGCCCGCGAGCAGGAGAGCGCCGACGAGGGCGGCGCAGCCCAGGTACAGCGCCTGGTCTCGATGATTGTTGTCGTTCAACACGAACATGCTGAGCGCGTTCGGCAGGGTCTCCTGCAGGAACCAGGCGATTTTCCCGCCCCAGTGATGCTCGAACGCGATGCGCCCGGATTTGACGAAGACCCCCGTCGCATACAGCAGGCTCATCACGCAATAGGCCACGCCCAATGTGCCAACCACAAATCCCAGGTGGATCCCGGCCCAGCGCGCGGTCTGCCGCAGGGTTCGATGCCGCTGTACGATCAACGCGGCTGCCAGAGGCACCACGTAGAACAGGGCGCTCGGCTGGTAGATGAGTGCGCCTACCACCATAAGCCCGAGTGCCACCATCCATTGACCAAGGGCGCGGCCGCGCCCGGCGCTGAAGCCCACGTTCAGCGCGCCCTCGACGGTGAAGAAGCCTCCGATGGCCAGGAGCGCGGTCGCTGCATATGGCCAGCCGACGGCCCATGACGCGATCACCTGGGCGGACGGGATCAACGCCAGCAACAGCGCGAAACACAAGCTGGCGTTGAACGACCATCCGAGCGCGCGAAACCCTCGAAAACTCACCAATGAGATGGCGCCCAGCAGGAGCGCAGCCGCAAAGCGCATCCACTGCAGATTTTGCACGCTGTCGGTTTGACCATAGGTCGCCTGCAGCAGCCACCCGTAGATCGGCCGCGCATGCGAGGCGCAGAATTTGATGACCGCGCGCGGCTCCTCATGCGCCTCGCGTAGATTCGAGTAATCGTCCCGAAGTCCAAAATCGTGGAAGGTCGCCGGCCAATACGCGACGAGCGGCACGATGAAGATCATCGCGGTGAGCAGCCAGACGCGCAGGCCCACCAGGACGCCGCGCCGCTCGACCGCAAGTCCCGGGTGCCCGAGCGGGACTGCGATCGACGGTTCGGTTACGATGTTTTCAGGAACTGACATAATGCGGTAAACGGACCCTTTGATGCTGCAATGCACTGTCATCGTGCCGCGATCAGTCAATTGCCGATCGCAATGAAAAGAAAACAAGTCGCGGCGGGTTGATTGAATTTCGACTGTCGAATGATTCTAGCCGCACCTTAAGCCAAAAATCCGTGCCCAAACCCCAAAAAACACGTTAAATATCTGTTAACTAGGCGAGGATGGCGCCCGGCCGGCTAGGCGGCCACGCACAGATTCTTGCCGCCGTTTTTGGCGCGATACAGGGCCGCATCGGCGCGATCGAAGGCTGCTTCCGACGCGTCGTGTTCGTTCAGCTCGGTGATCCCACAGGAGGCCGTGACGCGCACCGGCGTGCCGCGAAAGTGAAACCGCAGGCATTCGACGGCCATGCGCACCTGATTGGCGACGTTTACCGCCTCCGCCAGCTTCAGACCGATCAACAGAACGGCAAATTCCTCGCCGCCGATGCGCGCGACGAAATCGGTGGCGCGCAGCGCCCCGGTAAAACACCCGGCGACGCTCTGCAGGACGCGGTCGCCCGCACGATGTCCGTAGCTGTCGTTGATGCGCTTGAAATTGTCGATGTCCCACAGCAGCATGACCGCGGGCGCGCCGCCTTGGGCGCGGCGCGCGATTTCCAGCGCGAACCGCTCCTCGAAGAATTTGCGGTTGGCGACGCCGGTCAAGGGATCGAGCCGCGCGCCGTGTTTTTCCAGATCCAATTTGGAGTGCAGCTCCTTCGCTTCGCGCTCCAGGTCCGCGATGCGGGCCCGCATGTGTTCTGCGCGCCCGTTGTATTCGACCAATCGGGTTTGCTCGCGGGCGCGAAAGTCAACGACCATCTTGGCGACCGACTCGAGGCGCGCGCTGACCACGGACTGCAACAGCGCCAATTCCGTGGCGCCGCTGACTTCGTCGGTAAGTTCCCGAACATGCGACATCACCGTGTCATTGAGCGAGCGCGAGTCGTCAAATTGACTGCGGCTTGCGCTGCTCGATTCGGTCAGGTAATGCGACATTTCCTCGAGACGCTGGGTGACATCCGACAGCACCGCCGCCGCCTGCAGCCGCTCGCGCGCCATGGATTCGCCGCGCTCATGAATCAGATCCGCGGTGCGCGCCACGATGCCGGCCAATGCGGCGTCGGTTGCCGCGAGTGCCAGCTCGCCTATCAAGTTCTGTATCGTCGTGTGGTCGGTGGCGCCCGACTTCAGCCGCTCGAGCAAGGCGCCCACGGCGGCGCAGGTCGAATCCCATCGATTGGGCTTGGCGGCGGGAGCGGCCGGGGAGGGCGGAGCAGCCGCGAGCGCAAGCACCGGCGAGGTGGCGTCGACGGCCACGACGGCGCTGGTCAACGACTCGGCCAGCCGCTCGAGTTCGACCGCGTCGGCATTGCGCCGATTGGCGGCCGCAAGTTCCGTCAATTCGTCGTCGAGCTGCGGGTGCAGGCCCATCCCCGCGGCGCACAGACGGCCGATCAGGCGGCGCAATAGCCGCTCGACGTCCCTCCAGCGCCTCTCCTCGGCTTCCATTTCCAGAAGCGAGTCGCGATATTTTTGTTTCCAGTCGGCGGTTTCGGACACGGTCTTGGCTTCGCGCAGATGCTGTGGATATCGGTCGGAACGCGCGAAGCTTGAGCTTCGCGGCTCAATCGGCAGGTCTTTCACTTGAGCTAGCTTGCACGAGCGGGCGGATGATTGCCAGACGTGCTCCCGGGCCCGCCAAACGGCCGTTTCTTGATGCACGTCCCATCGGGCCCGGCACCCTTCGCGATAGGCTCATCGCCCAAGGAAGCCGCAAAACCATGGTGCTCAAGACCGCATTTCTGACTGCCGCCTTAGGCGTGGCCCAGGCCGCCGCGGCGCACCCGCAGATTTACACCTACATGGATGCGAACGGCATGCGGCACTACACGGATGTGCCGGACAACAGCCGCTATCGTTTGCTCGTCTTAAGGCCGCAGGACAGGACCGCGAGCGGCGACCGCTACGATTCGATGCTGCTGGCGAAGGCCGGCCAATACGATTCGATCATCGAGAAAGCCGCAATCTCGGCGTCGGTGGAGGCGAATTTGCTGCGCGCCGTGATCGTGGTCGAGTCGGGCTTCAATTCGCGCGCGGTTTCCAAGCGCGGTGCAATGGGGTTGATGCAGCTGATGCCGGCGACGGCGACGCGCTTCGGAGCCGCGCATCCCTATGATCCGCGCGAGAACGTGCATGCCGGGGCGCGATATTTGAAGTTTCTCATCGACCGCTTCGGACAAGACGTCCGCCTGGCGCTCGCCGCGTACAACGCCGGCGAAGAGGCCGTCGAACGCAATGGCGGCCAGATTCCGCCGTTCACCGAGACAATGGCCTACGTACCCCGGGTGCTCAAGATCTACCAACTGCTGCGAGAACAGCCGCGCTCGACCTGAGCGCGCGCTCGGCCCAAGGGCCCGCGCCCCTTCGAGGCTTGACACAATCGTTAGTGTTCACTTACTGTTAGCGTCGGCTTACCAGACATTTCCGGCGGCGGCGGAGGCAGGAGAATGATTCGAATACTCAAATTCGTGATTTGTGCGGCGCTGTTTGGGCTCGCCCCTGCGGCGCTCGAGCGTGCATCGGCTGAAGTGTTCAGCGTGGCCGGCAATGGCTTTGAGGTTCGCGAGTCCGCGCACATGTCCGCCGCGCCGGACAAAGTGTACGCCGCGCTGCTGCTTCCCGCGCAATGGTGGAGTTCCGACCACACTTTCTCGCGCAATGCCGCCAATCTCGTACTGGATGCGCGCGCCGGCGGCTGCTGGTGCGAAACGCTGCCCGGCGGCGGCTCGGTCGAGCACCTTCGGGTGGTGTGGCTGTCGCCGGGCAAGGTTCTGCGGTTGCGCGGCGCGATGGGGCCGTTCCAGGGTCTGGCCGTCGACGGCGTCATGACGTTCACCCTGAAGGGCGCCGCGGAGGGCACCGACATCTCTCTCACGTACGCTATCGGCGGCTACGACAAGGACGGGTTCGATGAACTGTCGAAGGCCGCCGACCGCGTCTTCGGCGAGCAGCTCGAGCGGCTGAAGAAATGGGTCGACGGCGACGCGGGAGCGCGCAGCCACTGAGCAGGCGAATCACTTCGCGATTTGCGACATGATCGCCAACGTCCGCCCTTCGGGATCCTTGAAGAAGGCCATCCATTCCTCCGTTCCATCCGCATGTCGGTGGATCATATGCGGCGCGTTGATGAACTCGACACCGCGAGACCGCAAATTCTCGTGGGCGGCCTCGATATCTGCGACGCGCAGGTACAGCACGGATTCCGAAGAAACGGCTTGCGCTTCCTGGTTCAACATCAAGCGCGTGCCGCCGCAGTCGAAGAATGCGAGCGTGCCGTAGGTGTAGAGGTGGGGAATGCCGAGTACTCCGGAGTACCAGGCTTGCGCTTCCTTGATATCCCTGACGGAGCGCGATATTTGGCCAATCGATCCCAGGGTCGTCGGTGCATCCACGATGGTCTCCTGCCGGGTGAGCGCGCTGCCCTTGGGCGCTTGGTGCCAATGCCGCAATGATTTGCGATTGGTGAGCCTGAGCTTGGCGAGGGCATTGGCGACGTGATATTTGACCGCGTCGATGCTGATTCCGCGACGCTCGGCAATTTGACGACTCGTCATTCCGTGCTTGACGGCGTGCACGACCCGCCATTCGGCGGGCGTCAATAGGTCATCGTGCGGGGGTCGACCGCGGCGAGATGAGTTCGTCATATGTCAATGGTAATCCGCGGCAGATCGATTTACCCTCCCCCCGCACGTTGATATGCGCGCACCGCGTCCCCATACGAGTCGGGCCCATGTTTCGGCGGAGTGCGTGTTGACCCTTCCATCCCCAGATAGCGAGCCAGCGTCCGACTCTACGTGGGCGGCCGCCGTGGTGTTTCGCGGCTCGAAGGCGCTGTGCCGCGAATACAGTCTGGTGCTCGAGGCCAAGTCCATCGAACACGAGGTGCTGGAGAGCGGCGGCTCCTGGACATTGACCGTGGCGCCGGCACTGGTGCAGCCGGCGTATGACGAACTCACCCGCTATGCGGCCGAACGCCGCGCGCCGCGCAGCTTGCCGGCGCTCATGGAACCCTTTGCCGGGACGGTGTTCGGCGCCCTTGGCTACGTGCTCGTGCTATTGCTCGTAGCCTACTGTGCAGGTATCGGCCTGTTCGGCGCGGACTGGCTGTCCTTGGGCGCCCTAGACGCAAGCGCCGGCCGCGAATGGTGGCGGGCGCTGACGGCGCTCACTTTGCATCTGGATCAGGAACACCTGCTCGGCAATCTGCTGTTCGGGGTGTTCGCGGGAATGGCGGCCGGCCGACTGCTGGGGCCCGGCGTCGCATGGGCGAGCATTTTGGGCGCAGCGGCGCTTGCCAATTATGCGGAAATATTGATTGCGCCGGCCACCCACCGAGCCGTGGGCGCATCCACCGCCGTGTTTGCGGCCTTGGGGCTCCTCGCCGGATTGGCGTGGCGGCAGCGGCTGAGCTTGCGCGAGCGGCGCTGGTATCGGTGGGCGCCGCTGATCGCCGGGATTTGCTTGTTGACCCTGTTGGGCGCGGGCACCGCCCATGTCGACGTACTCGGACACGCGCTCGGATTTCTCTTCGGCGTGGGCGTGGGGTGGCTGTATGCACGCGCGCGAATACCCCGCGACCGCAGCAGAGGATTGCAACTCGTCACCGGTGCCGGCGCCGTATTATTGATTTTCGCGGCGTGGGCATTCGCCCTGCATCACTGAAGAGCTGCGCCCCCTAAGAGCCGGCGCTCGAGGCCTAACCCTCAGGTTTTCGCGACCACGCCGCCCGGCGTGAGCTTATCGATCGCCTGCGGCAGAACCGTGGATAGTTTGGCAGCCAGGTCCTCCGGCGTCATGCCCAACCTGGCCGCGAACTGCTTCACGGTGTCGGAGCCGAGCGCCTGGTGAATCTGGTCGGGTGTAATGGGCAGGTTGGCGCCGGTCCCCACCCAGGAACGCACGGTGCCGCCGAGTCCCTGCTGCTCCAGTTGCGTGACGATTCCCTGCACGCCGCCGTGCTTCTCGATCAGGCCATTGACCACGGTCGCCATTTCGGCCCCGACCACTCCACCCAGCAATCCGTCGAATAAACCCATGTTCGTACTCCTTTGAATGGATCGCGGCGCCGGCGCGCTCGCCAGGGTCTTTAGCCGCGTTTCGCGAGCAGGTCGCGAATTTCCTCGAGCAGCACTTCGGATCGCGGCGGCGGAGCGGGCGGGGCCGGGGCCGCGGGCGCCGGCTTCTTGAGGCGATTGATTCCCTTGATGACCAAGAACAACACCAGCGCGATGATGATGAAGTCAAAAATGGTCTGAGCGAAGGCGCCGTACTTGATCAGCACTTCCTTGCCAGTGGGATCCTTGCCGAGAGTGACCGCCAAATCCGAGAAATTTATGCCGCCGATGACCTTGCCAAGAGCCGGCATGAAGAGGTCCCCGACCAGAGAGGAAACGATTTTTCCAAAGGCTGCGCCGATGATCACGCCGACCGCCAGGTCGACCACATTGCCCTTCATCGCAAATTCTTTGAACTCTGCACCTAATCCCACGGCAATCTCCTTTTTTTAACGCTGATCGGCGATGATGCGTTGCTGCTGCTGCGCAGGCGTTGCGCCTCAAGGGACACTCGCCTGCATGGTACTTAGCGCATCCGGCGCGGGCAAGCCTCGTCTCACGCCTCGGTGTGCGTGACCTCGACGGTGACGTGAGAGAGCGATTTGAAGATCTTGAGCCGCTCCCGATAGTAGGCGCAGTCGCGGGACTTGTCGGTCAGCACCGATACCACGGCGCCCAAGTGTCCCGGCCCCAATCGCCACAGATGCAGGTCGGTGAGCCGATCGCCGTTGGACTCGATCGCCTCGCGCAGCTTGGCCGTCATGTCTTGATCGGGATTCATGTCGAGCAGGATGCGCCCGGTGTCACGCATCAAGCCGTACGACCAGTTCGCGATGACCAGCGCTCCGATCACGCCCGCGAGCGGGTCCATCCACATCCAGCCGAAACCCCGTGCCAGGACCAGGCCGGTGATCGCCAACGCGGAGACCGCCGCGTCGGCCAGCACATGTATGTAGGCGGAGCGGATGTTGTAATCCCGGTGCGCCGCGTGGCCGTGCGCGTGGTCGTGGTCGTGATCGTGCGCGTGCTCGGCGTGACCATGGCTGTGGCCATGATGATCGGCGCCGCTCAACAGCCACGCGCTGACGATATTCACCATCAGGCCGACCACCGCGATCGGAATGGCCTCGGCGAAGTGAATCGGAACCGGCGACAGAAACCGTACGACCGCTTCGTAGCCGATGAGCAGCGCAATCATCGCGAGCACGATGGCGCTGGTAAAGCCGGCCAGATCGCCGAGCTTGCCGGTTCCAAACACGAAGCGCGCGTCGTGCGCATGCCGCCGCGCATAGGTATAGGCCAATGCCGCGATCAACATCGCGCCCGCGTGGGTCGACATGTGCAGACCATCGGCCACCAGCGCCAGCGATCCGTACAAGCTGCCGCCCACGATCTCGACCAGCATCATGGCGCTGCACAAGACGATCACGGCCCGGGTCTTGCGTTCGTTCTGCTCGTGTCCGGTGCCGAGAAAGACGTGACTGTGACCGTCCGGCATTTCACTCAATGCGTTTTTCATGGGTTCGCGTCGCGCTAGAGATACTTGGTGACACCCTGAAACTCCTTGATCAATTCCCTGAACTCGCGCGGCAGGGCCTCGGAGGTCTCTTCCATGCAGTGGTGGATGTGGTCCTTGATGAGTTCCTTCTTGGCATTGCCGATGGCCTTCTCGACCGCGTGCAACTGTTGCGCGAGGTCCATGCAGGGGCGATCGGACTCCAGCATGTCGATCACGGCCGCGAGGTGTCCTTGGGCGCGCTTCAGGCGCATGCCGATTTCGGGGAACTTGTGCATCAGTTGGTCTCCATGCCTTCGTATCCTATCCCCCTAGACAGGATAAGGGAAGAGGCATAGGATCGCGGGCGCTCGGTGCGCGTCGCGAGGCCGCGGCCGGTAGAATCGATGAATTGTCACTATTGAGCGGCAGAGTCGAGCCGCCTTGGGGCCTCTGCAAGTCTTTTTGGGGATGCATCATGCCGATACACGAACACGAGCCGACGATGCGGGGCCGGGCCTTTCTGTGGGGCGGCGTAGTGCTCGGAGTGCTGTTTCTGGCGGCATTCCTCACCGGAGGGTTCGGCTTGCTGGGCGGCCGCGGAAAAGGCTCTGAGGGCCCGGAATTGATGGTCCGCCAGGGCAACAAGATCCTCGTTCCCGAGGGCTCGGCCCTGCGTGACCGCTTGAGGGTCATGCCGGCGGCCGCGCAGGCAATCAGCGCCAAGCTGGTGCTGCCGGGGACGGTCGAATCCGATCCGGCGCGCACCGCCGCGGTGCTCACACCCTTAAGCGGACGGATCGTCGTGCTGAAGGTGGGGTTGGGGGACCGGGTGGCGCTGGGCCAGGTGCTGGCGGTGATCGATTCGCCGGATCTTGGCCAAGCCTACGCAGATGACGACAAGGCCGCGGACGCCGTCCGATTGACCGAGAAGAATTTGCAGCGCCAAGAGGCGCAAAACAAGATTGGCGTCGCTTCGGACCGGGATTTGGATCAGGCCAGAAGCGATCATGCACAGGCGGCGGCTGAATACACCCGCACCCAGGCACGCTTGAAGACTTTGGGAGTGTCCCGCGGCAACGGCACCTCGTCGCGGCTGCTGTCGGTCACGGCGCCGGTGGAGGGCAGCATCACAGCGCTGGCGGTTGCGCCCGGCAACATGATCAACGATCCGACCCAACCCATGATGACCATCGCCGACTTGAGCACGGTGTGGGTCACGGCGTTGGTCCCCGAAAAAGACGTGGCGGCGGTCTCCAAGAATCAGGATGCCGAGGTAAGTCTCGTGGCCTACCCGGATCGAGTGCTGCACGGCAGAGTGTCCTTCGTATCCGCGGTGATCGAGCCGGAATCACGCCGCAACAAGATCCGAATCGCCTTTGCCAACCGCGACTACGCGCTCAAACCCAATATGTTTGCGACCGTCACCTTGGCGGGTCCGACGCAGTCCCAAGTGGTGCTGCCGAGCTCGGCGCTGCTCATGAATAACGACAGAACCAGCATTTTTGTCGCTACGGCCCCCTGGACCTTCGAGCGCCGCAGCGTCGAACCGCTGCTGGAGGAGGGGCCATCGATCGCCATCCGTTCCGGCGTCCTGGCGGGCGAGCAAGTGGTCGTCAAAGGCGGAATCCTGCTGAATGATTGATCAATTCGTCGGCATTTGCCTGCACCGGCGCGTTGCGGTCATCATCCTGGCCCTGCTGCTCGCCGGCTATGGCGTCTACGCCTGGGAGACTCTGTCGGTCGAAGCCTACCCCGAGCTCGGCGATGTCGCGGCGCAGGTCACGACCCAAATGCCGGGCCTTGCCGCCGAGGAAGTGGAACAGCTGATCACGGTGCCCCTGGAGCGCGCAATCAACGGCACTCCGGGATTATTGCTGACGCGCTCCTCGAGCACCTTCGGGCTGTCGTTGATCACGGTTTTGTTTCGCGATGGCTACGAGGACTATTGGGCGCGCCAACGCCTGCTCGAACGCATCAGTCAAGCAGTGCTGCCGGCCGGGGCGGCGCCGTCGCTGGATCCGGTGGCGGGCCCCGGCGGCGAGATCTTCCGCTACACGCTCGAGTCCGACACGAAGAACTTGCAGGAACTCTCCGAGATCCAGCGCTGGACCGTGATTCCGGCATTGAAGTCCGTTCCCGGCGTCATCGATGACGCCAATTTCGGCGGCTTCACGACCGAATACCAACTCGACCTGGACCCCAAGCAGCTGCAGCGCTACGGCTTGGGGATCACCGATGTCATCAACGCCATCAACAACAACAATGCCAATGCGGGCGGGGGCCGTGTATCGCGCGGCGATCAAAGCTATGTGATTCGCGGCGTCGGCCTGATCCGCAATTTGACCGACATCGGATCCATCGTCGTCACGCAGGCGGGTGGAACTCCGGTCCTGGTGCGCGACCTCGGCCGCACCACGCTCAGCCATCAAGAGCGCGAAGGCATCTTGGGCAAGGATCGAAATCCCGACACCATCGAAGGCATCGTGCTGATGCTGAAGTATCAGAACCCGTCGAAAACCTTGCAGGGCGTGCATGCCAAAGTGGCCGAACTCAACGCCAAATTCGCGGGCGGCGGAGTGCGGATCGTGCCCTACATCGACCGCGACGATCTGGTGCGGGCCACCATCCACAAGGTCGGCCAAACCATCCTCGAGGGCATCGCCCTGGTTTTCTTGATTTTGATCCTCTTTCTCGGCAGCCCGCGCAGCGCCTTTGTCGTGGCGGTGAGCATCCCCATGGCCCTGGTGTCCGTCTTCTCGCTGCTCAATCTCACCCATGTATCGGCCAATCTATTGTCGCTGGGCGCCATCGATTTCGGCATTCTCGTGGATGGGGCCATCGTCGTGACCGAGGCAGTGCTGCGGCGGCGGGAGGCGATGCCGAACGAGGAGCTGAGCGAAAGCGAAGCCCGGGCGGCGACGCTGCAAGTGACGCGTCCGATCTTCTTCGCGAGTCTGATCATCATTACCGCCTACTTGCCGCTGTTCTCCTTCGAGCGGGCTGAAGCCAAGCTGTTCACGCCGATGGCCTATACGATGGGGTATGCGCTGTTCGGCGCTCTGTTGACGGCGCTTGCGCTGGTTCCGGGCCTCGCCTATCTGGCGTTTCGCAAACCCGGCCGCGTCTATCACAACCGCTGGCTGGAGCGTCTGACCGTTCAGTACGACCGAGTGCTCGCCGCGTGCCTGGATCAGCCGCGCATCATCTACGGGGTGGTCATTTTCGCGCTGCTGGCGGTGGTCGCGCTGGGGGCCACGGTTGGCCGGGACTTCCTGCCGGATCTGGACGAAGGCGCGCTGTGGCTGCAGGTGCAAATGCCGACGGGTCTGGCCTTGAACAAGGCCAGCGACATGGCCAGCGACCTGCGCCGGGCCATTCTCAAGTATCCCGAAGTGTCGTACGTGGTCACGCAAACCGGCCGCAACGATGACGGCACGGATCCCTGGACCATGTCCCACATCGAGGCACCGGTGGGCCTCAAGCCGTATGACACGTGGCCGGCGGGCGAGACCAAGAAAGATTTCGTCGACCGGCTGGCGGCGGGGCTCAACAAGGATCTCCCCGGCTATTCCATCGGCATCAGTCAGCCGATCATCGACGGGGTCAACGACATGATCGGCGGCGCGCACAGTCCACTGGTCGCCAAAATCTATGGCGACGACTTGGATGAACTGCGCAGCATCGGCGGCCAAATCGTCAACGTGCTGTACTCGATCGCGGGCACGTCCAGCGCCTCGATCTTCCAGGAGCCGCCGATCCCGCAAATGGAGATCAAGCTGGATCATGAAAAGGCGGCGCGCTACGGCGTGAACATGACGGACCTGCAGAACGTCATCCAGACCGGAGTGGGCCAGGCGCCGGTCTCGACGGTCTATGTCGGTGAAAGAACCTACCCTTTGACCGTCCGATTCACGCAGGATGCGCGCGCTGCGCCGCAAGCGCTCGGCGATCTGTTCGTGAATACCGCAAGCGGCGTGCAAGTCCCGCTGTCGCAGATCGCCGATATCCGCGTGCGGTCGGGCGAGAGCACCGTCACGCGCGAGAACGGCCAGCGCAATCTTACGATCCGGATCGACAACCGCGACCGCGATCTGACCTCCTACCTGACCGAAGCGCAGGCCAGGATTGCGGCCCAGGTGCATTTCGACCGCAGCAGGATCCGGCTGGAATGGGGCGGCCAGTTCGAAAATCAGCGGCGCGCGGAAGCGCGGCTGCTCGTGATCCTGGCGCTGGTGATGGGCATGATGCTGATTTTTCTCACCGTCGGAATCAAGTCGTTCCGGCAAGCGGTGCTGATCCTGGGCGTGGTGCCGCTGGCGATGCTGGGCGGTTTGATCTCGCTGCACCTCACGGGTCAGAATCTCAATGTCGCGAGCGGAGTGGGGTTCATCGCTCTATTCGGCGTGGCGGTGCAAAACGGCATCATCATGGTGTCGAACCTGAATCGCATGCGCAAATCCGGATTGGAACTGCACGAGGCCATCATGACGGGAGCGACCGAACGCCTGCGTCCGGTGCTGATGACGGCCACGGTGGCGACCCTGGGGATGCTGCCGGCCGCCATCCACACCGGCGTCGGCAGCGACGTGCAGCGCGGGATCGCCACCGTGGTCGTCGGCGGACTGGCGATTTCAACCGTGCTCACCCTGTTCGTGCTGCCCTCGATGTACCACGTCATCGAACACTGGGCCGAACAGCGTCACGGCCAAGTCCGATGGGGCCGGTGATGCGCATTCTGGGGGTATTGGCGGCTGTGTCGAGCGCCTTGTCGGCCTGCGCCGTCGGGCCGAATTTCAAGCGCCCGCCGCCGCCCACCGCCTCAGGGTACGGCAGTGCGCCGTCACAGGGCGAGACAGCCGCCGCCCTTGGCAAGGGCGGCGAGGCGCAGCACTTCGTTGCCGGCATGGACATTCCGGGGCAGTGGTGGACGCTGTTTCAATCGCAGCAACTCAATCGGCTGGTCGACGAGGCGTTGCAAGGCAATCCCAATGTGGGCGCCGCCCAGGCCGCGCTGCGTCAGGCGCATGAACTGTACCTGGCGCAGCGGACCAGCTTCTTTCCCGCCGTACAGGGGAATTTCAGCGGCGTGCGCGCCAAGAACGCGCTCGGCAGCATCGCCAATCCCACCAGCCTTCCGCAAACGAACCCCTACTACAATCTTTACACGGCGCAGCTCACCGTCAGCTATCTCCCGGATGTCTTCGGCGCCACCCGGCGCAGCGTCGAGGCGGCCAAGGCGGAGGCCGAGGGCGAGCGGTTCCAACTCGAAGCCACCTACGTGACCTTGAGCAGCAATGTGGTGGTGACGGCGGTACAGGAGGCTGCGCTGCGCGGGCAGATAACGGCCACTCAACGGCTGCTGCAGCTGCAGCATCAGCTGAGCGAACTGGTGCAGCGCCAGCGCATCCTCGGTACCGCGAGCGATCTGGACGTTCTCGCCCAACAATCGGCGGAAGCGCAAACGGCGCAGACCCTGCCGCCGCTGCAAAAACAATTGGGACAGACACGCGACGCCTTGACCGCTCTGCTCGGCCGGCTGCCGTCCGATGAACCGCAGGCAACGTTTCGCCTGGACGAACTGACACTGCCCACCGAACTCCCCGTGAGTTTGCCTTCAAAACTCATCGAACAGCGCCCCGATGTACGTCAGGCCGAGGAAAATCTGCATGCCGCCTCGGCCGCGGACGGCGTGGCGCTCGCCAACATGCTGCCGCAATTCAGCATCGACGGAAATCTTGGCTCGAGCGCGCTGAAGCTCACGCAGCTGTTTACCCCCTATACCGGATTCTGGGATGTGGGTGCCTCGCTGACCCAGACTCTGTTCGACGCGGGCGCGCTGCTGCACAAGCGCCGCGCGGCGGACGCCGCACTCGATGAGGCGGCGGCGCAATATCGCGCCGCCGTGATACTCGCCTGCCAGAACGTCGCGGATTCCTTGCGCGCCTTGCAGGCGGACGCGGACGCGCTCGAGGCGAGTGCCGAGGCGGACCGCGCAGCCAAGGCGACGTTCGATCTGGCGCATCGGCAACGCGAGCTGGGGACGATCAGCCTGGTGGCCGTGCTCAATGCCGAACAATCCTATCAACAATCCGAACTGGCTTTGGTTCAGGCCCAGGCCAACCGCTATTCCGACACGGCGGGCTTGTTTCAGTCGCTCGGCGGCGGATGGTGGAATCGCAAGGGGGACGCTCCATGAATGATTTGGTCCGTCGAGAAAATAACGGCGGCTTGGCGACTCTCTGGCTGAACCGCCCGGAGAAGTGCAATGCGCTGACCAAGGATGTGTTCGAGGCGCTGAACGTGCACGTCGATGCGATTGCGCGTGAGACCAAGACCATAGGGCTCGTCATCCTGCGCGGGACAGGCGCGAATTTTTCGGCGGGATACGACATGCACGAGGTGCTCGAGCACGTCAAGGCGCATGCCAAGCCGCATTTCCATTCGGAAGTCATCCATAAAATCGCCAATCTGCCGCAACCGGTGATTTCCGCGGTGCAGGGGCACTGCTCCACGGGCGCGTTGGAACTGGCGTTGGCGGCCGATTTGATCGTGGCTGCGGAGTCGGCGCGGTTCGCGGACGTCTACGCACGCTGGGGCCTGACCCCCGTGTGGGGCCTGAGCCTGCGGCTGCCGCATCGCATCGGCACCGCCAAGGCCAGCGAGATGATGTTCACCTGCCGCAGCTACTCCGGGAAACAGGCCGAGGCCATGCACCTCGCGAACTTCTGCTTTCCGGACGAACGGTTCGACGCCGAACTCGCCGCGCTGTCCGCCGACATCTTGTGCAACTCCTGGTACGCCAATCAGGTGAACAAGCGGGCGCTGATCGAAATAGACGGATTGAGCTTGAACGACGCGCATGCACTCGAATTGTTCAAGAACGAAGGATTGGCGCCGGACGCGGCGAAACGGATCGCGAAGTTCTTCGCCAAGCGGCCTTAAGTTCCGGGCGCGAACATCCGGTCGATCGCGGTGAAATGCCGCCGCGCATACGCCAAGACTTCGGCGTCGGTGGGATGGTCGGCGCTCTCGACCGCGACGATGGCCCGGCCCAACTGCGGGTGCTTGTCGCGCAGGTAACCCGCGAACTCCTGCTTGGTCTGCGCCGGCCCGATGATGAGAACCTCATGCACGCCTTCGAGGGCGTGCACGACGTCCTCGAAATAGTGGTGATCGGCGGGAGACTTGTGGCCGCCATGAGCGCTCTTGCGGCTGTGTACGCGCTGATGCTGGTCATGCGCATGGATCACGCTGTTCGACTGCTCGGTGGATGTGAATTGCCAGACGGTCGCCTTCTGATGATCGATCCACACGACGGCATGAAAGTGTGACATTTATATTTCCCTCGCGATTTCAGCCATGGCGCCCGGCCCGATGGTCTATTGTAGACACACGCGAGCGGCGCGCACATGTGGATATGAGCCCATGCCCAATGTGTTGACGATCAACGGCGGCTCCTCGAGCATTCGCTTCGCCGTGTTCGAGGCCGGCCAAACGCCGCTGCGGCTGCTGCAGGGAAAGATGGATCGCATCGGCAGCGCCGACGCCTGCCTGACCGTGGAGCCCAGGCCCGGGGACGCGCCGGCCCGCATCCAGGCCGCGGCCGGGAACCACGGCACGGCCGTGGATATTCTGATGGACTGGCTGGAATCCCAGCCCTTGTCCAAGACCATCGACGGCGTCGGGCACCGCGTGGTGCACGGCATGCTGCACACGGCGCCGGAACTCGTCACCCCCGCGCTGCTCGAGGAACTGAAGCGCATCATTCCCTTCGATCCCGAGCATTTGCCGCGGGAGATCGAACTCATCGAGACCGTGCAGCGCCGCTTCGGCCAATTGCCGCAGGTCGCGTGCTTCGACACCGCGTTTCATCGCAGCATGCCGCGCGTCGCCACGCAATTGCCGATTCCGCGCCGCTACGCGGCCCAGGGAATTCAGCGCTACGGTTTTCACGGCCTGTCCTATACCTTTTTGATGCAGGAGCTCGAGCGTCTCGGCGATCCGGCCGCAGCGCAGGGCCGCGTCATCCTCGCGCACCTGGGCAGCGGCGCCAGCCTCGCGGCGGTGCGTGACGGCCAATGCATCGATACCAGCATGGGGTTCACGCCGGCTGCGGGGTTGGTCATGGGCACCCGGTCGGGGGATTTGGACCCCGGTCTCATGAGCTATCTGGCGCTCAACACGGCGATGAGCGCCGCGCAATTTCAGCGCATGGTCAATCATGAATCGGGATTGCTCGGGATCTCGCAGAGCAGCGCCGATGTGCGGGACCTGCTGGATCTGGAGGCCCGCGATCCGCGCGCCGCGGAGGCGCTGGCGCTGTTTTGCTACCAGGCAAAGAAATGGATCGGCTCCTTCGCCGCGGCGCTCGGCGGCCTGGACACCCTGGTATTCGCGGGCGGCATCGGCGAGAACGCCGCGTCCGTGCGGCGGCGCATTTGCGAGGGGATGGGCCATCTGGGGATCGACATCGACGAGGACGCCAATCGCCGCCACGCGCCGCGCATATCGAGCGATGCGGGATCCAAGGTCACGGTGCGCGTGATCCGTACCGACGAAGAGTCGGTGATCGCTAGTTTGAGCAGCCGCCTGCTGGGATTCGGACCGACACAGGAGACTTGAGGACATGCAAACACCACCCGCTGCAGCGCCGCGGCTCGATGCCGAGACGGCGCGGAAAATCGACGCCTACTGGCGTGCCGCGAACTACCTGTCCGTCGGCCAGATTTATTTGTGCGACAACCCGCTGCTCAGGGAGCCGCTGGCCGTCGCGCACATCAAGCGCATGTTGCTGGGACACTGGGGGACGACGCCGGGACAGAACTTCATTTACACGCACCTGAATCGGGTCATCAAGAAATACGATGTGGACATGATTTACATGTCGGGACCCGGGCACGGCGGTCCCGCGGTGGTGGGCAGCACCTATCTCGAGGGAACCTACAGCGAGATCTATGCCGATATCAGCCAGGATGAGGCCGGCTTGAAACGGCTGTTCACGCAGTTCTCGTTTCCCGGCGGAATTCCAAGCCACGCATCGGCGGAATGTCCCGGATCGATTCACGAGGGCGGCGAACTCGGCTACTCGTTGAGCCATGCATTCGGCGCCGTGTTCGACAATCCCGACCTCGTCGTGGCCTGCGTGATCGGCGATGGTGAAGCGGAGACGGGCCCACTCGCCACTTCGTGGCATTCCAATAAGTTCTTGAATCCGGCAAGCGACGGCGCCGTGCTGCCGATTCTGCACTTGAACGGCTACAAGATCGCCAATCCGACGATTTTGGCGCGTATTCCCCGCGAGGAACTGGAACAGCTGCTGCGCGGCTACGGTTGGGTTCCGCTGTTCGTGGAAGGTCATGAACCCAAGCTCATGCATGAGGCCATGGCAGGGGCATTGGATAGCGCCATCGAACAGATCCGGCAGTTTCAAGCGGATGCGCGCGCCCACGGCAAAACCGAGAGGCCGCGCTGGCCGATGATCGTGTTCGCCTCCCCCAAGGGCTGGACGGGTCCCAAGGTGATCGACGGCAAGGCGATTGAAGGCACTTTCAGGTCGCATCAAGTGCCCTTGACCGATCCTGCGAAGAATCCGCAGCATCTGCGCCAGCTGGAGAGCTGGCTGCGCAGCTACCGTCCCGAGGAACTGTTCGACGAGCAAGGCCGGCTGAAACCGGAGCTCAAGGCTCTGGCGCCGACCGGCGAGCGGCGCATGGGGGCGAATCCCAACGCCAACGGCGGGATGCGCTTGCGTGATCTGCGGATGCCGGACTTCACCGACTATGCGGTGAGCGTGCCCAGGCCGGGCGTCGCGGGAATCGGCGACACGCATGTGTTGGGACGCTTCCTGCGCGACGTGCTGAAGTCGAACGCGTCGCCGCGGAATTTTCGCATCTTCGGCCCGGACGAGACGCTGTCGAACGGTCTTGAAGCGGTGTTCGAGGTGACGAATCGCCAATGGCTGGCGGCCACGGCCGTGAACGACGAGTTTCTGGCCCGCAGCGGCGCGGTGTTGGAGATGTTGAGCGAGCACCAGTGCGAGGGCTGGCTCGAGGGCTACCTGCTCACCGGACGGCACGGCCTGTTCAATTGCTACGAGGCGTTCATTCACATCGTCGATTCGATGTTCAACCAGCACGCGAAATGGCTGAAGGTCACCGCGGGCCTGGCGTGGCGGCGCAAGATCGCATCGCTGAATTACCTCTTGAGTTCGCATGTGTGGCGCCAGGATCACAATGGCTTCACCCATCAAGACCCCGGCTTCCTCGACCATGTGGTCAACAAGAAGGCCGAAATCGTCCGCGTGTACCTGCCGCCTGACGCCAACTGCCTGCTGTCGGTGATGGATCATTGCTTGCGCAGCCGCCATTACGTCAACGTGGTGGTGGCCGCAAAGCATCCGGCCCCTCAATGGCTGTCGATGGATGCGGCCGTCAAGCATTGCAGCGAGGGCATCGGCATCTGGCAGTGGGCCAGCAACGACAGCCAGGCCGAACCGGACTTGGTGATGGCCTGCGCCGGGGATGTGCCCACGCTCGAGACGTTGGCGGCGGTGTCCATCCTGCGGCAGCATTTCCCCGAGTTGAAGGTTCGCGTGGTCAATGTCGTCGATCTGATGAGACTGCAGCCGCCGTCGGAACATCCCCACGGCTTGAGCGACGCCGACTTCGACTCGCTGTTCACCGTCGGCAAGCCCGTCATCTTCGCCTTTCATGGTTATCCGTGGTTGATTCATCGGCTGACTTACCGGCGCCACAACCACGAGAACCTGCACGTGCGCGGCTACAAGGAGGAGGGCACCATCACCACCGCGTTCGACATGACGGTGTTGAACGACTTGGACCGCTTTCACCTGGTGATGGACGCGATCACGCGGCTGCCGCAAACCGGCAGCCGCGGCGTCTACTTGAAGCAGCAGCTGCGGGACAAATTGATCGAGCACAAACGCTACATCGACCGGTACGGGCAGGACATGCCGGAAATCAGGGACTGGATATGGCAGGAAGATTGACACAGTGTCAATAATTGTCTATTGTTCAGCCCATGTCGACTTACATTGCCGAACGCCGTGAAGAAGAGAAGGAGCGGCGGCGCGCCGAAATCCTCGATGCCGCGGAAACGCTGTATGCCAAGAAGGGGTGGGACGCGCTGACGGTTGACCAGGTCGCCCGCAGCGCGCGCCTGTCGCGCGCCCTGGTGTACGTATATTTTCGCGACAAAGAAGAGCTGCTGTTTGCCATCGGCGAGCGCGCCATGCGCCTGTTGCGCGACCGCTTCACCGCAGCGGCCGCGACCCACGCGCAAGGCCTGGATAAAATGGAAGCTATTGGGCGAGCGTATATGGGCTACGCCTATGAATTTCCTCATTATTTTGATTTTTGCACGCGATTTCAGGCACATTCCGCGCCACTTGATCCCGGGTCCCATGAAGGGGGCGCGCAGATCGCCGGGGATGAGGTCTTGGGGGTGGTGGTGGCGGCCATCGACGCCGGTATACGGGATGGCAGCATCCGTGCGGATGTGGGTCCGCCCATGATGCTCGCCACCACGCTGTGGGCGTTCACGCACGGCATCATTCAACTGGCCATGGCCAAGGGCAGCGAGCTGGCTAGGTCCGGAATCGATATCCCCGCCTTGAGCAACTACGCCTTTGGACTGATTCGTGGGATTGCTCAGAACCCCGTGCCGGCCACCGCCGGCAAGGTTCAGTAACCTTTTTTTAGCTGGAATTTGACGTATGTCTAAAGTATCTACAAGTGACTACAGCAGCGTCAGGAGCGCGGGACCCTGGGCGGTGTTTGCAGTGGCTGCCTTGTCGGCGCTCAGCGCCTGTCAACGAGCGGCCCCGCCGGTTGCACCGCCCGCGATGGTGATGGCACTGCCCGTGCGGCCGGATTCCGGCGGCGGCGCCGGTGATGCCATCCGTTATCCGGTCGAGGCGGTCGCGCGCTACTCGAACGCCATGGCGTTTCGCGTCGGCGGCAAGCTCATCGAACGCGATGTGCGGCTCGGCGACTCGGTGCGCAGGGGACAGGTCATCGCGCGTCTCGACCCGGCCGACTCGCAGAAACAGGCCGCCAGTGCGAAGGCCGTGCTCGATGCCGCCGAACACCGGCTCACCTTCGCCAGGCAGCAGCTCGATCGCGATCAGGCGCAGTTCGCGCAAAACTTGATCGCCGCCAATCAGCTGGAGCAGACCCAGGATGCCTATGCTGCGGCGGTGGCCGGACGCGAGGAGTCCGCGGCGCAGCTCGTGGTGGCGCAGAACACTCTGCAATACGACACGCTGTTTGCCGACCATGACGGGGTCATCAGCAGCGAGAATGCCGACACCGGCCAAGTCGTGTCCGCGGGACAGGCCGTTTACGGACTCACGTGGACCGGGGAAACGGACGCGGACATCGATGCCGCCGCCGGCGATGTGGGCCGAATTGCCGTCGGCCAGGCCGCCATCGTCACTTTCGCGGCGTTGCCGGGCCGGCGCTTCGAGGCGCGCGTGCGCGAAGTGGCGCCCGCGGCGGATCCGCAAAGCCGCACCTACCGCGTGAAGCTGACCTTGATTCAGCCAGGACCCGGAGT
>Ga0209656_10000437_pt1 | contig 27538 bp, 24 predicted proteins | sample BogFormECP12_OM2_FD_188239 | JGI IMG/M metagenome (GOLD analysis project Ga0209656, IMG submission 188239) | Bog forest soil microbial communities from Calvert Island, British Columbia, Canada - ECP12_OM2 (SPAdes) (version 2) | ecosystem: Environmental > Aquatic > Freshwater > Wetlands > Bog ...
CAGGTGAACGTGGAGCGAGCGAGAGCTATCGCTCTACTTCGCCATATGATGTTCAGTCTCGATGACATCAAGCAGATTCTGAAGCAGAGCGAGGACGATGCGGATACCATCTCCTTTCTAGCCGCCAACCGTACTCGGATCGAAGACAAAATACGAGATATGAAGAATGTCAGCGAATCACTTTCCAAACTGATTGCGGACGAAGAGAAGGCTAGACGGCTTCTGTCGGATAGTCCCCACAAGGTCGAGGAGAAGACTCTTCCTTCAATGCAGATCGCAGGCATTCGGATAAAAGGGCCCTATAACGATTCGGGAAAGGCGTTCGCTGCCCTGGGAAAATCCTTGGGCAGGTTTATCTGCGGGAAGGCGATGAACCTGTTTTATGACTCCGAATATAAAGAGCAGGATGCTGAGTTCGAAAGCTGCTTTCCTGTGAGAGTGGTGCGATCACCCGATGGCGTCGATTGCCGAAAGCTCGAAGGCGGCAAAGCCGTAATACTGATTCATCGTGGCCCTTACACCACGCTAGGTCGCAGCTACGCGCGAATTTTCTCCCACATCCGCGATCGCGGTTATGAGTCGCTATCCCCGTCGCGTGAAGTCTATGTTAAAGGCCCTGGAATGATATTCAAAGGCAATCCACATCGTTATCTTACCGAAATTCAGTTACTGGTGCGCACATGAAGAACGTGATTTCGATGCTTGAGGGTGGCGATCGGCGTTCGATCGGCAGAGTTAACGAGGTGGTTCGCATTGTCATCAATGAACCCGAGAGATTTCGAGCATTGGTAGATGGTCTCTTGACCGATGATGAAGTCGTACGAATGCGTTGTGCCGACGCGATTGAGAAGGTTGCCCACGCACGTCCGGACTGGCTCAAACCACATACGGACTTGTTTCTTGAACAGGCGGCGGGACGCTCTCAACAAGAGATTCGGTGGCATATGGCACAGATCATGCCACTACTGCCATTGACGGCCCTGCAGAGGGCGCAGGCGATTCAACTACTCATGGATTATCTAGAAGACGCGAGCAGTATCGTTCGCGTGAGTGCGATGCAAGCACTCGCAGAATTGAGCCGGCAGGACGCTCAGCTGGGGAAAAGAATAGTCCCACTGATCAAGACAATCATGAAGAACGGAACCTCCGCCGTGAGGGCACGCGGCAGAAGACTACTGGGTCAACTCGAAGCCGAGAGGAAAAGTAATGCACACAAGGATCAATAAGAAGAAGGTTGCCGCTTACGGACTACTGAGTTGGCTCGTCCCTTTCATCGCATCATTTCTATTCTTCGGAAAGAGCGGGCAGCCCATGCTACCTATCGGTCTGATCAAGTCGGCGATGATTCTCATCGGTGCGAGTTTGGGTGGGTTTTTGTTATTTCGCCTGTTCAAAGAATCCCCGCCCTCCTTAGGTAGCGGAATTGCTATTGGGTCGCTCTGGTTTCTCATGAACATTCTCCTCGACCTGTCGATTCTGGTCCCGATGACGAAAATGAATTTAGGCGAATACTTTTCCGAAATCGGCCTACGATACCTGCTGATTCCGATTATGGCTGGAGCCATGGGGGCTGTTGGTTCGCAGCAGCGTCAGGAGTAGTAAAGGCGACTTTGGGTTTGCGCATTGAGCTAAGAGAAGGTGCCTTGCAGAGGCCCGGAGAGACTTGATTTTAGGCCAGACACGAATACTCCGCATTTTGTCTGATGCAAGACTTCCTCGGAAGTGACACGGCAAAATCTTCTCGAAATTTGCGGCAAAGTTGAAACCTTCCTGACACTTCTGAATCCCACTGCCACAAGAGGATCTTGGCACAGCACATGAGCCCACTGTTCAGGGTTGGCGATCATAAACGATTTATCGCCGAGTGCAGGATGAGACTCACAAACCAAATTTCAATAACGAGGAAAAGCAATGAACATGACTAAGACAATCCAGTTTCTATTCCGTTCACTGCTGATGATGGCAACGCTGTTTGCCGTTTCAGCGGTCGCGCAAGATATGCACACCTCTGGCCAGTTTCAGGGCCCGAAGGCAAACAAAGGGCATGTCACTCACAGCACGCGTGATGGCAAGAGCATCCTGACGTTGTCGGACGACTTCGTCGTTCCCGATACGCCAGATCCACACTGGCAGCTTGTCGATTCCGACGGCAACGTATACCTAGTCGACAAACTCAAGACCAAGGCGTTCGTCGGCGACAAGTTCAAGAAGGAAATCGTGGTTCCCGGCTACGTAAAGAACGTTTCGAAAGTTGTGATCTGGTGCGCGTTTGCGGAAGTCAATTTGGGAGAAGCCTCTTTTTCCAGTCCCGTTCATTAGCGCAACCCTCCCCAACGGGGCGCGGACCGCTAGGAAGCGCGGCCCCGCCCCTTTCACGAAAACACAAAGCAGGATGAACCATGCGAAACAAATTCATTGCCGTTTGGTCAACGTTACTGTTCACCATTCTTCCCATCTCAGCAAAAATGTCGGTGGGACAAACAGTTGAGAAAAAGACTCTCACGTTGCAGGGCGCCGAGCGAGTGATCGCCGCGGCGAAGGCCGAAGCACAAAAACTGCAGGCTCCCGGTGGTGTCATCGCGGTTGTGGATGATGGCGGCAACCTGATGGCCTTGGAACGGCTTGATGGTACATTCTCGGCCGGCGCCAACATCTCCATCGGCAAGGCTAAGACAGCGGTCATGTTCAAGAAGCCTACTCGCTTCTTCGAAGAATTGATTAATTCCAGCGGAAAGGGACGCACCGTGATGACCGCGCTTGAAAACTTCACGCCTCTGATCGGCGGCATTCCCATCGTTGTAGACGGCCAGATTGTTGGCGGCGTGGGCGCGAGCGGGGCGGCTAGCGCCGACCAGGACGAACAACTAGCCATCGCCGGGTCCAAAGCGTTCGAACCCAGCACCATGAGCAACGAGGCTCTGCTGCCGGTTTCTTATTGGGAGAAGAGCAAAGTGGACGAAGCCTTCTCGAAGGGCACTGTGTTGTTCGACGGAAGTGACGGTCGCAACTATATGGTCCACGCCAGCCGCAGGGAGAAGCCGGGCCTAGCGGAAATTCATACCAAAGACGCCGACGTGATCTATGTGCTGAAAGGCGAGGCCACGTTCATCACGGGAGGCGAAGCAGTTGATGCCAAGACTATCGCTCCGGACGAACTTCGTGGAACCAGCATCCGGAATGGGCAAGCTCGCAAAATTGCCCAGGGGGACGTGATCATTGTCCCGCATGGTGTGCCGCACCAGTTCCTGGAAGTCACCAATCCCTTCCTCTACTTCGTTGTGAAGGTTCGCTAGCGAGGCGCTACATGAATAGATGCCAGCATGTGTGGAGCGCCTTGACTACTCTGGGGTTAGTTCTTGCGTTGGCCCCGGTAAGGGCGGGAGCGCAGTCGATTCAGGACCCTCCTGTCGGGCGCCCGGACGCTGTAATCGACCTTGCCTCACACGAAGGAGCGCAACTGGTGAAGGGCCAATGGCGCTACCACGACGTGAACATCGTGGAAGCCCCATCCCGCGCCGTCGGCCCCGATCTCAAACCCAGCGGAGCGCCCATCAATACGAACGATTACACTCCTCACGCTGGTGCCGCGGACTTCGATGATTCGCACTGGGAAGCGATCGACCCGACCACACTCGACCAGCGTCGCTCCACGACCAAGGTTTGCTTCAACTGGTATCGCATCAACATCACCATTCCCGAAAAAGTTGGGAACTTTGGCGCCGCAGGTTCGACAGTCGCGTTTGAGATCGTCATCGACGATTACGCTGAGGTTTGGGTGAACGGCAAGATACCCCGAGTTCTCGGCCAGCCTGGCGGGCCTGTGATTAAAGGATTCAACGCTCCCAACCGCGTGATCCTTACGCGAAACGCGCAACCGGGCCAGCAAATTCAGCTTGCTGTCTTCGGGATCAATGGTCCAATTTCTTTCAGTCCAGAGAATTTTATCTGGATCAGGTCGGCCACCCTCGATTTCTACAAGTCGCCCAAGGTTGCCATCAGCGAGACATCTGCGCGGATCATCAGGAACGACCCGGCTCTGGATGAGATTGTTCCGGCTGGCGCGAAGATAGAAAAACTCGCCGGAGGCTTCCTGTTTACCGAGGGGCCCATCTGGGTGCCACGCACAGAGGAAACCGACGGATATCTTCTCTTCAGCGATCCCAACAACAACCTGATTTACCGTTGGGCGCAAGACGGACAATTGTCGATCTTCATGACCAAGAGCGGTTACCGTGGAATGGACATCGGTGAGTTCAGTCAGCCCGGCTCGAATGGCCTCACGCTAGATAAGCAGGGCCGGCTGACGATTGATCAACAGGGCAATCGTCGCGTGGTTCGCCTGGAGAAGAACGGCCAGTTCACGGTAATGGCCGATCGTTATGAGGGGAAACGGCTCAATAGTCCCAATGATCTGGTTTACAAGTCAGATGGAGCACTGTATTTCACCGATCCTCCATTTGGACTACCGAAGTTCTTCGACGATCCACGGAAAGAACTCCCTTACAGCGGGGTTTTCCGCGTGTCTCCCGACGGAACAAATGTCCAGTTGGTAACGAACGAACTGAGTGGCCCAAATGGTCTCGCATTCTCACCCGACGAGAAATACTTCTACGTAGACAACTGGGATGAAAAGAAAAAGATCATCATGCGCTACGAAGTAAGGGCAGATGGAACGCTCTCGAACGGCGTAGTCTTCTTCGACATGACTTCAGCGCAAGGCGAGGACGCGCTTGATGGAATGAAGATCGACCAGAACGGCAATCTCTACGTGTCAGGCCCCGGTGGTTTGTGGATCATTTCGCCCAACGGCAGGCACCTGGGCACTATCATCGCACCGGAGCATCCGCACAACTTTGCATGGGGTGACGATGAGGGAAAAACGTTGTACTTGTGCGCTCGTACCGGGTTGTATCGTATTCATCTACTGATTGCGGGTATACGCCCATAGAACCCTTTCTTGAACGTACTGTCAAAGATTCATACTGCGCAGCAGATTGTTAAACCGGGGCTCAGACCGCAGACTGTCCCACTCCACCAATACCCGAATCCACACAATCCAAGGGTCCTTCTCTTTGTAAGCCTTTTCCAGCCAGTCGAGCGCCTCGGCCTTCTTCCCCATCGCCGTGTAAATGAGAGCCACACTATAAGGAGAGGCTCGTCCCTTGGTGGAACCTACTCGCAACTGGTCAACGATCGCTTGCGCCCCCGCAAGATCACCTGACAACGCCTGAGCTGAGCCGCGTACTTCCAAGACTCGTGTCTCTTCCCCACCCAACTCCTCCGCTTTTCGGGTTTCGCTCAGCGCGTCCTGGTATCGGCCGGTCCGGATATAAGCAACTGCCAAACTCAGGTGGGCCTGTGGGAATTTGGTAAGAGTGAGTGCCTTTTGAAACTCGGCGATGGCGGCTTCCGGGTGTCGGCGAGAGAGAAGTATCCATCCTAGGTCGTCACGAGTCCATCCCGAAAGTGGATCAAGCTCTTGAGCAATTCTGTTTTCCACCTGCGCCTCATCCAGCCGTCCCATGGCATGCAGGAACTCCGAGTAAAATTCATGCGCCACTTGATTGTTTGGGTTCAGCGCTAAAGCTTTCTTAAACAATTCGTCTGATTCGGCCCAATTCCAATCATAGTAAAACGCCACAAATGCCATCGAGTTGTAGGCATCCGACAGACCCGGCGCCAGCTCAAGGGCCTTGGCAGCAGCTTCCTTCCCTTTCGGAAACGCCTCCTGCGGGGATACAAAACCGTAGCCACCCAGAACGTTGTACGCGTCTGCCAGGCCTACGTATGCGGGCGCATAGTTAGGATCCAGCGCAATTGCCTTCTGAAATTGCACGATGGAATCCTCAAGACTTTGCTTCGTCTCCTGGTACCACAAGAAGCGTCCCTTCAGATACGCCTCATAGGCTTCTGCGTTAGCCGTTGTGCTTAGACGGAGCTTCTGCTCGTTCTCCGGCAAGAACTCCACAGAAAGAGCGGCCGCCACTTGCCGCGCAACATCTTCCTGAAGGGTCAGGATGTCGTGCATTTGTGGCTCGTAAGTTTCTACCCACATCTGCGTTTGATCCGAAACTCGAATCAGCACGGCTGTAATTCGCACGCGGCCTTCGACGCTGCGAACCGTGCCTTCGAGGACATAGTCCACATGGAGCTCCCGCCCAATCTGGTCTAATGTCTTGCGCTGGTGAGCATATTGTTCCACCGATGTTCGGGCAATTACGCCCAGCCGCTGGGGATTCAGCCGGCCCAACTGCGCAATCATCTCGTCATGGAGCCCGGCAATCAAGTATTGGTCATGCTGATCGGGAGCTAGGTCTTCAAACGGCAGCACAGCAAGCATCACGCGGTTCTTCGAAGAACTGTTCCCCCCGGCATATCCGCGCCACAGCCACCCGCCGAGAACGGCAACTACGACCGCCGCCGTTGCGGCCGCCAACAGGACTCTGGCCCGATAACGCGGGCTTGCATCGGACCGAAGCCCGGCATCGTGTGAATCTACCGTCTGCCGCAGTCCTGGCGCAGACGCTCCAAGTTCCTGGCCAGTTTGAGGCGTGCGTGCGTCTGAGGAAGTAGTTAATGAGACACCCGCCCCGGCGGACACTGGCGAAATTTGTTCTGGCGCCGGATTCTCGGCGCCGACTGGGGCAATAAACCGATATCCTCGCCGCGGCAGAGTCTCGATGAAGCGCGGCGTTGCAGCTGAGTCTCCCAGCGCTTCTCGGAGCTTGTTGATGCTGATGTTCAGGCTGTGGTCGAAGTCAACATATGTATCATGATCCCAAACACTCCTCCGTAACTCCTCCCTACTCACCACCTCGCCGGGACGTTCGAGCAACATGACCAGAACATGGAATGGCTGGTCCTGCAATTTGACTCGTGTCCCGTGCTTGTAGAGCTCCCCCGATAGCGCGTCCAACTGGAAAACTCCAAAGCGAAAGCGCCGAGTTTTGGGTTCAGACTCCACGAAAATTGGTGGCGAAACACTGAAGTCTAGCACGAAGCTCCCTCGAAATTCAGGAGACATGTCTGCCTAACGTCCCGGCTTTCTTGGTGATAGACGGAGATGTGCATTAGATCGGCAGTGAATTTCAATCCGCCTAGAGCCTCGCTACACTGCCGACGACCTAAGAAGGCTTCGAAACCATGAGGGACGAAAAAGGTTCTGGGTTGCCGCGAGTTCGGCGAGTGGATTTCGGCCAGAGCCCGGAATCCACTTCGCTGCAAACAGAACTAGCCGGTTCACAATCCTATCGGGAAGGCCTTCTTATTGAGCGTGTTTCAACCGGTGACCATGAGGCATTCCTGGAGCTCCTTCGGCCCTACGAGCGCAGGATCTTTGTGTCAGCGCTCTCCATTGTCCGAAACGAAGCAGATGCCGAGGAGGTGGCGCAAGAAGCGATTCTCAAAGCATTTCGTGCCTTGGGACGATTCCGTCAAGAGTCCAAGTTCAGCACTTGGCTGACCCAGATCGTAATCAATGAGGCCAAGATGCGACTACGTAAGGACCGCCGCCACTTGTACGAGTCGCTTGAAAACGGTCCCCAGGGCGATGATGGAGACTATATTCCCCGCGAGTTTGCTGACTGGCGCGAAATACCATCCGAGGCTTTAGAGAACCGTGAGCTCCGTGAAATGCTGCAGCAAGCCATAGAGTCGCTGCCCGCAAAATACCGCGCCGTCCTCGTTCTGCGAGATGTGGAGCATCTGACCATTCGCGAGACTGCGGACATCTTAGGAATTACCGAGGCCAACGTAAAAACCCGGCTCAGTCGTGCCCGCTTGCAATCACGGGACATCATCTGCTCTTTGCGAGGAATTCTATGATTTCGACCATGGATTGCGGTGTTGGCCTATATTCAGCAGATGCGGGACGCTACCGCGCCTAAACCGCGAGGATTTACTGCGATCGGCGTTTTCTTGTTCTTTGGCGCCGTCATGGCAACCGTTGCTGCCACTACTTTGCTTTGGCGAGGCATGGCGCTTGATCGTATCTGGGCTCTTAATCCGACAGCGTACCAGCAACTCGCGCCTCTGGGCGGTACGTTTGGCTTCCTCTTTCTGCTTCTAGGCGCGACCCTCACCGCGGCTGGAATCGGATGGCTCCGATGCCGCCTTTGGGGATGGAGATTGGCGGTCGCAATCATCGCCACACAGGTTCTAGGGGATGTCGTTAACTGCCTCAGAGGCGACTTGCTGCGCGGCGGAATTGGCGTCATCATCGCCGGTGCACTATTGCTGTTTCTCTTGCGGCCAGCAATCCGAGCCACGTTTACCTAGAATCTCTTGCGAGGAACTCTAAGAGGCTAAAACCGATAAGCGCGGCGTCGCAATTTCAAAATTGGCAGCGGTGAAAACATCTCCGATTGCCCACGCTACACCCCGCTTCTGCCCCATACCTGAGCGCTCAAATTCTCCCATTAAGAGATTGGAATAAGATGATAAAAACCACTTCCATCACCGCTCTTCAGACATTTTTCTTCATGGCAAAAGCATCCCCTTGTTCGCTTCGTCGATTGGCAGAAGCTCTTTCGGGTAATGTGCCTGACCAAACTGCACCGCTGTCCGTTCCAGTCGTGAGAATACTAGTCATAGCGATGCCTACAAACAGAAATACAAATTTCGTTTTGGCTTCCCGCCGGGCGACACCTATACCGAAACCTGCAAAAGAACGTGTCCATTCGGAACGACGAAACGGAGGAACCTGAATGAAAACTGAATGAGTAAGTTGCCTTTGTGGCCTTTTTCAGCATTCCCGACCATCATAAAATCAGCAAGTTCCGAGGAATCAACAAGCGACTGGGGAACAAATCCACCCCCCGCAACCATTTACGGATTTGAGGGACTACCGGCGTGGTCCCCAATTCCACAATCACTGAATCGTGGCTGTTTCGGCCTCAAATTCTTCAGGAAAACTTCCTTCGCCTTGAGTGCCAAGTGCCGCTCCGCCAACTCTTGATCGGCGTGCCGGTACAATTTCGAAGGCTGTGGGGGTGTACGCGCCAGTGGGCGAGTGGAGTTTCGAAGCCTTCCGTGTCCTGCAATGCCTTGGCTGCCCAATCTCGGGCGGGCTCCAACTCCCCTTCTGCGAGGGCCACTCGAGCCCTCGTAAACGGCTGGCGAAACTTCACCAAAAAACAACCGATAGTCCATTCCTGCACGCACAGTTCGTCTTAAGCTCTTCCTATGAAGCGCCCATTTGTTATTCGGCTAAGCCCGGACTCGAACCCCGCCAAGGGCAAGTTCCAGGGCCGTGTCGAAAAAGTGGACATTGGCCAGTGGCGGCGAGATCCGATTCCACTCGATTGAAGAATTCATAGCCTTCCTGCAGGACTGCCTTGCGAAGGCTCAGGCCGCAGCTAATTTTGCTGCAAGCCCCCAAGAAATCGCCTGTCATAATCACCTGGGAAACGACCCATTGGCGATCAAAGTCATGTCGCTTAGTGGCACGAGAAGACGGACATAACTCCGTCTCCTCGTGCCCAACCAACTGAGAGTGCCCTTTTACGCGGTCACGAGTTCATGCTGCTGCAGGGTCGAGGTGATAACGTCATAGGTGTGAACCTGGGGCGTTCCCTCGATAAATCTTGCCAGAGTCTTCAACACTTGCGGATACAGGCTGGCATTGTAGTTGTCGGCATCTTTCTTGTTTTCCCACAGACTGATCGCGGTCACATCAACGCCGCCGGGAGCGGCGAAAGTGATTTCGTCCTTAAAGCCATTCTGCTTCCGAAGCAAAGGCAGGACGTCTTTTTCAAAAGCCCGCGTGTAATCGGACAACATATTCGACTTCAGATGGAAAGAGACATTGCGTGCAAACATAGAGGTAACCTCCAAAGGGTTGTAGTCGCTAAGAGAAGAGAACTTCAGATGTCTGACTTAGTTTCAGGGGACCTGAAAGAGGAGAAGGCGGCTCACTCGATTTAGTTGGTGCACGTCAGTGGCCGAGGGGATCGACGCACAACTTGTTGAATCGATACGGCACACAGTCGATCCGGCATCGCAGAGTCTGGGTTCAGCCGGGTACTTTTGGAGATAAGTAAGCACAAATGTAGCGGCCGTGGGCAGCGATGAGTAGCCGAGCCATTTTGAGTAACGTCCGTCTAGATCAACGACCCAGTTTCTAAGTGGCTGACGATCCTCTGTTATATTGAAGAAGTGAGCAATCTTGAACAGACAGGCTTATTTCGGCGACATAGCATCTTCTGGGTTTGATCGTAGCTGAGCATCGCTTTGGCTGGCAGATTACTCCTCCCCCGAGTCGCCCAGCGGCGGGCCTGCGTTCGAGACTCGATGATGAACCGGGCCGCCGCCAAGCTAGTCAGCTGGAGTTTTTACACATCGTTGGGTCCGGCCTTGTCCGGCACTCGCTGCTCCTATTGCGCCTTAGGCACCGGATTCCGGAGGCACCGGATTCGGCCGATGAAAGCTTTCTCCAACGGGCTGCAGATTTACGAAAATTGCGGACACATCGTCTTCCCAAACGATGGTGCTTTCAAGCGTGTAGCAACCCGAGTGATATCGACAAGTTGCAGTCTAAGAGACATCTCCTCCGCTCATTTGAGCAGCAACAGTAAGAACAAGTTGCTTGTTTAAGAAAGAGTCACAGATCCGCCGCTATGATCAATCAGGCGTGCGCCATGGTTTGCGCTGGAACCCCTATGGGTGGGATCCAGGGCACGTTGTTGAGTAAAGGGGCCGTACTGGGTTTGCGCGACCGAAAGTTGAAGGTGGGAGCGTTTCTTTGCTTATGGCGCCGGCCAATCGTTGAGGGGCGCAAGAAATGACGCAACTGCACGCGAGCCTGGTGAAGCTGGGACTTGGAGGTGCCGATCGTGCAGCCCAGGTTCCGGGCGATTTCGCTGTGCGCCAGGCCTTCCACGTCGTGCAGCAAGAAGACGGTGCGATAGCCGGTAGGCAGCTTCCCGAGGGCACGCCCGATGGCGATCCGATCAATGGTTCCGGTAAGCCGCTGATCCTCCACTGGAAGCAGATTCAGAAGTGAAGTTTCTCCAGCATGCTCGGAGCTTGGTCCGAGTTCAACCGACATGGGGCGATGACGGTTGGAGCGCAAGCGCATCAAAACCACGTTTACCGTCAGCCGGTGCAACCAGGTCGACAGAGCCGAGTCTCCGCGAAAGGTGGAGAGTTGCAGAAAACATTGCAGAAATGCTTCCTGGGCGCAATCCTCCGCTTCTGATGGTTCGCCCGTGATGCGGAGGCAGATGGAGTACACCTTGCGGCGATGAGACTCATAAAGAGATGAGAACGCTTCACTGTCCCCGGCTTGAGCACACCGGATGAGATGCATTTGTGCGGGCGAGTTAGCCATGATCGGAGCCATCCATTCCTGAATCCAGAACCAAATAATCCAGAACCAACTATAGAGCCGACGGAAGGCTCTGGGCATCGGGTGTTCCCACTAAGGGCCCATACGAAATGCCTGATTTGTGGGCACGAGGCATAGGACGAGGTTGTTTCACCAGCGGAGGATGACCAGAAGACATCGGATCTAAGTGAGTGAATCGTTCGGCGATCAGCACAACTTGCGTTAGCCCCGAGCAAATAGTCCGCGTTGCCGGGGAAAAAATGGCGAGGTGAGCAATTCTGAGCAGACTCCTAAGGAAGCACTGCGGAATAATGCAAGCCAATACATGGAAGGCTCATGCGTCAGGTGAGCGTCGCGCTTATGCTCCCACGCTTCCATCGCGTGCTGCGGCAAGCGTGGGTCTGGCCGTCCGGTTGTGTTTTCGCCGAGGTAGCCCCATGTACTGGGAAAAGGAGTCTTATGCCAATCCAGCAGCTTTTCAGGATTTCAACGGCCCTTCTGCTAACGGTTTTTCTCATCAGCTGCGTCGGTACGGGAACCCCGCCGGCTACGGTCGCTTCCAATTCCCCCACAGTAGCGATGGTGGTCCCGGAATCCGACGGAATCGCCACCAACCGCGAGATTGCGGTGGTCTTCAGCCAAGCCATGGATCCGGCCAGCATCAACAGCAGCACTTTTCTGATCGCTGGTATGACCGGGACAGTCACTTACGACGCGACCAACAAGATTGGCGGCTTCATCCCTTCCCCTGACTTCGCTCCCAATACAAAGTACAACGCAAGCATTACCGTCGGGGCCAAGGACGCGAGTGGAACTCCGCTTGCCGCGCCCTACGCTTTCTCCTTTACCACCCGCGCCACCAGCGACACTTCCGCCCCGTACGTGATTGCTGTCAATCTTGCGGCGGGCGCCACGTGCGTCCCGCAGAACCAGAAGATCCTGGCCACTTTCGACGAGCAGATGGACTCAATGACCATTAATCCCAGCACATTTCTCATTGTGGGTGTGACGTCCACCGTGACCTATGATGTGACTACCCAACAGGCCACTCTCACGCCCTCCGCGAACCTGGCAGCGAATACAACGTACACGATTATGGTCACGGCCGGAGCCGAGGACATGGGCGGAGTACCGGTTGCGCCGGTTAGTCAGACTTTTACAACCGGTCCGTGCCAAGGCGCCGGACTACAGCCGGTAGCTATGTGTCCTAACATAGGGAATTTCTCGGTTCTGGCTGGAAGCACAGTTACCAACACCGGTTCTACCGTCGTGTCAGGGGATCTTGGAGTATGTCCGGGTACGGCCGTGACCGGATTTCCGCCGGGGCTGGTAGACGGGACAATCCATACAGCGGACGGCGCCGCCGCCCTAGCCCAGGCGGCCTTGACGGCCGGGTATATCGATGCTGCCGGACGAGCGGGTGGCATTTCGGTGGCCGGAGACTTGGTGGGGCAGACACTTACGACGGGTGTCTATAAATCGACTTCGTCGCTGGCAGATTCCGGAGACCTCACGCTCGACGCTCAAGGCAATTCCTCTGCGGTGTTTATTCTCCAGATCGCGTCCACGCTCACTACGGGGAGCGGCAGCCACATAATCCTGGCCAACGGCGCCCAGGCCTGCAACGTCTTCTGGCAGGTGGGCAGCTCGGCGACCCTGGGAACAAACTCTGTGTTCAACGGAACCATCATGGCGCAGACCTCAATCACAATCACCACCGGCGTTACCATGCAAGGCAGGGCGCTGGCGATTAATGGTGCGGTCACGCTGGACAGCGATCTCATTACCGGCTGTACGTGTCCTGTCTCTGAGGGGCTGGCTAACACCATGCGCAAGTAAAGGGGGCCGCGGCTTACCGCGGCCGTCCGACTGTCATCGCGAACGAACGCGCACGGAACTGCAGCTCTGACCGGCTCGACCGACCCGGCGGCGGCAATAGCTCTAGTCTGATGATCGTCCGTCGGGGTTGTGGCATCGGGGAAATGTGAAGCGCAGGGCGGAGCACAATAGCTGCCGAATGAGAGGCCGTCGGTTCTGCAAGGGCAACAATATAGTTGGCGAAATACTTGCCTGCGCTAATCTTTAGGCCATGTCCGTACCAAATCTACTGGCTGTAACCTTTCAGGTCACGACCTACTCGCGCTCTCGAAGAGGATTCAGTTTTCCTCAAGAATTGTCCAGAGCATTTGGTTTTGGCCGCCCACGCGCCAAGGACAGGGTAGCTGTGGCATCGGGGGAATGTGAAGCGCAGGGCGGAGCACAATAGCTGCCGAATGAGTGGCCGGCGGTTCTGCGGGTGTCGATAAGATCTTTCGTGCTCCGGACGAATCAGCTCATCCTCGCCATTGCACTCAGCCGTCCCTAGTGCGATTCGAAGCTTCCATTGCTTCCCGAGATATAGCCGGCGCGGGTTGTGACGCGCAGTCGGCTGGATCCGGCGAGCGCCTGAACCTGAATCGAGTGGTAGGCGCCTGACGTGTGCGGATTCGAAGAGCGGTAGCCGATGACGTACTGGCTACGAATGTCTTGAGCAATCGCACTCGCGATCGCGTTAATCTCGTCGAGACTGGAGGGGAAGAACGCCACGCCTCCAGTTTGCTCGGAGAGAGTGCGCAGGGATTGCCGGTCGCGGTCGTCTCGCCGCTCGTTCTGTTCGAGTGCGATCGCGTAGAGGACCGGTCCGTTCTTCGATTGCAACTTGTGGAGAAGCTCTTGGAACGTAGCCTGGCTTGCGTTGTCCCGCCCGTCGGTCACAACTAACAGAACTTTCTTTTGCAACGGAGAAGTCTCCAGATGATCGACGGCTGCAATGAGCGCATCGTAGAGTGCAGTGCTGCCCCGCGTTTCGACCCGCTGCAGAGCTGCAGTCAGTTTGCCGACGTCCGGGGTATAGTCCTGGTCAAGAAACGCATCCTCGCCGAAATTGATGACGAACACCCGATCCTCTGGCTGGCTTGCATCCACTAGCTGCAGGGCGGCCTCGTTCACCTTCGCGCGTTTCGGTAACATTGAGCCCGAGTTGTCGATCAGAATTCCCAGCGCGACCGGGACACGCTCCTTGCGGAAGGAAGTCATTTCCTGCGGTTTGTGGTCTTCGTACACTTTAAAGTTGTCGCGGGCCAAACCGGTGATCAGGAGATTCTGCGCGTCCACCACAACCGCATGCAGAACAACTTCTTCTACCTCTTTCTTAAAGACGAAGCCGCCCGAGTCATCATCTTGAGAGGCCGTATCGGCCGCCTGCGCACTGGTCGACGGCGGTGGCGTAGAGGGGGGATTTGAGCTCTGGGCCGCACTCACGCTGGCAAGAGCCAGCAGCCCGAATAGGAATGCCACGATTCCGGCAAGGCCCCTCGAACATCGTCCCGTGCCCAGCTTCGATCCTCCATTCGCTCCTCCAGTTGTGAACAGCACGCAGTTGGCCCCTTTCGGATCCTAGGAACTAGATGAATTTCAGAGACAGAGAGTTGGTTGGATCTTGAAGTGCGGGGCTGAAGTAGGGGAACGAGGGGAGGAAGAAGAAGGGCGCTTCAAAGAGAAACGCGGCCCGTTCTATGAAAGGGCCGCGCAGGGGCAATGGACTCTGGTGCTCTTATTGATAGGTGAAGTTCAGCTTGTCGAGCCAGACCGAGTAGGGCGTCTGCTCGTAGTTTCCGTCTTGCTGATAGTTGACGGTAACGCCATACCACGTCGTCGTCGTAGGGTTTTCGTAGTAGTTGAGAGTTGAAGTTACGCCGTTGAGCGTGATCGATTGGAACAGGAGATGATTGTCCGAGGTGCGCTGGACTTGGAGAACGAGGTGGTTCCAGGCATTTGCCAAAGGCTTGCAGGCAATGCCAGTCGGGATCCAGGTCTGGCCGGGATTGTCCCAGATGTCCCACTCGTTGCCGCCAGCGATCCGGCATTCATGTCCCCAAATGTAGGAGTAGCCGCCCACAAACTGGTTGATATCGAACTCCAGCGCCTGAGAGACGCTGAGATCCTCCACGTAAAAATAGACATCGTAGGTGAAGTTGTGGAGGCTGGGGGCAATGCTGTGGTTGTAGTCGGGCATGCCCTGCGAGGAGTAGTCCCCGATCAGATGGTTGTTCCAGAGGATATCCGCGTAGACCGTCGCTCCTGCTCCAATGTCCATGAGCGAGGAGTTTCCGCTGAGCGACGGCGACGAAATATTTTGGGTCATCGACCAGGTGGCCTGCGAGCCTGTGGGTGTGCAGGAAGTACAGATATTGTAGAGCGGTGGCAGCAGGGCGTATCCGTTCCATCCCGCCTGCTCTTGAAGATTGGTAAAGACGCTGCCTCCGACCGTGATCGTGACCGGAGCGCGTGAAGACCCGCCGCAGTTATCCCACGACTGTACTACGGTGTCGTACACGCCAGGACTGAGGGTAAGTGTCGTATTGAGCTGCGCGCCTTGCGATGCATACGCGAGCTTACCGGGCGCCGTATAGATTCCCATGGCGGAGACGCCTTTTGAGCAAGAGGAACTCGCCGTCGCCACATAGGGCACCGTCGGACTCACCGTGCTGTTAGCCTTCGGGCTGCTCACGGCAACCTGGCCACCGCTTCCTACTGTGATCGTGACCGGAGTCACCGAAGCGCCGCCGCAGTTATCCCACTCCTCCACGACCGTGTTGTATACGCCGGGGTTCAGGTTAATCAGCGTATTGAGCTGGGCGCCTGGCGACGTGTACACGAGTTGGTTGGGCGCCGTATAGATTCCCATGGCGGAGATGCCTTTGGAGCATGAGGAACTCGCCGATGCGACATACTGTACCGGCGAACTCACCGTGATTCCATTGGCCGGTGCGGAAACCGAGACGCCGGCGAAGGCCAAGGTTCCTGAACTCAGTACGAGCAGAACAATAAGTTTTCTCATAAGGGGGAGTGCCAAGTAGTGTCAAACAGTGCCTACAGTCTTCTACTGATAGACTAGCCCGAAGTCTACCGAATGGCGAGGACAATGCGATCGGAGTAATAATCGAAGGTACATGAGTCCCGCGAGTTTGTCGCTAGAATTCTCGCTCCTAAAGTTCCGCTTGGCCTAGGGTTTTTGCTGAGATGGCGGCCCTTGATACTGCATTTTCATTCCTTTACCCATCTTCGGACCTAGCTTCCACATCTCAACGTCACTTCAATAGTCGCAGTGGCGAACAGTCGAGATGAGTAGTTCGCGAAGATGCCTTCGATCTTCCGGTGAGCGATCTCGAAATAAGGAGGAAGCGCGTGGAGTTGGGCGCAGTGGTAGTGGTTCCGGTCAGGGAAGACCTGATGTCGATCCATGAGGCGCAACCTCAGGCCCTGCAGGCCTCCGAAAACTCGCGACCGTTTTATTCCTCGCGGATGCCGATACTCGGCAATGACATCGTACGGTCGTGGATGGAACGCGTTCGCAAGCTGGGACTGCAAAGCCTGTGGCTCACTTCCAGTCCCCGCGATGAGAGCGTGGATCGTTCTGCGCTGGCGGAGTTTGCCCGCCAGGGAGTCGAGCGGCTTCTTGTGATTCAGCTCAAGTCGTACGCGGAGATGGATCTGGCCGATTTACTTCGCTTTCATTGCGAGAGCCGAAACCCGGTGACCGAGGCCGAAGATGCCCGAGGTCAATTGGGAGTTTGTCTGCGAGATTACCTCGCTTTGCAGGCAACCGGGGAGAAATCCGCGTTCCCCTCCGCTCCAACCGACAGCGGGCCAACTCCTTATCAATTCCGGGGATATGCCAAGCGCATTTTGACAGCCAAGGAGCGGCAGGAACTGGTTCGAGATGCACTGACCGGGGCCTGCGCCATGCGGCCGCTCGGGACAGAGATTCGCGAGCGGGTGTGGGTCGGCGAAGGGGCGAATCTCGCGGATTCCGTGCGGGTCATCGGTCCCAGCTATATCGGAGCGCGCACCATCGTCCACGCCGGCGCGACCATCGGTCCCTTTGCGTCGGTGGAGCACGATTGCGTGGTGGATTGCGGAACCACCGTGGAGCGATCCACGGTTCTGCCGGAAACCTACCTGGCGCCCGGCCTTCTGATTCGCCATCAACTGGTCGACGGAGGATATTTGGAAGATCTGAGCTGGGGAGCCGTCGCCGATCTACGGCCAGCAGGCTTGGGAAGCCGTATCCAGCGGCGTGAAGCGCGCAGGCAGGCATTCAGGGAGGCCGATGTTCACGCGCCAGCCGGCAGAGCTTCCGCTCGGGATTTTGCTCCGTCGTCCACTGCATCGCAGCCGTGGCTCAGGGTACAGCTATGAAGGCCACTCCTTGGACCATCCTACCCTTCCCCTGCGGGGCGAGTTTTGCGGACCGGCGCGGGCTGCGGAAAGACTTGCTGGTCGCCCTGCGCGATTCCGGATCTCCTGTGATTGTGGATTTTTCGAGCTGCGGCACGTTGAATCATGAGGATATTGACCTGCTACTCGAGTGCGCGGCGCAAGCCGCAGGCCGAGAGACGAAGGTGTTGTTTGTGGCGGGCACTCGCGTCAACCGAGTGCTTCTCGAAGTGACCCGCATTTCTTCGCTCGTGCCCGTCTTCAATTCGGTTAAGGAAGCGCTTGCCTATCCACAGATTCCGACAGAGAACGAAGTTGAAGATTTGCGTGTGAGCCAATTTCAGAAACCTGGGAGTGCATAATGAATCGGACAGGTCGCAGATACTCAAGATATTTTCCGATTGCCGTGTTGGCGGGCGCATTTGTGATGTCGAGCGAGATGCCTCTTTTGGCCAGCCCTCCCCAGTCCAGCTCGTCCAGTACCAGCACCGCCAGCCAGAAGCAGGCCGATTCGTTGCCGGATGCGCCGCAACCCCAGTCACAGACGCCCCCGAGCCAGCAGCCGGCGGTTGCTCCCTCAGGAGCCGCTGGAGCGAAGGCGGCCAAGGTGAAAGGGGCTCCGGTGGCCAAGCCATCGGGAGCGGCAGTCGCGCCCGCCCGTCAGCGCGGTCATCGCTCGCTCCTGATCAAGCTGGGATTGGTGGCGGGAGCCGGAATCGCGGTCGGTTCGGCTGTCGCGTTGGCGGAGAGAAGTTCAGCGCGGGCGCCCGGCGCTTCATCAGCAGGTCGTCCATGACCCACGGAGTTCTCCAATAAATGTCTCCCGACCAAGCCGACGCGCAGCCCACTGCCACTCGCCCGTTCGTAATTACTTTCTCGGGAATCGACGGGGCAGGAAAGACCACACAAATCGATCGCCTCTCGTTGAGCCTGCAGGAGGAGGGCCTGCGCGTGCTACGATTCAGCTTCTGGGATGACGTTGTGGCCTGGTCGAAAGCGCGCGCCGGAGCCGGACACGGGTCGGAGGAAATCGGCCACGTGGACCAGATGGCTGAGCATCCATTCTCCCCCAAGAACAATAAACACGTTCGGAAGTGGTATTTGAGCGCAGCACGGGCGGCTTTGTATTTCCTGGATGTCGCCCGATTGCGCCGCTTGCTGGCCAGTCAACAGACAAAAGGCCCGGACGTCATAATCTTTGACCGGTATATATATGACCAAATCGCAAATATCTATTCCCCGTCATTTGCAGCTCGCGGCTATGCCAAGATTCTCTTGAAGGGGGCGCCCGCTCCCGACCTGGCGTTCATCCTGGACGCGTCCCCTACCGCAGCTTTTGCCCGGAAGCCGGAGTATCCTCTGGAATTCATGCATAAGAATCGTCAAAACTTTCTGCTTCTCCGGGAACTGGCTCCGCAGCTGATCATTATTTCTGATGGCCGGGCGGAGGACGTGAGAAGTGAGATTTACAGTCACATCAGCCGATCGCGGCTCGTAGAGCGCACTTTGACTGAGGAAAAGACTGAGGTTCCCGAGGCCAGCGCAGTAGCCCGCCCACTGAGTTCCCGTAGCCTGCGAAACGACCCAACGGCAAGTCTCTAGATTCCATCCAAGGCTTACGCATTAACTGAAAGCGAGGCCCTGCATGATACCTGGGGTTTCAGACAATACTCTTGCCTTGGTCGTACCAACGCTCGATGAAGCGGGAAACATCGACAAAGTGCTCAGTGAGCTCACCGACGCATTGAGCGGGACCCGATATGAATACGAGATCGTGGTCGTCGATGACGGAAGCACCGACGGAACGGTGGGACGGGTTCATGACTGGACCAAACGAGATCCGCGCATCCGCGTCATCTCACGCGCGGGAGAACGGGGCCTGGCAGGGGCGGTGTTGTACGGCTGGAGTCAATCCCAAGCGAACCTGCTTGGCGTGATCGATGCCGACCTGCAACATCCCCCTGAGTTGCTGCCGGAGCTGTTGAAGGCGGCCGAACAAGCCGATATCGCCATCGCCAGCCGCTACGCTCAAAGTCAAGGAACCAAAGGTTGGAATCCGCTGCGCGCCGCCGTTTCCCGGCTGAGCACGCTCGTGGCAGCGCCTCTGATTTCCAAGAAAAACCTTGGGGTGACGGACCCGATGTCGGGTTTCTTCGTGATCCATCGCCGCTGCATCGAAGGGCTAACCTTCCAGACCACCGGCTTCAAGCTCTTGCTTGAAATCCTGGTCCGCGGGCGCATCAAGAAAGCGCTGGAGGTCCCTTTTCACTTCGGTCTTCGCAAGGCGGGCAGAAGCAAGGCCAATGCGACCGTAGCTTTTCACTATTTGCACCTTCTCGGCCGGCTCTCGCGGGATCTGGTGTTGCGTTCGAGCGAGCAATGAAGATTGCGCTCATCACCTCGTTTCCGCCGAGCCGCCATGCGCTCAATGAATATGGCTTCCACTTGGCAGAGCAACTCCGTCAAGAGCGAGGGGTTGAGCTGACGGTGTTGGGAGATTATCTCCCTACTCCCACTGATGAACTGCCCGGCTTTGCGGTCAATCGCTGTTGGAGTTTCGGAAAGCCCGGCAACGTAGCCACACTGCTGCGCGCCATCCGCAGGGTGAAGCCTGACGTGGCCTGGTTCAGCGTCGGTTTCGCCAGCTTCGGCGCCCGTCCGCTTTCGGCTGTCCTCGGTCTGTTGACGCCGGCTGCGGCACGATTGCACGGAGTGTACTCGCACGTTACGCTGCACCAGTTGTTCGAGACGGTCGACATGGAGGATGCTGCTGTTACTTTCCCCCGGCTGTACCGCGCGGGAGGCTGGCTGGCAACGCAACTACTGTTGAGCGCGAACTCGCTCTCCGTACTGCTGCCCGCTTATCGTCGAACTTTGGACGAGAAGTACCGGCGCGGCCGGGTCAGTGTGCGGTCCCATGGGATCTTTGCCGGGAGCCCGGACCCTCCAGACTTTACACGGCGAGGAAACCCGATTCACCGCATTCTTGCATTTGGGAAGTGGGGGACCTACAAGCGTCTCGAGCTACTGATCGAAGCATTCAATCGGGTGGCGACGCAATTCCCCAATGTGCGACTGATCGTCGGTGGCAGCGACCATCCAAGAACTCCCGGCTATGTGGACTCGATGGCGCGGCTCCATGCCAGCGATCGGATTCGTTTTCTGGGCTATGTGCCCGAAGAGTCGATTGCCGATCTGTTTCGTGAGGCAAGCCTGGCGGTAATGCCGTATACATCGTCCGCCGGCTCCAGCGGTGTGGCCCACCTTGCGGCGCAGTACGGCGTCCCGGTGATCGCCTCCGGCATACAAGACTTTCGGGAGCTCGCAGAGCATGAGGGAATTGCCATGCGCTTCTTCACGCCAGGCGATGAGGACAGCCTGGTCGAGCAAATGCTCATGGTGTTGAATTCTCCGAACGAGATGAAAGAGATGGCGTGGCGGAGCTACGCGGCCGGCGTAGCCATGAGCATGCCGCTGGTGGTGCGGGAATACATGCGGACGTTCCGCCAGCAGGAGCGCATCAAGATCCTGCAATGTGTGGCCGGCTTGCGTCGCGCCGGCCGACTCCCAAAGCCGAGCGAGCTTGCCCGCTCAGCTGGCGAAAAGATTCAAAAGTGGCAAGACGAAGACCAGATCGCCGCTTTCGCTGCTGAGTCCGCCGTGCATCCCGCCGCGGCATAATCAACCTTTGAACGCACGCGTACGGTGAAGCAGGCGCGTTCTCCGGTATCTATTTCTGATCTGGATCCTGGGGTTGTGAATTCGGAAGTTGCGAATTCTGGGGCTGCGAATTCTGGGGCCGCGAGGAATCTTGCGGCTGCGTGCCTGGCATCGCATTTCGGTTCTGTTCGGAATCTGGAGGCGGCAAGGCTGGCAGAGCCGGGGCGTGCATCGCAATCGGAGGCACGGGCGTGGCATCCACTCCTCTGCTCGCAGAGACCGCGTCGCGAAGTTTCAGTTCGATGGGTCTTTTCGCGCGGCGTTTCTGCTCTTGAATGGCCTTGAGTGTGGCCTCAACATCCGATTGGTTATCGTCGGCCAAGGTGTCGATCTTCTGTCCTTCGGCGTCCTGGCGCGTGGCGTAGGTTACTCGGGAGTTCGCATCCCGCCCGGAACGTGCCGCTTCGTAATACATTTCGGCGCTTTCCCGATCGCCCGCGATCTCGGCGACGTAGCCCAGATTGTTCAGGGTGAACGCATTCTGTGCGTCCTCTTGATAGGCCTGCAAGAAAAACTCACGCGCCACTAACGGGTGGTTGTCATTCAGGGCCGCCACTCCACGCAGATTGAGGCGAGCGGTGGTTGCCTCAAGTCCTTCGCCGCGGGCGATTTGCTCGCTCACGGCCGCTGCATTTCCCGCGGCTACTTCGCTGATCGGCCGGCCGCGCCACTTCGCGCGGGGAGTCACTACAACACGCTGCTTCGAATGCAGGCTGGCCGCCGCAGAATAACAGCGGAGCGCACCCTCGATGTCTCCGACGCCCTCCAGCGCATAGCCGAGATTGTTCAGCAGGAACGGATCGTTGGGATGGCGCGGCAGGGCGGACTCCAGCAAGTTCCTGGCTTCAAACACGTGCCCTTGTTGAGCCAGCACGATCGCCCGCTCATTGATCCGGTTCACTTCCTGATCAGAATCCTGTACGCGGCGGAATGCCTCGTCCAGGGGCTTGCCTTTGAGGGCCGCTTCGCTGGACTGGTCGATCACCGCGTCCGTACGGTCGCGCGCGGCCAGCGCATAAAAGCGCAGGGCTCGATCGGCATCGCCGTTTAATTCGGCGACATAGCCGAGATTATTCAAGGTGAACGGGTCGTCCGGATCGAGCAGGTAAGCCTTGTAGAACAGTCGCGTGGCCTTTTGTTGACGGCCGCGTTTGAGTTCGGCAACGCCCTCGCGGTTGAGTTTCTGGCTAGGCGTGGATACGCTGCGCCGCGGGAGGGGGACTCTCAGATCACCCGCAAACCCCAGGCTAGTCCCGGCGAGAAGGTACAACGCCAGCAGACCCGGAATCGCAGCCAGTGTTCTCACTTTGCTCCAATTCATTTTCATTGCCGACACTATGATGTCGGAGAGCCTGCGATCGGTTGGACTACGGCAAATACCCGATACTGACGGCCCATCCGAGATCACACCATTTAGCATCCAAGCAACGATGCCAAAGCTCCTATGGACGATGATCTTAATAGCCGGCTGCGCGCAGGCGCAGGTTGCCGCGCCCGCTGCATCCCCCGCTGCATCCAACGATACCGGCGCGCGGCCAACGACTGCGATCGCAGACGATCCATCCTCAGCACCCACGCTCGGCGGCAAGGTGGGTCTGGTGCGTGGTGTACTGAAACGGCTGGATCCGATCCACGATCAGCTGTTGATTCATGCATTCGGAGGTGGCGACATCCGGATTGCCTTCGATGCGCGGACGCAACTTCTTCCCGACAATGCAAGCATGAGTTTGATCAGCATTCCCGCTGGATCCGTAGTGTCCGTCGACACCGTCATCAACCAGGGAAAGTTGTTTGCGCGCTCGGTGCGAACCGGTTCATCCGAAGCGGTTGAGCTGAATGGACAAGTTGTGCGATACGACGCAGCTAAATCTCAGCTGACCTTGCGCGACCCCATGAGCCCGCAGAATATTTCGCTGCGCGTTACTCCGGGCACGACGGTTGTAAACCGAGGCCAGTCCGTTTCGCCGCAGGCTTTGTCGGTGGGCATGCTGGTGCGGGTGCAGTTCTCTCCGGAACAAAAGGCGGCGACTCATGTTGAGATTCTCGCCGAACGCGGGAATTCTTTTACTTTTGAGGGGCGAATCGTCTCGGTAGACCTGCGTTCGCGTGTTCTTGCCCTGTCCAACGATTCCGACCAGAGCGTTCGCGAACTCGACATCGGCTCGCTCGGTCCCACCGGCAGAAGTCTCTTGCGAGAAGGCGCTGACGTCAGTATTCAGGCTGAGTTCGATGGAGACCGCTACAACGTTCGCACTGTCGCCCTCGTGTCGCCCAATCCGTGAGGCGCTCGCCAATCCGGTGCGCTACCCAAGCTTTCAGGGCATCTCGATCTCGGCGAGTTTCTCCCGCAGGGACCGCGCAATGAAGAAATCTCCATCGCGGAACATGTAACGGACCGTGTGCCGAGCATAGCGCGTCAGGCTTCGCAGGTTGGTCTTGTGCCAACAACACAAGTTCATATGGGGAGAGAGCCCGCAATAGAAACGGAAGCGGTGGTGCGCCGATTCGGGGATCGTCAGCATGGCCGCCGCCATGCGGTGATTTCCCTCGATAATGGTGAGCGGCTGATACTCATCGGTGCCGATCAGCAACACAGCATCCGGCACATCGCTCCCGCGGAGATCGATTCCGATCGCTCCGAGCTTTGTCAGGAACCGGCTCTGCTGCCCGCCCGCCAGTTCCGTTTCGATGCGGCCAATCATTTCGGTCAGGTAGAACCCGCCTCCCGCAAAGCGCCTCCACTCGTTGCGCGGAAATATCCGCAGGCGCGCCAAGTCACGCGAAGTCAGTTCAATCTCCCACCACTCGGTATCAGGAGGCAGTTCACGCCACAGGCGCCCTCGCCGGCGGAACAGCAACGCGCGTCGAATGAAATTTTCATGAGGATGGTCGAGATCGGCCTGCTCCACAAGGTGCTTGAAGTCTCGGCGATAGGGATCAAACTCGGAGTGATAGAACTCACCCCGTAAGAATTCCGCCACGATCTCTTCTTCCGGCACGGACCGCAGGAGCTGCAAAGGTTTCGAGGATGCCGGAGAAAGTCCTGATTCGTCCTGCTCGCGCAAGAGCGGAGTCGTGACAACCACCAGCAATCCGCACATCACCAACAGTTGCACCAGAATTACCTGGGACAAGGAACCGTGATAACGCCAGATCGCTCCCGTCAGCAAGATGCTCGCACCCAACTGCACCCATCCCGCGGTACCGATGCGCCGCGAGATCTCGTACATCATGACCACGACGGCAATGCAATAGATTCCGGTCATGACCGCATACTCGGTCAAGAGTGTGGAGAACGATGCGGTACCCAGCAGGAACGGTTTTCCCAGCAGCATGGTCCACACGGCTTGCGGCGCCAGCGCCACCACCGCGATGAATACTGAAGTGACCGTTCCCACCAGGAGCAATCCGGTGTAGAGCACGGAGCGCCCACCTTGGCGATGCGTGTGACTGGCCGACACCGGAAACATGCTACTGACAACCGACCACGACAACATGAAGACGACGCGCCCTACCAGAGCTATAGCTGCGTAGATTCCCGCCTCCGGCGGCGGGAAGAAATGCTTCACCAGCAAGATGTCGAGGTTACTGAGAATCACCTGCCCAATGAAGTACAGCACGGCCTGCATTCCCTCGCCAAAAGGCGCGATCTTGATCAGTCCCCGTGTCGCCCGGTACTCAGCCCCCGGCGTAGCGACGAGGTACGCGGCGACGATGGAGAGCAGTATTGCCGTCATCACGCCGGTCACACCCATCCTGTAATGCAGGAAGAGCAGCGCTCCGCCTAACTTAACCGTTACTTCCACGACCACATTGAGGGCGAGGCCGCGGAAGTTGTAACAGCCCTGCATCTTTCCGCGGCGCACTCCCAGCGGGATATACACTCCAGCCGCGAAGGCCAGCAACACCAGGTCATGCTGCGCGGGCAGATTGAAATAGGACTTGAGGTAGGCGCTACCAGCGGCGAGTAGTACGGCAACGCCGAGGCCCACCTGCCAGGCCCGGCGCAGCATGCTTGCATAGATTTGCGCCCGGACCACGGTCTCTGCGCTCCGAGCGATGAACTTTGAAGTGATGATCTGGAACGATAGGGTGATGGCCGTCACCAGCATGAGCAGCGTATACAAAGCGGAAGCGTGCCCGAAGCTCGAAGCGCCTAGCATCCGCGCGATCAGGATGTTGTAGAGCAGGTTGGTGGCGGCCACCAGTCCAGTGCTCAGCAACAGGATGGCGCTGCCCCGCACTATGCGCCCACGCAAGACTTCGCCATCATCCGGCATTGTCGTGGCTTGCGTTCCTGGAGGCGTCGTCATAACGAGCTCGGTCTCATGGGGTAGGTGCGCGGTGCGGAAAGGAATGCGTCAAAAAGTGAACTGCACCTCCGGAACGACTTGGGTATGGCTGTGTCCGGGAAAATCGTAAAAGCTTTGCTGAGCCAGACCGAAAGAGAATCTGACGGGATAAGCGAGCGAAGCGGTCTCCGAGCCTAGGCTCCCGCCCCGGCCCCGTTCGTGCGTGTAAGAGAGCAGGACACTCGAGGACACATTGTCGTACGCGTGAAAGCTGCGTCCGGAAGACCACGCGCCCGAGGCGGAAAGCCTCCAGCGCGGGTTGAGCTCAGCGTCCAAGCCAAAGCGCGGACGAAGAGTCTGCGCGATGGCGTATTCATTGCCTTCGGTTCGCCACGAGCGCAGAAACTCCGCGATCGCCGACGCGCGGATGCGGGAACCGAACCGATGCTCCAAGCCCGCATAGGAGATCGTCTGGTAGTACTGATTTGCCGATGGCCGGAAGAAGAGATCAAGCGCATTCCACCCGGTGAGCAGCGCGGTGTGGCCCCAGGGCCGGCCCAGGCGAAAATCGAGAGCACCGGAAGTTAGCCGCGAGTTCAGAGCCTGCTGCGTGAATGGACCCGTTTCGCGGATCAAATTGCCGGAAACCGAAAGCCAATTGCCGATCGGGCTGCTGGCCAGGTAAACAAACTGGCGAAACAGATTCTGGTCCATGGCCGCCGGCGCAAGCGTGTCGCGCCGGATCGTGTACTGCAGTCCGGGCAGGATGTTCACCTTCACGTTGCCCAATTGCACAACCGGGGCCACGGAAACATTGAAGATGGTGTCGAACGTGTTGCGATTGCCAATCAGGAGTTCACTCGGCAATGAGAAACTACCCCGAGCATTACGCTCGGCGACAAAGCCTTGAATCGCAGGAAAAGAATCCGGCCGGAATTGGAAGCGCGAGTCGGCGAAGGTCTCGATCGAGCGCCGCGGAGGTGGCAACAAGGCTCCGGCTTTTTGCACGCCGAGCAAACGAGCGTCGAGTTGATAGATGTTTTCATCCTCAAACAACGGATTCACCCGGGCGTCGGAGCCCATGCCAATGCGATCGGTGATGGGACGACCTTCTTCTTCGGCGAGTTCGATTTCCGCGGTGCGGGTTGCTGGGTTCTGAGGGTCCAGTTGGTTGGCGAGGCCGAAGGTCGCGAGGGCGCGATCGTCCTGGCCGCGCTGCCGGAAGACGTTGCCCTGGGCGATCAGAAAGTCATAGTTGATCTTGCGCTCCGGATCGTCACGCAGGCTGGCCAATTGCAATTCCGCGCTACGCGTGTCGCCCAGGGCCAGCGACGCATTTGCCATACCCACCGCCACCGAGGTGTCATCGGCGCCCAACGCTTGTGCGCGCCCATACATCTGCTGCGCCAGGGGATACTCATGGATGTTCATCAAGATGTCGGCTGCGTTCAAGTAGTCATCCGCGGAGGTCACGTCGGTGGACGCGACTCGCGCCTCGGCAAGGCCGAGCGCCACTTGTTGTTGTGCGTCAGAAGTCTTGCCTTCTTCGGCAAACAGCCGGCCCAAGGCAAGGCGGACCTGGAGACGATCTTCGTTGAGTCGATCCGCGTCAGAACTTTCCAGCGCCTGCGTGTACCGGGTCATGGCCTGGTCGCGACGGCCCAGGATGCGCAGGGCATCCGCAGTCACGAGCAGGACCTTGTAATCGTTCCCGCCGGCGCGCTCCGCGGAATCAATTGCCTGCGTGGCGTCGGCCAACCGGCGGAGTTGTGCATAGCATCTTGCAAGCTGCGCTGAGATCATCGCTTTGTTCGACACGGGATTGTTCGGCACGACCGCGAGCGCATTGTGTAACGTGTCCGCCGCGTTGGCATATTTATGTGCCCGGTACTGCACGTCGGCCAGTGCGATGTAGGAAGTCGGATCATTCGGATTCAGCTTC
>Ga0209656_10000438_pt1 | contig 27491 bp, 23 predicted proteins | sample BogFormECP12_OM2_FD_188239 | JGI IMG/M metagenome (GOLD analysis project Ga0209656, IMG submission 188239) | Bog forest soil microbial communities from Calvert Island, British Columbia, Canada - ECP12_OM2 (SPAdes) (version 2) | ecosystem: Environmental > Aquatic > Freshwater > Wetlands > Bog ...
CGAATACAAGGTCGTAGCGCGACGTTACCGCGCACCAAGGCGGGCTCCCCCTCGGCTCGTTTAATGTTGAAAGGACCCGAGCATTGAATAACGCTTGACAAGCGAAAGCCCCATACAAGCAGATACGACCGTTCCATCAGTCGAAAAGTCGTCCGTGATCACTATCTCCAGATCCTTGTAATCCTGATCTAAAATACTCGTAATACACTCGCGAACATATTTCTCGTGGTTGTATGCCGGAATGCATACAGACACGTCAGGTCTGCCAGCCATTCGTCTTCCGTAGCTCCCTGGTTCGTCAGCCGGGTGACGTCGTCCGCCGAGTGACGTCGTTCGCCGAAGGGCAGGAGGCACCATCCGGCCGCCTTGTCCATAGCCAGTACGGTCGACCTCGCGACCCGGCAGGGCAGCATCCTTGTCATCGCCGAGGGTTGCCGTCACCGTACCCGCCCGACACGCAAGGGGAAGGCGCAGCGGCGCTCCGAAGCCAAGCCGATGCGCTCGCCGGTTCCCGGCACAGCATCAGGTCGGACAGCGCCACGCTCGCAACCAGCTTATATCACGGCCCTCACGATCTCCAGCACGTGCCACTGATGACCAGAAAGTGGCGCACATCCCATAAGCGCCATCTGCGGGCTCACGCGTGCGGGCGACAGGACTTCAGTTCGCTGAGCAAGCGGCTGCTCCGCTCAGCTTCCACCCGCGCTGCTTCCGTCAACATCCCTGCTTTGGTAGAAGCCAGGTCGATCGTGAAATTCACGCAGGCAGGATTGTGATCGAGGGAAAGCGGTTTCTCGTCACCGGGGCGGCAGGCTTCATAGGCAGCCATCTGGTGCAAGCGCTGGTGCAAAGGGGCGCCAACGTTCGCGCCATGGTGCGCTATACGTCGAGCTCGAGCCTGGGCAATCTCGCCTTCCTGCCGAAAGAGATGACGGGCGCGCTCGATGTCACGGCGGGAAATATCGAGGACAGCGACTTCGTACTGCGCGCGATGGAGGGCGTCGATGTCGTTCTCCATCTCGCCGCGCTGATCGCCATCCCATACTCCTACCTCGCGCCGCGAAGCTACGTTCGGACCAATGTCGAAGGTACGTTGAACGTGCTGGAGGCTGCCCGCCGTCTTGGCACACAGCGCGTGGTGCATACCAGCACGTCCGAGGTGTACGGCACCGCGCGGCGCATTCCGATCGATGAGGAGCACCCCCTGCAGGGACAGTCGCCCTACTCGGCCTCCAAGATCGGCGCCGACAAGGTCGCCGAGAGCTACTACCGCTCGTTCGCAACACCCGTGGTGACGCTGCGGCCGTTCAACACGTTTGGCCCCCGTCAGAGTGCGCGTGCCTTCATCCCAACGATCATCTCGCAAGCATTGGACAACGGCGAGGTGAGTCTCGGCTCGCTCGAGCCCGAACGCGACATGACGTTCGTCGACGACACCGTCGAAGGGTTCATCCGCGCGGCACTTCGGCCGGGCGTGGAAGGCGAGACGATCAACCTCGGCGTGGGATCCGCGCACACCGTCGGCGAGATCGCGCGGCGTATCCTCGCCCACATGGGCGTCGACCGGCCCATCCGCCTCGATCCGCGCCGGGTAAGACCGGCGGCAAGCGAGGTGATGAAGCTCGTGTCGGACAACACCAAGGCGCGACGGCTGCTCGGCTGGGAGCCACTCGTATCCCTGGACGATGGGCTGCAACGAACGATCGCGTTCGTCAGCGAAAACCGCGGCTACTATCGCCCCGCGGTCTACGCGGTCTAAGGATATCGAATGAGAGCCATCGTCATGGCAGGCGGCAAGGGCACCCGCCTGTACCCCTATTCGGCGCTACTGCCCAAGCCGCTAATGCCGCTCGGCGACATGCCGGTGATGGAACTGCTGCTTCGCCAGCTGCGTCGCGCCGGTGTCACGGAGGCATTCGTTGCGGTCAATCACCTCCGCCATCTGATCGAGGCATTTTTCGGCGACGGCTCGCGGATGGGCCTGCGCCTGAACTACACGCTGGAAGACAAGCCGCTCGGCACGGCGGGCGCAATCGCCTCGGTGATCGATCAGCTCGGCGACCAGTTCATCATGGCCAACGGCGACCTGCTGACGTCGCTGGACATCGCGGGCATGATGCGCTTCCACGCCAAGACGGGGGCGCACGCGACGATGGGCGTCTATCCGCGTGAAGTGAAGATCGAGTTCGGGTTGATCGAAGTCGACGAAGAGATGCGGATGCGCGCGTATCGCGAGAAGCCGAGCTACCAACATCTGGTGAGCATGGGGATTTACGTGCTCGACTCGGCACACGTACGTCCGCACATCGAACCCGGTGCTTATCTCGACATGCCGGATCTTCTGCTCAGGATGGCGGCGGCCGGCAGCGATGTGCGCTGCTTCCGCGACGACTGCTTCTGGCTCGATATCGGGCGCCCGGACGACTTCGCGCGCGCCCAGGAAATCTATGAGAAGGACCCTACGGTCTTCCTCGGACCGGACGCTTGAGAGCACTCGTCACCGGAGCTTCAGGGTTCGTCGGACGGCATCTTGCCGTCCACCTCGAACACCAGGGGTGGGACGTCGCCGTCGCCGCACAACTTTCCGCCACCGAGGCCGCGCTGGAGCAGGTGGTGCGCGATGCGGCCGCGGACTCTGTCTTTCACCTCGCCGGACTGACGACGGCGGCACATGCCGCTGATCTTTATGCTGCCAATGTCGTGCTTACGGCGCGGCTCCTCGACGCGATCGAACGCATACCCTCGCCGCCGACGGTCGTCCTGATCGGGTCGGCCGCGGAATACGGTCGGGTGACACCGTCCGACCTGCCCGTCCGCGAGGACCAACCGTGTTGCCCGGTGACGGATTACGCGATCTCGAAATACGCGCAGACGTTGATGGGCCTTGCGCGCGCACACTCCGGCATGCCGGTCGTCATCGTGCGACTGTGGAATCCCGTAGGCCGGGGTATGCCGCGTCACTTGGCGCTCGCCAGTTTCGCCCATCAGGTCGCGGCGTTGCCCCGTTCAGGGGGCACGTTGCGCGTCGGCAACCTGGATGTCGAGCGTGACTTCCTGGATGTGCGAGAAGCGGCGCGGCTGATCGCCGGACTGGCGCGCAACCCGAACGCCATCGGCAAGCTCGTCAACGTCTGTTCCGGCCGGCCATACCGGCTACGCCCGCTCGTGGAGGCGATGGCCGCCAAGGCCGAACGCACGGTCGAGATACTGGTGGAACCTCACCGCCTGCGGCCGGGAGAGCCAACGGTCCTGTTCGGCGACACGTCGCGCCTCGCCGCCCTTGGACTGCATCCCGCGCAGCCCGATTTCGATGTGCTTCTTGGCGAACTCGTCGCCGACGCTCAATCCGCCTCGACCAGCCCGCGCAGCAGATCCTCGTAGCGCCGCAGCATGACGCGGGCGTCCAGCGCCCGCTCGGCCGAGGCGCGGGCGACGACTTTCATTCGCGCCAGCAACTCGCAGTCCTCCGCCAGCCGCGTAATTCGTTCCGCAAACCCGGCGACGTCGCCCGGGGCACAGAGAAATCCGGTCGCGTCATCCTGCACAAGCTCCGGCAACGCGCCCACGCGCGACGCGACGACCGGAACGCCGAGCGCCAGAGCCTCCATCGCGACAACCGGCCGCCCGTCCAGCCGCGACGGCACGACCAGCACGTCGAAGCTTCGTATCCACGGCACGACGTCGGCAACCACGCCGGCCAGGTGGAAGCGGCCCGGCGGCAAAGCCGCGCGGCCAAGCGCGTCTTCGACGGCAGCCCGCATCGGCCCGGCGCCCGTCATGACGAAGCGAACCGGCACGCTGCCGGGAATGCAGCGCGCGATGTCGATGAACGCGAGCGGGTCCTTCTCTTCCGACCATCGGCCGGAGAAACCCACGATGATCTCCTCCGCCTGCACGCCGGTCGCCCTCACGACATCGGCGTCGCGCGGTCCTGGACGAAGTACGTCGAGGTCGACCCCGCTCGGGCACAGCGCGAAACGCTCCTCACGCTCGCCCGCATCGAGCAGGAAGTCCCGCACCTCGGCACTTTCGACGAACGTGAGCGCCACGCAGTCGGCGTGCCTGCGATTATTGAGCGTATGGCCGACCGTGTTGAACAGCAGGTCGGCGATGCGAAGGTCGGGGAAGTCCGCACACAGCGCCGGCAGCAGGTCGTAGGCGAACGCACTGCCGACGATCCAGAGCACGTCGACCCTGCGCGAGGCGATCAGATATCGCACGAAGGCTTCCCACCGCTCGGGTGCAAGGAAGCGGGGCAGGTGATAGATCTGCTTCGTCGCTTCCTCGAACCACGACGACGTGTCGCCGTATTCCGGTCCTGGATCGATAGAGGTGAGGACGATCACCTGCCAGCCTTGGTCCGCCAGATACCGGGTGATGCTGCTCAGCAATCGCTCGGCGCCACCGAGGATCGTGAACGGCAGCGCCAGCAGAAGCACCGGACGTCGGTTGCCGGCCGGCCCATGGGCAATCAGGTTGCGCAGCGGCACCGCAGGCCGGCGGTCTTCGGCCGCCGCACGGCACGATGCCTCCAGCGCCTCCGGGGTGATCACGTCGGCGTTAGCTTTCAGAATCAGTTCGAGATGGATATCGTCAGAATGCTCGTTTCTCGTCTGCGTGACGCTGGCACCGTGCCTACGATAGAGAAACAGCGCCTCGCGGTTGACGTTGAACATACGTGCACCCAGTGCGGCAACCCGCACCCAGAACATCCAGTCCTCATGCACATGGCCCGTTACGTCACGATCGGCATCACGGAAACCGCCGGCCTGCTCCCACAGGCCGCGCCGAAAGACGGCGCAGACAACAAGGTGATTCCCCTCCAGCATGTCGGCAAGCGTGGGCGCTTCAGAGATGGGAATAAACTCGTCTAACCCGTCGAAGAACTGGGTTGAAGTCGAGACCACGTCGTACCCGTACTCCTCGATGAGGAACACGGCCTTCTCGATGTAGGTCGGGGCCAACAGGTCATCGGCGTCGAGACAGCAGATGTATTTACCCTGGGCGCGACTGATCCCGAAATTGCGGTTCGCGCCGGCAAGATGCGGCGTCGCCTGCGCGATCACCCGCACACGGGCCCGGTCGAGAGCGAAGGCGATCTGCCGCGACGTCCCGTCCGTCGACCCTCCTTCGACGACGATGAGTTCGAGGTCCGTGAACGTCTGCGCGAGGACGGAGTCGACACATTGCGCAAGGTAGCGGCCGTAGTTGAAGCTGGTGATCACGACGCTGACCAGCGGACGATCGATCGGCCAGATATCGCGGTCCTCGTCCCGACCGGGCTCGGCGACAGCTTCCCGCGGGTCAGGCAGCGCCGGCACGCCGGTGCGCGGATCGATGGCAAGCTCGGGGATCTGGAGAGAAGGGGTCGCGGCCGCCTGCATCGCGCGCTCTGGTCGATAATACAACGCAGCGCGACGGAGCCGCCGAATCGCCGCCTGGCTCACCTTGCCGAATGACCGGATCGGAGCGGTGATCTTCCACGACAGGCTGTGCGTGATCGCTTCAAGCTGGACGCGCAGTCGATCCCGTTCCGCCCCGGCTTCGACCAGCGCCCGATGTCGCTCGTGACGACGTGTGTGGTCGAGCTCATCGGTCGCACGCGACAGGTTAGCCAGGTTCAGCCGGTGATCCGCCTTCAGAACCTCGATTTCCCTGGCCTGCCGCGCGACGAGTCGCTGCATATGCGCAGCCTGCGCAGCCAGCGCCGCAGCGGAGCGGCCGCGCCTGTAACGCGACGCCGGCTCAAAAGCCCCGATGTCCTCAGGAGGCATGGATCAGATCATCCTCCGTGCCAGGTTGTTCCGAGGTCGCTCCGTTGTACGGGCGTCGCGTGTCGACGATCGCTGAGCAGCGTCGATGTGCGCGGGCGGTAATTGCCGGATCTTCAGGGGCATCGTGACCGCGCTTCTATCTGCCGGTGCGTTCGGGGGCTAGATGCCTGTGCTGAAGCATGTCGTGGCTCAGCACAGGCGATCGGAGGTTTGCGCGCCCCAGGCGGTGCCTCCTCGCTGCGCAAGCGCCCGAAATGCCAGATCTTCCACGAGCGCAAGAGCCTCCTCCTGCGAATCGTAACCATGGATACGTCCACGGCACCCGGCCACACCATCCAGCCCGAGCTGCCTGGGTGCTACGACGGGGACATCTGCCAACACGGAGCGCGCCAGAGCGCCGGCCGGCAGCTCATCGCCGAACACACAAACGACGTCGAAGCCGCCCAGGGGCGAAAGCCCAACCCACTCGTGCCACAGAAGACGAATACGATCGTCAAGGCGCCGCAGTGCAACGGAAGCGGCGGTTGCTGCACCAATGCCATGCATGGCACCCCAGCACAGCACGACTGGGTGAACACGCTCCGCGACGTCCGTACGTCGCTCACCGAGCAGTTCAGACATTCGTTCAATTGTTGGCGCTTCGTCCAGCGAAGGACGACGAGCCAGATTGGCTTCACTGAAGCGCCGTACCAGGACTGGGTCCTGGATCAAACAACGCAGCGCACCCGCCAGCGCGACCGCGTCGCCAGGCGGAACCAACAACCCGGTCTGACCGTCTTCGACAATTTCGGGGATCCCACCGATGCGCGTGCCCACCTGAGCCGCGCCGCTTGCCGCCGCTTCCATCAGAAACACCGGCTGGTTTTCGGGACAGATCGACGTCAACACCCCGACGTCGGCGCGCAGAATAGCGCGGGCAGTCGCTTCCCGCGATATGAAGCCGGCCCACCGCACCGGGGCGCGAAGCGAGCCACGGTCGAAGCGGACCTTCAGTTCGGCAGCGAGCGGCCCGTCACCACAGAGCATCATCCTCCAGCGTCCCGCGAGCGTGTCGTCGGCCAGGAGAAGCTCCAACGCATCCCAGAGCACCCGCGCTCCCTTGTGCTCGGCGAGCGAGGCGAGGCTGAGAAACGCGACCTGTTCGCTGGGATCCCGCAGGCGGCAGGGGAAGTGCTGAAGGTCAATTCCATTCGATATCGTGTGGCATCTCGCCAGTGCAACACCCGCCTCGGCATAGGAGTCCCTCAACGAGTTGCTTGGAAACACCGCATCGTCGGCGTGCTCGAGGCACCAGCGGATGTAGTCCCGTCGCATTCGTACCGGTATGCTTCTGCCGCACTCGTCAAGGACGGCGGGCAGGCAGACGTCGCATTCGGTGAAATCGCGGCATAGCGCCCCACCGGGCCGCACGCGCGTCTGCCTCAGGCAGAAACCCCAGGTGTCGTGCACTGTCAACACAACGCGCGCGCCTGCCGCCTTCGCGATCGGGATCAGCCCTGCTCCCAGTCCGGTGAGGTGGTGCAGGTGGACGGCCTGCGGTCGGACCAGCGCGACGACCTCGCGCGCCATGCGATGGGCCTCCAGCCGAAAGGGCCGGGTGGCAGCGTGTGGCTCGGGCAGCGCGATCCTGAACACCCGCAGGCCGTCGACCTGCCCGACCCAAGGCTTAGGGCCGTCGACGCCCTCCGTGGAGCCGGCGAGCACGGAGACATCGAAGCCCTTCTGCTTCAATCCGAGCGCCTGTCGATGAGCCACGAGTTCGGCGCCCCCGACCACTTCGGGCGGGAAGACGCCGCTCGCGATGAGCACGCGGCGACCTGGGTGCATCCGGGAAATCAGATCCCGCTTGGTGGATGAAGCAACGCCCCCGCCGCGAAGCGAACCGACCGAAGCGGCTTGGTTACCCGCCACGATAGTGAATTCTGCATCCGAACAAGGTCGGCGCTGAGCCTGGAGACTTCTGCTTCCAGCCGGGACGACTTGGCGCGCTCATTGTCCAAATTCCGCGAGACCTCGGTCAATTCCTGCTTGGCCTCAGTCAATTCCCGCGTGGCCTCAGTCAGGGCATGTTCCAATGTACGCTTCGCCTCGGCCAGGGCTTGCTGCGATGTGCGGCCATGTTTATCGGCGCAATCGAAGATTTCCAACAACGCGCAGAGAGCCTCGTCGCGGTCCCATCCGCGCACAACGAAAGAAGTTTCGCTCATGTCTAGTACTGCTGACCGGGAATCTACCGCTGACTGGGAAACACAAAAAGCGCCGCCTGTTGTGCGTTGATGCCATTCAAACCTGTCATGTTCAAGGGTCGGGCGGCCAACTGCGGTCACCTGACCGTCCTTCGGCCATGGCTTCCATGTGTTTCCGGTTCAGCCAATCCGGCTAACTCAGCCGTATCAGCCGGCTCTGGACGGGCGACGCGGGCTTCCGTCGATTCGCGGTTGGACTGCTGACCATCATCTGCTACGGGCCGTATCTTGAATTGCTGCACCGTTCTGTTCGCATCGGAGCGCCTTAAGCAATTTTCGTCCGGGGACGCAAGAATGGGTGGAATGACGATGCTGCGTTCGGTCGATCAAGAAGGGCGCCGCGGCGACGGCCGGCGAGGCACCGATCTTGGCGCGTAAGCTGTCGCCATGGCGCCTCCTGCAATCCCGGGTGACGGGGTTCCTGGGGCACACCGACCGGCAAAAGGCCGCGCCGGCCAATGGCCGGCGGCGCATGGGACCGCTCCGATCGATAGGAGCCGAGCCGAACCCCGAACGGGTCAGGACGTCCATCGAACGTATCGGAAGCGACGTGGAGTGGGTCCGCTTCGGCCAGGGCTACTCACAGGTTCGCGCGATCTTCCATGACACCGAACTCGTTGACGGCAAGCAACTGGTGTGGGCTTGCGTTGCCTACGGGGATGAAGTGAGGCTTCTGCGATCGGACGATTATTTCGAGACATTCGAAGTGGCCACCGCCTTACGCATGGATGACCCCCTTCGGCCGCGGCCGAATTTCCTCTACCGGGACAAGTTTTCGCACACCTACGTATTCGGCATGCCCAGTCCTTTGATCATTCGGAACTCGTCTAACATCTGGGAACAACTTGACTGGGAATTTAGTTACGAATACTCTATATTGCAGCATCTATGGAATGTCACCGAAGATCCCAAGAAAAATACTTTGATCTTCACAGAATACAGTTGGCTGCCTCCGGGTTCGCTGGCCAACATCGTCGATCCGTATTACGACATACAGTGGGGCGATCCCGCCTGGGCGCATGGAGTCTTCACCAGCACGGACGAGATGCGGACCGTCTGGGACACCCACCGTCTCGCGCCGAACGGCGAGTGCTTCCGCCATATCCACGGACTTCATTGTCATCCCGATGTCGATGGGGTTCGCCTGCTGTTTCTGGGCGATTATTGGCACAAGTCGGCGAACGTCGATTCCGCGAATATCGGCTTACGGTCAGGGATTTGGTTGATGGCCCCTGGCATCGATCCCGATCGTCCGCGTGAGATTTCGATGGACCATATCCCGAAGACGGCCGACGACGAGAGCTGGAACGGCCCCACCCATGTGACATGGTGGCCCGACGGCAGCGCATTCATTTCGGGCGATCCCTGCAACAAGGAGGGATGGTTCTGCACCCTCGGTCCGAATTGGAGCGATCCAGAAAGCTTACAGTTGAAAGTTCAATTCCGTACGTCCCAGACCGAGCTCGGCCTGAGAGGCGGCACGCCCTGGGTCACGGTAGCCGTCGCGGGCACGTACGAGACGTATTGCTCCGTGTTCCTGGAAAACGACGCGCAACACAGTCTACTGCGATACACGCCGGCAGAGGGCCCCAAGGTGCTTTACAACTCCTGGGACACTGGCGACGGGGGCCTCCATATCTGGCTATCGGGTGGGCGGAACAATCGACTCCCGAGTTTCGCGAAGTACATTTTCGCAGGAGGTTCGGACAACAAGGCGTTACGCATCAAAACCCTCGCGCGTTGAGGCGAGCGCTCAGTGGCTGGAGCGGGCAACCTGCGCGCCGCCGAGTGGCGGCGCGTCCTGGTAGAGAGCCCTGCAACGCTGTGTGCGCTCCGGCCAGTGCGCTTGGAAGAGGTCCGCCGCCATCGCATGCACGGCGTCAGCCTTCGGCGCGCGCTCCGCGCGCACGCCCTCGACCCACCAGATCAACGAATCGTCCCACCGGTCGCGTGCCAGGAGCATGCGCTCGATGAACGACCACCCAGGCACCGCCGCATTCGGGTCATACGGCAGCAAGGCGCCGGTGCGCGGGTCGCGACACAGCCACACGCCGTACGTGGCGGTGATATCGAACCCGGCCAGCCGCATCATCTCCGCAATCTCGGCGACCGTGAACTCGATCGTGTGCTCGGGATGGGTCCAGGTCAGCGGCGCGGTGATCAGCCGATTGTGGCCATCGACGACCAGATGGCCGCCCGACCTGACCACCCGGGCAGACTCGAGCAGGAAACCCGCGACTTCCGTCGCCCACAGATGATCGACGTGCTGGTCGGAGAAGACGAGGTCGCAGCTCGCCGCGCCCACTCCCGACATGTCGCCGGCCTTGTTGTCGATCCAGGTCACGTTGCCAGGCAGGGTAGCGGGCTTGAACCTGGGATCGCCGGCGGCGATGTGCTCGGTCACGTGGCCATAGGTCTGCTCGATCCAGTCGAAATATGACTGGCCGCGACAGCCGACGCTGAGCAGCCGATGCGCCCCGGACGGCATCGTCCGCAGCAACGCGCCGCGCGCCTCGCTCAGCAGCAGCTCGATGTCGAGCGCCGCGATGTCCCGACGCGTGGGCTCGCCGCCCGCCATCTTGCTGATGGTCGCCGCCGTCTCGCGCGTGGTCAACACGACCGTCGCGATGCGGTCGGCGAGCTCCTGGTCCATGACCTCCGACGTCTCCTCCAGCACGGAGAGCCGGGCCGAGATCCCTTTGACCAGATCGAGCAGGCGCGACGAGCTCTCGTCCGGCGTCCCAACGCGGGCGAGCGCTTCGATCCGCTCCAGACTGGTGGCCACGGCATCCAACCTCGTCTGCGTCGCGGCGACACCGGCGGCCACGCCGCTCGTTCCCAGAACAGATCGGATCCCGTGAATCAGTCGCTTGACGACGCTGCGTGACATTCCCCGTCCGCCTTCCCCTGCAGTAGCGATTGCGCGCGTTGCGTGCCGTCCGCTGAGCCGCCCGCGGCTCCCCTCGGTGCCCGCGGACCGGGGACACGCCGGAAAACGCTGCCGTCAGGAAGATTGGACGCCGCCGTAACCGGCGGGTTCGCTTACCGGCATTCGACGCCTGAAGGAAGGCGCCCGCAGCGGTCCCATCCGGCCGCATCGAGCCGCGCGGGCGCGCACGCCGGACACCCGGCCGAGCGAGTGTGCTGAGTGTCAAAGTTTCGAGACTGACTGCGGTCCTGGGGGTGGTTGGCGGCGGTTTAGACGACGGATCGGTGACCGCCCCCGCGGTGACGCTGGCTTCTTGCGCCAGCCCCGCCCTGACGCTACGCAGCCCAGATGCGCGAGTCTCTGCACCACTGCAGCCTTCCGGACCAGGTGGGAAAGCCCCTACTTGTCGTGCCGAGGTCGAGACTCGGCCCGTGGTTGGCATGGGACTCGCACGCAAGAGCCTGAATCAACGACAGCATATAAATCTTTCGGTGATGATCACGTGACCGACCAGGCGCTCGCTGCAAAGATGGCGGTTGAGCCGTTACCCCAGCCCACACCGTCGGCGGATGCCGGTCCGGCAGCCGGCCCCGACGTGCTTTCCGAAGTCGAACTGCTCGACGCGTTCGAGAGCATGGGCGACAATTGCGAGTTCGGCTGGTTCCAGAAGGTGGGCGGCATCGACCGGCTGGCGCTCTTCAAGTGGTCGTCCGTTCCTCTGCCGATCCTGGCGGATTTGATCACGAGGGGCCTGCCCGGCGTCGACGACAAGCAGTACCTCCGTCTCCGCCCGGAGCCGCGGGACAACGGAAACGCCGAATACCTGCTGGAACACAGTCTGCTGCGCACGCCGATGCATACGTTCGTCATGGTCGGAAGCGTGCCCGAAGACGTCGCCGTCGATCGGGTAGCCCGCCGAATGTCCCTGTTGAGCCGCAAGTTCCTGCAGGACGCGAAGGAAGCGAAGCGGATCTATGTCTATCGCAACCCGGCGGCGCCTTGCGTGAGCGATGTGATGCGGGTGCACGAGGCACTGTGCACGCACGGCCCCAACCGGTTCCTGTACGTCCACCTTCCAACGCCCGACCTGGACGCGGGAGAGATCAGGATTCACTATCCGGGCTTCGCCGAGGCCGCGATCGACCAGCTTACCTCCTACGAGGCCGCGACGACGATCCTCACTGAGATGTGGCCCGACATCCTTCGCAAGGCCTATGCGGCGCTCCCCCGCGAGGCCGTGGCAGAGAGCTTTCGAGTAGCAGAGACCTGTTCATGAGCAGCACGGATGCGTCCGCCGACGTCTTCGCCGAGCTGGCGACGATCATTCGCCGCGTCCTCAATCGCGACGTCGAGCTGTCGTTGTCGACCGAGGCCACCGACGTCGCAGGCTGGGATTCGCACGCGACGGTCGAGATCATCTTCGAGGTCGAGGAGCGCTACGGCTTCCAGTTCAGCAACAATGAAATGGAGGAGGTCGAGGGCATCCCGAGCCTGCTGCGGCTTATCGCGATCCGCACGGCGCCGGCTGAAGCCGCCCAGTGACCAGCATCCCGCACAGCGCTCTCGCCCGCACGCTGGTCGACGCGGGCGTGCTGATCCCCACCTCGGTGGACGGGTTGCACATGCACGGCGCCCGTTTCACGGCAGTGGCGGATGCTGTGGCGAACGTCCTGCACACCCTCCTCGGCGACGGGGTGGAAAGGATGCGATTCGCCTCGGTCATGCCGCGGGCGGACCTGGAGCGGATCGGTTACTTTCGCAACTTCCCCCATCTGCTCGGGACGGTGCACTGTTTCTGCGGCAACGAGGCCGAGCACCGCAACCTGCTGCGCGCCCATGACGCGCGCGAAGACTGGACCGGGATGCAGGCCGCGACCGACCTCGTCTTGATCCCGGCCGCCTGCTACCCGCTGTACCAGATCCTTGCGGCGCGCGGACCGGTGCCGGAACAGGGCTACACCGTCCATACCGACGCGAACTGCTTCCGGCGCGAACCGTCTCTCGATCCCGTCCGGATGCAGACGTTCCACATGTTCGAGCAGATCCGGGTCGGCCGTCCCGATCAGGTCACGGCGTTCCACGACAAATGGAAAGCCCAGGCATTGCAGCTGCTGTCGAGCTGGGGCCTGCCGGCCGACCTCGCGCCCGCCGACGACCCGTTCTTCGGCCGCGCGGCGGTCGTGATGGCGAAGTCGCAGCGTGACCAGGCGCTGAAGTTCGAGGTGAGGGTTGCCGTCTCCGACCCCGACCGCCCGACCCCGTGCGGCAGCATCAACTATCATCTCGACAGCTTCGGGACCTCGCTCGGGATGCAGCTCCCGGACGGCACGCCGGCCCATTCGGCCTGCGTCGGGTTCGGCATCGAGCGGGTGACGCTCGCGCTGTTCCGGCAGCACGGGCTGCTTCTGGCGGAGTGGCCCGGCGATGTCCTGCAGGCGCTCGACCTGACCGCCGCAGCCCGCGAGGCGGCGGCCTGATCACGCGGCCGCACTCACGGCGCATCCACCGCGGGGAGTCCTGAGGCCGGCCATGCAGACGAAGGACATGGAGTCCGCCGACGCCCCGCTCCCGGATCATGGCGCCGGCTTCGCCGGGCGCGTCGCCGCCCTGCTGCGCGCGGATCCCCGAGTCGCCGCCGCGCGGGTGACGGTCGAGCCGGACTCCGGCGGACGCCCGGCGCTGCTTGCCGCCATCGTGCCGTCCCCCGCCTGGATCGAGCCCGCGCGCCGCCAGGCGGAATCGACACAGGCCCGGATGGCGATCCGGACATGGGCGCGCGTGTTCGACGGCGCGTATGTCATCAAAGAAGAGGCCGCGGCCGGACCCGACTACGAGAGCTGGAAAAGCGCGCTGCGGGGCGGCGCGCCGATCCCGGCGGCTGAGATGGACGTCTGGCGCGACCAGACCGTCGCCCGCATCCGCGCGTTGCGGCCGAATCACGTGCTGGAGATCGGCTGCGGCGTCGGCGTCCTGGTGCAGCAGATCGCGCCGGACTGCGCCAGCTACCGCGGCACCGATATCAGCGCGGAGGCGATCGCGCGGTTGCAGGCGTGGGCGTCGACGCAACCCGGGCTGCGGCATCTCGAGCTGGGGCAGCGCGCGGCGCACGAGCTGGACGACCTGCCCGACGGCGGGGTCGACACCGTCATCATCAACTCGGTGGTGCAGTATTTCCCCGACCACGCCTACCTGGAACGCGTCCTGACGGCGATCGCCCCCAAGCTGTCCCCCGGCGGGCATGTGTTCGTGGGCGACGTGCGCGACGTGCGGCTGCTGCCGGGCTTCAACGCCGCCGTCGCGTCGGCCCGCGCGGCTGGGACCGAGACGGCCGGCAATTTGCGTCGCGCGCTGCACGAGCGCGTCGAGAAGGAACTGGCGGTCGACCCGCACGCTTTCGCCGCGCTGCCCTTCTATGCCGGGGCGCGGCTGTTGCTCAGGCAACTCCGGCTGGACAACGAGCTGACCCGGTACCGCTACGACGTGGTCCTGAGCACGGGCGCCGCACCGCCAGGCCCCGCGATCGAGGAGCGCCCGTGGACGGATGCGGCCTCGCTGCCGGTGCGCCATCCGGGCGAGGCCGCGCCGCTGCGGCTGCGCGGCATTCCGAACGCGCGCCTGGCCGGCGATCTCGCGCTCCTCCGGCTATTGCAGACAGCGCCGGCCGCGACGCCCGTCGCCGTCCTGCGCGAACGGGCAGCGGCGCTGCAATCCGCCGGCCTGGACCCGGGCGAACTCGCACTGGCGGCCGAACAGCGCGGGCACCGGGCGGAGGCGATCTGCGGCACGACGCCCGACTGCTTTGACCTCCTGTTGTCCGATCCGGCGTCGCCCGCCCCCGCCGTCCCGCCCGTTGCGGCGCGGATCGAGCCGTCCAGCGATCCGTCGCTGCCACGCCTCGCCGCCCAGTTGATCGAGTCATTGAGAGCCAGCATCCTGGCCCAGCTGCCCGCTTCGGGTCCGCTCAGCCTTGTAGCGGTCCCTGCCCTACCCGCCGTAGGCGTCGAGGGGTTGCGGTGAGGCAATCGTCGGTTCGCTAGGTAAGACGGCCGAGAATCGAGCGCCCACCTCGTCCTTTCGGCGCCTCTTTAGAGCGGCGAGCATTGCTGGAGATCGCGCCTCCGGCGTGCATTTCCCCCGACCATGGTTGGGACGATTCAGGCCACGGGGGACACTGTCGTGCGGCCTCATGCGCCACCGTGGCGGCAGTATCGGCGTCGCGTTCCGAAACGGCTCAGGTCCGCACAGGCGAGGGCGCCGTCGCGCAAACTGTTGACGGGTTGTTACCTTTGGCAGCCGCTTCGCTATTGAGGTAACCACGCCGCCCGCGCTGGAGCCCTGTGCAGCACGCCTTCGAACGGCCCTGACACGCGGGCGCGGCCGGTATCTCCTGGAGTTCCAAATTGAATGGGATTTAACCGGTTTCAGTTCTTTGGGAGCTATGAAGCTCTTCACGGCCACCCAGTTCGTCCTCTGCTACGAAAGAGTAATCGCAAATTGTCTGGATAACGGATCGGCTTGACGTAGTCTCGGAGGCCATGTTCGGGCGGAGGACGATTAAATATCGGCAAAGACTTCAGCCGGCGTGTTACTTACACGACCTTGGTTGATGGCATCGGTTTGGCATGAAACGTGCGACCATTTCGGGCGCTCGACGTAAGGCTGAGGAACAATGGACGTAGATGAACGCGTGCGGGGCCCTTTGGCGCCGGACCTTGTCGCCCCGACCATCTCCCGCGCCAGGCTTTCGCGCGCGCAGCTCGCCCAGATACACATTTTCTTGCCACAAAGTTACGAAGGAAATACTTGCGACTCGCCGGCTATCATGCGCTTTACCGGCGCTGTTACTTTGGGCCGCCGTGCCGTGTCCTTGCGGCAGGGGCGCTGATGCGGTTACTGTTCCTTGGGGCGATTCCTCTAACTGGACGCGGTGAGAGATGGTGACAGAGACGTCTAGCCGAGGCGCTTTATCGCGCCCGCCACGAGCCGAACACGGTTTTCACGACCACGTATCCGCCTATGCGATTGCGACGGCACCGTGCTGCCACCTGTAGCCTCTCCTAACACCCGCCGGCGACTGTGGCGGGTCAAGCCGCGAACCTTGCTGTTCGTGGTCATTGCGGCCATCGTCGGGTGGTTTGCCGTCGATCGGGTGTGGGTCAGAGGCGACGGCATTGTCGCCGGCGAACTGACCGCGGTATCCCCGATCGTGCAGGCGCGCCTGGAGCTCCTGTTCGTCCAGTGCCTGGACCACGTCACACGCGGCCAGCGTCTGGCCGAATTCCGTAACGAGGCGACCGAGGAAGCCGCGAACCAGCAGTTGCAGCAGCTCCAGCTGCAGCTTACGCAAGCCCGCGCGGGGATCGACATCGCCGACCGGGAGGCGGAGGCGGCGCGCAAGCTGGTCGAGGCGCAGGCCGCGCTGCTGAAGCAGCAGACCGCCGTTCTTACCGCAGAGGAGGCGCTGGTGAAGCGCCAGTTCGTCGCCGTCCTGGTCTACGAGCAGGCCAAGGCGGCCGTCGATCGCGCGAATGCCGAGACCGCTGCGGCCGAGTTTGTGTACGAGACCAAGCGGGCGGACCAGAAAAGGGCCCAGCTCGAAGCCGCGGTCCTGCAGAAGAGGATCGATAGCTTCACGAACTCGCCGGAACTTACCGGTCACTTCTATCTGACCGCGCCGAAGGACGGGATCGTAACAGAATGCACGAGCCGGCCCGGCGAGGTGATCGCCGCGCGGACACCGATCATGAGTATCTTCAATCCGGACGACACCTACGCCGTCGTGTTTTTCGATCCGAGCGACATCGCGCGGCTGTCGCGCGGGCAAGCCTTCGAGATCAACATCCAGGGTGTCGAGAAGCCGGTGAAGAGCAGGGTGACGGACTTCTATCCTGAGCTGTCGGCGCTACCGAGTTCTCTCACCCGCTATTTCTGGCAGCAGGAGAAGTGGTCGCAATACGTTCCGGTGAGGCTCGACTTCTACAACCTGAGCGCGGCGCAACGGAGCAGGGTCTTCGCCTGGGCGCAACTTTCGGCGTCGAGCTGGCGAGGCTGGAATGTGGCGAATGCCATCGAAGCGGCATCGGACACGTGGGACTGGGTTGACCGTCATCTAAACGGAGGACGGCTGCAAGCCGCTGCCGCCTCCGCGCAAAAGCCAACGGACCGATGAGCGGGATCAAGGCAAGAGTGGCCGAACCCGAGGCGTCAACCACGTCCCACAGCGACGCCACCGCGGAGGAGCGACGCCTCAACCTGTTGCGACAGATCGCGGTCGCTGGCGGCTCGATTTCGCCCCAGCCAGAGCCGTACGCGGGACACGGCTACGCCTACGTGGTGCAAGGCGACGACATCGAACGCGACCTGGCGATCCTGGCGCAGCGCAACTACGTCGAGGAGCGCTTCTTCGACCGAGTCACGCTCTGTCCGAAATGCGACAGCCATCACCTGAACGTGCGGGAGATCTGCCCGGGATGCCGGGGCGCGCATCTGACGAAAGAGGGCCTGCTGCATCACTTCCGCTGCGGCTATGTCGGCATCCCGTCTGAGTTCTCGCCCGCCGCGGATGGCAGCTACGTCTGTCCCAAGTGCAACAGCCAGATGCATCATCTGGGCATAGAATTCGACCGTCTGGGCAGATCCTTCTTGTGTCGGGGGTGCGGCATCATTTCGGACAATCCCCCGGTCGAGGCCATCTGTCTCGCCTGCGGGGGGCGCACGCCGGCCGGGGACCTGATCAGCACAGAGGTCTTCACCTACGTCCTCACGTCACGCGGCGCGGCGGCGATCCGCCGCGGGTCATTTCTCGACGACAAGGAGGAGCTCGTCGACGTCGCCGACGCGCCCGTCTACCGAAGGACGGTGATTCTGGAGTTCCTCGAGCACGAGATGAAGCGCCTGCAACATTTCAACGTGGTGTTTTCGCTGCTGCTGGCACGGTGCGCTCCTGCGGACATCGATCATGTCGGGGACGCTGCCTCGGTCGAGTGGCTCAATCGTCTGCGCGATTGCCTGCGGGACGTCGATCTGCTCGGGCAGCTGGCCGACGCTCTCTATGTAGTCATCCTGCCGCAGACCAAGCGGCGGCAGGCGGAGGCGTTACGCCAACGTGTCGCGGCCGGACTCGGTCCGCAGTCGCCGTTCACCCTGTACACCGTCGAGATTACCGGGCGTCGTGATCTGGCGCAGGCTCTCGTCGGCCTCGATCCCCGAGGCGCGCCGCGGTGAACGGTTTCTTCCACTATTTCCTTTCCGCGCTCGACCCGATGGTGAATATCGGGTTTTCCGGAGCGTTCGTCGAATTGATGTCGTCGGAACTACCGGTGTGGTGGCTGGTTTTCGTGCTTGCGTTCGTAGTCACGGTGCTTCCCTCGATCATCACCTGGCTCGTCTATCTCGTGAACCCGCGCAACATCCGCCCGCCTCTGCCGGGCCGGCCGGGGCAAGCCGAGCCGCTGGTCTCTGTGGTAATCGCCGGGCGCAACGAATCGGCCACGATCGGACAATGCATTCGCGGAGCGCTGCTCTGCGGGTATCCGAACCTGGAGGTCATCTTTGTCGACGACAACTCCAACGATAACAGCGTGGCGATTGCCCGGCGCGCCGCCCTCAGCGTCACGGGCAGCAACTGGGATACCGGGCGCGTGCGGATCTTTCCGTCCCCGCGCCGCAACGGCAAGCCGAGCTCGCTCAATATCGGCATTCGCATGGCGCGGGGCGAGTTCATCGCTATAACCGATGCCGATTCGGTCATCCAATATGGCGCCATGCAGCACTGGCTGCTGCCGTTCGCCGATCCGCGCGTCGGTGCCGTGTCCGCCAACGTCCGCGCACTGAACGGCACGGTCAACCTGCTCACGCGTCTGCAGGAGATCGAATACGCCCTGAAGTTCACGCTCGGCCGGTTCGCCTGGTCGCGCATCAACCTCTTGAACATCGTATCGGGCATGGGCGGGCTGTTCCGGGCGGAGATCATCCATGGCCTCGGCGGTTTCGACACCGGCCTCGGCGATGATACCGACATGACCACTATGATCCGCAAGCAGCGCTGGAAGCTGAGCTTCTCGTTCGATGCGGTGGTCTGGACGACCGTTCCGGTCACGCGACACCATCTGTGGCGCCAGCGCATGCGGTGGCGCCGCAACATGATCAAGATCCGGGTCAGCAAGCATCGCGATCAGTTCGTGCTGGGTCGTTACGGACTCGCAAACGGGGTGCTCGCTGCGCAGTTACTGGTCGGCCGCATAGCGGTGCCTCTGACGTCGGTGATCGGGTTGGTGTGGGAGACGTCCCTGAATGGGCCGTGGTACACGCCCCAGATCCTCGTAACCTTCTACTGGATCGTCGTCATCTTCACGCTGATCAGACTGCTTATTTCGCGCGATATTTCCAACACGCCGCTGCCGGTGAACTTCTGGCTGGTGTTTCTGTACCCGTTCTATTTCCTGTGGTTGCTGCTCCCGGTGCTGTATGCTGAGGTGTGTGAGCTGTGCCGGATCGGCGCCAAGCATCCCTACGTTCCGGACCACGTCTGGGAGGAGATCCCATGGTGGTGAGGACCACGGTCCGGATGCGGCAACACACCCCCAGGGATCGCTGGTCGCTGCCCGGCGTCTCGGTCCTATTGGCCGGATTCACCATCCTGCCCATCCATCCCGAGAGCATCTCCACGCTTCTTCCAGGGCTGGGGCTGCATGCGATCGAGCAGCTGGGGGGCGGATGGCAAGAGCGCGCCGTCGCCCCGACCACATACGGCAGTTTCGCTTCGCCCATCGGATCGCCTGATCCGGCGCTGTCGTCTGCCTTGGGCTGGAGCGGGGGCGGACTGACAACTGAGGCTTCCGATCCGGCAGTAGCTGCCCTGCTCGGTGCCGCCATGTGGGCCGGCGAAGACCCGACCGCCGTGAGCGCAGACGGCCCCGAGACGAGTGAGGGCGTCGTCCGGAACGGAATCCATCCCGTTTGCACCGACAGCCAGACGGCGATCCGGATGCAGGACGCCAGCGAGTTTCGGACAGGTCAGGCCGTAAGAGGTGCGCCAGCGCAGTTCCCGGCCGGCGTGCTCGCCGAACATCCTCCCCCCGTCGCAACGATACCGGATCAGGGCGATCCGACGCTCGGTCCCGGTGGTCATCCGACCAATCTCCCCCCGCCGGGCCCGGCCGGGGCGTGGTGCCCTCCCGGTCCTCTGCCGTTCGCCGACAGCAGCCCCCTTGCGAGCCGAGCCGTCTGGACACCGATCTTTGTTCTGCTCATTGGATTCCTTGTCTTCTGGCTGAGCAGAGGCGTGGGGCTGTCCGCGCTGACGCGCTCGATCCAACGACGGCCGGCGTCGGAGCCGCGCGCGTCGCTCACCCTTCAACTTATGGAGTATCACGACCAAGTGCGCAGACCGTCCGGCGAAAACTCTCATGTGAACTTGGGCTTTCGATCGCCGAGCCCACGACCGCGCGCGATGCCAGGAACTGGTCGCCGCATCTTTCGACCGTCGTCCCGGAATTATGCTCCGTGAACGCATGGGTCGAGAGGCACGACGCCGTCGCATTAGTCCGGCCCGCCCCGGTACAGGTGGCACCGCGCGTGGAAGCGGGCGAGGCGGGGTATGCCGTGCGGCTCGAGACGTGCGGCTATCACATGTATTACGGAGGTGCCGGCCGGTATCTGTACCAGCCGATACCGAAGTGCGCATGCACCACGATCAAGACCCTCCTTCTTCAGGTCGAAGGTCTGCCGGTCGACACCAACGTCTGGCGCCGCCATCAGAAGGAATACAACCGGTTCCCCGGGACGAACCACCTGACGATTCCACAGCAACTCGATCTGTATGAGGGCCGGACTGATACCTTCAAGTTCGTATTTGTCAGGAATCCCTACTCCCGGCTGGCCAGTGCATACTGCGATAAGATACTGCTCAACCCAGCCGCCTATCTGATCAGAAAGATCAGGAAATCGGCGAGGAATCAGGGTGTTGCGGTATCGGACCCGATCACCTTCGAGCAGTTCATCAGCGTCGTCTCGCGCCAGAGCCTCGCGGAGATGGACCCGCATTGTCGGCCGCAATATCATGAAGGCCGGTTCGCGCTGGTCAGATACGACTTCGTCGGCCGGACCGAGGCGATGCACCGCGACCTGGTCTACGCATTCGAGCGCATCCGGGCGTCCGAGGCGATCATCGCGCGCGTTACTGAGCGCCATAATGTGGCCGGATCCAGCGTCGGTCTCTGGGAGAAAGTCACGCCCGAAGTGCGCCGGCTGTTTCTCACCGCCTACGAGATCGACTTCGACATCCTGCAATACCCACGCTCGCTCCCCGGGACTGCCAGTCCGGACTATGTGTGAGGGCGCGCGCTCATGCCTGAAGGAGATCGCGCTGCGACGATCATCGGTCGTCCTGATCCTCGTGATCGTCACCATGGTGAGCTTCATGTTTGGCATATCGACTCATCGCGCGCGCGCCGTCGCGGGTAAACCGCTTCGGTGGATGTTGAACGGGCCGGGCGTGGCGGCAATTGCTGCCGATGCGGACACGTCACGTCTGCTCGACGAGACGCGGCCGTTCATCATGAGAGGCCGCTTCCTTCCCGATACCATTCCCCCTAGCTGGAATGCGGTCTCTTTTGCCTCGTTTGCCAATTTCGCCGCGATCCAAGGCGCGCTGCAGGAGGGCAAGCTCGACCCGACTGTGAACGGCGTGATGTACGACTACGAGCGATGGTCGTTCACGCCGGTAGAGGAGCAGCGAAACCCCGCGGGCTACCTCAAGCAGGCCGCCGACCTCGTGCACGCGCGTAGCTTGCTGTTCCTCACCGCACCCGCGGTCAATCTCGTTGCCGTGATGGCACCTGACGACGGACGCCGGCGGTACGACGCCTACGTGCGTCTCGGAATCGCCGCAGACGCGGCGCGCTACGCCGACGTGATCGATATCCAGGCGCAAGGGTCGGAACGGAACACCGAGCTGTATGCGAGTTTCGTCCGGCAAGCTGCAGCGCAGGCCCGCAAGGCCAATCCGAATGTCGTGGTGCTCGCCGGCATCAGCACGCAACCGAGCGGCCAGAACGTGACCGCCGATGATATTCTCCGCGCAATTGCCGCGACCCGCGACACTGTGGACGGCTACTGGTTCAATATTCCGCAGCCGTCGGAGTATTGTCCGCGCTGCACCGAGTTCCGCCCGGACATCGCAATTGACGTAATGCGTCGCCTTGCCGCCCAGTAATGAGACCTGTGCACGGATGGCTTGATCCGGCGCGATTGGTGTTGATTCGATCGTGTTCCGAGCATTATGGAGCGGGAGCATGGCGCGTCGGCAAATCGGGCAGGAGCAGCTCGGGCTGAATGGTGCGCCATCACGGCGACGATCGTCGTTGGATGAGGTCGTCACACTGGTGGATTGGCACACTGGTGGATTGGGCGGAACTCGACTGGCTGCTTTCCGGCATCTCGGCTGGTGCCAAGGGCGAGCTGGGCTGGCCGCCGCTGGCGTTGTTTCGTGCCGTGCTGCTGGCGACATGGTACGATTTGTCGGAAGTGAGGCTCTCCGAGGCATTGGACGATCGTGCCAGCTTCCGCCGGTTCTGCGGCCGACGCAACTCGATTGCCTATCGCGTCTGCACGTAGCGGAGGTGGGCTGCGATTATGTCCGGCGTGAACACGTCCCCTCTCACCAGGAAAGCGTGGTCGGCCGCGAGTGCGTCGAGTGATTCCTCGAGCGACCCAGGCGTTGAGGGGGGCTTGCTCAGCTCCGCGAGCGGCAAATCGTACGGATGTCCGATCGGCTGGTCGGGGTCGAGACTGTATAGCCGGTTTTCGAACCCGTCGATGCCCGCCATCAGCATCGCGGCGAACGCCAGATAGGGATTGCACGACGGATCTGGGCTGCGGAACTCGACGCGCTTTGCTTTCGGGCTAGGCGCATATGTCGGAATGCAGCAGGCGCCGGCGCGATCGCGTTCCAAGTTGCCGCGATTGGCGCGCGGCCCGGGGTCCGGCGGCGGCCCGCGATACGAGTCGGGCGTAGGCGCGCAGATCGCGAGCAGCGCCGCCTCGTGCTCAAGAAGGCCGGCCATGTAGTGCCGCATCAATGCGCTGGAGCCGGCGTAGCCGTCGCCGGCGAAGAGCGGCTGGCCCCGATGCCAGATGCTTTGGTGGACGTTCAGGCCCGAGCCATCATCGACTGACAGCGGCGCTGGCACGAAGGTTGCCGTCACGCCGCGTCGACGGGCGACTGTCCCCGCCACGTATCTCCCGATCATCAGCTTGTCGGCCGCTCGCGTCAGGGGAGCGAACGGCATGGCAATCCCGGCTCGACCGCCGGTTTCCGCCTCATGCGCCGTGGCCTGGATGCCGATATCGGCGAGGGTCGCGACGATCGTGCCGACATCCTGCCCGCACACGAAAAGTTCTAGGCCGAAGTTGGCTGTATCACCGATCTGCGAGGTTTGAACATAAGCCTCGGCTTTCTGGGCGATCGAGCGCGGGTCGCGTGGGTCGCCCTTGCCCGTCAGCGGATCGCGGTTGACGGCGATCAAGACCAGCGTCGGCGTCTCAGAAAAGGGATCGAGGAACGCCGATGTGGGATCCGGGATCAGGCGCATGCCATTTGCGCTGATCTCCTGGAGGCAAGTGCTCGAGGATACCTCGATCCCGTTCTCGAAAGTGTCCCGCTCCAAGATGCTCGGCGGCACCGCAATGCGCTGCCATCGTCCCGGCAAGTCGGTTAGTCGCAAGTCGATTGTCTGGATCTTGCTGTCCTTGATGGCGCGTAGGATGCCCTCGGGCGTGTTCAAGCTGTCGGACATCGTCGCTCCCTGGGTGATGCCAGCCGGTGAGTGCCGTGTGGGCCAACGAAGGTCACCATGCAACCGCAGTCACCCCCCAACGCCACACGCCGCGGAGGGCGATGCTGCTCGGTATCCTGGCGACAGCCTTAACAGACGACGCAACAAGCCTTGCCGAGGTCGACGACAAGGCACGCAAGCTGACAGAGCCCTCGGCGCGGGCCGCCTGTATGCTGCCGAAACCCGCCGACAGCCAGCGCCGCCCGAAGCGCGACGCCGATCGTCGTGCTTGTGCGAGGCCGGTGCGCCGTCAGTCCGCCGGCCGCACCGGCTGGCGCCGCCATCCGCTGCGCGGGGCCGGGAACACCACCACGTCGCCAGTGTGCAGATCGCGCGGGTTCATCGCCGCCACGGTGTCGAACGGCGGAGCCTCCTGCCCGCGATAGACGCGGTCATACAGGCTGCGGAGCGTGTCGTCCGACCGCGCGATCACCAGCAGGCCAGGGCCCGTGCCCGCCCCGGCCGGCATCGACGCGGCCGCCTCCGGCGTCTCGGCAGCGCCGGGTTTTGGTTCCTCCACGACCGGAGCCGCAGCGGCCTGTTGCTGCTCAGGCTGGGTCGGGACGGCATCGGATCGCGAGCCGGGGCCGCTCACCGGCGCCGGCGTCCCCGGCGAACCGGCTGCCGGCGCGGCAGGCGTTGGCGCAGAGGGGACCGAGGCGGCCGATTCGTGGCTCGACACCGGCGGCGGTGCAGGCGGCGCCGGGGCGACCGCGCCGGGCGCCACCCTCTCGGTCGCCGGGGTCTGCTCGGACGGGTTCGTCGTGAAGCCGGGCCGCAGGCGAACCGGCGCGCCCGCCGCGTCACGCTCCGTCGTCGCGGGCGCCGATGCGGCGGCGGGCGGGGCGGACGCCGCTGGCGCCTCGGCTGCGGCCGGCGCAGCCGACGCCGGGGCCGACCCGGCCTGCGGCGGAGCGGAAGCGGTCGGTTGCGGCGGCGACGGCGGCGGACTGCCCGCCGGCTGTGCCGCAGCTCCCGCCGCGGCAGGCTCGGGAGCTGTCGCGGGCGGTGTTGCCGGCTGAGACATGGCGGCCTGGGGCGCAGCTTCACTCGGGGCGGCGGCTTCTGGCGCGGCGGTCTGGGCCGGCCCCGTCTGTCCCGTGCCGGTCTGGGTGGCAACGCCCTGGATCAAGCGGGCCGGCAGCAGCGGGCGGATGGCCGCGATGGCCCGCTCAACCCGCTCGCGCACGGCCGGCGGAAGCTCGGCCCGATAGTGGACCACCGCCCACGCCCCGCCTGCCGCGATGGCGACGATGACCAGGAAGGGAACGAGGACTCGGCCACGGCGGCCACGGCGGCGCCGGGGCGCGACTGTCGCGGGCGCCGATCCAATCTCAGCCCACCGCCCTGACGGAACCACCTGCGGAGCGGTTGCTATCGCGCCGCCGACAACCGCCGCCGAGACGGCGTGATGAGCCAGCTCGAGCGGTTCCTCGTGCTCTCCCGGCGGGACCGGGTATGCGGCGACCGGCTCCGGCGTCAGCGGCACGTTCACGTTCGCCGCCGGCCCCTCCGGCTGCCAGACCACGGGACGGCCGGGTTCCTCGTCCTCGGCATGGACGGGCGGCTCGGCGGCTCCGGCGGCAGGCACCGCAGCTGCGTGCGGCGCGACCTCGGGCTCCGGCTGGGCGGTGGCCGTGTCTGGCGCTGGATGAGCCGCCTCGGACACCGGCGGCTCGTTGTCCTCCGGCACCTGCGCCGGAGCCGGCACGTCGGGGCCGGCATCGTGCGCGGCCTCGATCAGCTCCTCGGTGAACTCAGCGCCCGCCGCGATATCCGCCCCGCCATCCGGCGCCACGCCGGGTGCCTGCGCGGGCGGGGCGACGATCGGCTGCGGCGGGGACATCGTCGTGCGGATGACCGCCCCCTGCCCGAGGCCGTCGGCGAGCAGCGATGCGATCGGGCCGGCCGCATCCGACCCGAAGAGCAGCACGAGCAGCCTCGGCCCGATATCCGGCGACTTCAGCAGCGCGTTCAGCGGCGGCACGACCGCGCCCGAAAGGTCCTCGGCGCCGTCGATCAGCAACGCGACGTCGAGCCCCGCCCGCGCATAAACACGCAAGGCCTCGCCGGCGTCCTTGCGCCCGGCGACGTCCAGACGCGCGGCGACCGCGTTCAGGTCGGTCAGGTTTCGCCCGGAAATGCGGACTGCCTCGCGACCTTGCGCGAGCAGATCGAACTGCACCCTCTGGCGCACGTCCTCCAGGGCCTGCGTGTCGCTGCCGGAGACCAGACCCACGCGGGCCGAGCCATCGATCCCGGCCAAGATCGCATCGGCGATCGCTTGCGGGGATCCGCCCGACTGCCCCGGTTCGGCTGACATTCCGGTCATCCAGTCCATGGAAGCAACTTACAGCGAAACGTGTGGGGTTGACCAATGCCGTGAATCGCGCCGCCGGCCACGCGCCCGTCATCCGGAACCCGGCACGGCCGTGGCCCCGCAAATCCTTGCCAAGCCGCGCGAAGGAATTATCGCCTGGGAATATCAACTCGGCACGCAGGCGCCGGCGATCAGGCTGCAACGACAGGCGGGGCTAGGCTGGGCCGGGATCCCAGCGGTCGCAGAACGCGGCGACGTCGTTCGACTGGAACCCGGCCAGGCGCTGCATGATCAGCGCGAACGGCCAGTCCCACCAGGCGATGCGCTGCAGCCGGTCGGCGATCGCCGGCGGAAAACGGTCCCTGATCCGACGTGCCGGGACGCCGCCGACGATGGCGTACGGCGGCACGTCGCTTGTCACCACCGCGCCGGCCGCGAGCACAGCGCCGTCGCCGACGCTGATGCCCGGCAGCACGATCACGCCGTGGCCGATCCACACGTCGTGGCCGATCACGACGCGGTCGGCACGGCGCGCCGCGAAGAACGCGGCGTCCCGCTTGGCACCGGCATCGTAGTATTCGGGGCAGTAGGTGAAGCGGTGCTGCGACGGCCGGTCGAGCGGATGGTTCGGCGCGCCGATCCGCACATGAGCGGCGATCGCGCAGAACCGCCTGATCTCCGCGTCGGCCACCATGCAGTCCGACCCGACATACGAATAGTCGCCGAGTGTGGCGTATTCGACGCTGCTGCGGTCCAGCACCTCGCAGCACATGCCGATCCGCGCCTCCCTCAGACGCGCGGTGGGGTGGATCACGGTGTCGGCGATCTTCGGCCGGCCCCCCAGCGCCTCGCCCGTCATCGGCCCGCTTGTGCCTCGACACGGCGGGGCGCGCGACCTACGTCTCCGGCATGTATCTGCCGCCTGCCTTCCGCGAAGACGACGTGGCCGTGTTGCACGACGCGATCCGCCGCATCCGCTTCGGCGCGCTCGTCACCGTCGATGCCGACGGCGTGCCGGACGCGAGCCACGTGCCGATGCTGGTCGACCCCGATCCCGCGCCCTACGGCACGCTCATCGGCCACCTCGCCCGCGCCAATCCGATGATCCGCGCCACCGGCACGGCGCTGGCGATCTTCGGCGGCCCGAACGCCTACGTCACGCCGTCCTGGTACGCGAGCAAGCGCGAGCACGGGAAGGTCGTGCCCACCTGGAACTACGTCGCCGTTCACGCCACCGGTCCGATCGAGATGATCGACGATGCCGACGCGCTGCACGCCATCGTCAAGCGCCTGACCGAGACCCACGAGGCCGGACGGCCCGCCCCCTGGGCGGTGAGCGACGCGCCGGCCGATTTCATGCGCGGACAGCTGAAGGGCATCGTCGGG
>Ga0209656_10000439_pt1 | contig 27444 bp, 21 predicted proteins | sample BogFormECP12_OM2_FD_188239 | JGI IMG/M metagenome (GOLD analysis project Ga0209656, IMG submission 188239) | Bog forest soil microbial communities from Calvert Island, British Columbia, Canada - ECP12_OM2 (SPAdes) (version 2) | ecosystem: Environmental > Aquatic > Freshwater > Wetlands > Bog ...
GGTATTAGGTTCGGTTCATACGGGCTTACCGCTCGGCGAACCGATCATCAGCACGGATCTGACGGTCAGGCCAGTGACCGTCGGATTCGGAGCTGATATTGGTATGAATGCTTGCGTCTTGCCCGGGCTGCATATTGGTGCACATTCCATTGTCGGGGCTGGCGCAGTCGTCACCCATGACATTCCCGAGTACGCGGTGGTGGCGGGCGTGCCAGCCCGAATAATTCATGATCGGAGAGAAGGATGAATCCTTTTCTGGGGGAGAAATGAACAAACTAGAAGGCGCACGTTGCTGCGTGACCGGCGGGGCTGGATTCGTTGGGAGCACCATCGTTGATCAACTCATCGACGCAGGCGCGGCCGAGGTGCGGATCATCGACAACTTCGTGCGCGGAAGTTGGAGCAATCTCGCGTGGGCGCTCGAACAACCCAGCGTCAGAGTGATTGAAGGTGACATCCGCGACAAAGAAGTGGTCGACCAGGGAATCGACGGTGTGGACTATGTATTTCACCAGGCCGCCTTGCGCATCACCCGATGCGCCGAGGCGCCACGTGAGGCAGTAGAGGTCCTGATCGATGGTTCGTTCAATGTCATGGAAGCGGCCGTTGTGCACAAGGTCAAGAAAGTGGTTGCGGCATCGTCGGCTTCCGTCTATGGCGAACCCTCTTATCTGCCCATCGATGAGTCCCATCCATTCAACAATCGAACGATGTACGGAGCCGCAAAGATTGCGAACGAACAGATGCTGCGCGCCCTTTATGATACTTCCAGCCTTAATTACGTTGCATTACGTCCCTTCAACATATACGGCCCGCGAATGGACGTGGCTGGTGTGTACACGGAGGTGTTAATCCGTTGGCTCGACGCTATCGAGGCCAACGAGCCACCGCTAATTTTCGGCGATGGCACGCAAGCGATGGATTTCGTGTACGTGGACGATGTAGCCCGGGCGAACCTTTTGGCGGCGCAGAGCGATGTCACTGATGAAGTCTTCAACATCGGCACTGGAATCCAGACCAGCTTGTATGACTTGTGCAGCCTACTGCTCAATCTGACCGGATCGAAGCTCCAACCCGAGTATCGCGCCCCGCGCGCCGTCGCGCACGTGCAGGTCCGGCGCGCGGCAGTGGAAAAAGCCGCCAGGATGTTAAGCTTCGAGGCCACCGTCCATCTCGATCAAGGATTACAAGAGTTGCTGCGATGGAGGCATTCTCTTCGAGCCAATTCCGTAGTGGTCGCGCACTCATGAGCACCGCATTGCAGATGCGCAATATTCCAGTGGCGAGGCCTTCGATCGGGGCAGACGAAGAGAATGCGCTATTGTCGGCCCTGCGAAGCGGATGGGTTAGTCAAGGGCCCAGAGTCGCTGAGTTTGAGACCAGGTTCGCTGAGTATGTTGGCGCAAGATGTGCAGTAGCAGTGTCCTCGTGCACGACGGCTCTGCACTTGGCGCTGTTGGCTGCGGGCATCGAGCCGGGCGACGAGGTGCTGTGTCCCAGCCTGTCGTTCATTGCGACGGCCAATGCGATTGTTTATGCCCGAGCAACGCCAGTTTTCGTGGACGTGGACTGCGCAACATACAACATCGACCCTTTTTGTATCGAGAGACCTGTCACCGCCCGCACCAAGGCGATTCTGCTGGTCCACCAGGTAGGCCTGCCGGCAGCGCTTGATGAAATCTGCGAGGTCGCAAGGCGGCATCGGCTACTGGTGATCGAAGATGCGGCATGCGCCATCGGTGCGGAGTACCACGGGCAGCGAATCGGACGGCCGCATGCCGGCATCGCGTGCTTCAGCTTTCATCCCCGCAAGGTGTTGACGACGGGAGAAGGCGGCATGATCACCACGGCCGACGAAGAGCTGGCGGCACGAATGCGCCGTCTGCGGCAGCACGGGATGACGGTTTCCGACCTCGCCCGACACGGATCAAAGCAGGTGATGATCGAGAGCTACGACGAGGTAGGGTTCAACTACCGGATGACTGACATGCAAGCGGCGGTGGGCATCGTTCAGCTCCGCCGTCTCGATGAGATGCTGGCGACGCGGCGTAGATTGGCGCTTCGTTATTCGTCACGACTTATGTCGCTTCCCTGGCTGGTTACTCCGCAAGAACCTCCAGGATTGCGTCACAGTTTCCAGTCCTACATGGTTCGCCTGCGGAGCGACGCTCCCGTAACTCGCGACCAATTGATGCAGCAACTGCTCGATCGAGGCGTGTCCACTCGGCGCGGAATTATGGCGATTCACCGGGAAGCGCCATACCGCGGAAGTTGGGACAGCCTGCTGCCCGTTACAAACCTGGTTACCGACACGACCCTGGTTCTGCCGCTTTACCACGAGATGACGGACGAGGATCAGGACTACGTCATCGAGTGCATCGAGCAGATTGGCCAACAAGGGTGACGATAAAAGAAGCGATTCTACGAGATACGGACGGCCCTGATTGCTGTCCGGTTTGGATAGGTCGAATTCTGTATCTTTTCAAAGTCCCAAGTCTGCTGGGATGGAAGCAGCTGATCTACTCGCAATAGCCGTGTAGTATTTCGTGTACCGATCCAAGCCCCGCTGCGGGCCCTGGACTAGCGGTAGAGCTAAAGCGAAGCAAAGTCGCTATGTCATCGACTCCTCTTATCGATCAGTACGACGATTCTGCGGAAGTTCCATTGCCCCAGTTGACTCCTGTGGTTCTGGCTAAGAAGCAGACGTACGGGCACATCCTGAAATCTTCCGCTATGATCGGCGGCTCCTCGGTTCTGAATATCGGCATTGGCATTGTCCGCACCAAAGCAATGGCAGTTCTGCTCGGCCCGGGAGGGTTCGGTTTGGCTGGTATGTACACATCCATCGTCACTCTCGTTCAAGGTGTAGCTGGGATGGGCATAAACAGCAGCGGCGTGCGTCAGATTGCCGAAGCGGTGGGCACCAACGACGAGCTTCGAATCGCACGAACCACAATCGTACTGAGACGTACCTCGATAGTCCTTGGCTTACTCGGCGCCGTGTTACTCGCTGTCTTCTGCAAGCAGGTGTCTACCGTGACATTCGGAACCGCTCAACGCGCTGGCGCGGTATGCCTGCTCTCCCTGGCGGTATTCTTTCAATTGGTTTCGGCAGGACAGGGTGCGCTCATCCAAGGAATGCGGCGCATCGCGGACCTCGCCAAAATGAATGTAATCGGTGCCATGGCAGGAGTCGTCATCAGCGTTCCCATAGTTTATGTGTTTCGTGACAGAGGTATCGCCCTTTCGCTGGTGTGCGTCGCTGCCGTGACCATAGCTACTTCCTCGTGGTACAGCCGAAAGATCCGAATCAAGGCTCCGGCACTCACAACTTCTGAGCTAGGCGAGGAGGCTGCGGGCCTCCTGAAGTTAGGTGTTGCATTTATGGCCAGTGGCCTGATGGTGACTGGGGTGGCTTACATGGTTCGAGTGATCCTGCTCCACAGAGTGGGAATCGCTGCCACCGGAATATATCAATCGGCCTGGACGCTCGGCGGCCTCTATGTGGGTGTCATTTTGCAAGCAATGGGCGCGGATTTTTATCCGCGCTTGAGCGCCATTGCCAGTGACAACGCGGAATGCAATCGCTTGGTCAATGAGCAGGCGCTAATCGGCCTTCTTCTCGCCGGACCAGGGGTAATCGCAACCTTGACCTTTGCTCCGCTGGTGATTGCGGTCTTTTATAGTGCAAAGTTCGGTGCCGCTGTTGAAGTTCTCCGCTGGGTTTGCCTTGGCGCGGCTCTCCAGGTGATTACTTGGCCTATGGGGTTCATCATCCTGGCCAAAGCAAGGCAGGACTATTTTTTCCTCAGTGAATTCATCTGGGCAATTGTTGCGGCCGCTCTGGCTTGGGCTTGCATAGCGTTTCTTGGATTGAACGGTGCCGGAATCGCGTTTTTCCTCTCTTATGTTTTTCATGGAATTCTTGTATATCCCATCGTCCGCCGCCTTAGCGGCTTTCGGTGGTCGTCTAGAAACCTCAAGATCGGCATCATATTTTTCAGCGTAATCGCGGTCGTATTCGGCAGCTTTTGGCTGATACCCTTCGTGCCAGCGACCGGCCTCGGGATACTGGCGACGCTACTGAGCGCAGGATATACGCTTCGCGTTCTTTCGACACTCGTCCCTCTGCATCGCGTCCCATCTGGGCTGCGTCGGCTGGTCCTGCTTGTAGGCGCTTTGCCGGCGACATCGACCATCATCGATTAACGTCAACACCCAGAAGAGGTCACAATCCGCGGAACCAAGTAGGATTATGGCCCCGAACACTGCAGTCGCGGACTTAGACACTTGTCATAATGTGCTGAATAAAACGAATGGAATACACCACTACCAAGCCGAGACTTCTGTTCTTTCAATATAAATATGATGGGCGGCTACCTGCGTTTGTACTTACACACACGCGCGAGCACGTCAAGTGCTTATCCCAGTTTTTCGAGGTAACGGTAGTTAATGAAGATTCTGACTACCAGCAGATGTGCGACAGATACGAGCCCGACCTAACGGTGGTTGAAAGCTCTTTCACAGTCTCCCATTGCCATCGGCCCAGAGTAACGAATACCCGGGCTTGTCCACAGGTCCCAAAGTTGGGCTTTCTCCATTCGGATGCCTTCAGTCAAGGACGTGCAGGATTTATTTCCGACATGAATCACTGGGGTATCGACACATTCTTCACCATTTCTGTCACCGCCGCCGAACATACTCCAGCGATCGCCCACAATCTTTTTATCTGGCCAAATTTTGTGGACCCCACAATGTTTCGGGACTATCAACAATGGAAGAGCATTCCGGTACTCTTTACCGGTAACTCAAGCAACTTATACCCATGGCGTCAAAACATCATCAGGCTGGTCTCTAAGCGTTATCCGTCTCTGATTTGTCCGCATCCGGGCGGGTACGACCCCCAAAAAGAACCAGTTCAGGTGATGTCTGGCGAGCCCTACGCGCGGATGCTGAATGCCTCCTGTTTCGTGCCGGCCTGCGGTACTGTCGCGAGAGATGTAGTTCGCAAGCATTTCGAGGTGCCTGCCTCTAAGGCCTGTTTAATTGCCGAAAAGTCTCCAGCCCTGGAAGCAGCGGGCTTCGTTGACATGAAGAATTGTATTTTCGCAGACGAACATGATGTTCTGGATAAGCTTAACCGGCTGTTTCGACACCGGGACGAATTGGAAGCCATAACTAACGCTGGCTATGAGCTGGTACACTCCCGCCACACCATAAGGCACCGCGACCAGATCCTTCAATGGCTTACTTTGCGAAAGAACCTGCAGCCGCATCAAGAGATCGTTCAAACAGGACCCTTTGAACCATTGCACATCGCCGACAGATCGGCGGTAACATTCAACTCTCAGTTAGATTCTCATGGAGCGCATCTCACCCTCCTTCGTCTTGGTGATAAAAAGCTTGCACAAGGCAGATATGACGAGGCGGAAAGTGCCTATTACAAATGCCTGAGCTATATACCGTGGATGCCAGAGCCGCAGCTTCGACTAGGACTGTGCAATCTCTACAAGGGAGATGCGAAGAAGGCAGCTTCCTGGGTTCTCGAACCGCTCCAGTTCACTCTCGCTGAATATAAGGCGGATGATCCTGATCCGGTAGAGTGGGCCTACTTTATTGTTTCTCTTGTATGTCAAGGGAAGGTGGAGGACGCTGTCAAACGCAGCCGCCAATTCCCTTGGTTGCGTCACCCTGAACTCGATCGGGCCCGCTGGGTCGCAAACGCCTTGTGTGGTCAAGTGCCCTATGCTCCAGCCATTGACGACGAAGCGCCCAGTCCGCGGCCAAGCATTCATCAACTTCCTAGTCAGAGCTTTCGGGAATGGGTCCAACAGCTCAGCTGCATGCTGAAAGCATGCCATCAGGATCGGCTGGCGGATAGGTTGACGAACTTCCCGGCATTGTCGGCTTCGTGCTCTGCTGACGAGCAACGCACCGGGACAGCCGGAGACCCTGTGGCAGGCCATGCGAAGGGTGACATCCATGAGAGCAGGCCAGTAAGAGCGCGATATGTACTTGGAGAATCGGGGTCGGTTAGTTTTATTAAAAGACGGCTGTTTTATGCCAAAGTGAAGGTGGCAGCTAAACAGAGATTATCAGCCAACCTACACCGCCTTGAAGCCAGGTGGGGAGCGTTCCTCCCATACAGAGTATCGGGACGCCGATGCGACGCCTTCTTTAGCGCGATCGAAGAATTAGCGCGAAAGGAGCACATCCGCACAGCGCTAGTGATTGGCGCAGATCCCAGAGAGGCGAGCACCGAGGCGCTGCTCGCAGGCGCCATGGAGAACAAAAGCGGGCCCGCCGTATTCTGCATATCCAATTTGTCGCACCGATTGATCGCTCAGCGAACAACCAACGCCAGCGATGTAGTTGCCGGGTGGTATGAGATCTCGTCCCCTTCAGACGAGGAGCAGGCGGGAGCGCTGGACGAAATTATCAACAACATCAAAGAGGAAAATCAGATTGAATTCTTCGATGTCGTGCTGGTTGACGGGTCACAAACGGAGCATCAAGTGTGTATCTGCAAGAACGTCGCCAGAGAACTACGGGCCGCGCGATTCGTGATACTCGACGGCATAAGTAATCGAGGGAATCATGAGGCTCATAGGTTGTTGGTCGGGAATCAGCGGTTTGCTCTCACTGATTACGACCCCACCCTACGCGGCGGGTACTCCATATTTGAGACCTTAGAGTCCACAGATGTTGATGGTAGTGGCGTTAATTGTCGGTCAACTGTCGTCGGGGCGCGCTCAGACTAAGTCTGTCCACTGCAAGTCGGCTATATCAATTAATTTCCGGTACTAGTATAGAGGCTAGATACACATGAAACTTTCTGTAATAGGCGCTGGCTACGTAGGGTTGACGACTGCAGTGTGTCTCGCACACATTGGGCATGATGTGTTTTGCAGCGAGAGCGACGCCAATAAACTTGCCAAGCTCAAAGCTGGGTCTATGCCGCTCTTCGAGCCATATCTCGCGGACATCAGTAACCTGGCGAGAAAGAGTGGCCGCTTAAGCTTCGGTACCACCGAGGAGGCGATTGACTGGGGAACCGCGCTCTTCATCTGCGTGGGAACTCCACCACTGGGAAATGGCGAGGCTGACTTGTCCGCCATCGCCGGAGTGGCGAAGGCTATCGCCAAGCAGGCGGCCGGCTATCGGCTAGTGATTGAAAAGAGCACTGTTCCAGTGCAAACAGGTTCCCAGCTCCGAAAACAGTTGGCAGTGCATAACACCCGAAGACTGGACTACGACGTCGCGTCGAATCCTGAGTTCTTGCGCGAGGGATCGGCAGTCAAAGACTTCCTGCATCCCGACAGGATTATTGTTGGTGCCGAGTCAGCTCGCGCCGAGGCGCTTGTGCGGGAGATCTACTCTCCCATTACTGACCAAACCTTCGCCTGTCCGGTACATTCACCTTGTCCACACCATGAGCCTGCTCGCATCCTTGTAACAGACACAAACTCGGCTGAGCTCATCAAACACGCTTCCAACTCATTCCTTGCTATGAAAATCTCCTTCATTAACATCGTTGCAGACCTGTGCGAAGCTGCAGGCGCGGACATTAGCAAGGTCGCCGAAGGTGTTGGGCTGGATTCGCGCATCGGGGCTTCCTTCCTGCAGCCTGGTATCGGTTTCGGCGGTTTTTGCTTTCCTAAGGACTTACAAGCATTTGTCAAGATTGCGGAGAAATTCGATTGCGATTTCTCCTTGCTGAAAGAAGTCGAGCGAATTAACCAGAATCGCATCGACAAGTTCGTGGAGATGATCAAGAAAGAACTCTGGGTTCTGCGAGGCAAAAAGGTCTGTGTGTGGGGATTGGCCTTCAAACCCAACACAGACGATGTTCGTTTCGCCCCTGCGCTCTCAATCATCCGTCAACTTATCGCTGCGGGGACGCAAGTTCAAGCCTACGATCCACAGGCTGCGGAAAAGGCCAGGGCTGAAGTACCAGAGGCCACTTATTGTCACGACATTTACGAAGCGGCGCAAGGAGCAGAGGCAATTGTGCTTCTTACAGAGTGGGAGGAGTTCCGCAGCGTCGACTGGAGCCGGCTTGGCGGACTGATGGAGAGGCCATTGATTATCGACGGACGTAACATGTTGTCGCCCGAAGAGGTCGTACCTCACGGTTTTCAATACGTTGGCATCGGCGGAGTTTCCGGCACGCCAGAAATGGCTCTGTCTGGAATCAACCCCTACACCGTGGACAGACCGACCTTTGACTATCGCTCACCCGAAGCGAGGTCGCAAACGCCTGAGTTTGAGTCAAGCGGCCAGTGAAAGTCTTGTCGATCATCGGAGCGCGGCCTCAGTTTATTAAGGCGGCTGCGGTGAGCCGGGTGTTGCGCGAGCACCACAGGGAGGTGCTGATCCACACCGGCCAGCATTACGACTATGAAATGTCAGGGATTTTCTTCGATGGGCTTGAGCTTCCTTGTCCTGATGCAAACCTGGAGGTGGGCTCAGGCACCCACGGCGCCCAAACGGCTGCCATGCTCAAAGGTATCGAGGATGTGGTGCTCGCCGAAAGCCCAAATTACATGTTGATCTACGGAGATACGAACTCGACTCTTGCCGGCGCTCTCGCCGCATCGAAGCTCTCTGTGCCTGTCGCTCACGTGGAAGCGGGGCTGAGAAGCTTTAACCGTCGCATGCCGGAAGAGAGCAACCGCGTTGTCGCCGACCATTTATCAGAATTGCTGCTGTGCCCCAGCGAAACTGCGGTGCAGAACCTGGCCCACGAGGGTATTACGCGAGGCGTCTATCTCGTCGGTGATGTGATGCTCGATGTGATGAACTGGGCGAGGCAGCAGCTCGCCGCCAAACCGCCAACTATTTTGGAGGACCTCGACTTGGCGAACGGCCGTTACTTGCTTGCAACCGTGCACCGCAGTGAAAACACCGATGACCTGGCAAGGCTCTCGCAGATTCTACAGGCCTTCAATTCACTCGATGAGCCAGTCGTGTTTCCGGTCCATCCTCGTGCTCGCAAGATCATCGCCAAAGCTGGCTGCAAAGTTGAGCCTCACGTTCGCGTAATCGACCCTGTGGGGTATATGGACATGGTCGCTCTAACCAGCTCGGCGCGATTGGTTCTGACGGATTCCGGTGGACTGCAGAAAGAGGCTTATTGGCTGGGCATCCCTTGCATCACTATGCGCGACGAAACGGAATGGGTGGAAACCGTGACGTCCGGTTGGAATACGTTGGTGGGAGCCGATGCAGAAAGAATTATCGATGCCGTGCGCCACTTTGCGCCAAACTCCTTCCGTCCGGATTTGTATGGTGATGGATTTGCGGCCACAAAGTGCGTCGATCTGCTGAATTAAACAAGCGCCCAGGATCGCCGGCGTTGCTATCGGCCAACCAAATTCTGAAGAGAGGGTCTCATGGAAAACACACCGCACAATAAATCGAAACCCAATGTGGCCGTGGTTGGTGTCGGTTACTGGGGTAGAAACTTGGTCCGCAATTTCCACGATCTGAGTGTTCTCACAGCAGTCTGCGATGTGGATGGTTCTGTCGAAGCCAATCACGCTCAGCGGTACCCGAATGTGAAGTTCTACCACGACTTCAGCGATCTGCTCTCGGACCCTTCTGTCACAGCCGTAGTCCTGGCGACCCCGGCAGTGACTCATTACGAACTGGCCAAGGCCGCCTTGGAAGCCGGGAAAGACATACTTGTCGAAAAGCCGCTCGCGATCGATGTGCAGCATGGCGAGGACCTGGTTCGGCTGGCCAGAGCAAAAGGCAGAATCCTGATGGTTGGCCACATCCTCCGGTACCATCCGGCGATTCTGAAACTTCAGCAACTCATTCACGATGGCACCTTGGGAAAGATCAATTACCTGTACTCCAACCGGCTGAACATCGGCAAAATACGGACGGAAGAAAATATCCTGTGGAGCTTCGCACCTCACGATATTTCCGTGATGCTCGCGCTGCTCAATGAAATGCCAACTCGCGTGACCTGCAAAGGCGGCTCCTGTCTCAACCGTGATGTGTTTGACGTCACGCTAAGCCATTTCGATTTCCCGAGTGGCGTCCAAGCGCACATCTTTGTGAGCTGGCTGCACCCCGTCAAGGAACAACGGTTGGTTGTTGTCGGATCGGAAAAGATGGCGGTGTTTGACGACACCGCTGAACACAAGCTGGTTTTGTACCCTCACAAAGTCGCTTGGCCGAATCGGGTGCCTACGGCAGTGAAAGCCGCCGCCGAACTCGTCGCTCTCGAGGACCGGGAGCCACTAAGGGAAGAATGCCAGCATTTTCTCGACTGCATCGCGTCCGGCGCTTCTCCAGTCAGCAGTGGGGCGGAAGGTCTTCAGGTCCTGAAAGTGTTGGATGCATGTCAACGCGCCCTGTTGAACGGGTCGGTCGATCTGGCATGCTCCAACGCACGCGATCAGAACAAGGAAAGACCTTACTTCGTGCACGAATCAGCATATGTGGATGAGGGCGCCGAGATCGGCGCCGGCACGAAGATATGGCATTTTTCACATGTCATGAAAACAGCACGGATCGGAACACGATGTGTCGTCGGCCAGAACGTGAACATCGATGGCGGGACGCTAATAGGGGACAACGTCAAGATTCAAAACAATGTGTCTGTCTACACAGGCGCTGTGATCGAAGACGACGTCTTTCTGGGACCATCGTGCGTTCTGACGAACGTCACCAATCCCCGCTCCCAAGTGAACCGGCACTCGTTATACGAAACGACCCATCTGCAGCGCGGCTGCACCATTGGTGCCAACGCAACGATTGTGTGCGGGGTCACCATCGGACGCTATGCGTTCATCGGTGCTGGCGCAGTCGTCACCAGGAGTGTTCCAGACTTCGCTTTGGTTGTCGGAAATCCGGCGCGGCACGTGGGATGGATGAGTCGCCACGGACATCGGCTGGACTCAGCCGATGCTAGTGGAGTGATGTTGTGTCCCGAAACCGGATATCGATACAAGGAAGTCGAGCCTGGCGTCCTTCGATGTCTCGATCTCGACGAAGAAGCCCCCTTGCCGGCGGAATTTAGTGCCGGGATCAAGTCGTACAGACAACTAAGAGAGGAGTTGAATTGTGAAAGTTCCGCTGCTCGATCTTAAGGCACAGTATGCCTCGATCAAGTTCGAACTTGAGAGAGCAATCAAGGAAGTGTTCGAATCGCAGCACTTCATCCTGGGACCACAGGTGGTGCAATGCGAAGAAGCCATCGCAGCATACTCTGGTTGCTCGCACGCAGTGGGTGTCTCCTCAGGCAGCGATGCCCTGCTCGCCTCTCTCATGGCCGAAGAGATCGGTACTGGCGATGAAGTCATCACCACTCCTTACACTTTTTTTGCGACAGTTGGTGCCATTGCTCGTCTGGGTGCTGTCCCCGTGTTTGTGGATATTGACCCGGTGACATACAACTTGGATCCGTCTCAGCTCTCATCAAAGGTCACAAGCAGGACTCGAGCGATCATACCTGTGCACCTCTACGGGCAGATGGCCGATATGGACACCGTAATGGAGGTGGCCGAACAGCATGGCCTTGTAGTCATCGAGGACGCAGCCCAAGCCATCGGAGCCAAATACCAAGGCCGTTCGGCTGGCTCCATCGGACATTACGGATGTTTCTCATTCTTCCCTTCCAAGAATCTTGGTGCCGCCGGGGACGGGGGAATGGTGGTAACGAATAATGTAGAGCGTGCGGAGAAGCTGCGGTGCTTGCGCGCCCATGGTTCGAAGCCGAAGTACCATCACAGAGTTATCGGAGGCAATTTCCGCCTCGATGCGATACAGGCGGCTGTGGTATCTGCTAAACTGCGCCACCTCGATGAATGGACTTCCGCCCGACAGTGTAATGCCAGAAGATATGATCGCCTGTTTGGCGACGCTGGCTTGCCGATCGGTCTTCCTACGGTGGTGGCTGAGCGTCACATCTTCAATCAATATGTCATTCGAACTTCATGCCGGGATGAACTTCAGGCTCATCTGCAGAAGCATGGCATAGCCACGGAGATCTACTATCCTGTGCCCATGCATCTGCAAGAATGCTTCGCATATCTTGGCTACACCGTCGGCGATTTTCCTGAGAGTGAACAGGCCGCCAAGCAAACCCTCGCGCTCCCCATTTATCCGGAACTGACAGACGCTCAGGCGCAGTTCGTCGGCGAGTGTATCTCCGAGTTCTTCACCAAGACTGCTGCCCAGAAAGAGCCGATCTTTGCTGGTGCCGAGTCGCACTCGGGAGTGGAGCGAATTTCTTGATTGGAGTCATTCCCAAAAGCCATCAGAGGAGGGTGGTCGAGGAGTTCTTTGAACTCTTCAAAACGCCATGGGAGCTTTACCGTCCTGGCCGGACGTACGATGTTATCGTCGCCACCGCCGATGAGATTCCGGATATTAACCCTAAACTGCTCTTGGCTTTCGGTCCAGCCGCTAAGGGCATTGATATTCGCTTTGGTTTTGCCGGCCGTGAACGGAACAAACGGGCTGTGCTTAAGGACAGTGACGGCTTAGTCCCCATTTACAGTGATGTGCTCACCTTCGCTGAAGGCGGCGCCCGAGTCTCCTGTGCGGATACGAATGCTGGCATAGTAGGCCTTAGCGTCACGACGCTAAATTCCACCGTGATCCGACTTGGGTATGACTTATTCGATGAGGTTGAATTTCTGCTTTCTGCGGGGCAACCTGTCGAATACGCACTTATCCCGACGCTGGACATTCATATCCGCATGCTCCGTGAGTGGATACAGCTGGCCGGAGTTCCTTTTATCGAGATTTTGCCGGTTCCCGCAAACCATAGTTTTGCTGTTTGCCTGACTCACGATATTGATTTTGTGGGAATACGAAATCACCTGTTCGACCATTCGATGTGGGGATTCATCTACCGAGCGACCATAGGCGCGCTCCAGCGTTGCATAAGAGGTAAGCTCTCGCTGACGAAGGTACTCCAAGGCTGGCTGGCGGTCGCATCTCTTCCGTTTGTGTACGCCGGATGGGCGAGAGACTTCTGGGAACCTTTTGAGTGGTATCAGGCGGTCGAGGATGGTCTGCCAGCTACTTACTTTCTGATTCCGTTCAAAGGGCAGGCCGGAGAACACGTGGCTGGAACTCATGCCTCACGGCGTGCCGCCGCTTACGACATCAGGGAGCACGCCCAGCAAATGACAGCTCTGCTCGACAAGGGTTGTGAGCTCGCGGTTCATGGAATCGACGCTTGGCATAGTGCCGACAAAGGACGTCAGGAATTGGCCGCCATCGGTACCATGACGGGAGAATCTAGCCTCGGGGTTCGGATGCATTGGCTGCTATCCAATGCGAACTCTCCTTCCATAGTCGAGCAAGCTGGGTTTGATTATGATTCCACCAGTGGCTACAACGAGACTGTCGGGTATCGCGCCGGAACTAGTCAAGTTTTTTGTCCCTTGGGTAGCTCGAAGCTTCTCGAACTACCTGTGCACATCCAAGACGGTGCATTGTTCTATCCGCAGAGACTTGACCTCTCGGAACCTGAAGCCGAAAAGCGTTGCCAAGTTCTGATTGATAATGCCGACAAATTCGGCGGCGTGTTGACCGTATTGTGGCACGACAGAAGCCACGGTCCGGAGCGATTCTGGGGCGACTTTTACGTAAGTCTGGTTGAAAGGCTTCGGTCGCGTGCATGCTGGTTCGGCACTGCGCGACAAGTAGTCGCCTGGTTTCGGAAGCGCCGTGAGGTTCAATTCGATTGTACCGGCCAACCAAACGGAGCAGAAGGCCGCCTCCGGTATCAGGGTAAGACTATTACTCCCTCTCTCCGGATAAGATTCTATACCGCAATGACCAGTATTGACCGCGGAGAATACGTCGGGAAAGATGCTGGCGAATTTATCGATATTTCTTGGAACGGTACTTGCGTCGAGGAACTAAACCGCCGGATGGATTCTCTGAGTTCCGGGACGTGTTGCAATATCGAGCAAGGCTCACTGGCATGAAATCCGTCTGTCTCGTAGTTCAGAATGTTTACGACATCGATCCGCGAGTGCGGCGAAAAGCCGAGGCTCTGGTCGCTGCGGGATACGCAGTCGACGTGTTGGCGCTTCGCAACAGGAGTGGCACGAAGTCTTATAGGCTCAACGGAGTCAACGTTAGGACTCTCTCACTGGGCAAGAAGCGTGGGTCGCTTGCACGCTATTTCTTTGAGTTCGCCACATTCTTCCTGTGGGTCTCAATACGAGTACCACTTCAGATGCTGCGGAGACATTACGCGGCGATCGACGTTAACACCTTGCCTGACTTTCTGATTTTCGCGCCGATCGTGGCAAAGTGGATGGGTGCCAAGCTGATCCTTGACATGCACGAGATTGCTCCGGAATTTTACATGTCTAAGTATCACTGCGCCGAACGCTCACGGACAGTTCGGCTAATGAAATATCTGGAAAGGAGCAGCATAAGATTTGCCGACCAGGTGATCACAATCAATGAGCCTATTGAAGAGCTCCTGGTGCGTCGCGGATTGCCACGCTGGAAATCGACCGTGATCATGAATGCAGTTGACGAGGCTCGCTTCGCCGTTTGTAGGGCCCCCTCCAACATTCGGGAGTCTGCAGACCACCATAAGTTTGTGATGATGTACCACGGAACGCTCACGCATATCTACGGCCTGGACATAGCCATCGAAGCGTTCGCTCTGGTCCACAGAGAATTGCCTGGAGCGGAGTTGTGGATTCTGGGAGCTGGTCCTGCGAAGGATTTGCTGGCCAGATTAGCCCAAGCTCGTGGGATTGCGTCGAGGGTCAGACTGATTGGACAAGTGGACTCCGCCGAAATCCCGTTTTGGCTAAGCCGATGTGATGCCGGCGTTCTCCCTATTCGACGCGATATGTTTCTAGACTTTGCGTTCCCGAATAAACTGCCTGAGTTCATAGTTATGGGAAAGCCGGTTCTCGTCTCACGTCTGAAGGCGATCCGACACTACTTCAGCGACGATGCACTGGCATATTTTGAGCCGGACAATCCGGCTGACCTCGGCAAGCAGATGGTGCGTATCTTCGGAGATTCTCAATTGCGACTGCAGCTCCCGCTAAAGGCGAGACGCGAGTATGCGCCAATACGCTGGGACCTAATGAAACAGAGATATCTTGAATTGATCAATAACTTGGTCGGCGCTCCCATCCGGCTTGCGCCCGCAGAGTCAACCACCGATCCGCCAGCCGTCGTGGCATAACGAAATTCTTACATCAAATTAAAGTACGCCCACATATGAGTGAGGATCACGACTTCTCGGCAGAAGTCCACGCCACTGCGCAAAAGCTGCTGGCTTACTGCCACGACAATGATTGGGCTGGATACGATCCCTACGATGCTCTGAACAGCAAGTTGCTCGATGCATTGCCGATCCTGGATTCTAAGGTTCCCCGGCTCGTTCTTACCCAGGTCTTGAAGCGAAGTCCCATGAATATCCGCGGTCTGTTGCGGATTCCCCGAACCCAAAATCCCAAAGCCATCGCCCTGTTCCTGGCTGCGGTGCTGCGGGCTCCGCAAGTCATTTCATCTGGATCAGATCAGCTTGTCGACCTTTTTATCGAGCGGCTCGTAGTGCTCAAGTCTCCGTCTCCATACTGGTGTTGGGGCTATAGCTTTCCATGGCAGACAAGAACCATCATTGTTCCTCGAGCGGCGCCCAACTTGGTTTGTACTTCGTTTGTAGCCGGCGCACTACTCGACCTCTATGATCAGCGTTCGGAGCCGCCGTTGTTAGACATGGCAGTGAGCGGTGCCGAGTACATCCTTAATGAGCTTTACTGGAGCGATGGAAGCGCGGCCGCGGGATTTAGTTACCCTCTGCCATCAGTACGCAATCAAGTTCATAACGCTAACCTGCTTGCGGCCGCCTTGTTTTGTCGGGTCTTTAAGTATACGGGCGAGACAAAGTTCCTGGAGCCCGCTCTCAAAGTCGCACGATACTCAGCCGGAAAGCAGCACACGGATGGTTCATGGGTTTACGGTGAGGCGCGGTCGCAGCAATGGATCGACAATTTTCACACAGGCTACAACCTATGTGCTTTACAGCAGATCGACCAGTCCCTACATTCCGATGAGTTCGCGAGCCACATACTAAAGGGACTTGCGTTTTACAAGAAGCATTTCTTCCGCGAGGATGGAGCGGCACGTTACTTTCACAACCGACTGTATCCTATTGATATTCACTGCGTGGCGCAAAGCATCATCACGCTCCTTATGCTTCGTGACGTCGGTTCGGATAATGTCGCTTTGGCATATTCAGTATACCGGTGGGCAATGAATCACATGTGGGACGCTGAGGGTTTCTTTGCCTATCGCGTTCTTCGTTTGGGCACGATCTGGACCCCCTACATGAGATGGTCTCAAGCTTGGATGCTTCTGGCGATGTCTATCCTGCTCAGCGACTCATGCACAACCGCTGACCAGTCACGAGCACGAGCAGTACCCTATGCTGTCGGGGCGAAAGCATGCTGACACTTCCCACTTATGTCCTCATCACTCCCGCGCACAATGAAGCCGCGTTTATTGAGCTCACTCTCAGGTCGGTTACGGCGCAGACTGTTCTGCCGCTTAAGTGGGTCATAGTGAGCGACGGCTCGACGGATGGCACGGATGACATCGTAAGCAACTATCTGGCCAGCTACCCGTGGGTAGAGCTAATCAGGCTGCCGGAGCGCCACGAACGGCACTTTGCCGGAAAGGTAAATGCCTTTAACGCAGGGTGGGCTGCGGTTAGGACTTTGCCGTATGACATTATTGGCAACCTGGATGCTGATGTCTCGTTCGACGCTGACTACTTTGAGTTCCTATTGCGAAAATTCGCAGAGAATCCGGGATTAGGTGTGGGAGGAACGCCCTTCCGGGAGGGTTCGTTTCAATACGACTACCGCTTTACGAGCATCGAGCACGTTTCTGGACAATGCCAATTGTTCAGGCGAGAGTGTTTCGATGAAATTGGTGGTTATATACCAAGAAAGATCGGCGGTGTCGATTTAGTCGCGGTGATTACTGCTCGAATGAAAGGCTGGCAAACAAGGACCTTCCTCGACAAACCATATGTTCACCAACGCCAGATGGGCACAGCCACAGCAAACGTCTTAATTGCCCCTTTCAAGGTAGGAAGGTCAGACCGCATTCTTGGCAGTCATCCTATGTGGGAGTGTGCTCGATGCGTTTATCAGACGACACGACCACCAATAGTTCTGGGGGGCGCTCTGCGCTTAGCAGGCTACCTGTGGGAGGTGGTACGGTGTAGCAAAATACAGGTGTCGGCCGAGTTCGTGAGGTTTAGACGAAGAGAGCAGATGCAGAGGCTGTATCGGTTTGTGACGAGGCGGAGAGCCGGGAACGGATCAGAACATGGGGAGATAACACTCCATGCAGGACGGAGATACTAGCCCTCGGGCCCAGTAACTACGAAGTAATGCATGGTTCGATGGTTAAGAAAACAGCTCGACGCAATTTACAGGGCAGGCAAATGCCGAACGAGGAAGTGAGTATGGATTTCGTACGACGCGCTGTCGACTCTACGCGGGGGCTTCTTAAGAGATACGGCCCATCACATATGAAGAAAGTTCTTTGGGACCGCGAATTCACCGGGGACCACTGGGACTTCATTGACATTACAGTCGGAGATTGTGTTTATCCCTATCTTGAGAGGTACGTCAAAGGAGGAAGTATCCTCGACCTCGGATGCGGGCCCGGTAATACCGCTACCGAACTGGCAGACACCGCATACCGGCTATATGTAGGCGTTGATATATCCGAGGCAGCTCTGGACAAGGCGATGCGGCGGAGTCAAAAGGATGGCCGAACGGCAAAAAATCGATTTGCTCAGGCGGACTTCGTGGACTATGTGCCCACAGGGAAGTTCAATGTCATCCTGTTCCGCGAGTCGCTTTACCATGTGCCGCTGGGTAAGGTCAAGTCAACATTGGATCGATATGCAGAGTATCTGACTGATGACGGAGTATTCGTCGTCAGGCTGAAGACGCTGGGCAGTCATGACAACCGTACGAAGTCTCGGCCGAAGGCAATGTTAGATATTGTTGCACGCGAGTACGACGTACTAGAGCAAGGTGAACACGGTGATTTGGGGTCGACGATAATTGTCTTTCGGCCACGCCAGGAAAACTGAGCGCGCTTCGGCCATGAGGCGCTATTCAATCGTGGATCCGGTGACTTAACGAAAAGTTCCGGTTTGCCTATGGAACGGTAGTACCGCTCGCGGGGCGGAGGAGTTGAGTATGAAAGTTTGCGACAGGGAAATCAAGGTTGACGGACGACTGATCCGGATCGGGCGGCTCGATGGTGACAAGTATAAGTTCGTGGATGATCCTGAGGTGCTGCTCAATGGCCTGAGGAGTTCGCGTACGCGTGTCGACCTCTTCACATTCATGCAGCGCGTAAGCGAGCAATCCCCGAAGTTCCAATATCCTATGGAGATGGACAATCTGGCAGTGCTGCCGGTTTCCACCTTCGATCACTGGTGGACGCACCAGATCAGCTCTAATCCACGAAATCGCGCCCGCCAAGCTGAGAAGAAGGGCGCAACCGTGCGTGAGGTCGCTTTCGATGAAGACCTTGTAAAGGGAATCTGGGAGATTTACAACGAGTGCCCGATCCGCCAAGGCACCCGCTTCCGGCATTACGGCAAAGATATCGGTATCGTACGTGAGATGTCGGCGACCTTTCTCGACAGCAGTATTTTTGTTGGGGTGTTTCTCAGAGATAAATTGATCGGCTTCGCGAAACTGGTGGCAGATGAAACATGGACGCAAGCAAATCTCATGCACGTGGTGTCTATGGTCGGGCACAAGGAAAAGGCCCCAACCAATGCTCTGATAGCCCAGGCGGTTAAGTCGTGCGCGAACAGAGGCATCCGGTATCTCGTCTATCAGAACTATTCCTATGGCAATAAAACTGGTGACGGTCTTAGCCGCTTCAAAGAGGTTACCGGGTTCAAGCGCATCGATTTGCCCCGTTATTACGTGCCTCTGACCCCAATTGGCAGAGCAGCGCTTCGCGTGGGCCTTCACAAGAAACTCGCAGCCCATGTACCGGAACCTTTGCTCGCTAAACTTCGCGAATTCCGGAGTGCCTGGTACAGCCGCAAGTTCCAGACCGCTACGGATGCTCTCTAGGAGGAAATCCGTTGCCAGGGATCGTTGGTCTGATTACAAAAATGCCGCGCAGCAGGGCCGAGGAGGAGTTGTCGCGCATGGTGACCACCCTTTGTCACGAATCGTTCTACGAAAAGGGTACATGGATAAGCGAGTCTCTGGGTGTGTATGTCGGTTGGATTGCGCATAGAAACTCGTTCTCCGATGGGATGCCACTGCACAACGAGCGGGGCAATGTCTCGCTCGTGTTCTCGGGCGAAGAGTATCCGGAGCCGGGCACGGCTTTGCGCCTGAAGCAAAAAGGCCATGATTGCAAGCCTCAAGGATCTTCTTATCTCGTCCACCAATACGAAGACGATCCCTCATTTCCAGTCGGCCTCAACGGAAAGTTTCACGGACTGCTGGCCGACCAGTCGCGCGGAACAGCGACGCTGTTCAACGATCGCTATGGCATGCACCAGCTTTACTACTACGAATCGGAGGAGGTCTTTTATTTCGCAGCAGAAACCAAGGCCATTCTCGCTGTCCGCCCGTCACTACGCACACTGGATCAGTGCAGTCTGGCGGAGTCAATCAGTTGCGGCTGTGTCTTTGAGAACCGAACACTCTTCAAGGAAATTTATGAACTACCGCGGGCCGCACTATGGGTATTTCGGAACGGCACACTCGAGCGAAAGAGTTCGTATTTCCGCCTGCAGCAATGGACGGAGCAGGCCCCATTGGACACGGAGTCTTACTACCGCACTCTTCGGGAGGGCTTCTCGCGGAACCTCCCTCGCTACTTCAACGGTCGGGAGAATGTCGGCGTATCTCTAACCGGAGGACTGGATACGCGGATGATCATGGCTTGGCAGCAGGCAAGCCCCGGTTCGCTACCCTGTTACACATTTGGCGGGATGTTCCGCGACTCCCGCGATGTCACTGTATCGCGAAGAGTGGCTGGCATCTGTCAACAACCTCATGAGGTGATCACTCTCGGGAACGAATTCCTCTCACGTTTCGCTCACTACGCAGAGCGAAGCGTGTATCTGACTGACGGCCGCGTTGGGGTCAACCGTTCCCCAGACCTCTATGTCGGCGAAAAGGCTCGCGCGGTAGCTCCTGTGAGAATCACAGGTGTCTATGGTAGTGAGGTGCTCCGTCGCCTGCGAGCATTCAAGCCATGGGAACCTGCTTCTGATTTGTTCTGCCGCGAGCTGGTTTCAGACATGCGTTTGGCGAGGCGGCCCTATGAGCAATTGCTTCGCGAGCACCCGGTTTCTTTTGCGGTGTTCGCCCAGGCTCCTCAGCGCGGGGTGAATTTATTGGAGCAGACTCAAGTATCAGTACGCTTTCCATTTCTCGACAATGATATCGTCCAAACGGCTTTCCGTGCCCCTTCATCGACGGCTGCAAAGAACGGCTTCGCCGGAGATAATGACATTTGCCTGCGGCTGATCGCTGACGGAAATGGCGCGCTCGCAAAGATCTACACAGATCGAGGCCTGGGCGGTAACGGCCGGGCATTGCCAGCATCGCTTTGCCGCGCTTATCTGGAGTTTACGTTCAAAGCCGAATACGCGTATGACTACGGAATGCCGCAGTGGGTGGCGCGGATGGATCATGTCTTTTCGCCACTCCACTTCGAACGTCTCTTTCTCGGAAGACACAAGCTATACCATTTCCGAGTTTGGTATCGAGATGCGCTCGCCAATTATGTAAAGGAAATGCTGCTCGACCCCGTGACGCTTTCACGCCCTTATCTCAATCGAAAGGTACTCGAGTGCATGGTACTCGGCCACCTCAAAGGAAATCGCAACTACACAACCGAGATAAGCCAAGCGCTGACCTTGGAACTCTTGCACCGCCTTTTCGTTGACGCCCGATGATCTACAACGCAGCCGGGCGTAGAGGTAACTGCAAATGCCACCGCTGATTGCCGCGACCGTGCTTGCTGCCGGGATCGTCGGTCTCTTTGTTCTCGATCGCGACGAAACACTCCGGGCTTCGAAAGCGCTCTGGATCCCGCTGACTTGGTTGCTGATTGTAGGTTCGAGGCCGGTGTCCGCATGGCTCCAGCTTGGACAACCAATTGACGCAAGTGATTTTTATATGGGTGAGGGCAGTCCACTCGACCGCAATGTCTTCACCGCCCTGTTGTTAGCTGGTATAGCCGTGCTCATCGCCAGGAGGCGCGTCGTGGGGACAATTCTGCGGTCAAATGCGCCAGTGGTCCTTTTCTTCTCCTACTGTCTCTTCAGCGTTCTCTGGTCCGACTATCCAGATATCGCTCTCAAGCGTTGGATCAAAGCTATCGGCGATTTCGTGATGGCGCTCGTGGTAGTAACAGATCCTGACGTAACCTCAGCGCTTAAGCGGCTTTTTTCTCGCGCCGGCTTTCTTCTGTTGCCCACCTCCATACTTCTCATCAGGTATTTCGGCGAGCTGGGCCGGGGATATGACCCCGACGGACTGCCCATGAATACCGGGGTCACGACAAATAAGAACACGCTCGGCGTGATTACGTTCGTCCTGTCGCTGGGGGCGCTCTGGCAAATTGTTATGCTCCTTCGCACCAAAGGCCAGCCTAACCGCGGCCGGCGGCTTCTGGCCCAAAGTGCTCTTCTCGTTATTGGCGTCACGCTCCTGATGATGGCCCAGTCAGCCACCTCCCAAGCTTGCTTCGCCTTGGGTGCGGCCCTGATTGTCGTTACAAATTTCTCCGCCATGAAACGCCGCCCGGCGGCGGTGCATGTCCTCGTTGTGACGATTGTGCTTGTTGTCGCGTTCGCGATGCTTTCCGGCGATGTGGCGGGCATCGCGCATGCCATGGGCAGACAATCGAATCTTACTGGGCGTACGGACATCTGGGCTGCCGTACTTCCGGTCGTGCCAAGCACGGTGGTCGGCGCCGGGTTCGAGAGCTTCTGGCTCGGGCCGCGCGTTCAAAGCGTCTGGCGGCAACTTTCGCAGTTCATGCACGTCAACGAAGCGCACAACGGTTATATCGAGGTTTACCTGAACCTGGGATTGGTAGGCGTGTGCTTGATCGCGTTGCTATTAATTAGCGGTTATAGGCATGCTGTGGAAGCCTTCCGTTCCGATCCTGCAATCGGCGGATTGATGTTGGCTTACTTAGTTTCTGCAGTGTCATATAGCATCACTGAGGCCGGCTTTAGGCTGCTCAACCCGATATGGATCTTCTTGCTGTTGGCAACAACGCTAGTTCCGGAAACGCCCGTCCCGGAAAGCCCGCCTTTCGGTATTTCGCAGCAGGATGAAGTCGAATGGGCTCTGCACGATGAAGGTGCGTCGTTTTTCAGCTTGGGGTTCTGAAGACGATAGACGCGAACAAAGTGGTTGCGCTATCCATGCCTGTAAAAGATGAACAACTAAGCGTTCCGGACTGCAATGAGGCGGAGGGGATTGCGGAAGCCCGGGAATCCGCAGTCATCCAACCAGCGGAAGTGGAAGTCGGGCTACTTACCGGCTGTCAGGACAGGCCCTACGCGTTTGGGTTAGCGATGGCCCTGGCCTTAACGGGTGTTCGTGTCGACTTCATCGGCAGCGAGACAGAGGATAGCCCCGAACTACACCAGAATCCAAGATTGAAGTTTCATAACTTGAAACGAAATTGGCGAAGGAATGCGAACGCAGTAGAGAGGGGATGTAAACTCTTGGTTTACTATGCACGCCTGATGCGTTATGCTGCCGCCGCCGACGCAAAGATCCTCCACATTCTATGGAACAATAGGCTCGAGTATTTCGATCGGACCTTGCTGATGCTTTACTTCAGAGCATTTCGTAAGAGGGTCGTGATCACTGCCCACAATGTCAATATCGGGCGGAGGGACTCGAATGACTCGCTGCTTAACCGCATCACCTTGAAAACGCAGTATCTCCTGGCTAACCATATCTTTGTTCACACCGCGAAGATGAAGCAAGAGCTGTGCGAAGACTTCGGAGTTCCGGCAACGGCAGTCACAGTCATCCGCCACCCCGTCAACGACGCGTTTCCGAATACTGAACTAACTCCAGCTGAAGCCAAGCAAAGATTGGGAATTGGCCAACAAGATAAGGCGATTCTGTTCTTTGGTCGAATTCGCCCGTACAAGGGGCTCGAGTATCTGCTGACTGCATTCGAACAGATTGCGGCCGGTGACCCGGATTACCGTCTCATTATCGCCGGGGAGTCTAAAAGAGGGTACGAAGCATATTCCGACAAGATTCAGCAGGCGATTCAAGCTAACCCGTATCGCAGTCGCATCATTCAGAGAATTGAATTCATTCCGGACCATGAGACCGAGGTCTACCTAAAGGCGGCTGACGTGCTGGTGCTGCCCTATAAGGAGATTTTCCAAAGCGGAGTGCTCTTTTTGGCGTACAGCTTCGGTTTGCCGGTAATCGCAGCCGACGTCGGGTCCTTTGGAGAAGAAATCATCGAGGGCGAAACTGGATTCTTGTGCCGGCCTTGTGATCCGCAGGATCTGGCGAGGGTGATTGAGACCTACTTTGCCAGTCACCTGTTTCGGCATCTGCACCTCAATCGGTCACAGATCCAGGACCACGCATTCGCGCAGCATTCTTGGAAAGCTGTCGCTGAATTGACACGAAAGGTTTATGTGGAACTATTGGGAGGCTATTCATCATGACACCTCTGGTCTCTATTCTCATTCCCGCCTTCAATGCGCAAGACACGATTGCTGACACTTTGCGTTCAGCACTTGCGCAAACCTGGCCACGAACCGAGATCATCGTCGTTGACGATGGTTCGACCGATGAAACACCATCCATTTTGCGCGCCTTCAAGCCCGAAAAGATCCTGGTGGTCACGCAGCCTAACCAGGGTGCAGCGGCTGCTAGAAATAAAGCATTCTCTTTGAGTGCGGGAGATTTTATTCAGTGGCTCGATGCCGATGATCTGCTGGCTCCAGACAAGATTGCGCTGCAGTTGGAAGCATTCGGCGAACGTGGCGGCAGTCGGACGGTGCTGTCTTCCGCTTGGGGTCGATTCATGTATCGCTACTGTCGCGCGGAGTTTGTCCCTACAGCGCTTTGGTGTGATCTGTCGCCTGCGGAGTGGCTGCTGCGGCAGATGGAAGACAATGTCTATATGCAAACCGCCACCTGGCTCGTAAGTCGCGAGCTGACGGAGGCGGCGGGCCCTTGGGACACCAGGCTCCTGGGAGACGATGATGGCGAGTATTTTTCCCGCGTTCTGCTGGCCAGCGATGGCACATGTTTCGTGCCGAATGCGAAAGTTTACTATCGGATGACCGGATCGAGCAGCCTAAGCTATATTGGAAACTCCGACCGAAAGCGTGAAGCTCAGTGGCTTTCGATGGTTCTGCATATCGACTACCTGAGGTCCGTCGAGGATAGCCAGAGGATGCGGGTTGCCTGTGTGACCTATTTGCAGAACTGGATGGTGTACTTTTACCCGGAAAGGACTGACCTCTTTGAGCGCGCCCAAAAGTTAGCTCAGGAGCTTGGAGGAGAGCTCAAGGTCCCGTACTTGTCGTGGAAGTATTCCTGGATTAAGACCCTCTTTGGCTGGCCTCTGGCGAGGCGCGCACAAGTCGTCCTCCAGCGGCTACGCTGGTCACTCACCCGACTCTGGGACAAAACTATTTTTCGGATCGCAGACCGAAGGCTTACGGCTGACCCTTCCACGTGACCCGAGGGCTTGCCGTTGTTACCCTGCCCCAAAAGTCTCTTTGCAGCTGTGAATTTAGTCGACGCTTACGCTCCAGGCGCTGAGGCGATACAGACCCAACTCCAAACACCTGAAAGAACAACAATTCCATGATAATTACTCGCACTCCCCTCCGCGTTTCCTTCTTCGGCGGAGGAACTGATTACCCGCTCTGGTACCGCGAGCACGGCGGCGCAGTGTTGTCGACCACGATCGACAAGAGCTGCTATATCACTTGCCGATGGCTACCGCCTTTTTTTGAGTACCATAGCCGCATTTTGTACTCGAAGTACGAAAATGTCGCGTCCAATGATGCGATTCAGCACCCGTCGGTTCGCGCCTGCTTGCAATACCTGCAAATTGAGGAAGGCATCGAGATCCATCACATTGCCGATTTGCCTGCAAGGGCCGGCTTGGGAACAAGTTCAGCGTTTACGGTGGGATTGCTCCTCGGTTTATATGCGCTGAGAAACCGAATGCGTGACAAGCACGGGCTTGCGCTGGATGCAATACAGGTCGAGCAAGACTTGCTGAACGAAGCGGTGGGTGTGCAGGACCAGGTCAGCGCGGCCTACGGCGGCTTTAATCGAATCAATCTGCATCCGGAAGGAACAATCGATGTACAACGCATCCTAATTTCACCCTCTCGCCTGGCGGAGCTCGAACAAAATCTCGCCCTCTATTTTACGGGCTTTGCCCGTACTGCCTCTGAAATCGCCCAGGAGCAGCTCAAAATGACGCCTCATCGCCAAAACGAGTTGCACTCGATGCGTCAGTTGGTGGATGAGGCTGAGGCAATCGTGGTAAATCCCCAGCACTCACTGAATGAGTTTGGGCGGCTACTGCATGAGAATTGGAAAATAAAAAAATCGTTGACGCAGAAAATCTCGAACTCGAGCATCGACGAGATTTACCAGGCCGGGCTCGACAGCGGTGCTCTTGGCGGCAAGCTGCTAGGGGCCGGTGGTGGTGGATTCATGCTTTTCTTTGTGCCGCCGGAACGACGAGAAGCACTTAGAATCCGACTGCGAAAGCTGTTGTGTGTTCCATTTAATTTCTCAACAAAAGGTAGCCAAGTTGTAGTGTACGAGCCGGAAGAAACCTTTGATCAATCGCTGGTGAGCGAGCGTCGGCTAGTCTATGCCTGAAATGCCCGACGTAATCGTGTTGTGCGGGGGCGCAGGTACTCGATTGAAGAGTGTCACGGGTGATGCTCCTAAGTCGATGGCGAGGATTGTGGGTCGTCCGTTCCTGGAGCTTCTCCTCAGACAGTTACAACGCCACCGTTTCCAGCGCGTTATCCTCGCCGTGGGCCGCCAGAGTGACATGATCGGCCTGCGTTTTGGCTGCCGCGCATTTGGCTTAGATCTGATTTACTCAGCCGAGCCGGCGCCGCTGGGGACTGGCGGAGCCTTGGGTCATGCTGAAGTTCTGGTTCAGTCAGACATCGTGCTCGTCACCAACGGCGATAGCTATACTGATGTGGACCTCCCGAAGTTTGTGACCGAGCACCGTGCTACAGGAGGCGATTTATCGTTGGTGGTAGTGGAGCGTGATGGACGCAGTGACTGCGGTGTGGTGTCGGTCCACCCCAGTGGTCGGGTTGAGTGGTTCCGTGAAAAGTCTCCCGCGAGCGGAACGCAATATGTCAATGCCGGAATATACCTAATTCCGAAGACGCTTCTCTCTTCGATTCCACCCGGGGTAGAGATCTCACTGGAAAAGGAGCTTCTGCCGCAATGGCTTAAGCAGGGCATGCACGTTAGAGCGTCCATTAGCGCAGGAGAGTGCGTGGATATTGGCACTCCGGATCGCTACTACAGGGCTCGACGTATTTTGGCAAACACCGAAATCGAAATCGCTGTGTCGGACGAACAAACGTAACGACCTACTGAGGAGACTCTCGTGACTGGCAACATCATTTACTCCAACATCGAGCGCAGTATCGAGGTGCATAAACGGCTCCTTGCAACCTGTCTGCCCGCTATAAATTGTGCAGCAGCGGCTCTCGTGTCAACCTACCGCATTGGGGGCAAAGCATTCTTTTTTGGTAATGGGGGAAGCGCAGCAGATGCCCAACATCTCGCCGCCGAGTTTGTTGGCCGCTTTATGCTCGAGCGGGATCCGCTTCCCGCCCTCGCGCTGAATGCTAATAGTTCAGCTGTAACAGCCATCGCCAATGACTACGGATATGACAAGGTATTCGCGCGGCAACTTCAAGGGTTAGCTGCGCCTGGCGACATCGCCGTCGCAATCAGTACGTCCGGAAACTCGTCCAATGTTATCGAAGCCGTCTTATGCGCACGCCGGCTGGGTCTATTCACGATCGCACTCACCGGCGCCTCAGGTGGCCGCCTCCGGGACATGGTCGATGCGCTCATCGCGGTGCCTTCGGAAGAGACTCCGCGAATCCAGGAGTGCCATATCCTGATCGGCCATGCGCTGTGCGACACCGTAGAGCAGGCAGTTGCGCTCAAGCCGACGGTTAGTGTCGGCTCATGTCGTGAGCACGAATTAGCACACGGCCTTAGCCTGAATAATTCGTGAAGATGAAGACGCGGAAGCTCTCTTCTGCTACAAACATGATGTCAAGTCAGTGTTTTAAGCAAGAAGAAAGGCTTCCGCGTGTCCGACGATAGCACAACACAGTGTCTGTTG
>Ga0209656_10000441_pt1 | contig 27386 bp, 26 predicted proteins | sample BogFormECP12_OM2_FD_188239 | JGI IMG/M metagenome (GOLD analysis project Ga0209656, IMG submission 188239) | Bog forest soil microbial communities from Calvert Island, British Columbia, Canada - ECP12_OM2 (SPAdes) (version 2) | ecosystem: Environmental > Aquatic > Freshwater > Wetlands > Bog ...
CCCGCCGGTGCCCCGTCACAAAAGCGGGCTCCTCGCCAAATACGCAAAGCTCGTCGGGCAGGCCAATCTCGGCGCCGTAACCCATGAAGGCGGTGCCGAATGGCCTTGGTTCGATCGCTGAAGCCCCCGGGACGTGAGCGAGCCGAGCCTGCCTGCCGCCGCTGCAGGGTCGGATCCGATCAACCAACCTTAACCAGCATTGCTGCGGACGAGACGCGCCGCGGCGCTGTGACGCGGACCCCGTAAAATCCCGCAAAACAGGGTGAATTGTCGATTCAGGGCTGAAAATTGCCCGCATCATCTTCGATAAACCCCCTGGGATCACATAGTTACTAACCGGTCGCCGGTGCGAACGAATAGCGCGCACTGTATTGCCGGTTGCGGGCGGCGCGGCAACGGGCGGCGCGGCAAAAAGAAGGAGGCCGCGATCGCCGAGCTGGAGGCGGCGACGGCGCCGAAGCGGCGAAAGACGGGAGGGTAGGGTCGCCTCTCCCTTTCCCTGCCGCGACGGGAAACTCAGGGTAAAATTTTTTCGAGGTTCGCCCTGTAATGAAAAGTCGTTTCTGATCAATATTTTGCACGCGGCTCTCCGGCCGAAACAAAGCCGCGGCAGGGAAACGGCAGGGAAGCCCCAAAACCGTCGGATCGGTATCTCGCATCGGTCGATCATTGCTACGATGTTAATAAATTGCCCTTTTCTCATGATTGCTATATGGTGCCGAACTTCGCGGTGGCAAGCGGGCGGCAGGTGTCGTCCGCGCCGCGCGGGGTGGAGAGTATGGGCGGGGAGCCCCATGTCCGAGACAAAGCGCGATTACCAGGTCGACCGCGGCAACCCGCCGGTGCACAGCCGTTTCAAGAAGGGCCAATCCGGCAACCCGCGGACCCGCGCCCGAAAAACTTGCCCCGCTGCTGGCCGACGCGCTCAACGAGAAGGTGGTCGCAACCATCGACTGAGAGCGCCGAGAGATCACCAAGCGCCAGACGGTCCTCACTCAGCTGGGTAACGTATCAGTCGGCGCGAATCTGCGCGCGACTAAGATGCTGATCGACATGCTGCGGGACGTCGAAAAGAGGGCCGGCCCGGCGTCGGCCGAGAAAAACCCGTTCAGCCCGACCGACACTATCCGGAAGCCAACAGGCATCCAGATCCTGGATCACGACGGTCCTTCACGCGCCCAAATCGTCACGACGGACGAGTCCAAAGAGACTGGGTGGACCAATAGCTACCGGCCGTCGACCCCGCCACTTCCTGTCGCCAAAGGCTCCGGCGCAGGGAAATGATGCGACCGACTTAAGGTTTCTGCGTCCGGGCGCGGATCATGGCGGCTCGGTGCGGTCTGAAATCGACCCGTCTTCCATTGGGAATCGGACGAGGGCTGCTGGAAGAGTGCGCCCTTCGGGCCTACCTAACGGCCATGCGATATGAGTGATTCGCGGGAAGCCGTTGGCGCGCCAAACATTCCAAGCCTGAATGGAGGGGCAAAATCGAACATTTCCCGAAACCCTTGAGCCCGCCCGAAATGTCACGTGGTGCAATTTGACAGGATCTGGCAAGATTCCCTCGCCCGTGCGCAACTTGCGGGGGATGATCCGGGGGAAGGGGAGAAGCCGCATGATCGACCTGAACAATCTCGCGCCTAGGCCTGAAAAGCCCTCCTATGAGGCGCTCTCACGGCAATTGCTTAATGCCGCTATAGACCTCAACCGAATTGCGCGTGGCGAGATTTCGGAGAGCCCTACCGTTGCTGCTGTGCTCGCCAATTTGGGGCTTCGCGACCATCAGGTCAGGACGGCTGATGATCTTCGGCAGGCTGTCGATCCCCAAACCATCGACATTTATAGTCGGGTAGTATCTCAACTGTCTGCAGAACCAACTCGGAGCATTAACGATCTGGCTATGTACATTCAGCAATATACCGAGTTCGGTAGTAATCTTGCCGAAGGCTCTCACGAACAACTGTCCGCCATGAAAGATTTCTTTTTAGCGCTTCACCGAGAATTGTTGGCAGAAAACTACAATAGGCTGAATGAAAGCTTACCCGATCGGGTATAAGAGAGGACTTTGTGGATTGTGGCGATTATACGCTCCAAAAGATACAGCTGGTCCTGGCTCAAATCTCGCGGCTTTTGGAATCGGAGTTCCCTCATGCTGATTCCAAACAAGCCCTCGAGCTTCTTAAGCTCGTCTTCGAAGAAGATGAGCATCTAGTTGAGAAAAGTATTAAAGAGGGTGATCTGTCGATAAAAGAACAATGCTGCGGAGAAGCAAACTTCCATGTAGCCCGTTTCCTGCCAATTTTGGGCTTTGCCCTGCGGTCTACAAACACCAGAAACGCGTTTGAGTTCTTTGTTCCTTTGGCTAGGCTTGCACAGAAGATCCTCAAGCGTGAAACCAGGCTGATATTGTCTTCGGAATGGGATTATTCCCCATTTACCTACCCATTTGTTTTTTCCGAACTACCCAACTTTGTATTAATTGGGCTTCCTGCTTCTGAATCCGAGAATCCGCTTATTATTCCCCTTGCTGGTCATGAATTGGGACATTCGGTATGGAAAATTTACGACCTCTCCTCAGCTTTTACACCGATCCTTCAAGACAGTATGCTGGAGGAAATCAGAAGAACTTGGCCAAAATTTGAGAAGTTGTTTTCTACCAAGGGGCATCCAGATAAATTGGATGCGGATCTCGCACTTCGGGCGATATGGAGTCCCGCTCGGGAATGGAGTCGACGACAAGCCGAGGAGATATTTTGCGACGCGATGGGTGTACGGCTCTTCGGTGATAGCTATTTTCATGCGATGGAGTATCTTTTAAGCCCGCATTTTCAGAACCGGCGTGCAATTCACTACCCAGACATTCGAACGCGAGTGGATGCGATGTTGCAAGCCGCGGCGACGTTTGGAATGCCGGCCTCGGCAGATTTTCAGACGAAGTTCACTGAGAAGACCCTTAGCCTAGCCTAGACGCGAAACAACAATATCTGCTCGATGTCGCGGACCATGCGACCAAGCACCAAATTGACGATTTGGTGCGCGCGGCTGGTGGTATCACCGACAAAGCCGGGATCCCAACTCCGGTTAGTACAGAGGCTCACCGAATACTCGAATGTTTCAATGCCGGTATTCCGGCACATGGCCTTCGCAGCCTCGCCGACATTATCAACGCCGGATGGAGGGCGTATATCGGGCAAACACCGGTAAAATCCCGAGCTGCCCGTGGGGAACGGTTTTCCCGACTGGCAGAAGTCATTTTGAAGACGATTGAGGTGATGGAATTCGAAATTCGAACCGGGACGCCATGATGTTGATCAAAGCCAAATTGTTGTCGAAATTTTTGCGTGATGATGGCCCCGATGGACTAACAATTGTGCCTTTGCCTGATCTGTCGACGTTCGAGGACAGCGGTGCGGCTTCCATAGATTTGAGGCTTGGACGTTGGTTCACGACGTTCCGACCTACGAGAATGTCTCGACTAGAGGTGGCCAGACAAGGACAAGCGCCTGCTAACGAGGCAGGCCTGACGAAACTTCATTACGTGCCCTTCGGTGACGACTTTACCCTTCATCCAGGAAGTTTTGTTTTAGGAATTACTCTGGAATGGTTAAGGCTGCCGCCGGGGCTTGGCGGGTTCGTCGGTGGAAAGTCATCCTGGGGGCGCAGGGGACTTATTATCGAGACTGCGGCTGGAATTCACCCTGGATTTTCAGGATGCCTGACCCTCGAAATGACGAATCTAGGGGAAGTGCCAATCGCGATCATCCCTGGAATGCCGATTTGCCAGGTCGTATTCCATAAAACGTCGGATCTCGATGCATTAAACCAAAGCGCTTTCAACGGCAGGCGTAAGCCCAATTTGGGCGTGATTAGAACTGATCCTATTCTTGAAAAGCTGATGCGGCCCATTCCAAGTTAGATGCATTTCGAGCGGCCCCAGTTTCGGCGGCGGCCTAAAATTGTGCTCCGCTCACACTCCCGAGGCGCTTCGCGACTGGAGCCTGACTTATCGAGCGATTTGATGCATCTGGGGTCAGTGGTTAAAGGTTAACTCAGAAACGCCAAAGGGGGGAGGCTTTATGGCCCAGGATAAGTTTTCGATCGTTGTTATGGCCGAGGAGCAGCCTTCGGTTAGACGGCGAACAGGAAATTTTGTTTTCCCGTGGAGCGGGGTGCCCGGGGCCTTGAATGCCGGACCCGTGTGAAGACGCGTAGTTGGACAATGAAGCTCGGTGCGATTTTCGCGGTCGTCCTCGGAGCGCCCGCAGTAATCGCAATCGCGCGATCGATAACTCATTGGCTCCAGCGTCGAAACGGAACACGTATTGTAATCCGAGGTCGATCAGATGGCATCCAACTGGATGTCAAAAACATCGATTCCGAATCCGTAGTACGGATTTTGGGCGTCCTAGGTGAGAACGAGGAGCAGGCGCGGCGTCGGCCTGAAAAGGAACGGCAAGCTGCCGAGACGCAGCGCGGGGCCGAAGAGGAACGGCAAGCTGCCGAGGCGCAGCGCAGGGCCGAGGAGGAACGGCAAGCTGCCGAGGCGCAGCGCAGGGCCGAGGAGGAACGGAGAGCTGCCGAGGCGCAGCGCAGGACCGAAGAGGAGCGAAGAGCTGCCGAGGCGCAGCGCGGGGCCGAAGAGCAGCGGCGAGCAGTCCCGGCCGTAGGCGGCGGTACCGACAACATAGCGTTCCTGCTCGGCAATCAGGCCGGCACGGCACCTAACGCAAATGCTGTGGAATCAGACGAAATCAGCCGTGAGCGGGATAGCGATCACCTCCAGACCCGCTTGATCGATGCGAACCTTCTCACCGAACGCTTCGCCCCCGGCGAGATGGCTATGCTAACCATCGTCGTCCGCCTTCCAAGCAACCCTCCTCGCGGCAAGTGGCAGAGCACAGTGGCACTCGATAGTGAGCGCGGTCCCGTGCAAGTTCTTCTGGAGACAATGGGCTTTACCTGTCTGTCGGAGCCGTCACCGCCGTTCGAGGTTCCCGAGGATCGCGATAGCGCCCCCGTTGCCTTTGAACTTCGCATCGAAGAGGCTAGTACGCGCTGGCTACACATAGTTCTCACCCAGGCAGGTCGGCCAGTCGGCGAGCTGACCATCAACGACTTCGCCGCCATGGGACATGGTCCCGTACAGCATGCCGCTAGCTCGCCATTCCGAAGTATTGCTGAAGCAGACCTGACGTTACTCGTGCGCGCCGGCGACGGTCGGATTGAGGTATGCAGCCCGCGCGACCGGGCTAGCCTCGACCACGTCACGATGGCTGGTTTTAAGTATCCAGAGCTTCCATTCCGCAACTTACTCGCTGATCGCCTCCGAGCGCTCTACGATCCGAGCTCGGATCCCGAAGCGACGGCGCGCGAACTGCAGCTCGTTGGCGTCGAGCTCGCGGCCTGCCTGCCAGTGGATCTCACCAAGCTGCTCCGACGTCTTGATATTCGATCGGTAATGTTACGCCACGAAGACGACTTTGATTTTCCACTAGAGTTGGTTTACCTTGACGACGCAGTGGATCCATTCTTTGTCGGAGACCGGATCGCCGTTTGCCGCTGGTACCTGGGAGTCACGAACCCGCCTGACATAACCACGAAGAGGATCCGGAGGGTTGCCTTCCTGAAGGGGAATGCCGAGGCCTTCAGGGCCGACGAGGCATTGCTCTACCGGCTCTATCCTGGCCGGACGGTCACTTTCTCACGACGCTCCGACATCGTCGAAAAGCTGTTTAAGAGTTCCGATTTCGACCTGATCCACTTTACCGGTCACTGCCGTCAGCGGGAACAGACGTCAGGTGGGCTTGAACTAGCCGATGGCACCTTCCTTCGTTTAATAGAAATCGGGCAGCTCGAATCTGAGCGTGCCTTCGCCACCGCCCAGCCCTTTATTATGCTCAACGCCTGTGCCAGCGCCCAACCCTATCTTGGGCTAACCCACCGCGGCAGCTTCGCACATCGTTTCGTCACCAGCAGCGCTTGTGCTGTTGTTGGCACGCTCTGGCCTGTGGATGGGCCGGTCGCAAATGAATTCGCTCAGCGCTTCTATAGCGAACTAGCGAGTAAACCCATCGGACAGGCATTGCTCGCGGCTAAGCGCGCGCTGGTGCGGGAGGACGGAACGAACGGTAAGGGCGCGGGCGAAGTGACGCCCTTGCGAAAGCTAGCAAGGCAGGTGGCAGTCCGGAGCTACTGTCTTTTTGCTAATCCTGATCTTCGTCTGCTCGATTGAATGCTCCAGGAGGGAAGACTATCATGTCCGAAAGCCGGGAAGTTTTTGTATTCACAAAAGGGGGCGACGACTTCGACCTGCTGGACGAGAAGCGCAGGGTCGCATTACCCGTCGAAGAGCTGCGAAAGAACCTTGAGGACTTCATGGGCTCGTTGCGAGATATCCTGCCCGCCGCCAGCAATACCGCCGCTGGGATCGGGCTGAAAACCGTGACTGTCGCCGTAGGGATCAATGGCAAGGGGCAGGTCGGGTTCCTCGGCACGGGGGTAGAGGTCGGTGGCAGCGCCACGCTCACCCTAACTTTCGAGCGGGGTTAGAGTTCGGAGCGAGCTCGCGCATGCACTGAGATAAGCTGCAATTTAGGCGTGTTCTCATGTTGGATGCGCCTGACGAGCTGGAAGCCAGTGCCGCAGAAGACGCGGTAGCCGCCGGGACGGCTGAACCGGAACCGACGACTGTGCAGCTTCGCCCGCAAGCGGTCGGTGAGCCGGCACCTGGCCCGCGGAACATTCTCGGTAGCGGTACCGAAGGGTCAGGGCGCCACTACTTGCGGACTCCCACTGGAATCGCTCCAGATGAAACGCGTCATCGCGCTTTGACGAATCGCGCCGTTGCGACGACATTGCCGAACGCGTTCATCGACAGCCGTCGGATGGTGAAATCGATGACGAAACTCAGATCTGCCGTTACCAGGGATGGGATCAGCCGCACGCCCCATCGCGCCTTCATGCGGGCGATGGGGCTCGATGACGAGGCGATCGCGAAACCGATGATCGGCGTCGTCAGCATGAAGGGCGAGCAGACCCCCTGCAACATGACCCATGGCTTTCAGGTCGAGGCGGCGAAGCAAGGGATCGCCGAGGCGGGTGGTACGCCGCGCGAGTTCACCACGATCTCGATGTCGGACGGCATCGGCATGAACCACGAGGGGATGAAGTTCTCGCTGGTGTCGCGCGAGCTGATCGCCGATTCGATCGAGGCGGTCGTGCACGGTCTTGCCTATGACGGGCTCATCGGGTTCGGCGGCTGCGACAAGACATTGCCCGGCGTGATGATGGGCATGCTCCGCTGCAATGTGCCCGCCGTGTTCATCTATGGCGGCAGCGCGCTGCCGGGCCGCTTTGCCGGCCGGGATGTGACGATACTCGATTCCTACGAGGCAGTCGGTGCGGTCATGACCGGCGGCATGGACGAGGCGACCTTGGCCCGGCTCGAGCGGTCTTGCCTGCCGACGATCGGAGCCTGTGCCGGCCAATTCACGGCTAACACGATGGCGATGGTCTCCGAGGCGCTGGGGCTCAGCATCCGGAACGTGTCGATGATCCCGGGAGTCTACGTCGAGCGCGCCAACCACGCCCGCCGTGCCGGCACGATTGTCATGGAAGCGCTGGTGCGCGGCGGGCCGCGACCGCGCGACATCGTGACGCGCGCGGCGCTCGAAAACGCCTGTGCCGTCGTCGCCGCGACCGGCGGATCGACCAACGCCGCACTCCATATACCGGCGATCGCGCACGAGGCCGGTATCCGGTTCGATATCGACGATGTGGATGCCGTATCCCGGCGGACGCCGCTGATCGCCGACCTGCGACCCGGCGGGCGTTTCACGGCCAAGGATGTGCACGACATCGGCGGCACCGCCGTGATTTTACGCGCGCTGCTCGACGGCGGTTATCTCGACGGCAGCTGCTTGACCGTGACCGGCGCCACGATCGCCGAGACCTATGGGTCGGCCGCCGCGCCGGACGGGGCGGTCATTCACCCTACCGGGGCGCCTTTGGCGGCGGACGGCGGTCTCGCCGTGCTCAAAGGTAATCTCTGTCCCGACGGTGCACTGATCAAAGTGGCCGGGCTCGCGGCCCTGATCCATGAGGGGCGGGCTCGCGTATTCGAGTGCGAGGAAGACTGTGTTCGTGCCGTCGAGGCGCGAGCCTATCACGCCGGCGAGGTGCTGATCCTGCGGAACGAAGGCCCGGTCGGAGGCCCAGGGATGCGCGAGATGCTTGGGGTGACCGCGGTCATCTACGGCCAGCAAATGGGCGAAAAGGTGGCACTCGTCACCGACGGCCGCTTTTCCGGAGCGACCCGCGGCATCTGCGTCGGCCATGTATCGCCGGAGGCGAGCGTCGGCGGCCCGCTCGCTCTCGTCCGCGACGGTGATCGAGTTCGCATCGACATCGCAAATCGCCGCATGGACCTGCTCGCCAGCGAGAGCGAACTGGCCGCGCGTCGTGCCGTATGGCGCCCGCCGGTGCCCCGTCACAAAAGCGGGCTCCTCGCCAAATACGCAAAGCTCGTCGGGCAGGCCAATCTCGGCGCCGTAACCCATGAAGGCGGTGCCGAATGGCCTTGGTTCGATCGCTGAAGCCCCGCGGCGGGGTCGAACCGATCTCGGTGCTGATCAGCCCACCTTGGCCAGCATTTCGGCTTTGAGAAACCGCTCGATCAGCAGCATGAAGCCGACCGAAGGGACGAGCAGCACCAGCGCAGTGATCGCCGCGATCTGATAATTTCCGGCGAGGCTCGCCGTGAACATGGGTGGTCACGTCGGGCACCCCGATGTTGCGTGCCGCAAGCTCCAGCTCCGGATCGATTGCCGGGAAGGCCGCCGCGGCGATCTATGCGGCGATCACCAACCCATAGACCGCACGCACGAGCACGACGCCGGCGATAGTAGAGTGCGTCATGCTCGTCGACGCATGGTTCGCCATTGCAGCGACCCTTTTCGAGCGTGCCGCCGTTCTTGAGACACGCTGTGATCCCGGTCGCGTGGAAATTGTGGTTCCCGAGCTTGGTCTCGATGCCAGCCGTCGCGACGCGCCGGCGGATTTGGTGCGCCGGCGCACTCAGCGCGAATTCGGGTTCACAGGAAGTATAAGGTGGTCATAGGGTGTCCCGCCCACATCACGTAGGGCTCCGTCTTGCCTAAAGTTGCCTATCCACATACGCCAAAGTGCCGCTGCCCAAACGCTAGTCAGTTCAGCGGCGGAACGCCCGTTTCTCCTCGCTTGCAGGATATCGCCTTCGGCCGAGCAGCCCTCGATCTGGATCAACTTCAACGGTAAATTTGAGCCATTATAAGCATCAACACGTGTGTCTGGGCTCCACCGTTCCGGTCCATGGTTCCGTTGGGATCGGAATCCTGGCGGCGATTTATCGGAAGGTTACATTGTCAGTTAGGGCCGGGGCAAGCCGTACCGCCCCGCAAACAAACGCCAAACGAGGCTACCGGGTCGCTTGGTTTAGATAAGCCAACAGGTCCCCGAGCTTGCTCGGGTCCTTGATGCCGGCGAACGGCATTTTGTCGCCCGGAATGAACGCCTTGGGATCGGACAAGTATTTGCTGAGCGTGTCGTCGCTCCAGGTGACATTGGCGTTCTTCATCGCCGGCGAGTAGGCATAGCCGGGCACGCTGCCGGCCTTGCGCCCGATAAGGTCGTGCAGGCTCGGGCCCACCATGTTTTTCCCAGCCTCGAGGCTGTGGCAGATCTTGCATTGAGTGAATACCTGCGCCCCGCGTTGCGCGTCACCCGCGCCCTGGGCGTGGGCCGGCAGGGCTAATGGGAACAGAACTACCGCGCCGCTCAAGATTTCCGACAGCTTCATCACGCGTTTCTCCGAGTGGCGAGGCATCCGTCTGCCGTCGCGCTGCGCCACGCCGCACGAATGTGACGCGGGGCGGCACCCCGACGCCCAAACTATCGCGACCCTGTCATTGATTCAAATCAATGTTGGGTTCTACTGTCTCCACTAAAAGATCGTTCCGAGCGCATCGGAGACGGGATATGTCGGGGGAGTCTCTATCCAAGGCAGGGCGAGGGGTCACCGCCACAGGGTACGCCGTACTTACCGCCGTGTCGCTTCTCGCGGTCGCTGCGGTGTGCATCGTGGGCGCGAGGCCGGTGCAGGCGTTACCGAGCTATGCCCGACAGACCGGGCAGGAATGCGCCGCCTGTCACAACGGGTTTCCCGAGCTGACGCCCTACGGCCGCCAGTTCAAGCTCAACGGCTACACTTGGACCGGCGGCCCTTCGAACCTCCCGACTTGGACCGGCGGCAGTTCGAACCTCCCGCCGATCGCCGCCATGGCGATCCCGACCTTCACCAACGTCCGGAAGGGTGTGGACGGTGGGCTCGTGCCGGGTTTTGGATACAACAACGACTTCGCTTTCACGGGAAGCCTCTTCTATGGCGGCAAGCTCTTCGACGGCCTCGGCACCTTCGCGCAAGTAACTTACGACAATGTGCCCAATAGGATCCATTGGGACAACATCGATCTCCGCTACGCCCTGCCGTCCGAGCTGTTCGGTCACGAGTCGGTGTTCGGTGTGAGCGCCAACAACAACCCGACGGTGAACGATGTCTGGAACTCGACGCCGGCCTTCGGCTACCCCTATCTCGCTTCCGAGCTGGCGCCGGCACCGGGCGCTATGACGTTGATCGAAGGGACTTTCGCGCAGCAGGTTGTCGGCCTCAACCCCTATATATACTGGAACCGGCTGGTCTATGCCGAGGCCGGCGGATACGGCACATTGTCACCGAGGACGAACACCACGCTCGGTATAGAACCAGCGGGGACCAGTGCCTTTCAGGGGATCGCACCCTCTTGGCGGCTCGCCATAGAACCGGCGTGGGGACGGAACACCTGGGAATTCGGCACCTTCGGGCTGGCGACCAACCTGATACCCGAGAGGATGACCGGCAGCGGCACCGATCACCTGACGGATGTCGGCGTCGATACGCAGTATCAGTTCCTCGGCGCGCGCGACAGCTTCTCGGCGCAGGCCCGCTTCATCACCGAGAACCAGAATTTGGGCGCGAGCCAAGCGCTCGGCCTTTCCACCAACTCGCACAATAATCTGCGTACTTGGCGTGTCAAAGGCACCTATTATTACAATCAGACGATTGGCTTGACCGTGGGCTCTTTTCATGTCGACGGCAGCGGCGACCCGCTGCTCTACGGCCCCATTTCGGCCGTCAACAGCCCCAACTCGAGCGGTTGGTCCCTCGAGGTCAACTACATTCCATTCAATTACGGCGGCCCGGACTTCTGGCCGTGGCTCAATGTGAAGTTCGGGCTGCAATACGTGCATTACAACAAATTCAACGGCGCCGTCTCAAATTATGACGGTGCCGGTCGCAACGCCGGGGACAACAACACCATCTTCGCCTATGCCTGGATTGCCTTCTGACGTGTGGCGAGAGACGCGACGGCATGGAGAGACAAATGGCTGACAACGAGGCGCGGCGGCGTGCCGCCGTCATCCCGGCCGCGTTTGCGTTTGTGGCGCTCACCGTCGCAGCGTGCAGCGGTACGGGCACCGAAAGCGGCAGCGCGGACTCGATGGTGGCCGGCACGGTGCACGTCTGCTCCTCGTGTCACGGTCCGGACGGCCGCAGCATTTCCCCGACCTTCCCGCGCCTCGCCGGCCAGCAGAAGGATTACATCGTCGCGCAGCTCCAGGCCTTTCGCGACAAGACTCGCGCCGACCCGCACGCGCAGACCTATATGTGGGGCATGGCCGCGCGATTGAGCGATCCCACCATCGATGGCATCGCCGCCTACTATGCTTCCCAAACCCCGGTTGCCGGCCAACCCAGCGCTTCGCCGGAAACAGCCGCGGGCAAGAATATCTTCACCGAAGGCATTCCTTCCGAGAGCGTGCCCGCCTGCATGGCCTGTCACGGCGAGAAGGCTGAAGGCAACGGACCGATTCCGCGTCTGGCCGGACAGCACCAGGCCTATCTCGCGCGTCAGTTGGAAGCGTTCGCGTCAATGGCGCGGGCCAACGAGATCATGCACGAAAATTCGAAAGATCTGACCCCCGAGCAGATCAGCGAGGTTACCGCCTATCTGGCGACGCTGTGAGGTAACTGGCCGGGACGATGTGCTCTTCGACGCGCCGAACCCCTGTGATGTTCTCGGCGGCGACGCGCAACGCCCGTCTTTCCTCTTCGGACTGGCTGTCGGAGAGCCAGAAATGCACGACCCCGCCCCTGACAATTATGTCCGCTGCCCAGATCTTGAACCACTCTAGAGCCTTGAACCACTCTTGTCCCATCAGCTCGGCAATCAGCTTGTGGCGGATGGTTCGGTCGTCGCTGTCGGCGTCGATTACCGGGTCGCTCTTCGTCACCGCCAAGGCCCGCACGAGGTTTGCCCTGCTCACGATGCCGACGAGCTTGCCATCGCGGAGGACCGGCACGCGCTTGATTCTTTTTGTCTCGAGCAGCATTGCGACATCGGCGAGTTCGGTCGTATCGGTAACCGAGATAACCTCGCGTGTCATGACGTCCTTTGCCGTGCGGCCGTGCGACTTGGCGTAGTCGCGGGCGAGCTCCTGGTCCGACGCGATCGTATCGAGCCACCACGAGTGCCGCCGCCCAGTCAAACGCTCGGGCCGGCGTTCGGTCTCGGTCTCGACACGGTGCAACAGGTCACCCTCGCTCACGATGCCGACCAACCGATCGGCGGCATCGACAACGGGAACCCCGCTGATTCCCCGCTCGGAAAGGAGCTTCGCCACCGCCTGCACCGACGTGTTTGGGTCGACGGTAAACACTCCGGTTGTCATCACATCCATAGCGCGCATCGGAGCACCCCCGTGCTAACGCGCGAAGAATAAGCGACCATCTGCAACGCCGCGTTGACCTAAATCAATCAGTAGGCTGCGACACGAGGGTCTCACTCCCGGGCCCCCGGAGAAGGCTTCCGACGGCTAGCGGTGGCTGTCTCCCGGCAGCACAGCCGACATCGTCGCCAATTTGAGGATGCTGCGCGCTCTCGTCGTCCCCGCCCTCGATATCGATTTCGAACGCCTTGACGCAGGGCCCCGATCGCCGAGATGCGCCGCTTCAAAGAGCAGATGCTTTCCGGGCTCTAGTCTCCGGCTCTAGTCTCTAGAGAAAGTAGCGCACCCGTTCGATCTCCTCGAGCGCGCTGGCGGGAAAAGGACGAGCACCTCGTCGAAGCCGAGCCACTCGATCCGCTTTAGCCGCGGGCGCGCCTCGTCTGGCGAGCAGACGACGAGATCTGCGCCTTGCGATCAGCCCACCTTGGCCAGCATTTCGGCTTTGAGAAAGCGCTCGATTACTAGCAAAAAGCCGACCGAGGGGACGAGCAGCACCAGCGCGGTGATCGCCGCGATCTGATAATTTCCGCCGAGGCTCGCCGTGAACATGGCGAGTGGCAGGGTGGTCACGTCGGGCACCCCGACGAAATAGGTGCCGGTGAACTCGTCGAGCGATTCGAGAAAGACAAAGATGGCACTTGCCATCAATCCCGGCATTGCCAATGGCAGGGTCACGGTCAGCGCAGTGCGCAGGGCCGAGGCGCCGATGTTGCGCGCAGCCAGCTCCAGCTCCGGATCGATCGCCGCGAAAGCCGCTGCAGCGATCCAGACGGCAATGACCAGCCCGTGGACCGCATGCACGAGCACGACGCCGGCAATCGTCCCGTTGAGCCCGACGATGTAAAACAAACGGGCGATGTTGAAGTAGACCGCAAGGTTCGGAAACGCCTGCGGCAGCAGCAGGATCAGCAGAATCATCGGGCGACCCGGCAGGCGCCCGCGGCCCAGCGCATACCCCGCCGGGACGGCGAGGAGGAGACAGACGATGACAGTAATGGAGGCGATCAGCACGCTGGTGCCGAGTGCGGCGACAGTGTCGCTCGTCGGCTTGAACACCTCGCCCCAGTATTTGAAGCCCCAAGTCAGTGGCAGCTTGTGGGGGAAATACCACCGGATCGCCACCGCCCACAGAACGAGATTGGCGAGCGGCCCGAAAATCATGAAGGCCAGGCCGCCGAGCAAGCTGCCGCGCAGCACCCAGCCGAAGGCCGCTCTCATAGAGCGCCACCGCCGGCCACACTACGGCGCAGATAAACCCAGGCTGCCAGCCCGGCAATCGCGTAAGAAACAAAGCCGAGGGCATTGGCGACACCATAGTCGCTGTAGGAATTGACGCGGAACGCCATGTCGACTGTGATCATCGTCGGCGAGCCGCCGCTGATCATGATCGGCACCGACAACACCGACAGCATCGTGACGAACGCCAATATCAGCCCGACCAGCATCACGCCGGCGACCTGCGGCAGGATAATTTCGATTAGGATGCGCAATCCACTGGCACCGAGGTTGGCGGCCGCTTCGGTGGTCGCACGGTCGAGCGCCGCCATGGCGCCCGAAACCAGCAGGGCCACAAACGGCGTCTGCTTCCACACAAAGGTGACGATGATGCCGCGCCAGTCGAGCAGCCCCGACAGATTGGCGACATCGACAAGCCCGAGTGTGTCGAGCGTGTTGTTCATGATGCCGTTCTTGGCGAGGAACGTGCGCATGCATTGCGCGGCAACGATGAACGGGATGAAGAGCGGCCAGCGATAAAGGGCCCTCAGGACCGCCACCGCCGCGGGGTGGGCGCCGAGCACCAGATAGCCGCCAATCGCCGCCGCCAACAGGCCGATCAGCACGGTCGAAACAGCGACGATGACGAAGGTGAAGACGATGTCCGTGCCGTAGAGTTCGAATGCCTTGACGAAATTGTCGAGGCTCGGCTCTCCATCCTTGGTGGTGAAGGCCGATACGAGCGACATACCGAGCGGATAAACGAAAAGCGCCAGCACCGTCACCAATGCCGGCGCCACGAGCAGCAGAAGGGCGGGCCTTCTATCGTTCATGACCAAAACACTTTAGCGCAGAGGTCACCAAGGGTGCGCCGAGTACGCAGAGGATCAGAAGCCGTCTACTAGCCGCATGGTGCTAACCTGACACTTAGTGGCCGACCCCCAGCCACCGAGATTGCTTCGTCGCTCCGCTCCTCGCAATGACAGGCATTCGAGGTGTCATTGCGAGCGAAGCGAAGCAATCTCGACGTGCGGCTCGATGCATCCCCGGCGTCCTTTGGGCTGAAGTGCTGATTACTGGACCTTGCGCTCGTAGCTCTCCAGGATGTCGTTGAAATAGGGCGCGATCGGGAACGGTTTGCCCTTGGCGGCGAGGTCCTCGGGTGACACGTCGACGAAGAGCTTGCTCCAGCTCGCCTCGTCCAGCTGCGGCTTGACCGCCGCCGCGTCGATGCCCGGGTACCAGTTGAAGCGCTTGACGATCCCGTCGGCTTGAACCTTGGGGCTCGTTGCCAGCGCGATGAACTCCTCGGCGACCTTGGCATTCGCCGCCTTGGCCGGGACGACGTAATACATCGGCTGGCCGGGCATGCCCGGCCCGATCAGCTTCAGCTTGACTTCGGGCGGGATCTTGCCGTCGTGCTGCCAGTCGTAGAACATGTCGACCCATACCGGGCCCATTGCGATCTCGCCGCGATTGAGCATGTCGAGCGTCCCGGCATTGCCCGGCGTCAACACCACATTCTTGTTGAAGGCCGCCAGCTCGGCGAGGATCGGCTCCCAGCTCTTCTTGGTGTCGGGATCATAGGGGCCCTTGATCAGGCGGTCGGGGTCGGGCGAGTGCGCATAGATCCAGCCGACGATGAAAGCCACCCCGGACATGCCGCCCTTGATGCCGTTGTAGCCGAACCTCTTCGGGTTTGCCTGGACCCATTTCTCGAGCTCGGCGTATGTTTTTGGCGGGTCGCTTACCATTGCCGTATTGTATGCAATGGCCGTTTGGCTGTTGAACATCGGCATCACGTAGCCGCCGACGTCAGCGCCGAGCGCGTTCCTGGCCGCTTCGGAGGTGGCGAGCTTGCCGGTCGGGATCTCCGGTACGTAGCGGGCGAGCAGCCCTTTGCCGACCATCTCGCCGGCTGCCTTCTGGTGGATGACCGCGACATCGATGTCCCAGGCGGCGTTGCCTTTTTCGGCTTCGAGCTTCTCGTAGATCTTTTGCGAGCCGGCATCGCCCGGTCCAGTGCCGACCGCCCTGACGGTGACACCTGGGTGCTCCTTCTCGAACATCGGTCCCAGATAGTCCTTGACGTAATCGACCATGTTCTGGTCGCCGGCAGTGACGACGTTCAAGGTCACTGTTTGCTGTGCCGTCGCCGGCAGGCTCAGAGCGAGCACCGCCAGCGCGGCAAATACGATGCTGATTCGTTGCATGACTGCCTCCCGCGAATTTACTGGGTGCGTTGAGCCGGATAGAGATGCAGCGCCGACGCCGGCAAGGCGATGCTGATCGCGTCGCCGATGCCCAGCCGACGCTGGTCGTCCACCAGATATTGGTGAGGCCCGACGCCGACCGCATAGCGGTAAAAGCCTCCGGGATAAGAGGCTTGGGTGATCCGTCCGCGCAGCACCAGGCAGCCGTCGAGCGGTTGGTCGGGCGGGCAGAGCCGCGCCTGCTCGCCGCGGAAGTGAGCCACTGCCGCGGTGGCAGGGGACATCTGCCCAATGCCGTCGGTGACGAGGCCCGACTGCTCGATGGCGACGCCACAATTGAACGGACCTTCCGCGATGACGATCTGCCCTTCGGCGCGGCTCACCGTCAGCGGCACGACATTGGTGGCGCCCATGAAGCCGGCGACGAAAGGCGAGATAGGCCGATTGTAGATCTCCTCCGGGGTGCCGATCTGCGCGACATGCCCGGCATCGAGGATCGCGATGCGGTCGGCCATCACCATCGCCTCCTGGCGGTCATGCGTGACGTGTACCGTGGTGATGCCGAGATCCTGCTGTAATGTCTTGATCTCGTGCCGGACTTCCTCGCGAATGCGCGCGTCGAGGTTGGAGAGCGGCTCGTCGAGCAGCAGGATCTGCGGGTTGATCGCGAGCGCTCGGCCGAGCGCCACGCGCTGGCGCTGCCCGCCGGATAGTGCGGTCACCTTGCGCTCGCCCAGTCCCTCCAGGCGCAGCATGGTCAAGAGGTCGGCAATCCGCGCGGCGATCTCGGTGCGGATCGCACGACGCAGCTTCAAGCCGTATGCCATGTTCTGAGCCACCGTCATGTGCGGCCACAGCGCGTAGGACTGGAATACCATCGCAATGTTGCGTTTGTCGGGCGGCAGGCGAGTGATGTCGCGGGCACCAACAGATATCGCCCCGCTCGCCACCGTGACAAAGCCGCAAATCGCTCTCAGCAACGTGGTCTTGCCGCAGCCCGACGAGCCGAGAAGTGCGATGAACTCGCCGCCCTCGGCACTCAATGAGACGCCATCGAGCACGCAATGCGTACCGTAGCACACGCGAGCCTCGTGCACTCGGAGCGACGTCGCTGATGTGTCCATGATTTCAGAGCAGCGCCAGGCGGACCAGTTCCTCTCGCAACGCGCCCGGCGTCGCAAACTGGATGCCGTGGATGCCGAACGGCTGGGCGCCCTCGATATTGGCCGCGACATCGTCGATGTAAACCGCGCTGTGCGGATCGATCGCGAAGCGCGCCAGCATGATCTCGTAAATGCGTGGGTCGGGTTTAATAACGCCGACCTCGCCCGAAATCACCATGCCGCGGAACCAGCGTAGGAAATCGAACCGTTCGAAGGCCGGCGGAAAGGTCTCGGCCGAAAAATTGCTGAGCAGGTAGAGTGGCGTGTTGCGCTCGCGCAGCTCGGCGAGGATGTCGACCGCGCCAGTGATCGGCCCAGCCATCATTTCGTCAAAGCGGGCACCGTAGGCATCGATCAGTTCGGCGTGCTGTGGATGCTCGCGCTTGAGCAGACGGGCGCCCTCGGCAAAGCTGCGCCCGGCGTCCTGGCTCCGGTTCCATTCATGGGTGCAGACATTTGCCAGAAAATGTTCCATCGCCGTCTCGTCGCCCGAAAAAAGCTTACGGTAAAGATGCCGAGGGTCCCAATCGATCAGTACACCGCCGACATCGAAGACCACGACGCTTCGGCTCGGCTCCGTCATTCGCCTGCTCTCGATATTCGAACCCCGCCACACGATAACAGGGGCCGTTTCGGCGGTCCAACAGCACCCGTCGATCTTGCCTCATCTTTACGAGGAGTGGTGTGATGCCCGCGTCGATCTGGCTGCGGTTGAGCAATGAACAGGAAGCCTCGCTGCGGGCGCTGATCGAGCGGTTGGCGGGTGCGCACGGGACGGTGCCGTTTCAGCCCCATCTGACGGTCTGCAGCCCGCAATCGGAGGCTTCTTGGGACGCCGCGGCGGAATATGTCCCGCGCAGCAGGGCACTGCCCCTCCGCGTTAGGAAGAAACGCATCTCGTTCTCGACGACGGCGCCGATGATGGCCGTCGTGATCGAGGTCGAGGACACTCTCGACCTGCGGAACTTTCGCGACGACTTGCGGCGGATCACCGGTGCGGTCGAGCCGCCGCCACCGCACATCAGCCTCCTCTACGCGGTAGACGAAACCCACCGTCAGCCGAGCTGGTCCTCAGACGAGAGCAGCCTGAAGAGCATCGCCGAAGAATGCGCGCGGCGCGTCGAAGCAAGCGAATTTGTTCTCGACCATCCGGTCATCGTCGCTCCCGACGGCGAGTGGACGAACATCAAGAGCTGGCGGGTGGTGCGAACATTGTAGGCGAGCGACGGGGGCAACCGACGAGGCTGGCACGGCTCCAGCGGTTGGTCCATAGTTGCCGGCGACGACAGGGAGGATGGCGAGCATGTCGGAATTGCACCGGTTTCTCGACGAGGCGCGCGGGCTGTTGCCTGCCGCCGTGGCATTGCGCCGACGAATTCATCAGAAGCCCGAGCTCGGCCTCGACCTGCCGCTGACCACCGCGGCGGTGCTCGACGGGCTACATGGCCTCGATGTCGGCATCGCCCGCGGGCCTTCGACCTCCGGTCTGATCGTGACATTGAACGGCGCCAAGCCCGGCCGCACGATCCTGCTACGGGGCGACATGGACGCATTGCCGATGCCGGAGGATACCGGGCTCGACTACGCGAGTGAATTTCCCGGCCGCATGCATGCCTGCGGCCACGACTCCCACACGGCAATGCTGGTGCAGGCGGTGCACCTGCTGCACCGGCACAGGGACGAGCTCGCCGGCACCGTCAAGTTCATGTTCCAGCCCGGCGAGGAGGGATATGGGGGTGCCCGGTTGATGATCCAGGATGGGCTGCTCGACGCGGATCCCAAGCCTGACGCCGCCTTCGCATTGCACATCTGGCCCACCGCAAAGGCTGGCGCGATCGTCGGCAAGCCGGGCCCGATGCTGGCCTCGGTCGATACCTGGACCATCACGATAAAGGGCCGCGGCGGTCACGCCTCGATGCCGCACGACGCCATCGACCCGATCCCGGTCGCGTTCGAGATCGGGTTGGCGTTCCAAGCACTCGTCACCCGACGGATCGACGTTGCCGATCCAGTGGTGTTGACATGCACCAAGGTTACAGCCGGCACTGCCAGCAATGTGATCCCCGAGTCGGTCGAGATGGTGGGAACCTTGCGATCGACCTCCGAGGCGGCGCGAGAGAGGGCCCATCAAGGGATCCATCGGGTCGCCGCGAATGTTGCCGCGGCGCATCTGTGCGAGGCCAATGTCGCGATCAGGCGGGGCTATCCGGTCACCGTCAACGACGACGGCTTCGTCGATTTCGCGCGCGGCGTCGCGACCGAGCTTCTCGGCGCTGACAACTACGTCGATCGGCCGGCGCCGCTGATGGGCGCCGAAGATTTCTCCTACGTCCTGCAGCGTATTCCCGGCTGCATGATGATGCTGGGAGTGATGCCGGAGTGCGAGGACGGGCATGAGCATGTCGCCCCCTGCCACTCCAACCGCATGATCTTGAACGAGGATTGCATGGCGGTCGGCATCGCGATGCACGCCTCGGTCGCCCACCGGTTTCTTGCCCAAGGATTCTAATCGCCCGCAAAGGAGAGACGCGATGGCAATGGCAACGCGAGCGCCATTTCTGAGCACCGCCTTCAGCGCCTACCACCACCGCGAGCGGTCGGCCGAGGATGAAGAATTGAGCCGAGTGGGGCCGGGCACACCCTGCGGCGAATACCTCAGACGCTTCTGGCAGCCGGTCGTTCTCTCCGAGGATCTCGGCGACCTGCCGCGGCGCTTGCGGATTCTGGGCGAGGATCTCGTCGCGTTCCGCGACAAGAGCGGTGCCGTGGGCCTTCTCGAATTGCACTGCCCGCATCGCGGGACCTCGCTCGAATTTGGTCTCATCAGCGATAAGGGGATCCGCTGCTGCTATCACGGCTGGCTCTTCGACATCGACGGCACGATCCTCGAGACGCCGGGCGAGCCGGCAGACAGCACCTTGAAGGATCGCCTCTTTCACGGCGCGTATCCGATCCACGAATACCAGGGGCTCGTCTTCGCCTATATGGGACCGCCCGACGCTCAGCCTGATTTCCCGATCCTCGACACCTACGACTTGCCCGGCTACCAGCTCGCGGCGCGCCAAGGCACGGTCTGGCCGTGCAACTGGCTCCAGGTTAAGGACAACAGCATGGACCCGGCGCATCTCGCCTTTCTCCACACGCTGCCCGGCAGCCAGGGGTTCACCGACGACCTTGGAGCGCTCGGCGAATGGGACTGGATGGAGACGCCGGTCGGCATGGTCTATATCGACACGCGTCGGCAAGGCGACCGGGTCTGGGTGCGCGTTGCCGACTTCATCCTACCGAACATCCATCAATTCCCGCCCAACGCGGATCCGATGGCGCTGCGGACGACGATTAATCGGCCGGCGGCGACGACCTGGGCGGTGCCGCTCGACGACACCCACACGATGCAGATCGGCTTCCGCCGCGCGCCCGAGGGCCACGAATTACGCCGTGATGGCGGTTTCGGCCAGGACGGCAACCGGTCCTATGAGGCGCGCCAGCGCGTCCCCGGCGACTACGACGCGCAGATCAGCATTCATGGCGGCATTTCCCGCCACGGGCTCGAGCATCTCGCCTCGACCGACCGCGGCGTCATCATGATGCGCAACCTGATCCGGCAAGGCATTCGGGCGGCACAGGACGGCACCGGCCCCAGATACAACGGCCGCAACAGCCTACCCAACGGTAAGACGATCCCGACCTTCTCCCACGACCGGGTCGTGCCGGGAATTCCCCCGGCCGCGACCCCTGATGAGGACAGGCGGCTCCTGCGGGAGATTGCACGCAAGGTGGTCACGGATGCCGTGCGAAGCGGCAGCGTGACCGGATGAACGGGCGAGGAAACGCGTGGAATACCGGCAATTCGGCAAGACCGACCTCGAGGTCTCGGCGATCGGGTTCGGCTGCTGGGAGATTGGCGGCACCTACGGCCGGATCGACGAGAGCCAGTTCGGGCGCGCCGTCCAGTCGGCGATCGACAACGGCATCAATTGCTTCGACACCGCTGAAGCCTACGGCATGGGAGTCTCCGAGGAGGCCTTGGCGCGCGCGCTCGGTGACCGCCGTCGGGATGTCTCCATCGTCACCAAATTCGGGGTGGGCTACGACGAAATGCCGGGCCGGCGCGACAGCAGCCGGGGGCGCGTCATGGCGGCGATCGAGAAGAGCCTGCAGCGGCTGCGGACCGATCATGTCGAGGTCTATCTCGTGCATTGGCCGGACCCCTCGACGCCATTCGACGAGACGATGCGCGCTCTCGACGACGTCGTGCGGCAGGGCAAGGCGCGCTATATCGGCGTGTCGAACTTCCGGCTGGCGCAGATCGAGGCCTGCATGCAGCTGCGCCATATCGATGTCGTGCAATATGGCTGGAACATGTTCGACCGGCGCATGCAGGCCGAGATTTTCCCCTATTGCGCGGCGCAAGAGATCGGGGTCATGGCCTACGGGTCGCTCGCCTATGGCATGCTGAGCGGCGCGTTTCACGCCGGCATGCAGTTCGAGGAGAGCGACTGGCGCTCGCGCGGCGGCATGCTCGGCAATATCAACCTGTTCCGCAGCTTGTTCGGCCCCGAGGATTTTCCGCGCAACCTGCAGGCCGTCGAGGACCTCAAGAGCCTCGCGGCGAAATACGACAAGACCTTGCCGCAATTCGCACTACGCTGGACCTTGAGCAATCCGGTGGTCGGCACGGCACTGGTCGGCTTTCGCGAGCCTGCCGAGGTGACGGAAAACCTGGGCGCCCTCGGTTGGACCATCTCAGCCGCCGACATGGCGGAGGTCGACGCTATTCTCGCCCGGCATGGTTGCGTGACCGCGCCGCCCGGCTGGCTCGAAGATTAGACTGGCGCTGTCATTGCGAGGAGCAAAGCGACGCGGCAAGCTCGATGGGCCGAGTTCCATCCCACCGAGATTGCTTCGCTGAGTTTATCCTCGGGCCGGCCGCAGGCCGGACCCGTGGGCTCGCGATGACATCGCTCGCGGTACCGCCGCTATAGGAGGAGGCACAGTATGCCGGTTCAACGATTCACGTCGATGAGCAAGAATTTCGCGACCTTCGATTGCGACGCCCATGTCACCGAGCCGCCGCTGATCTGGGAACGCGCGAAGGATTTCCTGACCCGCAACGAGCTCGACGCATTGAAGCAGACGATTTGGTGGGACGCCGAAAGCCGCCTGGTGATCGTCAACGGCCGCGCCGGGGTCGGGCTCGGCTCTCCGCGGAAAGGCGGCATCCCGGGCACGATGCGGGTCATCACCAATGCCGGCCCCGGGGTCAAGCACGACATCCAGCGCGCCCTCAACGTGCGCAACCTCGACCCGAAGACCGCGCTTACCCAGGAGCAGGTGGCCTATCTCGACCACGCCGGCTCCTATGAGCCGAAGCCTCGTCTCAAAGACATGGACATCCAGGGCATCGATCAGGTCATGATTATCCCGACCGAGATCGACATCTATCCCTGGCTGGAGAACGCGCTCGGAGCAAAGGCCTTCTGCCGCGCCTACAACGAATGGGCCTACGAGTACACCTTGGCCGACCCGGAGCGGCTGTTCTTCGCCGCGCTGATCCCGATGCAGCACCCCGATTACGCGGTCGCGGAGGTGCGGCGGGTCGCAGCACTGGGCTGCCGGGTGGCACTCGTCCGCCCGATGGACGCGTTTGGCAATTATCCGCTGCAGCCCAAATACGAGTCGGTCTGGGACGCACTCGAAGAGACCGGCATGGTCTATGGCATGCACCCGTTCCCGGCCTTCGGCAGCCTGAAGCCCTCGGGCTACAGCGAGCAATACTCCGGCGCCGAATTGATCCGCAAAACCGTGGCGACCGCCGGCCTTCCACACAGCTTCCTGACCAATGTGCAGAATTTCCAGGCCGAGGCGGCGCTGTGGGTGACGATGGTACTGATGTCCGGCTTCTTCGACCGGCACCCGAAGATCAACGCCGCCGTGTTCGAGGCCTCCTCGACCTGGCTCAGCTTCCTAATCGACGAATGCGACAAGGCCTACCGGCTCTATCGCAACGAGCGCCAGCTGCCGCCGCTGACGCGCCTGCCGAGCGAGACCTTCGCCCTGCACTGCATGACCGGCTTCGAGGGCGACGAGGCGCCGCCGGCGCGCCTACCCGAGTTCTATAGCGACATACTGGCGTGGTCGTCCGACGTCTATCACCACGACGGCGACGACGCCTGGCGGGCGATCGAGACGATGCAGAAATACGGTCTACCGGTCGAAGACCAGGCCAAGTTCCTCGGCGGCAATGCCCGCCGCCTCTACAAGGTGCAGGCCCCGGCGAAAATCATCCGCGACCGCGTCACCGAGATTGAACGCCCCGATTGGTGGCCGACCGAGGACGAAATCCGCGTCTCATTGCGGCCTGAGGCCGCCATAATGCGGCAATAACACAGGAAAAGAGGCCGGTGTGTCATACGGAACGGGAGTACCTTAGTGCGGATCCGCCATATCAAATCGCATTTCATAAACTCTGCAGATTCATTCATCGAAGAAATATCACCCAATGGAAAACGCTTCGGCAACGGTTATTTGCCAGAGTCTTGGTATTTTCGAGGGCACGCCGACTCAAATTGGCCCTTATTACCGAGCTCTCTGCGGAGTCGTGCAATGCTTACGTTTAGCGAATGGTCTGTCGGCCCTCGCGACAATAATATTGCACAGATTGCGGATGAGGCTCGACTCATCCTGGAATTCATAAATCTGGCGGATAGATCGGGGCTCTTCCTGCCAGATAACGTCTTTATGATGCGTCGATATTTAAAGGAAATCTCTGTCCGCTGGTCCACCAGCAATGCATCCTTCGTTCAAAGGCTTCAAACTGGCGACGCGAACTGGCCACCTGACGAACTGCTCCCGGTAGTCGCATTGGCTCAGCACCATGGGCTCCCTACACGTCTTCTGGATTGGACTAGAAGTGCTTTCACTGCCGCATACTTCGCGGCTTCCGAAGCGGCCATGTGGCTCTTTAAACCGTATTTGCAGCTGAGAAATGGCGCTACCCACTTATGCGTATGGTGCATCTGTACGACGGTTTTCGAGGCACGCGCAATCTTAGGCGCCATTCGTGGCGCCCCCCGAATTATCCCTGCTTTCACGCCCAATGCTACGAATCAGAACTTGAGAGCGCAGAAAGGCCTATTTCTTCTAGATCGCCAGCGCTCAATTGATCCGCTCGCTCCTGTGGATCTGCGTTCTTGGGACGAGTTGATAGAGCAGGATTGGAATGACGGTGACAACGAGAACCCCGATCTCGTCTTACTTGAGAAAATATGTTTGCCAATTGAGGAAGCGCCGGGATTGCTGCGTTTGCTGAGCTTTCAGGGAATCGACGGTGCAACCATATTCCCGGATTACAAGGGGGCAGTGTTAGCAATTAACGAGCGGAGATTTTGGGAGAGCGGTGACGAATACAACAAACAAAGATCGACACGAGAGAAAAAGGATGGATCGGCTCCAGAAAAATTATAGTGGGAAATGCGGATGGCAAATACGAAGATGCCGGTATTCGACGCCGACAGCCATGTCGTCGAACCGCCTGCGCTATGGCAGAAATACTTGGACCCGTAATACCGCACGCTCGGCAAGCACGCGCTGTGGCGCCAGGAGGGCCGGACTGCCGCGTATTTGAAGGTCAACGGCGAGATCTTCCGCGACCGGAGCAACCCCAACCTCCCCCGCCATGCGCTGTGGCGGCCTGGCATGAGTTGGGATGCGATCGGTGAGCTTGACCCGCACGTACGTCATCCGATGACCGAAGGCGCCTCGGACCCGCAGGCTCGCCTCGCCGACATGGGTGCGATGGGCGTAGACCAGTCACTCTTATATCCGACCTGGTTCGCCGAAGGGTTCTTCCTGGTGCGCGATCCGGACGTGGCTTATGCGCTGGCCCGCGCCTACAACGACTGGATCGCCGATTTCTGCAATACGGCGCCAACGCGGCTGTTCGCGGCCGCGATATTGCCGGTGCAGAACATGGACTTCGCGCTAGAGGAATTGCAGCGGGTAGCGCGCATGCCGTCGTTTCGAGCCGTCTTCATCCGGCCGATGTTCATCGAAGACCGCTATCTGAACCATCCCTACTACGACCCGCTATGGGCCGAGCTGGAGCGGCTGGGGATCACCGCGGCGGTGCATGCCACACCGGGCCTGTGGAACCCCGAATGGACCTCGCACGGCCCGTTCTTCGAGAAGATCAAGGATCGGCTGGCGCAGCCGGCGGTGCCCGGTGGAGGCGGCGGGCCCTTTGCCGGGGGTGCGGCCGCGAGCAACACGACCTTCACCCGCGCGACACCGCTCGGCCATCCGCTGGCCCCGATCCTCGCCCCCTGGCTCGACAACCACATGTTCGTCGCCTCGACCCTGATCGGGTTCACGGTCATGGAACGCTATCCGGCGATGAAGGTCGTCGTCGCCCACGGCAAGGCCTCCTGGATGCAGGAAGTCCTCGAAAAGATGGAAGCCTCGACCCGCGTGATCCCGCTGTTGCATCACCATCCGGTCAGCACCGAGCCCGAAGAGATGTGGGAACACGGCAACGTCATGCTCGGCTTTGATGCCGAGGAACGGCTGATCCAGAAATTGCCGCAGGATTTTGCCGCGAAAATCGTCTGGGGCTCGCGCTACCCGCACCATGATGCGACGAGCGCCTGGGATGCGATAGCCCGGTTGCGCGACGCCAATGTGCCCGAGTCGCTTATCGCCCGCATGATGGGGCAGAACGGCGCCGATCAATTCGCCATCGAGCCTGTCCACGCGACCGCTTCGTAGTTTGGGCTCGATAGTCTCGAACGTGCGAGGCCCGCCAAAACCGACGGGGAGGGACCATGAAGGCCAGCACCGACCACATCCTGACCAGCCATGCCGGGAGTCTGCCGCGACCGGACGAGTTGATCGCGGCATGGGGAGCGAACGATGACCGCGCGCTGACGCAAAAGCTGACCGCGGCGGTTGCGGAGGTGGTGCGCCGCCAGCGTGATCTCGGCATCGACATCACGGGCGACGGCGAATACGGCAAGTCGACGGGGCACCGGATCAATTACGGCGCGTGGTGGCGTTATTCGTTCCTGCGGCTGGGCGGGCTCAATATGGGAGGACTCGGCCTTTATGAGCTGCCGGCGCGGCGGTCCCGTCCCGGCGAAGTGGTATTGACGAGCTTTGCTGACCGGCGCGACCGCATGCGCTTTGCCGCCGCCTATGCCGATCCGGATTCCGGAATTACCACCGGGCCGCGGCCCGCCAATCACCCGATCTGCGTGGCACCCTTGACCTATATCGGGCAGGAGGCGATCGCCGCCGACATCGGCCGTTTCAAGGCAGCACTAGCCGCCGCCGGTGTCGAGGAGGGGTTCATGACCGCGATCGCGCCGGCGAGCGCCTCGCGCATCGGCAACATGCACTACAAGACCGAAGAGGAGCTCCTCTACGCCTGCGCCGACGCGATGCGAGAGGAGTACAAGGCAATCCTCGAGGCCGGGCTCGTCCTGCAGCTCGACGATCCGGCGATCGCCGAGAATTGGGACCAGATCAACCCCGAGCCCAACGTCGAAGAGTACAAGAAATTCACGAGGGTCCGGGTCGAGGCGCTCAATTACGCGATCCGTGGCCTGCCGCAGGACCGCATCCGCTTTCATTTGTGCTGGGGCAGCTGGCACGGGCCCCACACGACCGACATCGCGATGCGCGACATCGTCGAGGTCATGCTGACGATCAACGCGCAGGCCTACTCGTTCGAGGCCGGCAATGTCCGCCACGAGCACGAGTGGAAGGTCTGGCAAGACGTCAAATTGCCCGACGGCAAGCTGATCCTGCCCGGCGTCGTCAGCCACGCGACCAACGTCGTCGAGCACCCCGAGCTCGTCGCCGAACGCATTCTGCGCTTCGCCAATCTGGTCGGAAGGGAGCGGGTCATCGCCTCGACCGATTGCGGGCTCGGCGG
>Ga0209656_10000442_pt1 | contig 27386 bp, 26 predicted proteins | sample BogFormECP12_OM2_FD_188239 | JGI IMG/M metagenome (GOLD analysis project Ga0209656, IMG submission 188239) | Bog forest soil microbial communities from Calvert Island, British Columbia, Canada - ECP12_OM2 (SPAdes) (version 2) | ecosystem: Environmental > Aquatic > Freshwater > Wetlands > Bog ...
GCACGGGTGTTCGGGCTGCGTCGGCGACCGGATCATGGTGGATAAGCTGACCTTTCGGTTCGGCTCACCGCAGCCCGGTGACGTCATCGTGTTCAAGGGGCCGCCGTCGTGGAACGTGGGCTACAAGTCGATCCGCTCGCATGACACCGCGGTGCGGTGGCTGCAAAACTCGCTGTCGTTCATCGGCTTTGTTCCGCCTGACGAGAACGACCTCGTCAAGCGTGTGATCGCGGTGGGTGGACAGACCGTGCAGTGCCGGAGCAAAAGTGGGCTGACGGTCAACGGCGCACGGTTGCAGGAGCCTTATCTGGACCCGGCCACGATGAACGCGGACCCATCGGTATATCCGTGTCTGGGCCCCGAGTTCGGGCCGGTGACCGTCCCACAAGGGCGGTTGTGGGTGATGGGGGACAACCGCACTCATTCGGCGGACTCCCGGGCACACTGCACCAGCACGCCCACCGACGCAATGGATGGGCTGCTGTGCACGGGTGATCCCATGGCGGGCACCGTGCCGGTGGGCAACGTCATCGGCAAGGCAAGGTTCATTGTGTGGCCGCCGTCGCGATGGGGTGCTGTGCGATCGGTGAATCCGCAGCAGAATCATTAGGCATGGCCACCACCTGGCCGCCGCGGACGGTGATCCGTAAATCCTCCGGCTTGCGCACCCTGGAGTCGGCGCTGTATCGCAGCGGTCTGGGACCAGTGGCCGGCGTGGACGAGGTCGGTCGCGGCGCGTGCGCCGGCCCGCTGGTGGTCGCGGCCTGTGTGCTGGGGCCGGGCCGACTGGAAAGCCTTGCTGCCCTTGATGATTCGAAGAAGCTCACCGAAAAGGCGCGAGAGAAGCTGTACCCGTTGATTTGCCGCTACGCGCTGGCCTACCACATGGTGTTCATCCCGTCGCTCGACGTTGACCGCCGCGGCGTACACGTGGCCAACATCGAAGGCATGCGCCGCGCGGTGGCCGGGTTAGCGGTGCGTCCCGGCTACGTGCTCAGCGACGGTTTTCGAGTGCCCGGACTGCCCGTGCCGTCGCTGCCGGTGATCGGTGGAGACGCGGCGGCGGCCTGTATCGCTGCCGCAAGTGTGCTGGCCAAGGTCAGCCGGGACCGGTTGATGGTCGCGATGGACGCCGACCATCCGGGTTACGGGTTCGCCGAGCACAAGGGCTACAGCACCCTCGCGCACTCTGCGGCGCTGAACGAGCTGGGCCCGTGTCCCGAGCATCGGTATTCCTTCATCAATGTCCGGCGGGTGGCAACCGGGTCGGGCAGCCGATTGCGCCTGGTGACGATGCGGGCCGGTACGGCCCGAGGAGGAGCCTGGCAACCGGACGTGGCGGAGTGCTGGCCCGGCAATCGAGCCGAGCCGGGCGACGATGCGGGCCCGGAGTGGCCTGGCAATGCAGCCGAGTCCGGCCCACCGGGTCGAGACACCCACAATGGGTGGGGAAAGATGGAACCCGACTCGCCCGAATGGGCCGGAGAAGGACGCTGAGCAGATGAGTGCCGAAGATCTCGAAAAGTACGAAACCGAGATGGAGCTCTCGCTGTACCGCGAATACAAGGACATCGTGGGGCAGTTCAGCTACGTGGTGGAAACCGAGCGCCGCTTCTATTTGGCAAACGGTGTCGAGATGGTGCCGCGCAACGCGGACGGCGAGGTGTACTTCGAGCTGCGGCTCTCCGATGCGTGGGTGTGGGACATGTACCGGCCGGCCCGGTTCGTCAAACAGGTGCGGGTGGTCACCTTCAAAGACGTCAACATCGAAGAGGTCGAGAAACCCGAGCTACGGCTGCCCGAGTAGGCAGCCGGCGGGCGCTAGCGGTCGCTCGACGACCGGTCGTCATCCGAATATCGGATTCCCGCGGTGCTCGATGACTGACCGCGCCACATCGGCGAGCTTGATGTTCAGATCCTGGGAATACCGCCGCAGGATGTCGAAGGCCTCGTGCTCGTTCACGCCGTTCAGCATCATCAGCATGCCCACGGCCTTGCCGATTTCGCGGTTGCTGAGCAGCCCGCGCCGCAAGGTGGCGACGTCCTCGCCCTGAGCGACGGCGTTGATGGCCACGCTGGCGAACGATGCCAGCACGATCGCCTGGCCGGCGGACTCGTGGTCGAAGACGCCTGGCTTGTCGCTGAACAGATTTAGTGCGCCTGTTTTGCGCTTATCGACCAGGATGCGAAAGCCCATCGCTCCCCTCACGGGGGTCTCGGCGACCAGGCGGGCGGCCAGCTGTGGCCATTGATTAGGCGTGGTGAGGTCCGTTTCGATCTGCGGCGTCTCTTCCTCGATGGCGTCGACGCACGGTCCGTCCCCGGCCGTGCGTTCCATGTCGTCGATTCGCTGCGCGATGCGGTCACTGGCGCCGACGGTGACGTAGTGACCCTCGCGACGCACCAGCAGGCTGGCGTGGTCACAGCCCGTGACGACCAGCGTCGCGGCGACACAAATGGCCGCGTAGACCTGGTTTGCGTCCGAGCCCTGGTAGATGATCTCCGCGAGCGCGGAAAAGACCTTGCTTGGGTCGGCTGCCGCGGGTGTTCCCGCAGTGCCGTTGTTCCCGTCGTCTGCCACGTTGTCCATCATTTCAGGCCGCTTCCGCGCAGGCCATCGGATCGGCGTTTCTGCTCGTGGATGCGGTTCCGATGCCTGGTGCGTGGGGTGTTCGGAGGGCGTCAAGATCCCGTAAGGAAGACGGCGGCCAGTCCCAACATCGGTTAGGAATGTCTCGTGACCGGATTGCCTGACGAGCGGCGCATGGTGCCGTCCTTTTACGACGGGTGGAAACGCGTATTTCTCGGTAAGCCGATGATCACCGACGAGCTTCAGCACGAGAAGTTGTCGAATACCGTTGCGCTAGGTGCGCTTTCACCGGATGCGATCTCTTCGACTGCATACGGTCCTGAGCAGATCATGGTCGAGTTGCTGCCGGCTGCCGGGATGGCCGCGTTTGTGCTATTGCTTCCGCTGATCGGCGTGATCCTGCTGATTCTGTTGCTGGTGACCGCGTCGTATCGGCAGGTAGTCATGGCCTACACCCGAGCCGGCGGCTCGTACATCGTCGCCAGGGAAAATTTCGGACCTCGGGTTGCGCAGATCGCGGCCGCAGCGCTGTTGATCGACTACGTCGTCACCGTGGCGATCCAGTGTGCTGCCGGCACCGTGGCGGTGGCGTCGGCGATACCGGCGCTGGGCCCCTACAGTTTGGAAATCTCGGTCGCTGCGGTGCTGATCTTCTGTTACGCGAACTTGCGCGGATTGCGGGAGGCAGGACGGACATTCGCGGTGCCAACGTACTGGTTTATCGGCATGCTCACGCTGATGATCGTGGTCGGCATTGCTCGTGAAGTCTTGGGGAATCTGCCCGTATACGATCCGCAACACATTGACGGCGCGGTGCCGATCCACCAGGGCAGCGGCCTGGTGATGGGTGCGACGATTCTGATAATCCTGCGGGCGTTCGCCAACGGCGGGTCGTCGTTGACTGGGGTCGAGGCGATTTCCAACACTGTCAACCTTTTTCGCAAGCCCGAAGGGCCCAACGCTCGCCGGGTGCTGACCATCATGGCTGCGATTCTTGGGCTGTTGTTGGCCGGTGTGGCTTGGCTTGGCTACGCGACTCATTCCGTTCCGTTTTCCGCCGGATATCCGTCGATGCTCTCCGAGATCGGACGGGCGGTCTTCGGCCAGGGACTGATCGGCAACATCTTTTACTTCCTGTTGCAGGCGGCGAGCGCGACGATCTTGTACAACGGTGCCAATACCAGCTTCAACGGTTTTCCGGCGCTGACTCACTTCGTTGCCGAGGACAGTTTCCTGCCGCGGCCGCTGATGAAGCGGGGTCATCGTTTGGTGTTCTCCAATGCGATCATCCTGCTGACCACGCTTGCGGTGGTGCTCTTAGTTGCCACGGGAGGCTCCGTCAACGCGCTGGTGCCGATGTTCGCGATGGGCGTGTTCACTGCGTTCTCGATGGCCGGCTACGGGATGACCAAACACTGGCTGACCCATCGTGGGCCGGGCTGGCACTACAAGCTGGTGATCAACCTGTCCGCCGGCATCTTGTCGACGAGTGTGGTGGCCATCTTCGCGATCGCGAAATTCACCGAGGGGGCCTGGCTGGTCGTCGTTGTCTTCCCGATTCTGGTGTTGGTGTTGATGCGGCTCAACCGGCAGTACCGCGCCGAGGCCTCCGTACTGGAGTCGTCGCTTACCGAGCACGCCGACCTGGACAAACACGACCGGCATCGGGTGTTTGTCTTTGTGGACAGCGTCGACCTGGCCGAGATCGAGGCGATGCGTTACGCGCAGGGGCTGCACGCCGACGAACTGACCGCGGTGCACTTCGTGTTGGACGGGGATCGCGCCGCGCGTCTGCAGGAGAATTGGCAGCACTTCGGGCACGTCACTGAGTTGCGCTTGGTCGAGTGCCGGGATCGCAACTTGAGTCGGGCCGCCCAAGACCTGGTTACATGGGTCAAGCGGGAGCACCCGGACACCACGGTGACCGTGCTGTTGCCGCGCCGAACCTACTCGGCGCTACTTGGCCGGCTGCTGCATGACCGCACCGCCGACAAGATCGCCCGGGTGATCAGCAGGATCCCGGGCGCGAGCGCGCAGATCGTGGCTTACGACATAGGGTCCCGGATCGCGCAAGCCCAAGCCGCCCGAGCGGCAGAAGCTAAGCGTGCTGCTCAAGCCCTCGAATCCATCGAAGAAGCGCCGACTGCGAGCCCCGTCATCTGACTACCGGGCATGTCGGCTGGCCGGCCGGGCCACACCGGTTGGGCGGCGGGATCCTAGTCGCCAATTCGTCAAAATGGACGTGGTATCGATGGGAGATACCTGTCAAGACCCGTCGCGTTGGATGGGAATCGGTGCCCGGGCCATTGGCCGTGGACTGCCGCACCCGGCCGGAGCGGCTACTCTTCACGTTCGTAGGCTCTTTCGGTGCGTTCAAGGGTGGAAACGAAATTACCGTGACAGAGTTGGCTGACGACCAGAACCTCCCGTCGACGTTCGCCGATGCGTGGAAGCGGTTCTTCCTGGGCAAGCCGCTGATCAGCGAGCACCTGGAACACGAGAGCTTGTCGAATACCGTTGCGCTAGGGGCGCTTTCACCGGATGCGATCTCGTCCACGGTCTATGGTCCCGAGCAGATTATGGTCGAGTTGCTGCCAGCGGCGGGGATGGCTGCGTACCTGCTGGTCCTTCCGATCGCCGGTGTCATCTTGGTGATTTTGGCGTTGGTGACCGCGTCGTATCGGCAGGTGGTCATGGCCTACACCCAACGGGGTGGCTCCTACGTGGTGGCTCGAGCCAACTTCGGGCCGCGCATCGCGCAGATCTCGGCGGCCGCGCTGTTGATCGATTATGTGGTGACCGTGGCGGTGCAGTGCGCGTCGGGCACGTTTGCGGTGGTGTCGGCGGTACCGGCACTGGGCCCCTACCACTTGGAAATCACCGTAGGCGCGTTGCTGCTCATGTCTTACGCCAACCTGCGCGGAATGCGGGAGGCGGGCCGGATCTTCGCCGTGCCGGTCTACGCGTTCATCGTCATGCTCACGGTGATGATCGTGACCGGTGTGGTTCGTCAAATTTTCTGGGGTTTGCCGCAATACGATCCGGCGCACATTGCCGGGGCGGTGCCGGTCCATCAGGGCAACGGGCTGATTATGGGCGCCACCGTTCTTATATTGTTGCGCGCGTTCGCCAACGGCGGCACCTCGCTGACCGGGGTCGAGGCGATCACCGACGCGGTCAATGTCTTTCGTCAGCCGCAAGGCCCCAACGCACGTCGGGTCCTCACCCGAATGGCCTGTGTCCTCGGGTTCTTATTGGTTGGTGTCATCTACCTGGTGCATGCCACCCACGCCACTCCGTTTGTCGCCGAGTATCCGTCGATGCTGTCCGAGGTTGGCCGGGCGGTCTTCGGCAACGGGGTGATCGGGAACATCACGTACTTGCTGCTGCAGACGGCCAGCGCGGCGATCTTGTTCTTCGGTGCGAATACCAGCTTCAACGGTTTTCCTGCGCTGACGAGTTTCATTGCCGAGGACAGCTTTCTGCCGCGGCCGATGATGAAACGTGGTCATCGTTTGGTGTTCTCCAACGCCATCATCGTGCTGACTACACTGGCGGTGACACTGGTGATCGTGACCGGCGGCTCGGTCGACGCGGTGGTGCCGCTGTTTGCGATGGGCGTATTCACCGGATTCTCGATGGCCGGCTATGGCATGACCAAACACTGGCTGATCCATCGTGGGCCCGGTTGGCGACGCAAGTTGGCGATCAACCTGTCCGCGGGGATCTTGTCGACGATCGTGGTGGGAATCTTCGCGGTGGCCAAGTTCACCGAGGGAGCCTGGCTGGTGGTCGTGGTCATGCCGCTGCTGGTGTTCGGATTGATGCGGCTCAACCGCCAGTACCGTGCCGAAAACTCCGTTTTGGAGATGTTGCTAACAGAGCGTCAGGACCTGGTCAGGCATCCGCGGCATCGAATATTTGTCTTTGTCGATCACTTCGACCTCGCGGTGATGGAGGCGCTGCATTACGCGACCGGGCTGCACGCCGATAAGTTGACCGCGGTGCACTTCGTGATCGACACGGCTCATGCCGCGCGCCTGCTGAAGCGATGGGAGCACTTCGAGGACCAGGTTTCGCTGCGGATGGTTGAGTGCCCGGACCGCCACCTGAGTCGCGCCGGCCAAGAACTGGTCTGCCAGGAGATCAAGGAACATCCGGGCACCAAGGTGACGGTGTTGTTCCCGCGGCGAACATATGCGGCGCTGGTGGGCCGGCTTCTACATGACCGCACCGCCGACAGGATGGCCGCCGCGATCAGCCGGGTCCCGGACGCGACTGCGCAGATCCTGGCTTACGACGTGGGATCGCGGATCGCCCGGTTAGTCGCGGCCCGCCGAGTGACCAAGACGGCCGAGGACCAAGCTCGGAACGGTCTCAAGACCCGCTGAGCCGCGCCTCCTCGAGGTCGAGGTCTCGTTCGATGGTGCGCAACACTGTCGCGTTGATGCGACGGTCGCGCCTCAACGCCAGCAACGCCGACCGCTCGACTCCCAGCATTTCCAGTCGCAATACCCGATACCGTTCCATTTCCCGGGCTTCGTCGGACTCCTCATCCCCAGGAGGGCTGATCTGTAGGCGCCGCAATTTGGCCTCGTATACGGCCCGTGCAGATTTCGTTGCCTCATAGGCACTTTCAGCGCCGGACTGGTCGTCCAGCCATTTCAGCGCGGCGCGGGCCGCCTTGAGCCGGGCTTTGTTCTCCTCGGTTGCGAAATCCTCAGCCCGCAGCCCGAGCCGGCGCAGCAACCACGGCAGACTGGTGCCCTGCACGAGCAGGCTCGCCACGATCACCGCAGCCGCCACCATGATCAACAAGTCGCGGTCGGGAAACGGTGAGCCGTCGGCGAGCTGCAACGGAACCGCCAGCGCGGCTGCCAGCGACAAGCCGCCGCGCATGCCCGCCCACGCCACGACCAGACGTTCCCGCCACACGGGCTCGCCCCGGGCACGCCCGAACAGCTTTGCGCTGACCGGTCCGAACAGCATCCATATCATCCGCAATGCGATCACCACGATGATCACGGCCAGCAACACCGCCACGACTCGCAGCGCGGACATCCCCGGCACCCAGTGCACCGAACGCACAAGTTCCGCGCCGACCAGCGTGAACAGCACTGCGTTCAGCAGAAACACCAAAACATCGAGAAAGGCGAAGGCTTGCAGTCGCGCGCCCGGGGCGAAGATGGAGCTCAGGTGCGAACCGACATAAACCCCGGCGGCGACGGTGGCCAAAACACCCGAGACATGGACCGCCTCTGCGAGCACATAGGTGACGTAAGGCGTCGCGAGCGAGATGGTGATCTCCAACAACGGTTGTTCGATTCGTCGGCGCACCTTCACCGCCACCCAGCCGATGGCCAGGCCCAGCGCAGCGCCGCCGGCCGGAGCGGCCAGCAGCGTAACCGCCAGCGGGCCGGGTCGCACTGCGCCGACCGTTGCCGCGCCCACCGCGCCTGCGTAGAGCACCAAGGCGGTGCCGTCGTTCGTAAGGCCTTCTCCCTCAACGATTGTCGCGAGTCGCTCCGGCACATCCAGCCGCTTGAACACCGATGTCGCCGCCACCGCGTCGGTCGGCGCCACAACCGCTCCGGCCACCAGGGCCACCGCCAGTGGCACACCCGCGAGACCCACCAAGACTCCAGCGACCGCGGCCATGGTGACTATCACCAGTCCCACCGACAGCAGGCCGATCGACCTGGCATTGGCACGAAGGTCATCGGGTGCAATGAAATACGCCGCGTAGTAGATCAACGGGGGCAGAAACACGTAGAACACGACATGAGGCGACAGCACGGGCACGCTGATACCTGGTAACCAGCTGAACAGCGCTCCAAGGCCCACCAGCAGGACCGGATACGGGACCCCGACGCGCTCGGCCACCCACACCGCCGCCACCGCCGCCAACGGTCCGCAGAGCAGCAGGACCACGTAGCCCGCCGGAATCACAACCGCCCCTCCCAGTGCCGTGGCTTCAGCCAACTCAGCGTAATGGGCGGCTGAACCGTCCGCTTGTGGAAGTCTCGGGGCTGTGAGCGCCGCCGGCGGAATGAGTGATGACGCGGCGATCGCTACCGGTAACACCAGCTGGCTCACTCCGGGTGTCGGCGCGGTCGGTGCGGCGAGCTTCTTCTCTGACGCCGGTCATGAGGTGACGACGTCGGTGCTGCCGGCATTTCTCACCGGCACGCTGGGTGCCTCCGCGGCGGCACTCGGCGTGATCGACGGGATCAGTGATGCGCTGGTCGGTGCGATGAAGCTCATCACCGGGCCGTTGGCGAACGACCCGCAACGACGGGCACGGGCCGCGTCTGGCGGCTATCTGGGCACCGCGGTGGCTACCGGAGCCATCGGTGCGGCGGTAACGGTGTGGCAGGTCGGCGCGCTACGTGCGATCGCTTGGTTGTTCCGGGGCCTACGATCACCGGCCCGCGATGCGTTACTGGCTTCGTTGAGCCCGTCTTCAGCGCACGGCAGAGCATTCGGGCTCGAAAGAGCCGGTGACAACCTGGGGGCGGTTGCCGGTCCGTTGTTGGCGGCCGGCTTGATGGCGTGGGTGGGAGTCCGACCCGCGCTGTATCTGGCCGCGATTCCCGGTCTCCTTGCGGCAGTCGCGATCATCATCGCCGCACGCGAGTCCCGCCGGCACAGCGCCCATCTGGCGAGCGAGTTTCCGGCGCGTCGGCTCGATCTGCGCGCTCTGGGGGATGCCGGGATGCTTCGGGCGCTGGTGCCGGTGCTGTTGTTCGAGTTCGGCAACGTCGCAACGACTCTGCTGATACTGCGCGCCACCCAATTGCTCACCTCGCCGCAACGATCGGTTGCCACCGCGACCACGCTGGCGATCCTGATCTATGCGGGCCACAACGTGGTCGCGACGTTCGCGTCATTGATAGCCGGACGGTGGTTTGACCGGGCGGGTCCGCGGGTGGTGTTCGCGACCGGCGCGGCCGTATATGTAATCGCTTACTGCGCATTCGCGGTCGGCTCGCACAGTGTGCTCGCCATTGTGCTTGCATTCGCCGCAGCCGGAGCAGGAATCGGATTCGCCGAGCCAACGGAATCGGCTGTCGTCGCGCAACTGCTGCCAGACAGGTTGCGCGGCAGCGGGTTTGGAGTTCTAGGAGCCGTTCAGGCCACGGGTGACCTCGTGGCCACCGTCGTCGCCGGATTGCTCTACACGCTGACGTCGCCAGCGGTGGCATTTGGCTATGCGGCGTCCTGGATGGTCGCGGCGGCCATCGCTTCCGGTGCGCTTCGTCGGCCCGCTGACTGAGGAAGGGCGCTGTGCCCGCATCACCAGGTGAAGCGTCCCTTCTGCTCGGTGACCTGCTCGGCCGTCATCAGCCCGGAGTCGGCCAGCTTGGTCAGCAGCGATTGCGCCCGGCTGGCAAGCTCGCGTAGCTCGACGGCGATCTCGGTTACCGTCTCGTTCGCCGGCCGTTGCGGCGGCTTGGGATTCCCCCGCGGTGTCATCCTGACGCGCTGATCGCCGCCGCGTCCTACCGAAGCCGTGCTGCCGACTGCGCCGCCGGCCGCACCGGCGAGGCCCATGTTGCTGAACAGGTTGCCCGAACTGCCAGCGGCGATCTCGGGTGCGGCCGCGGCACCGGTGATGGGCAGCGTATAGGCGAGCGGGCGTATTTCGGGTGCCGCCACCGTCCAGGCCGACGGCACTGACAGTTTGCCGACCGTATTTGCCTCGCCTAAGCCGGCGGATACGGATGCCGTAGCCGCGTTCGACGGTGCAGCGACGCTGCCTTGGCCGCTCCAGAACCATTCCGGCAGCTTGGCGGCGCCCGGCCCATAGCCCGTGTAGGGCCCCCTGCCCTGAGCGAAGTCACGGTCGGCGTTGATCTCAAAGCCGCGGAAGTTGGTCCCGACCCCCGTGAACGTTGCCGAGATGCTCGTCGCCGAGGAGCCGACAGAAGTCGTGCTTATCGGGATTGCCAGGCTCGTCAGGGCGACCGAGATCGGGGTCAGCAGATCGGACAGAGCGCTCGCCGATGTCGGATCTGTCGCTGCGGACGACGCCAGCCCCTGCAGCGCTTGCGGGACGGCGTTCATCAGCTGCGAACCGCTTGACGCGGACGACTGCGCCACCGCTGCGGCCTGGCTGCCCGCCCCGGCCGGATTGGTGGTCGGCGGCGGTGGGGTGAAGGGCGTCAATGTCGATGCCGCCGCCGACGAACCGGCGTAGCCGTACATTGCGGCGGCGTCCTGGGCCCACATCTCGGCATAGTCGGTTTCGGTTGCCGCGATCGCCGCGGTGTTCTGGCCGAAGATATTGGTCGCGATCAACGCCATCAAAAGCGTGCGGTTGGCAGCGATCATCGCCGGCGGCACCGTCATCGCGAACGCCGCTTCGTAGGCCGCTGCTGCCGCCTTGGCCTGGGTGGCGGTTTGCTCAGCTTGCGCGGAGGTCCCGGTCATCCAATCGAGGTACGGCGCGGCCGCTGCCGCCATCGACGCAGACGACGAGCCCAGCCACGGGCCGCCGGTGAGTTCGGAGATCGCCGACCCGTAGGACGCTGCCGTGGATTGAAGCTCGGCCGCCAGCCCATCCCAGGCCGTCGCCGCGGCCAACATCGGCCCCGAACCGGGGCCGGCATACATTCGACCGGAGTTGACCTCCGGTGGTAACACCGCGAAATCCATTGCCGTGTCCCGTCTTAACCGGCCGCTATGGCGTTAGCGGCTTCGGTGGCCGCATATGACGTCGCACTCGTTCCGAGCGTGCTGACGAATAACTGATGAATCGCGTCTGCTTGAGCGCTGACCGCTTGGTACATCTGCGCGTGAACTGCGAATTGGGTGGCCGTCAGCGCGGACACCTCGTCGGCCGCTGCGGGTACCAGGCCGGTGGTCGGCGCCGCGGCGGCGGCATTCTGCGCGCTCATCGTGGTGCCGATGCCGGCCAAGTTGCCGGCCGCGGCGGTCAGAGCCTCCGGTTGTGTTGTGACGAATGACATCGGTATTCCTCTCGATAGGTGTCACATGCGGTTGAACATGGCGTGTGGATGCCACGCGTCATCACCTGAATACGTTGAACACGCCGCTGGATAATCCCGGAGGCGAACGGGGAATTCGAGCTGAGCAACCTGACTCATTGGCCCCCCGTCCTCTGACAACGACCCGCTCACGGGTAGAAGCCATCAGCCGATACGGCGGTTAAAGGCGAGCTTCATCGCCTGAACGCGATGCTAACGGCGGGTTAACTCCAGATGCAACGTAGCTGGGGGTACTTGCGGCAAATAGCCGCGATAGTCGGCGCATGCGGCGATTGACCCACGATGTCACCGCTGAGTAATCTGACCGCAAGACAAGGCGGTGGGGCTCGCCACCTGCAGTCAACGGTCAAGCCGACGACTGCCAACGGTCCCTGGGAACTAGATCGACACTGACGACGTCGCGTGCGATCCGCGCGGCGCCTCAGGCGATGGAAACCCGGGAGCAGAGTATGACCAGATCACCCCGAGATCACCTCAAATCATGGCGTCGACGGGGAAATTGCTTAGGTCGAAAACTGTTGTGCCGCAATGGAGGGAGCGATCGTGGATGAAGCTTGTCTGAAGCTCACTGCGTACTTCGGTGAGCGTCAGCGCGTGGACGGTCGCTTTGTGGCCGAAACAATGCTGAGCCTGTACGAACAGCGGGGCGTCGCTACCAGCATCGTGCTGCGCGGGATCGCGGGCTTCGGTTCACGGCGCCACTTCAGAACCGATCAGTCCCTGAGCTTGTCGGAGGATCCCCCCGTCGCGGTGATCGCGGTGGACACCCAGTCCGTCATTGAGGGACTGCTCGAACCCGTGTTGGCCGTCGACAAGCGCGGCCTGATCAGCTTGGAGCGCGCCCGCTTGCTGGATGATGACATCCACAGCATCGAGCTGTCGGACGAATATCACGAAGCCACCAAGCTGACGATTTACGTCGGCCGGAAGGAGCGGGTCTACGGCGTGCCCGCTCACATTGCGGTTTGCGACCTGCTTTACCGGCGTCAACTCGCCGGCGCATCGGTCTTCTTGGGCGTCGACGGCACGGTTCGTGGACGGCGAGAACGCGCGCAGTTCTTCGACCGGAACGCCGATGTGCCGATGATGATCATCGCCGTCGGCAACGGCGAGCAGATCGGCCGGGTGCTACCGGAGCTTGGCGCGCTGCTGAAGCGCCCGCTCGTCACGGTCGAACGGGTCCGGGTGTGCAAGCGCGACGGCGAGCTGTTGGAACGACCGCATGCGCTACCGGGAACCGACGGGCACGGCTTGGCGCTCTTTCAGAAGTTGATGGTCTACTCCTCGGAATCTGCCCGCTTCGACGGGATGCCGGTTCACCGTGCGCTGATCCAACGGCTCCGGCACCACGAATCGTCACACGGCGCGACCGTGCTGCGCGGAATCTGGGGCTTCCACGGCGATCACCCGCCGCATGGCGACAAGCTGTTCTCGTTGAGTCGGCATGTGCCGGTCGTGACCATCATCATCGACACCCCGAACAACATCGCCGCGTCCTTTGACATCGTCGACGAAATCACTCGTGAACAAGGTCTGGTGACAAGCGAAATGGTGCCCGCGCTTGCCGGTGACGGCGACGACGGCAGTGGGGGAGCACGGATGGCACGTCACCGGTACTAGAACGACGCGACGGTCGCCGGCAACGACGCGTCCTGTGGACTGACGCGCAACTGGGGATAACCGGCCACCGTCTCGCAGCGACGGCGGTGTGGTGCACATGCCTGTCGGCGACCTGCCGCAGTGTGGCCGCATGACGATGTTGACGCGGGCCGAAATCGGAGCGCTCGGTGAGCAGTTGGCCACCGACCACCTGACCGGCCTGGGCCTGCGAATCTTGACCCGCAATTGGCGCTGCCGGTACGGCGAGCTGGATGTGATCGCCGTCGACCCGACAACGAATACTTTGGTGTTCGTCGAGGTCAAAACCCGAACCGGCGACGGTTTCGGGGGTGTCGCGCAAGCGGTGACCGAGCAGAAGGCCCGCCGGCTACGTCGGCTGGCCGCGATGTGGCTGGCCACCCAGGTGCAAGGTTGGGCGGCCGTTCGCATCGATGTGATCGGCGTGCGTATCGGCCGGCGTCGTACTCCGGAAATCAGTCACCTGCAGGGGATCGGCTGATGGCGCTGGGTCGCGCGTTTTCCGTCGCGGTGCTGGGACTGGACGGCGCGATCGTCGAGATTGAAGCCGATATCACCTCGGGCCTGCCGGGTGTGCACCTGGTAGGTCTGCCCGACGCCGCGCTGCAGGAATCGCGGGACCGGGTCCGGGCGGCGATCACCAACTGCAACAACCGCTGGCCGATGTCTCGGCTCACGCTGGCGCTTTCGCCGGCGACGCTGCCGAAGATGGGCTCGGTATACGACCTCGCGCTAGCGGCCGCAGTGTTGTCGGCGCAGCGCAAGACGCCGTGGCGGCAGCTGGAAGCCGTTGTGGTGCTTGGTGAGTTGGCTCTCGACGGACGGGTTCGGCCGGTGCGCGGGGTGCTGCCGGCCGTGCTGGCGGCCAAGGGTGAGGGCTGGAAAGCCGTGGTGGTTCCAGTGGAGAACCTCCCGGAAGCCAGCCTGGTCGACGGCATCGAGGTCTGGGGCGTGCGGACCTTGGCGCAACTGCAGGGCTGGCTCAGCGGGTCGGCGCAGTTAGACGAGCGGATTAGCGGGATCGTTCCGGAAGCCGAGCCGTCGGCGGACCTCGCCGACGTCGTGGGGCAGACTCAGGCCCGCTTCGCCGTCGAGGTGGCCGCTGCGGGGGCGCATCACCTGATGCTCACCGGCCCGCCGGGCGTGGGCAAAACGATGCTGGCACAACGCCTTCCGGGGCTTCTACCATCGCTGTCAGACAGCGAGTCGCTGGAGGTGACCGCCATTCATTCGGTGGCCGGCCTGCTGTCGGATGCCACGCCGCTGATCACCCGGCCGCCGTTCGTCGCGCCGCATCACAGTTCCAGCGTCGCCGCCCTGGTCGGCGGTGGCTCGGGAATGGCGCGGCCGGGCGCCGTCAGCCGGGCACACCGCGGGGTGCTCTTCCTCGATGAGTGCGCGGAAGTCAGCGTCAATGTAATGGAGGCGTTGCGAACGCCTTTGGAGGACGGTCAGATTCGTCTTGCCCGCCGAGACGGGGTGGCGTGTTATCCCGCCCGCTTTCAATTGGTTCTGGCCGCCAACCCTTGTCCGTGCGCCCCGGCCGATCCGCGCGACTGCATCTGCGCGGCGGCGGCCAAACGACGCTATCTCGGCCGGTTGTCGGGGCCGCTGCTGGACCGCGTCGACTTGCGAGTCGAAATGCATCCGGTGCGGATGAGCGCCTTCGCGACCACCGACGCCGAATCGACGGCCCAGGTCCGGGGCAGGGTGGCGTTGGCCCGCGATGCGGCAACCGAGCGTTGGCGCCCACACGGATTTTGCACCAATGCCGAGGTCAGCGGAACGCTGCTGCGGCGCCGTTTCCGGCTTGGCAGTGCGGCGATGCAGCCGCTGCGCAGTGCGCTGGAGCGCGGGCTGCTGAGCATCCGGGGCGTCGACCGGACATTGCGAGTTGCTTGGACATTGTCCGATCTGGCGGGCCGCGGTTCACCCGGTCGCGACGAGGTGGCCGTCGCCTTGAGCTTTCGCCAACCCGGGGCGTCACGATGACCGACCCGACGTTCCGAGCATGGGCCTACCTGTCCCGGGTGGTCGAACCGCCCTGCGCGGAACTGGCCGCCCTGGTGGATCGGGTGGGGCCGATAGACGCGGCCGAACGAGTGCGGCGGGGTCAGGTCGACGACGTCCTGGCCCGACACACCGAGGCAAGACGCGAAATCGACAAGGCTGCAGACGATCTCGACTTGCTCGCTCGCCGCGGCGGTCGGCTGATCACGCCCGACGACGGCGAATGGCCGATACTGGCCTTCGCCGCGTTCGGCGGCGACACCGTCGCCGCGAAGCCACAAGGCAGACCACCGCTGGTGTTGTGGGCGATGGGGCCGGCGAGGCTCGACGAGACGGCATACCGGGCAGCCGCCGTTGTCGGAACGCGGGCGGCGACCAGCTATGGCGAACAGGTGGCTGCCGATCTGGCAGCCGGGCTGGCCGCGCAGGACGTCGCGGTGGTCTCCGGCGGGGCCTACGGCGTCGACGGCGCGGCCCACCGCGCCGCGCTGGCAGTCGAGGGCATCACCGTCGCGGTCTTGGCTGGTGGGCTTGACATCCCTTATCCCGCTGGGCATTCAGGGCTGCTGCATCGTATCGGCAGCAACGGCTTGCTGGTCACCGAATACCCACCCGGGGTGCGACCGGCCCGATACCGGTTCTTGACCCGCAACCGTTTGGTGGCCGCATTTGCCGGAGCGGCGGTGGTGGTGGAGGCGGGTTTGCGCAGCGGCGCGGCCAACACCGCTGCGTGGGCCCGAGCGCTGGGCAGGGTGGTGGGCGCGGTACCCGGGCCGGTGACCTCGTCGGCGTCGACAGGGTGCCACGCCCTGCTGCGCGCCGGCGCCGAGGTTGTCACCCGCGCCGAGGACATTGTCGAGCTGGTGGGCCACGTCGGTGAGCTGGCGCCCGAGCAGCCCCGCCCTGCAACGGCGCTGGACGGGCTCAGCGACGCCGAGCGACAGGTTTATGAGGCGCTACCAGGGCGCGGGGCCGCCACGGTCGACGAGATCGCCGTCGCCGCCGCGTTGCAGCCCGCGCGTATCCTGGCGCCGCTGGCAATGCTGGAGATCGCCGGCCTGGCCGAGCGACACGACGGCCGCTGGCGGATCGTCCGGAAACGGAGCCCCCCGCCGTGATGGCGGCGGCTCGTATAGTCGACGGGGTCCGCTGTAAAGGGGAGGGAACTACGTGGCCGGTCGACCAGTGCACACCTTCGAAGTGGTGCGCAGCGTAAACGTCACCTCGCACATGGTTCGGGTTGTGCTCGGCGGCAGCGGGTTTGACACCTTCAGGCCGAGCGAGTTCACCGACTCCTACGTCAAGCTGGTATTCGTCGACGACGACGTCGATGTGGCCGGCTTGCCCCGGCCGCTGACGCTGGACAGTTTCGCCGAGCTGCCCGCCGCCAAGCAGCCCGCAATTCGGACGCTGACCGTGCGCCGCGCCGACCCGGTCGCCCGCGAGATCGCGATCGACGTCGTCGTGCACGGTGAGCACGGCGCGGCCGGACATTGGGCCGCAACGGCCGAGCCAGGCCAGCCGGCGTACCTGATGGGGCCGTCCGGGGCCTACTCGCCGGATCCCGCAGCCGACTGGCATCTGCTGGCCGGCGACGAGACCGCCCTGCCGGCAATCGGCGTTGCGCTGGAAGCCTTGCCCGCCAACACAATTGGCAAGGCCTTTATTGAGATTGCCGGACCCGAAGATGAAATCCCGCTGATCGCACCGGACGGTGTCCAGATCAACTGGATTTACCGCGGCGGACGCGCCGATCTGATCGGCGAGGATCGAGCAGGCGACCACGCGCCGTTGATCGAGGCGGTCAAGACCGCGGCCTGGCTTCCCGGGCAGGTGCATGCCTTCGTCCACGGCGAAGCGCAGGCGGTGATGCACAACATTCGGCCCTACATCCGCAAAGACCGTGCAGTCGAAGCGAAGTGGGCGTCGATCTCCGGTTACTGGCGGCGCGGTCGCACCGAAGAGACGTTCCGTCAGTGGAAGAGGGAACTGGCTGAGGCTGAGGCCGGGGCTGACTAGAGGCTCGTCAGCCTGAACCCCGACTGGCATGCTCATCGCATGGCATTCGGCGACTATCAAAACGAGATCTATTTTCAGGGCCTGACGGGAGTGGCGCCGTCGCTGCCGATGGTATTCGCGGAATGGGAAGCCAAGGCCGCAAAGGCACTGCCGCCGTCGGTGTGGTCGTACGTCGCGGGCGGGGCCGGGGATGAGCGGACCCAGCGGGCCAACTGCGAGGCCTTCGAGAGCTGGGGACTGATCCCGCGGATGTTCGTCGGCGCCAAGGAACGTGACCTGTCGGTGGATTTGTTCGGGATGACGCTGCCCGCGCCGGTGTTCATGGCGCCCATTGGGATCATCGGGTTGTGTGCCCAGGACGGTCACGGCGATCTGGCCACCGCCCGCGCGGCCGCCCGCACCGGCGTTCCGATGGTCGCCTCGACGCTGACCGTCGACCCCATGGAAGACGTCGCGGCCGAGTTCGGCGAGACCCCGGGATTCTTCCAGCTGTACACCCCGACCGACCGCGATCTGGCCGCCAGCCTGGTGCACCGCGCCGAGGCGGCCGGCTTCAAGGGCATCGTCGTCACCCTCGACACCTGGGTAACGGGCTGGCGTCCGCGCGACCTGGGCGTGTCGAACTTCCCCCAGCTACGCGGGCACTGCCTGAGCAACTACTCCAGCGACCCGGTGTTCCGGGCGAGTCTGGCGCAGCCACCCGAAGAGAACCCGCAGGGCGTCGTCCTGCGGTGGATCCAGGTCTTCGGCAACCCACTGACCTGGGACGACCTTCCGTGGCTGCGCTCGCTGACCAAGCTGCCGCTAATCGTCAAGGGCATCTGCCACCCAGACGATGCGCGGCGCGCCAAGGACGGCGGCGTCGACGGCATCTACTGCTCCAACCACGGCGGCCGGCAGGCCAACGGCGGCTTGCCCGCGCTGGACTGCCTGCCGGACGTGGTCGAGGCCGCCGACGGGCTGCCGGTGCTGTTCGACTCGGGGATCCGCAGCGGCGCCGACATCGTCAAAGCCCTCGCGCTGGGCGCCACTGCGGTGGGCATCGGGCGGCCCTACGCCTACGGCCTGGCGCTGGGCGGGGTCGACGGCATCGTGCACGTGCTGCGCACGCTGTTGGCCGAAGCTGACCTGACTATGGCCGTCGACGGCTATCCATCACTGGCTGATCTCACTCCGGACACGTTGCGGCGCGTCAGCTGAGTCACACCGTCGGCGTCTGCGACCGTGGGCGGGTGGAGGCGATCCTCGACGAGTTCGACGACTTCCTGGCGTTGCAACGCCTTCGCTCGGCGCACACCCGTCGCGCATACCTGGGCGATCTGCGGTCGTTGTTCGCCTTCCTGGACGAACGCACGCCCGGGACCGGCCTGCGTGGGCTGAGTTTGCCGTTGCTGCGGTCGTGGCTGGCCGCCGGGGCCGGCGCTGGCGCTGCCCGCACCACGTTGGCGCGCCGAACGTCGGCGGTGAAGACGTTCACCGCCTGGGCCGTGCGGCAGGGGCTGCTTACCGACGATCCGGCTGCTCGGCTGCAGGTGCCGAAGACGCGTCGCACCCTACCGTCGGTATTGCGCCAAGACCAGGCCCTCGCCGCCATGGCGGCCGCGAAATCCGGTTGCCAGCAAGGTGATCCGCTGGCGCTGCGGGACCGGTTGATCGTGGAGTTGCTGTACGCCACCGGCATCCGGGTCAGCGAGCTGTGCGGCCTGGACATCGACGACGTCGACACCGGGCATCGGCTGCTGCGCGTGCTCGGCAAGGGCGACAAGCAGCGCACGGCGCCGTTCGGGGAGCCGGCCGCCGATGCGTTGAGCGCTTGGCTGGCCCGTGGGCGTCCCGCGCTGGCCACCGCGGAGTCCGGGCCGGCGCTGCTGTTGGGCGCTCGGGGACGGCGACTCGACGTGCGCCAGGCCCGCACCGTCGTGCATCAGACCGTCGCCGCAGTCGACGGCGCACCGGATATGGGGCCGCACGGGTTGCGGCACAGCGCCGCCACTCACCTGCTCGAGGGCGGGGCTGACCTACGCGTCGTACAGGAATTGCTCGGTCATTCCAGCCTGGCCACCACCCAGCTCTACACCCATGTCACTGTTGCCCGATTGCGCGCGGTGCACGACCGGGCCCATCCGCGGGCTTGACGCTCATCCGTGCAGCGGCTTGAGCCGGATTGGCGTCGACGCCAGCAACCCCAGCGGGTCGACGTAGTCGGCGCGGGCGGCCGGGCCCCACATCGCTCCCCAGTGCAAGCACGCCGCAACCGGGCAGCCCGAATGCCCGGGCAGCAGTTCGCCGATCACCGCCCCGGCGGGCAGTAGCTGCCCGACCCGCACGCTGGCCTGCACCGGCTCGTAGCTGGTGTGCAATCCACCCGGATGTGCCAACGACACCACCTGCCGCCCGGCGAGCATCCCGGCGTACACCACGGTTCCCGCGCCCGCGGCGTACACCGGTTGGCCGGGCTTGCCCGCCAGGTCGACACCGCGGTGACCGCGATTCCAGTCCGGCGCCGGGGCGTCGAAGTCTCGCAGCACCGCCGGCTGCGGCCGCAACGGCCAGTCCAGCCGGGGATCGTCACCGCGCGCCGGGCACGCCCAAATCAGTCCCACGGCCAAGATCAGCGGTAGCAATCGCATATCCGCAGTTCACCGTGGCACCGTCAACCCGGCCAGCCAGCACTGTGGACAAAGCACCTGCTGAGACCGTGTAAACTGCTTCCCGCAGCCCGTACCAACGGACTGACTTCGCGCGTCTGCACCGCGTCTCCCGTTCCACTAGGAGTTCGCACCGCATGCCGGGCGGTCCCTTAACAGGGTCCGGCATCGCAGCAGCCGCCAGGGCCCGGCTTCACCCGACGCTGGGCGACAACCGACACACAAAGGCATAAGCATGGCCGTAGTAACCATGAAGCAGCTGCTCGACAGCGGCACTCACTTCGGGCACCAGACCCGCCGCTGGAATCCCAAGATGAAGCGGTTTATTTTCACCGACCGCAACGGCATCTACATCATCGATCTGCAGCAGACGCTGACGTTCATCGACAAGGCGTACGAATTCGTCAAGGAGACCGTCGCCCACGGCGGTTCGGTGCTGTTCGTCGGTACCAAGAAGCAGGCCCAGGAGTCCATCGCCGCCGAGGCCACTCGCGTCGGGATGCCGTATGTCAACCAGCGCTGGCTGGGCGGCATGCTCACCAACTTCTCCACCGTGCACAAGCGGCTGCAGCGGCTCAAGGAGCTCGAGGCGATGGAGCAGACCGGGGGCTTTGAGGGCCGCACCAAGAAGGAAATCCTGGGTCTGACCCGGGAAAAGAACAAGCTGGAGCGCAGCCTGGGCGGTATCCGCGACATGGCAAAGGTGCCATCGGCGGTCTGGGTTGTCGATACCAACAAGGAGCACATCGCGGTCGGCGAGGCTCGCAAACTGGGTATCCCCGTGATCGCGATCCTCGACACCAACTGCGACCCCGACCTGGTCGACTACCCGATCCCGGGCAACGACGATGCGATCCGCTCGGCGGCCCTGCTGACCAAGGTGATCGCCTCGGCGGTAGCCGAGGGCCTGCAGGCGCGTGCCGGACTGGGCCGCGGCGACGGCAAGCCCGAGGCAGAGTCCGCCGAGCCGCTGGCCGAGTGGGAGCAGGAACTGCTGGCCTCGGCGACGGCGGCAGCGTCGGCCGAAGCTCCTGCCGCCGAAACCCCAATTGAATCAACCTCCACGGAAGGCTGATATGGCGAACTACACCGCTGCCGACGTCAAGCGACTTCGCGAGCTGACCGGCGCCGGAATGTTGGATTGCAAGAACGCACTGGCCGAGACCGACGGCGACTTCGACAAGGCCGTCGAGGCACTGCGAATCAAGGGCGCCAAAGATGTCGGCAAGCGTGCCGAGCGCGCCACCGCCGAGGGATTGGTCGCGGCCAAGGGCGGCGCGCTGATCGAGCTGAACTGCGAGACCGACTTCGTCGCCAAGAATGCGGAGTTCCAAAAGCTCGCCGACGTGGTGGTGGGTGCCGCCGCGGCGGCCAAGACGGCTGACGTTGACGCGCTCAAAGCGGCCACCGCGGGTGACAAAACTGTCGAACAGGCAATCGCCGAGCTGTCGGCCAAGATCGGCGAGAAGCTTGAGCTGCGCCGGGTCGCGTTTCTCGACGGCACCGTCGAAACCTACTTGCACAAGCGTTCGGCCGATCTGCCGCCGGCGGTCGGTGTGCTGGTGGAGTACACCGGCGACGACACCGCTGCTGCGCATGCCGTCGCGCTGCAGATCGCCGCGCTCAAGGCTCGTTACCTGAGCCGCGACGACGTGCCCGACGACGTGCTGGCCAGCGAACGGCGCATCGCCGAGGAGACCTCGCGTGCAGAGGGCAAACCCGAACAGGCGCTGCCCAAGATCGTCGAGGGCCGGCTGAACGGTTTCTTCAAAGACGTCGTGTTGCTTGAGCAGCCATCGGTGTCCGACAACAAGAAGACCGTCAAGGCACTGCTCGACGATGCCGGTGTCATCGTCACGCGCTTCGTCCGGTTCGAGGTCGGCCAGCAGTAGCATCAGCGCAGATGCGACACGTACACGCGTTCGGCGGCTCATTCCATGATGACGCCTTGGGCGATTTGGACACGGTCGATCTGGTCGATGCCATCCAATCCGGTCGGGTGAGCAGGGCCGAGGTTGTCGAGTCGGCGATCGCACGCACTGAAGCGGTCAACACCGCCCTGAACGGCTTGGCGTATCAGGCATTCGATCGAGCCCGCGTCGAGGCGGCTAAGAGTTCAGTGCCGCCCAACGGTGGCTTCCTCAGTGGCGTACCGACATTTGTCAAGGACAACGTCGACGTCGCTGGGCTGCCGACGATGCGGGGCACCGACGCGTGGCCCGCGCGGCCGGCCGACGAAGACGGCGAATTCGCGCGGCTCTACCTCGGCACCGGGATGACGTCGCTGGGCAAAACGCAGATGTCGGAGTACGGATTCAGCGCCTCGGCCGAACACCCGCGAATCGGACCGGTCCGCAACCCGTGGAACACCGACCACACCGCGGGCGCATCGTCGTCGGGCTCCGCCGCCTTTGTCGCCGCCGGTGCGGTGCCGATCGCCCACGCCAACGACGGCGGTGGCTCGATTCGAATTCCCGCCTCCTGCAACGGACTTGTCGGTTTGAAGCCATCCCGGGGTCGGCTGCCGCTGGACAAGGAAGTCAGCCGGATGCCGATTCGCCTGGTCGCCAACGGGGTGGTCACCCGATCGGTGCGCGACACGGCGGCCTTTTACCGTGAAGCCGAACGCATCTGGCGCCCACCGCAGCTGCCGCCGATCGGGGACGTGGCGCGCCCCGGCAAGTCGCGGCTGAGGATCGCGGTCATCACCCGCTCGCTGCTGCGTGAATGCAGCGTGGAAATGCGTGAGCTGACACTGAAAACCGCCGGGCTGCTCGAAGAGCTCGGCCACCGCGTCGACCATGTCGAAAAGCCGCCGGTGCCGACCAGTTTCGCCGCCGACTTCTTGCTGTACTGGGGGCTGCTCGCGCTGGGCCAGATCCAGTTCAGCCGGCGCGCGGTCGGCTTCGACCGCACACGATTGGACAACCTGACCCTGGGGCTGGATCGGCTGGCCCGCCGCAACCTGCACCGGCTACCGCTGGCGCTCGTGCGTCTGCGCGGCGCTCATCGCCACACCGCCCGCTTCGCCCGAACCTATGACGTGGTGCTGACCCCGACGCTGGCGCACGAGACGCCGCCGATTGGTTACCTCGACCCGACCGCCGACTACCAGCAGATCATCGACCGGCTGCAAGATTGGGTCGCGTTCACGCCGCTGCAGAACGTGACCGGGGAGCCCGCGATCTCGCTGCCACTGGCCGAATCCGCCAGCGGGTTGCCCGTCGGCATGATGTTCTCCGCACCCACCGGAGCCGAAGTCCGGCTGCTGGAGCTGGCCTACGAACTCGAAGAGGCCCGGCCGTGGGCCCGTATTCAAGACGTCCGGTAACGATGCAGGCCGCAACGGCCTGCTGAGGAGCCGGGCCATCAGGACTAGCGGTGACGATGCAGGCTAGTCGGTCCCCAGCGCTGCCAACATCCGTTTGAACTCCCGCTGCTCGGCTGTCGACAGCTTGTCGAGGACACGGCCGTCGGCCTCCCGGACGGCAGCCTCGGCATGCTTCAACAGCGCCCGGCCTGATCCGGTGAGCGTGGCGGGCAACGCGCGACCGGATGGCACCGACGCGGGCCTGGTCACCACCTGTGCGTTTTCCAGCCGGTGTAACACCGTGTTCATCGCCTGCGGCGAGACGTTGCCTTCCCGGGAGAGTTCGGCGCTGGACATCCCGGGACTCATGGAAAGCATTCGCATGCAGACGAACTCGGGCAGCGTCAGACCTAGCGGACTCAGCACTGCGGCCACCTCCGGTCGCAGCGTGGCCATCACCTGATGCAGCAAGTATCCAAGTGGCGCATCTTGGGCAGTGCTCATATCAACCATATTGACATATATCAGCCTAGTTGATATATCTCGGATATGACTGAAGTAGAGAAGTTCGATTTCGATTTCGATCCGGCCTACCGTGGCGAAGCCGCCCAATTCGGGGAGGGTGCCCGACCGCCGTGGAGTCTCGGTGAGCCCCAACCTGAGCTCGCGACGCTCATCGATCAGGGCGAAATCAAGGGCGACGTGCTCGACGCGGGCTGCGGCGAGGCAGCGCTGTCACTGCATCTGGCGGCGCTGGGGTACAACACCGTCGGGCTGGATGCCTCGCCGACTGCCATCGAGTTGGCCAAGGCCGAGGCGGCCAGCCATGGATTGAGCAATGCCTCGTTCGCGGTGGCCGACATCACTGACTTCGCCAGCTGGCCGACCGGTTCCGAAGGGCGGTTCGACACGATCGTCGACAGCACGCTGTTTCATTCGATGCCCGTTGAGTTTCGTGACGGCTACCAGCGGTCAATCGTTCGCGCTGCCGCGCCCGGTGCCTCCTACTTCGTGCTGGTCTTCGACCACGCGGGCATGCCGGACGGTCCGCCCAACGCGGTCACCGAAGACGAGTTGCGCGATGCCGTGTCGCCGTACTGGGTCATCGATGAGATCCGGCCCGCCCGCATTCACGCCAACGTTCCCGACGGCAGCAACTTCCCGGCTGCCGACCTCCGCGACGAAGGCAATGGGCGCAAGTCGATAGCGGCCTGGCTGCTCCGGGCGCACCTGGGCTGACGCCGCGAAAGTCGTTACTGCCGAAGGAGTTGGCTGAACTCTGGCCAACGCCGAACTGGTCGAGGCGACTAAATAAACACAAGCGCCGGGTTCGGGGCGGCTGAGCCCGCCGGTTTGAACAGCGGCAGTCATTGCCTCACGGTGCGAGCCGGACGTGCCCCCGTCCGGGAGGCGGTGAAGGAGGCGCCTCCGGTGGTGGTGCGGGTGGTTCCGGTGTTGGCGCGGGTGCCTCTGGTGTTGGGGCGGGTGCTTCCGGCGCTGGCGCGGGTGCTTCCGGTATTGGTGCGGGTGCTTCCGCCGGCGGCGGGGGTGCCTGTTGTGGTGGGGGTCTCTGCTGCTGTCGTGGGGGAGGCAGCGGTTGTTCTGCTTGAGGCGGCGGTGGCGCGACTGGCGCCGCGGTGGGCTTTAGCGTCGGTGGCGGGATCTGTGGCGGTGTCGGCGTAACTTCGCCCGCGGGGGCTGGCCTGGTCAGTGCGGTGAGCACGGTGCCTTGTGCCGCCACCGGCAAATGTGCCGCACCCACCACGCTCGATGCGGTGGTTATCAAGGCCGCGATCGCCGGCGCTATCACGCGACTACCTGGCCGTCGCGCCGCGCCCTCGATCTGCGGGTCTGCGCGAAAGCCCAGTGATGACTCGCCATTACAACCAGCTACGATATCCATCATTGCAGGCGCCAAACGGCTCCACCATTACCGCTTGGTGTCGATCGAGTTAGATGCCGAGCAGGTGACACAAAAGCGATGGAAAATCCTGCCGTGTGCACCAACATCCGTAGCCTCATAGCCGCTCTGGTTAGCGCCGCGGTGGTGCTGACCGCCGCAATTGTTTGCGCTGGCGCGGCAGGCGCAGACCCAGGCCAGCAGGATCAGTTTGTGGCGCTGCTCGAACAGGAACAGATTCCCGCTATCGATAATGTGCCGGGGCTCATCGCTCGAGCCCATCAGATTTGTGGCGAACTCGATGGGGGCACCCCGGTCGAGGCTGTAGCCAACGAAGAGATGGATAGTGCTTTTGAGGATAATCCGGCTTTGCGTTTGTATCCCGCTCGCGTGAGAAGAACCGCGATCAAATTCATCACCGCATCGGTGGACGTCTACTGTCCAAGTCACCAAGGCCAGCTTCCAGCGCCCTGAAGTGCAATCATGCCGGAGAAGATTGCCTGGCGAATGTCTGTCAATCCTGACGTGTCGCACTTGTCACAATCGCCTCTCATCGGTCGTGGCACCACGTGTGTCTCAGCCCCTGACAACGACGTCCGCGGCGTTACGTTCGCCCCGACTTGGCTCAATTTAGTGTTCAACGCGGTTGCTGATTTCGGCGAGGGCTTCGCTCACGTCGTCGGGTAGCGGGTCGGCGGCGGTAAGGATCTGCCCGCCGGCTTTGATCTGTACGGTGCGGTAGCGGCGTACAGTGCGCACGAATTTCTTGATGCTCCAACCAGTCTGGTGTTCGATCCAGTAGGTGACGGCCAGCGCGGCAAACACGATGGTCAGGTGCGCCTCGATGGATTCGCGTAGGTGGTGGTAGATCGGCCGGGCTTGCAGGTCGTGTTTGGACATGCGGAAACTCTTCTCGATGCGCCACAGCTGGTGGTAGGCGTCGATGACGAACTGCGGTGTTGCGGCGGTGAGGTTGGTGGTGTAGCCCTTCCAGCCGGCCAGCGCCCGGGTTTTGGCTTCCAGATCCCGATTCACCGATTTGGTCGCACCGGTGAGTTGGATGTAGCGGTTGCGTTTGACCGGAGCTTTCCCGTCGACCGCACGTTCGGCTTTGGCGACCTGTTCGTCGATACCGCGCAGCGTGCGCCGGGCCCGGTCGTGCCGGTACTGGTAGTAGATGACTCGATCGGGGATCCCGCGGGCTTTCTCCGCGCTGGTGGATGGCCACGGCTGGGTCAGCACCAACCCCTCAGGGACCTGCTCGCCGGGGTGTTTGTCGCGCCATTCGCGCACCACATCGGGCAAAAACGGGATGCGGGTGCCGAGGATGAACGACAACCCGGCAGCGACGAGCGCGATCTGGTTGGCCTCAGAGACCATGGCGGCATCGGCGACCACGGTAACGTCGGTCAACTGGTGAGCAGCCTTGAACCCGTTGATCACTGGCAGCATGGTGGCGGTCTCGGCCTTATTGCCCTCGAACGCCGCCACCGTCAGCGGGAACCCACTCGCATCGGTGAGCAGACCGATGGTGATCTGCGGGTCCAGGCGGCGTTCTTTGGAGAAGCCGGGCTCGCGGAACCCATCGGCCGCATCGGTGTCGAAGTACAAAGTGGACACGTCGAACAGGACCAGCGACGCTGGCTTAAGGCCGGCATGACGTGCGCACGCCCTGGCCAGCGATTGGCGCCACGACGGTTTGGCATAGATCGGCAGCCGACGTTTGACCGTGGCATACGAGGCCGGCTCAACACCGACCTCGGTCAGTACTCGAGCGGCGTCGACCTTACTCGTCGGCTCGATGACCCGCGCCAACACCAGATCACGAAACACGTTGTCGCCCTTGGCCACCGATTCAAAACTCAGCACTCGGTAGGCGGCACACAGCGCGTTCCACAGGTGGCTCATCCGCGAGGAGATGATCGGCAAAGCGCCGGGCTCGACCCCTTTGAAAAGCCCCAGGTCCAGCTCGGTTTGCCCGGCCGCCAACCGTCCAGCCGCAGCAGTCTTCAACGCCGCCAACTCGACCGCGTCGTGAGCCGAGCCGATGTGCTCGATCGAGCGTGAACCCCGCCGCCAGGACCACACGATCTGCACCGCCGTCGCCCCAGAGGCAGTCTTCACCGTGCGTACGAACGCCACCAGCGCAGCTTAAAGCCCCGCTTTAGTGTCCAAATTCCATCGAACCCCAACACAAAACAGCAGGTAAACCGGTCGCAGACGCGCGGGAGCGTCGAACGTGAGCCAAGTCAGGTACTAC
>Ga0209656_10000444_pt1 | contig 27205 bp, 30 predicted proteins | sample BogFormECP12_OM2_FD_188239 | JGI IMG/M metagenome (GOLD analysis project Ga0209656, IMG submission 188239) | Bog forest soil microbial communities from Calvert Island, British Columbia, Canada - ECP12_OM2 (SPAdes) (version 2) | ecosystem: Environmental > Aquatic > Freshwater > Wetlands > Bog ...
CTCGTGCTTGACCTTCTTCATGACCCGCTTGTCCGGCTCGTATATCCCCCTCGCCGGCTTGGCGATCAGCCCGTCCAGGCCCGCGCCCTCGAACTGGCTGAACCACCCGGCGGCCACCTCCCGGTCGCTGGTGGCCGGAGTCAGGTGGATGGTCGACGCGCGGGAGCCGGCCGCGGCGACGGCATCTTCGAGCGCCGCCCGTCGCTCGACGAACGGGCGGCGCCTGTAGTCGATATCACCGAGTGCGAGTAGGTCGAACGCGATGATATGCCCCGGCGTCCGCGCCGCCAGAAGCTCGACCCGGCTGGCCGCGGGGTGGATCCGCAGCTGCAGCGCCTCGAAGTCCAGCCGCTGGCCCGCCGCGTCCAGAACCACGATCTCCCCGTCGATCACGCACCGCTCCGGCAGTTCAGCCTTGATCGCGGCCACCAGCTCGGGGAAGTAACGCGTCATCGGCCGCTCGTTCCGGCTGCCGATCTCGACCTCGTCGCCGTCGCGGAAGACGATCGACCGGAAGCCGTCCCACTTCGGCTCGAACACGTAGTCCCCGGTCGGGATGCCGTCGACGGGCTTGGCCAGCATCGGCGCCACCGGCGGGTTGACAGGAAGATCCATGCCCCAAGCCTAGACCGCGGCCCAGGCCTCTCTGCGGTCCCACAGCTCACGGTCGAGCTCCGGGGTCGCCACCGCGTTCGGCGCGCCGGCGGGCACGTGTAGTAGAACAGAGCTCACATCTAGCCGGGCTTCAGGATGTTGCGTCGGTCGCGCTGGACTAGCACGACGCCTCCCCTGCCTCCGGAACGTCGGCTGGCCGCGGTCATCGCCCGCACCGCCCACTCAGTAGCCAATCGGGTGCGCCGGGCCCGCGTTATGCACGCGAACGGGGGTAGGTGAAGACCACACGCAGCATATGGGCCGGTGCGATATCTTTCGGCCTGGTCGTGATCCCGGTGAAGCTCTACGCTGCGACCGAGCAGCGGGACATCACGTTCCGTCAGGTGCACCGCAAGGACGGGGCGCGGATCCAGTTCCGCCGGTTCTGCACGCTCGACGGCGAGAAGTCCCGCACTCGGACGTGGCCAAGGGCTACGAGCTGCCCACCGGTAACATGGTGGTGCTGACCGAGGAGGACCTGGCCGACCTGCCGGTGGTGACCGCCCACCGGACCGAGGTACTGCACTTCGCGCCCAGCGCCCAGGTGGAGCCCATCTACGCGAACAAGAGCTACTACACCGAACCCGATCCGACCGGCGCCCGCGCCTACGTGCTGTTCCGCGACGCGCTCGACGCGTCGGGGACGGTGGCCGTGACCAAGGTGGCGCTGCGCCAGCGCGAGGCGCTGGCCGCGCTGCGGGTCAGGGAGGGCGTCATCACGCTGGAGACCTTGCTGTGGCCCGACGAGGTGCGCGAGCCCGACTTCGCCTTTCTCGGCGAGGACATCGAAGTCCGGTCGCAAGAGCTGAAGATGGCCGCCTCGCTCATCGACACGATGACCGAGGACTTCGAGCCCAACCAGTACCACGACACCTACCGCGAGGCCCTCGAGGTCGTGATCCAGGCCAAGGTCGAGGGCAACGATATCGTCCGCCCGGCTGGCCTTGACCTCCCCGACGCCAAGAAGCAGCCCGCCGACTTGACCGAGATCCTGCAGGCCAGCGTGGCGGCCCTGAAGTCCGAGCGCCGCCACGCCACTGCGTGCGCGTGTGTCAGTGTCCTGTACTGACCGGAGCTCTGGCGGGCGGCGTGCCTGAACGGCCAGTGCGTCGGACACGAGAAGGGTGATCGTCAGGACCAGGCCCGTGGTCGGCGCCGTTGCGGCGCCCAGGGCCCCAGCGCCCCGCACCACACACGTGGGGCCCGGCGGGCGTCAGCGCCCCCTGCTGAGCCACCTGCGGTAGGCGAGGCTCTCGGCGCCGGCCAGTATGGCCGCCGCGCCGACCCCGATGAGCACTACATGCTGCAGTCCGGCCGTGCCGCCGCCGCCGGTGATCGGGGCGGCGGTCGGGGTCACGGTGGCGGGCGGGGTGACGGTCGCCGTCGCCGTCACCTGTGGGGTGACCGTCTGGGTCGCCGGAACACTCGAAGGCACGCTCGACCCGGGGGTCGTGCCGCCGTCAGAGCCAGACGCGGTGACCGTAGTGGTCGTGGTGGCTGAAATGGTCACGGAAGGCGAGCCGGGAACAGTCTGCGTCGAGGACGAGCCCGAGCAGGCCGAGACGGCCACGGGCACGAGCAGGGTCATGGCGCCCCAGCCAAGAGCGGTCAGCCTCGCGGCGAACGTGGTCCTCGCGACCGCCATGCGCAACATTTTCGGCCCTCCTCACGCGCCAGGCTGATGTCGAGTGTGTTTCCCGGTGCAGGCCTCAGAAACCGGCATCGGAAGGGAAAACGCGCACGGCCGGCGGTCGCCGCCCGCGCCGCCGCGGGCAGGCCCCCGGAAATCGCCGACCATTAAGGAGACCCGGTCCGACGCAGCAGGCAGTGACACGCAGCCGGGCTCGCAGGTCCGAGTAACGGGGCGCCGTAATGCCGCAACGCGCTCTCGGCGGCACCGAACCAGACCTCCCGCCTGGCTCAACCCGTCGCTCCAGGAATTCCCGTTCCGGTGAAGATGTAGCTAAGGGCACTGAAGAAATTCACGATCGCATCGTGCCATGCCGGTACAGTGCGCCCGAGGACAGCCAGGGCGATCAGCAGCAATATCACGAAGAGGACAGTCCAGCCCAAGGTCGTCCACACTCCCCTGTCAAAGTTTCACGTCGTCCGTAATTGCAATCTTAGTGGGCCCGTCTGATCCCACATATGAAAGACGCGCCGATAAGAGGCAAGACGGTCCGCTTTGGAGCATGCAAGTTTCGTCCACGCCTAGCTTGCGTGACAGCAGCTGCGGCGGGTGGGATCTCTGATGTGATGAGGTTACCGGGCATGGGCTGGACCTCTGCAGAGCAGGCGAGCGATCAAGCAAGAGTGATCATTCACCTGCGCAAACGCATCGCAAGGTCTGATCAGGTCGTGATACTACAGATCTGGCCGGCATAGTCAGCGTGGCCGCGCCGGTCTCGGTCGGGTAGCGACCGGGTACGCCGGAATCCAGGACTGACATAGAGAGGTAGTTCATGCAATGCCAGGGTGGGGCTTGACCTCGTAACGCAGGACGAGGTCGGTGCCGGGGTAGCGGCTTGGGGCTTGGTTGAGCTGGTCGCAGAGGGCGGTGAGTGCCTGGGTGCGCCGTAGGGCGGTGAGCGGGTCGAGGCGGACGAGCAGTTCGCCGTGGCCGGGGATGATGTCGCCGGAGGCGGTGAGGGCTTCGCGGATGAGGGCTCACTTGCCGGCGGCCACCTCGCACCGAGTCTGCCGGATAGCGAACCCGTTAGCTCTTATAAGACCGTCACGTTCGGCGTCGCATCGCGTGGTCGGCGGCGAGGCGGACTAGGGGCTTACGGTGGGTGCTCAAGTTGCGGCCGACACGCAGGACAAACATCGCGAATTGTCCTGGAGCCAATGAAACTCGGTGTCACCCACGGGCCGCCGCGGCGACTTCGCCGCCGACCGGGGCAGCTAGGTAAAGGTGACTGGCCGTTCGCGGGCGGGTGCCTGGTGCCGCCTCCTGTGGCTCCTCGCCGCCTGCCGACAGGACGCTGCGTGATGTCGTCCAGCGCTGGCTACAGGCCTTAGCATCCCGGCAATACCACCTGATGTCGTCGCACCAATCCCCGCCATCCGGCATCATCTGGCTGGAATGCAACTGGATCCCGCACATCCAGCAGGAGACGACGCCGGCCCGTCGTGCACCGCTGCCCATACCCGGCGGCCGCCGGGTTTCGTCGGCCATGACCTACCTCCGGTCGATCAACCGCGACCTGCAAACCCGCCCGCCGGACGAGGGCAAGGACCAGTCCGGCACCCAGCTGGCTCGATAACCGCTGATGGCAGGATAACTAGAACGCGCGCGTAGCGTCCCTCGGTCTGGCAACTCCAGTCCTGCCTGCACCGATCAGTCGCTACATTACTCCGTGTGGATCTGCGCGCCGGGGCATCGCGGACACTCTTCCGTTCTGGGGAGTGACAGCAGCTCAAGGGATTTGCGCGCTGTTGCTCTTGCATAGCCTATGCGCCGGCGGGCGGCGAGGCTGACCCGGGCCCAGGTCGTGGCGGCGCTCAGGCGCGCCCGCCGCCGGGACATCGCCGACAAGGCCGGCGCGATCCCGGCCGCGGTGGGCAGCGAGCAGCTGCGCCAGCCGACCGCGCTGACCGCGCCCTACGACGGCCACCGCCCGGTCCCTAATCGCGGTGATGACCCGGAGGCTGAGATCTACCAGTACCAGCCCGGCCTGGCAGCCATCGTAGGTGCCCGGGTGCTCGGCGAGTTCGCCGACCAGCCGGACCGGTACGCCTCCGCCAGGAAATGCAAGAACTTCGGCGGCACTGGCACCCGGGCGTCCCGTTCCTGGTTTCGCGCGGAGCGGGGTATGGGACGCAGACCCGGCACCAGGCCAGCCCCCTCCCCAGCTGCGCCGCTCCCTGGTAGCCGCCAGGCTCAGCGAGCGGCTGCCCGCCCTATCCGCCTGCAAATACAGTGCCCTGGCAAATGCAATTGCAGGTTCATGTGCAAATGCATACGCGATGAGCCGAGCTTATGCCATTCCGGTATTCCTGGGCCGACCGAACGCAGCAACTCTTGCTCCATCCTTTTGGCTACCTCAAACGTAGAACTCAAACACCTGATCCATAACAGCTTGCTGTTGCCGACCGCAGTTACCGCAACGGGCAGACGGCAGGCACCTCCCGGCAACGGGCCGGTACCCGTGCGGCTCGCAGGACGTCGCGACCGGCGCGGTCGCACGCGATCGCGGGACCAGCCAGTAGCTGTGGAGTTAGCCATGCTGCGGTTCATAACCGGAGCGCTTCTCGGGAGTTGGTAAGGCGTTCGCTCGCACGCTCGCCGCCGATCTCTGAGACCTGGCGATCAGGGCGCGCTCGCCACAGGTGCCGACTCCCTGCTACGGGATCGCCGACAGCATAGCCGAACTCGGCGGCCATCCGCGCTGTCGCCCTGATGGGCACGCACGCCAATCCGCTCCTGACCACCAACTCGATCGCGCTAACCATCGACACGATCACGGCCCCGACCGAGCTCGCTGCGTTCACCCTGATCGGCGAGGGAAAGCTCGCGTTCCCGCAGCCCGCAGGGCACCCCCGGTACCGCGTATGCGCCCTCGGCACTGGCGTCATCGCGCTCGCGATGCCCATCACCGGCGGCACCTGCGCCGGAGGCTATTCGCCAGCGGGATCGCCCAGTTCCCTGCGTGGCTGATCTGGAACCGGCCGCATCAGCGGAACCGGCGACGCACCCCGGATCCACCTTGACATGCTTCTCGCGCAAGGTCACCTTGACGCCGCCGACCTTTTGAGAAGTCAGGTTGAACACCTGGGCTCCGATAGTCGATATAGCGGTGAGAAGCACAACGTTGAGTGAGCCGAGTACGGCAGTGTAGCCGAGGATCCGGGACTCCGAGAACCATGACTTCACGTTCACGCCCGCCAGGCCATTTCTCGAGGCGAAGCGCGATGAGGCCCGCTGAAGGGAATCGAAGAGGCCCAGCCCCGCCAGGATGCGGTAGAGCACAGTCACAGCCGCGAACAAGATGACAAACGCCGCCAGCCAGACCACGAGGCTGAACCTCATAACCGACCAAGGCTCTACCAGCGCGACACTCAGGCGCTCCTGCCGGGCTGAACGCTTCGCCTGCGTCTGCGGCCGCCTTTTGCGCGGCCTGCGTGCAGTCGCACCTGCCACGGCGGCTAGTGTGGCGGCCAGCACAACGGCGCCTGCCAGGAGGTAGGACGGAGCTGCGACAAACCGGAACACTGTCACGGCCACCACGGTAGCGCGAGCACATGAGCGCAACCCGCCGACTCGCCGGCCTGAGGCCTCACTTGTCAGGGCGCTCTCGACCGCGACGCCGGATGCTGGCCATCCCGCCCAAGCGCAGTGACCGCACCGTGATCACCTACCTCACCGACGAGGAGATATCCGCACTGCTAGCCGCCGAGGCGCTGGCAGGACCCTGACTGCATACGCCCAGGAGGCCGTGTAAGCGAGACCCTCGTTCAGTACCTCCCTGCCGGGCCGCGCCCGCAGGGTACGGCCAGAACGGCTCGTTAGCGACCAGCTTGCCGAGCGACGGCAGATCAGCAGGGGAGGCAGGCGGCGAGCCCGAACTGATGGACCGCGCAAGCGGTTTTTGCGGGGTGACCTTCCGCGGTCGGGATCGCTGTTGATGCGGTATCCGGGTGGCAGCCGCAGACTGGCGCAGGTTAGGCAGTAAGTGCCGACCGCGGCGCAGCTCGTGCACCGCTGGTCCGGCGCCTCGTGTCCGGGCTGTTCCATAGTCCGCCACCTGTTCCCCGTCCGGCGCCAATACTCACGGTAATTATCTGCGGTCATATCGTGATTTTATGGTGACCGGTGTCCACCAGAGCGTAATTGCATAGGATGGCGCGCCCACCTCGTTGGGCGCCGCGGCTTCCAGCTGGCCGTCACCGTCGACCCGTCGCCGCACGCCGCGATGTGTTCTCCAGTAGCCCGAGCGGCCGGGTGACTTTCAGCCACGCGCGCTTTGCCCGGCCGATGATGACCGAGATCGCGTAGTCGACGTAGCCGGGCTACATCTCGTACTGGGGCAGCTGAACGCGACCGACTTCAACTCCGACGAAGACGACCAACCCCAAACACGGCGCTTGAGGCGATCACGATGCGCGACGGCCACTTGGAGGGTCGCGGCCGCATCGCAGGGCAGCGCGTTTGTCGAGCGGCGGCCCCGGATGCCCCCCGCCATGGAGGCCGCCCGGCGGCGGAGGCTGATGCGGCTCTGTCGTGCCTTCGCCCTGCCTCCTCGATCCATGCCGCGATCCCTTCCGGGTCGCCACGTGAAATTCGAAACCTCACCCGGGTCGGCTGAATAGCGTGATTTAATCCGATCCGGACCCGCGCCCCTGCCGCCGAGAGCACGGTGCGACTTACGACGGTCGTGCAAGGGCGCGGGCCTGGTTTTGGGTCTACCCTAAGTCGGACATTAAATCTCAAGCGGGCTAAAACGGTCATGGGAAGCATGTGATCCGCGGATGGTCTGCCTCTGCTAGTGCGGGCGATTCTCGCGACGCTGCACCACCAAGTTGCACGGGCGCCGACAGGCCTCCGGGTCTTCCAACGGCGGGTGTTGTCGTGCAGCAGCCTAACGACCGGGACGAGGCTCAGGCACTCCCTCCCGGCTGTGGGGCAGGTTCAGGGGTGCTTGGCCGAATAACCGGTCTGCGCGCTGTGAGTCGGCCACGCTGGCGACCGAGCCGTTTCCCCGGGGGCCCGCTCGTGCATGTCGCCGTCACCCGCGAATCGGCGCAGCCCGGCGGCGACACCCCCAGCAGCCAGCCCGGCTGGCAGGCCATGGCCGCCAAGCTGGGCACCCCCGACGGCCGAGCCCTCTACAAGCAGCGCAGGGCGATCATCGAATCGGTCTTCGCCCAGCTGTTCGCCCGCTTCGGCCGCACCCTGCGCGCCCCGGCCGCCGCATAGCATCGACCGGGCCGGACCGCACCGGCCGAACCCGCCCACAGCCCGCAAAACCCCAGGTAACGGCACTGCCTTCGCCCGCCAGACCCGCACCCCGGCATCAACCCGGCCCCGGGGCGACCAGAACGAGAACCCCAGCGCCCGCCCGAATGCCCCGACCTAGCCGCCGCCAAGTTATGCGACAGCCTCGATAACGGGAACTGCGACACCGCCCTTACGGACTTCACCACCTTTGTCCTCTGCACCGCGTCGCCGCCCTCCAAGGCCAGACGTACAAGCTGGAGCGGCCCCGGCCGTCGCCCGGGCCGTCCGCGGCGGCGCGGCCTGACCACCAGGCATCGCAACTCCAGCGCTCCTCCGGAACTGGCGCATATCCGGGCCACCCGGCGCTGGCCTTCTTGAGGTCAGCGCTTGCGACGTGCCGCGACCTTGCCGCTGACCTCGCTCTCGTCGGGAACCGGCGAGTGTCGGCGCTCAGCCGCTGGAGCCGGTCGGCCTTGCGCTGCCGGGCTCCGCCGGACCTTGATAGTCATCACCGCTACCGGCCGGTGCGGTGGATAGCGCCCGGGCTCCGTCGGCCGAGCCGACGGGCCGCGCGGCCCCGCAGATCCCGGCCAGCGCACAGCAACAGGTACGCCTGCAGCACGCACGCGAACAGCTGCACCGGTACGTACCACGACGGTTCCGGCGATGCGAACACCAGGTACAGCACGCCGGCCAGGAGCAACGGACGGGCCGTGAACATGGCCCGCACCAGAGCGATCAGGTCACCGTTCACTGCGGCCCCTCCAGACGCCGCCTACAGTGATACCGGCGCCCGGCGCGCCCCGGAGCGGCCCCGGCCTCCGCCCCCGCCGCTGGCCATGGTGACGACGAATAACACCAGCCCCGGACCGGGCCGTCTCCGCAAGAAAGTCCGCCTGCTGTGAGACTCCGCGTTGATCACCTATCGTGCGCTTCCGGGGAACGTCCCTGACGGGCCGATCAGAGTCACTCCACGCGTCCCCACCAAGGTCGGGTAGCCCGCTGAGTCCCGTCTCTAGCGGCACCAGCGCGGCGACCGGGCAATGCAGCTCGGCGACCCGGCCGACCAGTAGCACGACGACGGCGCCCATGAGGGCCACGGCGGCCGCCAGGGCAGTGGCCAGCGCCACGAGGTAGGACGCCCAGGTGGAGGTCATGCTTGCTTGTCGCCGTCGCTCAGCTCGAAGAGCTGTGGAACCGGGTGGCCAAGCCGATCAACTCCGCCGCGAAGGGTGGTCCGGACGCGTGGATGCCTATAGCTTGGCGGCACCGTGTGGCGGGCATCCGGCGCTTGGCGGGAGCGGACGTTCGCCGTGACATACCGGCGGAGACTCGCGACACTGACGGCTAGGCCGTGCTCATTCCGCAGCCGCTGCCAGATAGTCCGCACCCGTACACCCTCCTCCAACTGGCGGGCAATAAACTCATGGTGCTCACCGATTGCCGACCAGGTCACGCGCCGCAGCCGGGCATCGGCCAGTTCCGGGAACCAGCCCAGCACCAGTTCGGCCCACTCCTCCCGGCTCTTCGCTTGCCCACCGGGTGCGATCCCAGCCACTAGGGCCGGGGCAATGTACTTACGCAGCGTCTTGCGGTCCATGCCCAGGATAGCGGACGTATCGCTTAGCGAACGGCCCACGTACCAGTGCTGCAGTATCCCGATCACGTCGACCACGTCGAACGTTCTCCTTGCCATCGGGCCTCCGTATTCATCCCGAACGGGATGAAGAATGCTCCTTTTCGATGGCCAGGTCCACTACGACACGCACGCAATCACCATGGGGAATTATGTGATCGCGTTTGGGGTATCAGGCGATCTCCACCAGTTCAAACATGGACAATTACGCTAGTGCATCGTGGAGATGCTGTGGCCCGCCGAAAACCTCAGAGTCAGAGCGCACGGTCAGCGCGAAATTGAAACCATTTGCTTGTCGCGGTGGGGTCGACGAGAGTGGGGCGGTACTTCGGGACGCGCTTCAGCCGCTTCGGCTCGCCGGCCCGGCCATAGGGCTTGACGATGTCGAGCGACGGGTCAGAGCGCAGTGGACCAGGCCCACGTTCTGGGCACGCAGCTCCTGGACCTGCTGCAAGCGCTCCAGGGTGGAGGGGGCGCGCTTGGATCTCGATGTGGCTCACTGGGCCGGTGTACATCGACCCAGCGACGCGCTCGTCAAAGCCGACGCGATTGTCGGCCTGGTATCCGCCAGTGCACCGGACCGGCGGCCCGGACGGGCGCCGGTCCGGTTGGGCGCCCCAGCGCCACCCGGCCCGGCTCGAGCCGGACCAAGATCATGCCCCCGCAGTCGCAGCGGAATTCCTGGCACGTTGCGGTCACCCCCTGGTACGTCGCGAGGCCGTGCCCGCAGTGCGCGGCGAACACGTCGCCCCCGGAACCGCCGAGGTCGGACGGGGAGTAACGGCGGCCCGGCGTGTAGACAAACCGGTCTATGAACCCTGCAAGGTTCACCGGCTCACCCCGCGTCCCATCCGGCATCCCGCTCGTCGCCACCGAGCAGGTCGTTCACCTCGTCCCCGATGAGTTCCGTCTCGTTCATGGCCGCCGAGGTCAGCCGACTTGACGGACGTGGAAGCCGATAATGACACCGCCGTCAACGGTATATGTGCCCTGGTAGGTATCAACGTGGCCGTCGGTCTGCTGCGCGGCGAGCCGGGCGGTGACCGTTTCACCTGAGACCGACAGGATAGTCAGAGTGTCTCTCACGGTCGTGCTGAAGCCGCTGACGAAGCTTGGGTACGACAGTCCCGTGTTCCGGCCGCCAAGCCACCAGGCCAGGGCGTAGTCGTGGCCGTTGATGGCGGCCACATACGCGAGCACGGTGGCCGCAGGCCCGGTCAGCTGGCCGGTCGCCGAGCTGCTCGGCCGCGCGCTGGTCGCCGAGCCGCTCGGCCGCGCGCCGCTCGGCCGCGCGCCGCTCGGCCGCGCGCTGGTCGCCGAGCCGCTCGGCCGCGCGCTGACGACCGGGGCTGCGCTGGAAGCCAGCGAGTGCACACCCGTCGAGGTGCTCCCTGACGACTCTCCCGGTACGTCGGGCGCAGTGCCCATCGGGGCGCCGGTGCACCCAGCGAGGACCATAATCGCCGCCCCGGCGAGGACAGCCGTCACCGATCCGTGCTTGCTCATGAAGCTGCCTCCCTCGTGGGAGTCACGCCAACGGCCCAAAGCCCGGTTGGACCCCCTAAGAGTAGAGAGTCTTGCGACCCGGGTCAGCGCGCCACGCCGATCGACGCGCCGCGGCGATAAAGCGCTGGTCGATAGGGATCGGACCGAAAGGCTGCAAAGTTCTCCGAGGATAACGAGACGCCGTATCGTAAACGGGAGCGGAGTGAAGCAAGTACCACACGGCGGAGGCGGATTGTTGTCTTACATCCTGAACTCCGGGAGTGACGCGAACAGGCGCCTCGCGGCCCACTTACTTGTCGTCGGACGGGTGGCCGGGCACGGTTCCGGCCGAGATCGCCCGTCCACTATCTTCGCGCATCCTGGATATCGCCAATCACGATAGCTATACGCGACCACTTCCGTCCCGCGTCGTCGCGTGCGCGAAACACTGCGAACGCCTCGTCGTCCGCATGGCTGCCCAGAACCCACGAGGCCACGAGGCCACGAGGCCACGAGGCCACGAGGCCACGATTGCAGTACTAGCATTCCTCGTTACTCATCCCTCTCGCCCTCAAAGATACGTCCGCCCCAGAGTTCAAACTTATATTCCCTAGCAGAGCTTTCTTGGTTACGATGATCGAAAGCTAGGACTGTGAGGCCCGATGACGAACAGCACGGCGGACTGGCCGGACGCGATCCCATACACGTGGCTCAGCGAGCGGCAGCAAGAGATCTTGCAGTTCCTCTGGGGCTATCCGCATTCCTATTCACCTTCCGTGCGCGAGATCGGCAGAGCGGTCAGACTAAGCGGCCCGTCTGCCGTCCGCTACCAGCTCACCGCGTTGGAGGGCAAGGGGTGGGTGCGACGTCACCCGGGGCTCCCACGGGCGTTGGAGGTGCGCCAGCCCGATGGAGGACTTCCCGTTCGGCTTGGATTGAAGTAGCGCTGGCGATGTGGCGTGCAGCGGTGCCTCGGGTGTTGCGCGCTGGCAGTAGTTGGACGGGCGGGACCTGGCACCCCGGGGTCGCACGCGCTCACGTGGGTGGCGGAGCAGCGCACCACTGACAGGCGGCGGTGTTCCAGATCGGGAGTACGCGTTGGAACCACGCTCGGCGATTACCAGAATCTCGCTACCGACCGGGCGCCCGGCGGCGACATTCCCCGGCCCGCTCCGGCACGGCCCGGCCTTGCGGCACAAAACTGGCAGCGCGTGCGGCCAAATAGCCCCCGCGGCAGCCCTGAGCAAATCGGCCAGGTCCCTGGCGGGGGTCCTCGCCCTTGAGAAGCGTCACGCTAGAGCGGCGCCGCCGCCCAATCCCGGCACAACGACGCCGCACATTCCAGACGCTTCCGAATACAGGAACAAGTGCTATGAGCCCTCCTCGGCCTCGCCGTCGCCGCCCATGCGGCCGACGCGGCGGCGTCCCGGCGGACTGGGCGCCCGGCGTGGCTCATGCCGCGGTCCAGGTATCGAGTCGGGGCCCGAGGTGCGGGCGTAGGCGGCGAGCCACGCCCGGTGGGCGTCGGCGAGCAGGTCGCGGATCTCGGCCCGGAACGGGTCGCCTAGCGGCCCGGAGATCACCAATGTTCGGTAGCCGGCGGTGAGGCGTAGCATAAGTTCGTCTAGTTCGTACAGGGTGAGCGCGGCGAACACGGCGGGGGCGTCGGTTGCTGATTCGGTCATGGCGGGTCCAATCCGGCGCCGTTGGCACGGCGCCTCGGGCGGCGCTGTTCACGGCCCCGCAGGTCCTGGGAGTGAGGCCCAGCGGCAGATGCCAAGACTGCCCGCCCACTAACAACTACCCGCAAATTGTTGTGCTTCACACGGGTCTCAGGATCCAGGACAGCCACCCTAAAGCGGCGGCTACCAGCAGGGTCCGTACGGGAAGCCAGATTACGGCAGGTACCCGCACTGACCGTGGACCGGATGGCCGGGAGTTCACCACCGACGACCAGGCGGTGGTGATGCCGCAAGACGCAGCCGCAGGTACAAGGGCCGAACAGCTTGTACCTGGACCCGGTAGGCACGGCGAGGAGCGGCGGCCCGGCAGGTTCACGGCCCAGAGCTCTGAATATCTCAGCGCCTCTAACACTTTCGGACGGGCGAGGCAAGCGCGAAGTTGACCTGGATAGGCTGTGAAAAGGCGCGGGCCGGTGTCCACCGGTTTCCACCAGGGACCGGACTTTAGGCTCGGCGCAGGCGGGGAGATCGGGATTGCGGGGATGGCGAGATCGAGGGGCTGACCGCGGGAACGGCGGTCGATCTGGGCGAGCTTGTGGTCAGCTCCAGCGAGGCTGATCTTGAGCCCGTCTCCGAGCAGCTCTTTCAGTTCCTCGTGGATCTCGGCCGGAAGGTCCCGCGGCGCCTGCCGAGTACCCGCGCTGCTGCTTCCTGGATCCGGCCGGTGTCCGGTGTTCATTCGTCCGGCGATGGTACGAGCCGGCCGCGGGAGGGAGACCTACCGTCCCGACGATGCTCCGGGGGCCTGCTCGTAGGTAAAACAACAAGGCCCGGGGGCCGGCGTTCGCCCTGGCCCCGTTTCCGTCTGCTGCTAAGCGGCGCGCCCGTCCTCGCGGTTGTCAACCTTGGCCCGGGCGCATGACCGTCAACCTGGGCGGCGCGGCCGGATCAGCGTCACCCGGTGCGGTCCACTCAATGTTGCACCGCGAGCAGTCCCACCCGTTCGCCCCGCGGGACGGCGCCGGCGTCTCTTTCCCGGCTGCCGCGAGTCACAAGGGCGGGCGTGACGCAAGAAAGGACCGAACCAGCGAAGACCAAGATCACGGTACGTGTACCGCTCTCACTGGCGAATGTGCCCATGCTTGAACTACTCAAGATGGCCTGAGCCGAGAAATGCGATCACATAATTCCCCATTGGGGGTGACGTGCGTGTCGGAGTGGACCTAGCGGCCGAAAAGGAGCATGCTTGGTTTTTTATATCAGGAAGAGCGCAGACCCAACAAAGCGCCGGGACTTCACCCGAATCGGGAACGAGGGCGGAAAGAGCATGATGTTCGGATTCAGGAGAGCGACGCTTGGCGCCGCAACTGCCGGCCTCGTCATCGCCACCGGGCTCGCCACGCCGACCACGGCGGCAAGTGCCACGCCAGCCGCCCTGGCGCAATCGGAGAAGCCCACGTGCGTGGTCAATGCCTCCCCGTACAAATTCGTCGAGTCCGGGCTATCCCAGCAACCGTCCAGCGTTGCCTTTGTCATCACGGTGGGATGTGCGCCGACGTTCGGCGAGCAGGCCGTGGAGATAGGCACGCCGCAGCTTAGCAACGCATGTCAGGGAGGGCTAATGTGGTACAGCGCGACGACCACCACGGTCTTGGGCAATGGTGATACCTTCGACGTTCGTCTGGACGACGACGGTAATGGCACCGCGGTGGTCTTGGGCGGCCCGTCGTGTGCCGCGAGCTGGGACCTGATCGAGGCGGACCTGACCGTGGCGCCCTACACCACAGCCACCACACACGTGCAGATCGCCCCGCCGGTCAGCACCCAGCCTGGCGTGTGGGCCTCTCCTGCGTCGCAGGTCGAGGACGCGACCACCTCCTCCGTCGCGACAGTCTTCTACGTCGAGTTCCCCAGCGTGTACTCCGAGCACCAGGTTCAGATCAGCGACGCCGAGCTGTACGACAGCTGCGTCGGCCGCATAACGTGGATTCTCGCGAATACCACAACCCTCAAATACGGCAAGTCCGTGACCACGACGCTTGACAACAACGGCAATGCGTTTGTGGTTGCCCAGGCTGGGCCGTCCTGCACGGCGGGCAGCACGCTCGTACAGGCCAACCTGGTCGGCCCGCCTTACACGACCCTCACGAGCCAATTCACCGTCCTTTCACCGCGCGTAACCGTCAAGGGGAAGCGCCGCGAAGAGGCAGTATCTAACGTTAGGTCTTGTTCACTCTCGCTCAGGGGGGCACCTTCGCGCAAGAGGGGATCATCGCCGCGCTCCAGCGCACCACGGTCATCTGGATGCTCGGCCCTAGCCGCCAAACGGCCACGATCGCAGCCGGAAGTCGCCGCCCTTTCGGTGGAAACCTTCGGATAAGCAGCAGGTCAACACAATGAATAAGGAGACATGGCACCATTATGGCTGCCGTGAATCTGATAGAAATCGGCCAGGCGGCCTGTCCTCAACGCGACCAAAGGACCGTGACGCTGGACCAAACGGAGCAATTCCGCGATGCCCGCTAGAGCCCGGCTAGGGCTACCACCGGGTGAAGCAATCCAGGTTGCCGGCTGTCATCCGGTCGGATGTGTCAGCAGGCTGGTGGAGATCGCGTCAGCCGGGTGACTGACGGCTCGGCCGGGGTAAGGCAGCCTTAATGGAATGTGGCCTGTCCCGGGCGGGCAACGCTGCACACGCCCGGTACCGGAGTTAGACGCGCCGCCCCGGCCGAGGGTGATCACAAAATGACTCTCACGCGGCAGCCCCGGCACCCCGACAGGAATGGCGAACTAGTTTCGCTTGAACTCCTGCCGCGCCGGAGCGCGGGTCGAACAAGTCCATCAGCGGTGCACTTTCTGGAGGAGCCCTCAAGAAAATGCGCCAACAGCGCGACGGCGCGTCCTCGGAGCCTCGGGCGCCGGGGACATAACCTGCTGGTCGCCGAGCGGCACCAGTCGGCCGGCCATCGGGGGATGGGTTGTGCTTCGGCTATGCGCCGTCTCCCGCTCGCCTCCGGGCCACCTTCAGGCGCCTGGTTCGCAGACAACAAGGCGCGAGGAGGCCTGCACCCCCTACCGAGCACGTGCCGCGGCGCCGTTTCACGCTGTCGTGGAAACCGTACCGGTCCCGGTAAAGATGTAGCTTACGGCGCTGAAGAAATTGACTATTGCATCGTGCCAGGCTGGTACAGTACGCCCGAGCACGGCTAGGAGGATCACGAGCAAAATTATGACAAGTACAGTCCCGCTCAACGTGGTCCACGCCCTCCTGTGAAGATTTCACGTCGTCTTGCCTGCGACCTTGGTGAGCCTTCTGATACCTATGATGCAAGACAAAACGATAACATGCAAGAGCGTCACCTCTGGCGCATTCCCGCGTTTCATCCACACCCGGTTTTCGGTGCGGCTGCGCCGGATGGCCTCTGCTGCTGTGAGGTTACGGCGCCCGGGCCGGACCTCAGCAGACACGGTAGGAAGGTATCAAGGAAAAATGGACGCTGGCCTGCGCAAACCCTCGGCAGTGCTTGATCTGGCCGGGCCGTGTGAGCCGGTGACGCAGGTTTCGGTGCTGAAGTCGAAGTACCGATGCGGTTCGCGGAGGTTGAGGTGGGTGTCGGCAATCACAGAATTCCCGCAGATAGCCCCGTAGCGATCACGTAATTCCCCAGCCCGATCACGTAATTCCCCATGGGCCTGAAGCCCACCAAGGCCGGCCACCGCCCTGGGCACTCGGTGGTCGGTCAAGGAACTCACGCGCCCGGACCCGGGCGCGTGACCGCCGAGGTTCCAGGCGTTGGTAGCGGCTTCCCATCGCAATTCGCGGACGCGCGCCGCCATGGCCGGTCCCGGATTTGACTGAGCAGCGAGTTTGGCATTTGGTCATCGAGTTTGGCGTCCGCTTCCATCGCTCGTCCTAGGGCCGCCTGAGCCGAAGCATGTTAGTCGTCACAGAGGCAGCGTTGTTGTCAGGAAGATCGATGGCGCAGTACCGGGTGCTCCGATCGAAGGGGCTGACGTGCGGGCCCGGCTATCGTTTCGGCCAGCGCCAGGCCGGCCCGTCGAGCGGCTCCCGTCCGGCCACGCGGGTTTCGCCGAAGTCCTTGATCAGCTCGATGATGCTGGCAGGGATTCCGGCTTCCTCCGTCGCACGGTGCAGCGCGTTGATCAGGGTCTGGGAGTGCGAGACCGCGATGATCTGCGAGCGTGCCGCTGCGGCGGTGATCAGCTGAGCAACCGGGGCCAGCGGCTGCAACTGCAGGCTGGTCTCCGGCTCGTTGAGCACGAGGAGGCCTGCCGGGCGGGGTGCGAGCAGTGCCGCAGCCCACAGCTGGTAGCGCAGCGTGCCGTCCGACAGCTCCGCTGCGCTCAGCGGCCTGAGCAGGCCATGCTGGTGCAGTCGCAGCCCGAGCCGTCCTCCGCCTTGGCTTTCGACGGTGATGCGCCTGCCAGGGAAGGCCAGGTCGATGGCCTGGTCCAGGGCGGCGGCGTCGCCGGTCTCGCGGATCGTCTGCAGCGCGGCGGTGACGTCTGCCCCGTCGTGGCTCATCACCGGCGTCCGCGTGCCGATCTGGCTGGCGCGCCGCGCCAGCCTCCACGCTCAAATGGACTCAGCCGCCAACCACCTTGCCCAGGACGCGGCAACCTTCGTGCCCAGGCTCGCTGAACCGCCATGTCGCAGCCGTTCGAGATGCCAAACTCGGTGCTCAGCCAAACCGGCGTGGCCTCCATCCGCCAGGGCTCCAAGTCCGGCCGCCCGGGCCCGGCCTCGGGCGGCCCCGCCAGGTTTCCTGGCTGATGACCCAGTGCTCGAGGATCGCGCGAACGGTGTAGAGCCGGCCTCGCCCAGGTGAACCTGGCCGGCGCCGTCGTCCCGGGCCTGAACCTAAGCGGCATTGAAGGCCGGGCCTGAAGATCCATGAGGTTCCGACTACAACCGCTGTCGTTTCCGGAACCAGCAAGCCGCGCGATCAGGGACGGATGGCGGATTCTTAAGGCGATCGTGCGGGATAGGTTTAGCAACATGCACGAGCGCCACGCCGCTGCTTCAGGGGTTTCCTCTCTTATGCCCTGTACGATTGCCGAAGCCGAGACGGCACACCAGAGAGGGGCATGAGCATGCAATCGGTCTCAGTCGTCATCTGTGCCCATACCGAGCGACGTTGGGACGACACGCTCGCAGCTGTTGCTTCGGTACGCAGCCAGAGCCAGCCACCCAAGGAAGTCATTGTCGTCGTTGACCACAACCGGCCCCTTTATGAGCGGCTGAAAGCGGTGTTGGCGGATGTGATCGTGGTGGAAAACCGCGAAAAGCAGGGATTGTCAGGCGGTAAGAACACAGGCGTTGCCATGGCGAGCGGTCATCTGGTGGCGTTCCTTGATGACGACGCGGTAGCCGATGCCAACTGGCTAAAGTTCTTGGTCGACTCGTATGACGAGCCGGGTGTAGTCGGCGTCGGCGGCCTGACGCTGCCGAAGTGGGATACCCAGCGGCCTTCCTGGTTCCCGGTGGAATTCGACTGGGTGGTCGGATGCATGTACGGGGGAATGCCGACACATCGTACGCCCGTGCGGAATCTGATGGGCGGTAATGCATCCTTCAAGCGGGAGATCTTTAAGCAGGTCGGCGGCTTCAGGAGTGGTATCGGACGTGGGCAAGGTAAGCGCCCTATGGGCTGCGAAGACACTGAGTTTTGTATCCGGCTCACACAGCAAGTGCCGGGCACGGTCCTTCTTTTCGACAATCGGGCAATGATTTGGCACCGCGTCCCGGCCGAGCGCTGCCGATTTTCGTACTATTGGTCCCGCTGTTATGCTGAAGGTCTCTCGAAGGCGATGGTCACGAGGAGTGTCGGGGCGGGTGACGGACTCTCGTCCGAGCGTCACTATACGACTAGAACCCTTCCGCGGGGCGTTGTAAGCGGGCTGGCTGAGACGGTCCACGGTGACGGCACTGGTCTTTCCCGTGCGGGCGCAATAATTGCAGGTCTGGCGTCCGCCAGTGCCGGGTACGCGGTCGGAAAGCTAATCGGTTCGCAGAGCGTAGCGGGCATGACGGCGGGTGTCCGCCGACTCGGGGGTGGCGGTGAGCAAAGTGGAAGCGACCGCAGCGAGCCGGCCTAAGATCATGGTGACATCCTGATTCTCCGCCATTATGACTTCACCGCCGCGCTCTTCGTAACGACCGGCGGGATTGCCGATGCCGTGCCGCGCTGCCGGCCCTGCCCAGCCGACGAAAATCATGAGATCCCGGTCGGTGCTCAGAACCCGAGGCAATCCCGGAGCTGATCTGGCTCTGACCGATCCGCAGCCTCAGCTGACGTGCTCGGCCCGCAGGTACTCGACCCGGACCCGGCCGGGCTGGAACTCGGCGAGGCGGCGAGCGAGCAGCTCCTCGTAGGTGGTGACGAAAATCTGCTCCAGGCCAGGGGTGGTGCTCAGGTGCGCCAGCATCGAGCCGACGAGGTGCCGGCTCCGCGGATCGAGATGCTCGAGCGGTTCATCGACCCAGCAGAAGGGCACTTTCGTGGTCACCAACAGCGTGGTGAGCCGCATCATCAGCCTGGCGATCATCTTCTCCCCGGCGCTGAACGCGGCGAAGGCCAGGGGAGAGCCGCCTGCGTCCCTGGACATTGTGCCATCCGGCATCAGCTTCAGGTTCGGCCGATCGGGGAACACCGTCTGCCAGCGGCGGTTGACCTCCAATGCTAGCGGGGCAAGCTGCTCGCCGAGAACCGAGCTGACCGTCGCGCTGAGGGCCTTCTCGGCCGCCTCGAAAAGCGCCACCTCCCGGTAGCGTCGCGTGAGATCCTCGGCTTCAGCGAGCCCGGCCACAATCTGGTCGATGTCCTGGTCTGCAAACCGGGCAGCAACCTCCAGTTCCGTGACGCCGCCGGCCGCCCGCTCCAGCCCTGCCTGGGCCGTCGCAAGATCGGCGCTGGCAGCGTCAACGTTACCCGCTCCCGCGGGGACGGGCCGCTCTCCCAGCGCTGCCACCCGCAACTCAAGCGCCTCGATCCGGCGGAGGCGTTCAACCAGTGGCCGCGGGTCCACTGCCTGCAGCCGTTCCCGGACCTCGGTAAGGCCTTCTGAGTGGACATGTTCTGCCCGTTCGCGGCTGCGTCCGTCGAGGGCGCGCAGGCACACGGGGCACTGAGCTCCGGCTGCCCGAAGGCTCGCGAGCGCTTCCTCCACCGCTTCGAGCCGCGCGCTAAGCCGCGCTTGCTCGGTTCTGGCGGCCTCGACTTCCTGGCGCACCGACACCTTCGCTCGGCCGAGCTCCTCCTGTAGCGATGCCTCATCCCCAGACGGGCCGGTCACCCCTTCGATGTCCTGGCGAAGCGCAGCGCTTTGCTCGTCCCACGCGGTCGCTGCCGCGTGCAGTCGCTGCGCGGCTGCCGCCTGCTCGGCAGCTCGCCGGGCCTCGGCATGCCGTGCGCGAGCCGCAGATACCTCAGATCGGGCCGCTTCCAGGCGCTCCTGGAGCGCGGCCCGCTCCTGCCTTGCGGCGTTGAGCTGCTCGGAAGTGGCCGTGAGTTCGGCGCGAGCAGCCTTCAGCCCCCGGTTGGCCTGGCTGAGGGCCGGGGTGATCTCCGCGAGCGCACGCTGCAGTTCGTCGAGTGAGTACACCTGACACAGGTGCGCTCTCAGATCCGGCTCGGCTTCTTCGACGCGCAGGTCTTCGGTGAGGAAAGCTGTCTTGGAGACGAAAGCCAGGTCCGCGGACCAGGCCTGCGCGAGCAATCGCCCGAAATCAGACTCGTCCAGCTTCTGGCCGTTGAGCGTGGCATCGAACGACGACGACAGCCCACGGTTGCCGCGCAACCGCATCACCCGCCGAACCTCGAGTTCTCCCTGATCGCCCACCAGGCTCACAGCGGCCGTGGCCTCGCTGTGCCCGTGCCGTATCACGGTCCGGTCGTCGGACAATACGCCGGGCGACAGTGCCCACCGCACGGCTTCGAGCAGCGAACTCTTGCCCACCCCGTTGGCGGCGACCAGGAAGGTCACGCCTGGATCCACGGGCAGATCCAGCTGGCGGTATGCTCGCCAGTTCTCCAGCCGGACCCGGCGGATCACCGTTTGCTCCTGTCGGCAAGATCAGAAAGACGCTGCGTCACGTCCTCACCGGCGAGTGCTCCTCGCAGCACGTCATCGACATCCTGGGCGAGAGGCTCCACCGAGGCATACCCGGCGGCCTTCGGCGCAATCTTGGCACGCCGCCCAGCACGCACCACTTCCTCTATCGCCGAGCCTGCTGAGCGCGAGAGGGTAGCGATCACGTCGGATGGGGCCGTGGAAGCGCGGCCGGGCCACGCCGGCTGAGCCCATGACGAGCTCTGGTCGAGGTACTTCGCGATCGCGTCGGCGGGGGCCAGACCGGACAGCAGCGGCGCCGGCGGTATAGCCTCGCCAGATGGCACGCCGATGCCGTAACTGAGAGAGGCGGCGTCGAAGAGCTCGGCGTCGGGGCCAAGCGACGTCGCCAGGACGACAACGGCCGTGGCGTTGTACCGAGTAAGCACAGAGACGGCCGCGTTGAAGTCGTCCCCGCTGGCGAGCCCGGTTCGCGTGTCGAACACGACAAGTACCATTCCGAGTTCGTCGACAGTAGCGACAGGCGTCCAGCCTTTCCAGTAGGGCAGCACCAGCCCGTCCCAGGAGCTGAGCCGATAGAGTCTGCAACGCTGGCTCCGCCGGTCGCGCAGCTCCGCGGCTAGCGCCGAAGCGATGCGTTCAGGGCCAGCAGGTGGCGCGTCTGCGGCGGTGCCGGGGCCGGATGCGATCCTTTCAAGCGCCCCCAGCTGGTCAGCCAGCATCTGGCGGAATTCGAGCCGCACGTCGGTGGGGCCGTCTATAGGCTCGCCTCGTGCCGTGCCGGGAAGGGCCCCAGCGAGCAGCCGGTCAACACTGCCGGCTTCCACCACTTGGCCGAAACAAGCTACGAGCGAGAACATCGGCAGCTCTACAGACAGCGCCGGGTACACAGCGATCGCCATCTCAAACGGGGAGAGCGCAGCCGGGACCACAATCGTCTCAACGTCGGCGCACCCAACATCGAAGGTCACCGGCACCACGACAACCCGCCCATGCCGTTCGCCCAGGACAAGGACGAGGAGCCGCTCCTCATTCCCGGCTGCCCACAGCTGGCCAGGCGCCGGCCGGCCGGACCTGACATCTGCCACGGAAACCTGCGGAGCCGCGACGCTAAGCCCGGCGCTCACGTCGGCGCCGCTCCGGGCGCGGAACCGCGCTTTGGGTTGGTCGCTGAGCGCGTCGCGCAGCCGGCGTACCTTGATGCGGCACACGCGACACCCGCCGAGATGGTCCTCGAGCGCCTCCCTGCGCGCATCCTCGACAAGATCGCCCGCAAAGTCAGCGAGGTCTATGTCGAGGGGGTGCTTAACTGCGTGGCTCATCGCATCAACCATCTACGCCGGAACTTCCCGCCCCGTCCACTGCTCGGCCCAGCGTCTGGCGAGTGCAAGGACCCTGCCAGCCACCGCTTCCCCATCCGGATCATCGGCGAGTTCCTCCCTCAGCATCTCGATCGCCCTCCTTCTGATGATGTGGGCCTGCGACGGCCCTACGCCGAGAACCGGCGCAAGCTCACGGACCGTGTACTCTGGCCAAGCGAGCGCAACCCGCTCGCGGTCGTTGAGGACCACCAAGATCTCCGCTGCCCGGGACTCGCGAAGCGCGGCGTCTGCCGTCGAGTCCCGCGCCGGGTAGCCATCCAGCGCCCCGGGGTCAAGCGAGGCTGCGTCGAGGGACACGGGGGCTTGGCCGATGCCCAGGCGCATCCCTATGGCAGCAGCCATCGTCCTCGGCGTGAGTGAGCCACCCGCTGCCCCGAGCAGCGCCTTGCAGAGCGCGACGATAGTGTCGGCATCGGCAACCGGCGCCGCCCGGCGGGCCTCGTGACCCCACCGCGGCGCTGATACCCGATGCGAGCCGATCACCTTGGCAAGACGGTCCACATCCGCCGACCCCGGCTCGCCCGCACCATCGGCGAGGGACCAGCGTCCGTGCGTGCGGACGAACTCCTCATGCCGGCCGAGGACTTCGTTGATACGGACAACAAGCTTCCCCAGCGGAGTGCGGCGTCCAAGATCGGCGAGGAAGTTGCGGACGGAACCCTGCAGGCGTGCCGCCAGCGCTTGATCGGTGGCACATGCGGTGGCAAGGTCAAGCACCCGCCGCGGGGTCTGGGAATCGGCTACAAACTCCGACACCGTGCGTGCCACGGCTTCCTCTCCCCAGTTCCCCAGGTCATCCGGAGGAGGGAAATTCCGGGCAACGGCCACCGCCCTTATCGTCCGGCCCAATAGCGAGACTACCTCCTCGCCAATCAACCCGGCCCGCAGCTCCTCAAGCGCGGTCACAAGAACCTCGCGTCCCAGCCCGCAAAGCTCTGGTCGCCAACGCTCCCGGCCGGCGCTGCTCTGCCAAGCGTCCAAAGCTCGCACACGATGTCCGCCCTGCCTGAGAACCATCGAGCGTTCCTGAGCCCCGGTTCCTCCGATCGGGAAAACTGGCCCCCGACCGCTCCGCGCCTGAACGGGTAGCCACCAGTATCGTCCTCTTCGTGGCGTCGGCTCCGGCAAGCACCACCACCGGCCGCTGATCCCCCCGGGCACCCGGAACCAGGATGGCATCGACCCGGTGCACGATCTGGACGCCGGAGATGGACACTACGTCCTCAACGAGCCTAACCCCGGCCATCGATCGGACCTACCCTCCGGTGACATCCTTGCAACCGTTACCAGCACCGCTCCAGGCGCCAGGACCGCCAACCATGATGCGTCCATCCCCTATTTCTCTACGTCGAACCACAGGGCGCCGTCCGGCAGAGATTCGCTGCAACTGCGTCGGGTCGGCTTCGCTCACTGGGCCAAGGCGACGCTGACGACGAGGATGCCGGGGCGCAGGAGACCCGGCTCGCGGTGACCGACCTGGGTCGCGCAGGGAACCGGCCCAGCGCGGACCGATCAGACCGACGGCACCGCGCAGGCCCTCGACCAGGGCCGCCAATTTATGGTTAGGATGCTTAGTGGATGACAATTGCGGACAACTTCTTCAGAGGAAGGGTGTGGACGACGTTGGGCGGCACACTACTTGTCGTGATATTGCTGCTGATCGTCCTAGCCGTGCTCGGGCGCAGTGTCCCAGCCTGGCACGATGCGATGGTCAATTTCTTTAGTGCCCTTAGCTACATCTTCACAGGGTCAGGTACGGCTGCCGCGACAGGGTGACCTGGCCGTTGGACGTGCTGGTTCGGGTGTGAATGCCTCCCTGTGGCTCCCTGTTTGCTGCGTAGCCGACGGTCCTCGATCGGTCTTTACCCTAGAGGGCCGGGTAACCGAACGTAACGGTGCGGAATCAAGCCCGCGCCTTTGGGCGATCCGGGAGGTGTCGCAACGCACTCTCGGCCGCAGCGGCACGGGCCGGATCGGATTCAGTCATGCGAACCAGCCGAATCTTGCCGATGCGCAGTCCCCACAGCAGGCCGGAGTTCCCCTGGGCTAGAAGGCGGACACCGGCACGAGCCGGCTGGCGCTGAATCCGGGCCAAGCTCAGGGCCAGCTATTTTCCGCCCGGGCATTTGGTCTCATTAGCAAATGCTCGGGAAACGTGTGGAGCTCCTGGCCGAGCGTGTCTCGGTGACGATGGCGCGGTCGTGGGATCCCCGCGCCACCAAGCAAGGAACAGCGAGGTTGACACGAACCGGCTCCTCTAGCCTGCCGTACCTCCCCTGAGCCGGCCTTCGCAGGTGATGGTGACGTCCGAGATGATTTATCGGCGTAGTGCCTTGGCAGCGGAGGCGGGTGCGATTATCGTGTCGGGAGGGTATCCGCTTCCGGGTCTTCTGGGGTCAGTTAACGCCCGCACAGTCCAGGCAGTGGTGGCTGCTTCCCGGCGCAGTTCGTAGACTCCGACCGTCATGCCTGGCCCCCGTGCTGCCTCAACCCGCCAGAACTCCAGGTCCCGCTGCCCAGGCTCGGACCGGGGTTCTTGGGCCTCTTGAGCGATGACCCAGTGCTCAAGGATCGCGCGTACCGCGTATAGCCGGCATCGCCAGACGAACCGGGTGGGCCTGCCGTCCAATCTGGCCAGGAGGTTAACCGGCTCGCGGTACACCGTGTTCATGCGCTCCTGGCCTCCCTGTCCGCCGCCGTAGACGCCCGGTCGCACCGCGCGCCGGATCACCTCGCCTATGGCTGCCGAATCGAGTAAAGGCAGGCTGCACTATCCGTGATCCTGCGCAGCTGGGCTGGCGGCCTGGCACCCTCTCGGTTTGTCAGGCCGCCATATGCGAGGGCGGCACCTCCGTCGTTTCGCCCTTTACGTACGTGGGATCATCAGATCCCGTCCGGTGCCCGCTGAGACGCGGCAGGGGCGGCGCTGATCTGGCTCAGACAGCTTCTTGGCAGCCAACGCGTCCGGCCCGCTGGTACTCGACCCGAACCCGGCCCGGGCTGGAATTCGGCGAGCGAGCGGCTCCTCGTAGGCGCTTACCCAAACCTGCTCCAGGCCATTGATGGTGCTCGGGAGCACCAAGCCATCAGTGGCCAGTGCTGCGACGATGGCTGGAATCCGCCACGGTCGCCAAAGGGTCATAGTTCCGTTGCCGTTTGACAAAACTCGCGTCGCGGTCTGTCACCGTAGCCGGTGTGGCGAGAAGATGGCCTGGACTTCCTGGGCGGGGAGGGGATCGGGGCCATTATGTACCTCACCAGAGCTGATCGGCCGCCGTCGTGGGCATCGCTGCTTGCGCCAGAGGTGTTGCGGCTGCCGGAGGAGCTGGAGCGGCGGCGGGCCCGAACGGAACGGCGAGGTCCGTGGCCACGCTAATGGGTCGCACGGCTAGATCAACGACGCCCCTGTGCGACGCGCCGGGTGTCGCGACAGCGAACCCGGGCGATCCTGACGGCCCCACGCGCACCGCCGCGGAGGCAGCCTGGCATGCGGTCACGGCCCTGATCGCGGGCACTGCGCAAGTGCGGATCTCGCATGACGGCGGCCGCACCTATCCCGCGCGGCACGGCCGGCCGCTGCCTGTTGAGCCGCCTTCCCAGCCGTGCACGGTGCCGGTCTACGATCCCGGCACGGGCACCGGGCGGATGCTGGCCCTCGACCTGGACGCTGCCCGCGGCCGCGGCGCGGCCGATCCCGCAGCACAGGCCAGCACCACCGCGGAGGCGCTGGCGCGGCTCGTCACGCGGCTCGGCGGGCGGTGTTTCACCGACGCGGCGCCGGGCGGCGGCTGCCACGTCTACGTCCTGTTCGCCGCGCCGCTGCCCTGGCGCGAGCTGCGCGACCTGGCCGGGGCCATCGCGCTGCGCTTCCCGGCCGTCGGCGTCGCGCCGATGAGCTCGCTCGGCGGCCAGATCAGCCCGCCCGGCTCCCCGCACAAGACCGGCGGCTGGCGCATGCTAACCAGCCCTCCGCAGGAGGCCAAGGCCGCCGCCGGGCAGCCGAACGGACCGCAGGTATGGAACGCCCTCCTGGCCGAGTTCGCGGCCGAGCTGCGCCAAGCCGAGAACACCGCCGGGGTGGACCTAAACCTCACGGAACTGGACGACCTCGGCGCCCCGTGGATTCCCCGGCTCGGCGGCCGCGCCCCTCTCAGCGCCGGGTTCGAGCGCATCGCCCGTACGGGACGGTGGGACCGGTCCCGCTACCCGCGACGCAGCGAGGCCAGGATGGCCTTGCTGGCCGCCGCGGTGGCCTGCGGCTGGCAGCTCGCCGACGTCCAGGCCGCCGCCTCTGGAGCCTGGCCAGGCTTCGCCCAGTTGTACGAACCGCAGTCTGAGCCCAGCCGGATGGACCGTCTCCTGCCGAATGAGTGGCGACAGGCCGTCGGCCAGGCGGGCGGGGAGAAGAATGTGCGCCATAGGCACGAAAGCGACCACAACGCACGCCCCCCAGAAGGCGAACCGATCTCGGCGGCGGAATACGGACTTATAAGGCAATGGGTGACCGCAGTCGCCTGCGCGCTGGAGGACCCCGAGCGGATCAGGCGGTGGGGCCGCCACGCCATTACCGTCCGCCTGGTGCTGCACGCTCTCGGCCAGGCCGCGATGGAGAGCGGGTCAAGTGTGATTGAGTTCGGCTGCCGAAACCTGGCGCTGCATGCTGCGCTCAGCCACCGCACGGTCAGCCGCGTGCTCGAACTGCTGCAGAGCGAACCGGACCCACTGATCGACCTGGTGAGCCGCCGCCAGCTCGCCCGGGCGGACAGGTACGCTCTGCGGATCCCCGGCCAGTACGCCAGCAGTGTCTGCTGGCGGCGCTGCCGAGCGGGCCGCATGGATCCGATACACCCGGTGTTCTTGGAGCTTGGCGGAACGGCAGCCCTCGTGTACCAGGCACTCGGTCAGGCCGAGGCCCGAGGCGCCGAGGTGGCCCGGGCGGCCGGGCTATCGCCGTCGGCGACGTCGGTCGCGCTGCGGGTGCTCGCCGACCACGGCCTAGCCGAGCGAGCGAGTCTCGGCTGGCGCCGTGGCGGCGCAGACCTGGACGACGTCGCCGAGTCCACCGGCGCGGCCCATCGCCACCGCGAGCAAGCGGTACGCTACCAGATGGACCGCGACGGCTGGCGGGCGCGCCTTTGCTAGCAGCTTGAGATTCGATGATCTCCAAAAGTTTGGTTTTGCGGAGGCTATGCCGTGGCTGGACCGGGCTGGATGCCCAGGTGCCTGAACAGGGTGGCCATGTCGGTTCGGAGATGTTCGTAGTCCTGGTCGATGGGGGTCAGCCTGGCCGGGACGTGGTCGTGCCGGCGGATCTTGACGCCGGCCAGGATCG
>Ga0209656_10000445_pt1 | contig 27201 bp, 18 predicted proteins | sample BogFormECP12_OM2_FD_188239 | JGI IMG/M metagenome (GOLD analysis project Ga0209656, IMG submission 188239) | Bog forest soil microbial communities from Calvert Island, British Columbia, Canada - ECP12_OM2 (SPAdes) (version 2) | ecosystem: Environmental > Aquatic > Freshwater > Wetlands > Bog ...
TTTGGGCCACCGATATGATCGTAAGCGCCGTAACCGTCGCTTTGCAGTAGGCCTTCGAAGTTGCCCAGGAACCGCTTGGGACCTTCCCGCTCCCTCCCAAGCCGGAAGTCAAAGACCACCGGTCCGGTCTGGGAACGGTCAGGGAACCGGTCCCCGTCACAGGTTGGTGGTAAACTTTTCTCCGATGCCCCGAATGGCGCCGCCGCCTTTTCGGCAAAGAAATCTGCGGCGCCGTAAAGGGCGATTGGCCCGGAGCGGAACCGTTCTTGTCAGTACCGTTTTTGTCGGTCGTAACCGTGGTCTGTTGGTCCGCCATAGGGTTCTCGCTGTTTCACGGGAATCTCACGGACGCGCCTTTTTCGCCGCAGGCGTGCGCGCTCGGCGGTTTTTCGAAAGATTGGCCTGTGAGTCAGAAAAAAGGCTCGAAGAACAGATGTGTGACTTCGACGCACTTGGGATCAGGGAAGTACGAAATGCCGCAGCAAGTGCTGCGCGCAAGGCAGACGTAATTGCTGTCTCCGTGTCGGCTCAACAGGAGTTGCCAGGCACGGTCCGGGCGTGGTTCGACATGTGGCTCTGGCTACTCGAAGATGAGAATCCTGCGCTAGTAGCGCTCTTTGACTCGCACGCCACACCAAAACTCGTGTCTATTCGCGATTATTTGAGCTGCATTGCCCAACGCGCTGGGATCGAATAAACCGATTGGACTTTCGAAGCGCTCTCGTAATCGAGGAATCAGAAGTACTTCGTCGCTCTATAGTAGAACACATCAAGATTAAGGGATGGATTGTACACGGAGTCAGACGCGTGGAACACGCCGTTTTGCAGCGCATACCCTATCACTTGATTGTAATTGACTCTGAGCTACCCGGTATGACGGCTATAGAGTTAGCGCGAATCATTCACGAATCTAGGAAAGGACAAGCGACTTGGTTGGTGATAATCAGTGGTTCACCTCAGTCTTCGGTCGCAGAGTTCACAGAGTGCGGTGGATTTTTGGTAGGAAGATCTGCCTGGAGAGAGGAGCTTTCGAAGCTTTTTAGCCAACCTCAAACCCTGGTAAAAAACACACAGACTGATGATTCAGCCAAAAATAGCTTCGGTGGGGGTTGGGATCAGGTGAAAATGGCCGGAATTCTTCTTGTTTGACCGGCGATAAGACGAAAACGCGGCGCATTGATCAGCAAATGCCGTATGAGAACGGCTATTAGACCGCTTTCTGCTCTCCCTAACCGCCGGAACCCGGGACGTGATGATCCGTGTGGTTGCCAAGACGGATCCTCTGAATAGTGAGCGTCTAGTCACCAATCTTATCCAAGCTGTTCTGCCGCAAGCTGGGTTCCTTCGACGCGTGCACGAATCTTTGCGAAGGCGGTTTCTCGGGCCGTGGAAAGATCATCGCCAAAGGGCGAAAAACCGCAATCGTCGGTTGTTCCGAGTGGATCAGCGGTATGAAGTCAGCCGCTTCCAGCACGCCTCAATTTCTTCAAGGGTCTTCGCTACTGGAACCTTGGTCGCATAATCGAGAATTGGCATATTTACTTGTGCTTTTGTCTAGCCACCTTAACAAGGTGGGCCTTGCGTTCGGCGGCGGTCTTGCTGTCCAATTTCAATGGCGAATTGGCGTAGCGACGTTTGTTCAAAAAGGCCGACAGCGCCAGGGCTTGTTCTCCCGTTAAGTTGCTGGCGTTTTCTGTCGTGGATTTGTTCATCGGATTGCCCTCTTTCGCTGCGTAGACTAGTGTCCCCCTTTTGGGGAACAACTACGATCGTTTGGATTGAAATTCGTTTCAGTGATTCCTTTCAAGGACGGTTTGATCCCCAACGTTTGGGGCTTTCGAACGCGCCATCAACAGAGTTCTTCGCATGCTCGTCCAGACCAGGCTTTGGCCCAGAACTCATTGGTAAAGAGCCCTGGCGACAAAATTTCTCCACCAGGGCTCGCAGTGGCTAGCTTAGCTAACACTCCCGACGCAATGTTACCCTATTTCGCTCGCGCGGTAAGATCAGAAGCCGCTGTTAGCTTCGCGTGTTACGAGACTTTTACTTCGATGGCCCTCGGTTTAGCCTTCTCATCCTTGGGCAGATGTACCATCAAAACTCCGTCTTTAAATTCAGCAGAGATTTTCTCGGCCAGGGCGCCCTCCGGCAGTGTGAAGCTACGAGAGAATGCGCCATAGCTGCGTTCAACACGATGGTACTTTTTATCCTTTTCTTCCTTCTCAGCCTTTCGTTCACCCGAAATCGACAGTGTTCCTCCCTCGACTTTCAGCTTCGAGAGCATGTCGCAAATTCCATTTACGCCTGGCATTCTTTTGGGCCGGTGCGGGCGCCTAGACGTGCCGTCTGCAACAAGCGGCCCCGACTCGTTGTAGCCGTAAACTTCACCTTGGTGGATAACCGCTACGACAAGGTGCGAAAGGCCGTTCGAGCAGATCTGGCAGAGAGCTTCCCGGACTATCTCGTCGTTCCGGCCCTTTTCGTGAAAGTCCGCGCAGGCCATCGCGCAATCGCAACAGCCGTCATGAAGCAAGGCGCAAAAAGGCGAGGGATCGACCTTCAGAGTCGATGGGCCGTCGGTGGAAGTGCTCCAAAACACCGGCCAGCTTGAGCTCCAAAGCCACGAAGGAGCCCAAGCCGTTAAGGCACAAAGCGGCCAGCGCGGCAGCGGGCCCGCCCGCGGTTGGCTCCGTAACACTAAATTCCGCGGCACCAGTGCCGAAGGGGCTACAGCCGGCTTCAAAGAAGGTACTAGAACTAACAACCCGCGACCGGCGCAAGAACTTTTCACCGCTCATTCCGCTCTCAACCACAAGGCACGGGCTGTGACAAACAAGATAGGTTGAGCAAAGAGCGTTGGATGCGCCTATTTCGTCCACAGCAATACTTGCAGTTAACTGCGCCTGCGTGTAAAGCTTTCACCAGCTAAAGAAATGACTTCCGAGGCTAAGGAAACGACGCCTGAAACCGGCCGGCGACAAGCAAAGGGAAAGGCGGGCCGGAAAATTCGCGTTGTCATGGCGATCGGTGCCTTGGCGCTCGCCGTCGCCGGGGCTGGGTACTGGTGGTGGCAAGAGAAGACGCATGCGTTGGTCAAGGGCATTGCGAAGGCCAACGGGCGTATCGAAGCGGAGCAAGTGGAAATCGCCGCTAAGGAACCGGGCCGAATTGTCGCCATCCTCGCAAAGGAAGGGGACATGGTCGAGGCCGGGCAGGTCCTCGTGCAGATGGATACGGCGCAACTCGAGGCGGAGTTGCGAGCCGCCCAGGCGCAGGTCAGCGTGGCCGAGCACCAAAAGGCGGAGGCTGAAGCCAACATCGTTCAGCAGGACAGCAATCGGACGTACGCCAGGCAGGAGTTCACGCGCCACAGCGCGCTCGTTGCCAAGAGAGTCGAAACGCCAGAACAGCTTGATCAAGTGCGAAACGCGCTGAAAACCGCGGAGGCCACCTATGATACGGCGGTCGCCAGTTTGGAGGCCGCGAAAGCGAGCATCCAGGCCTATCAGGCTACGGTCGAGTGGGTTCAAGCGCGCATCAATGATTCGACGCTGGTCGCCCCCGGCCGGGGCCGCATTGAGTACAAACTCGCGCAGGTCGGAGAGATAGTGGGGGCGGGCGGCCGGGTCCTTACGCTTCTCGACTTCGGCGATGTCTACCTGACGATCTTCTTGCCGGACGGCACAGTCGGCCAGCTCATTTTCGGCGATGATGCTCGGGTAATCCTCGACTCCTTCCCGCAATACGTCATCCCGGCCAAGATCACCTTCATTGCGACCGACGCGCAATTCACCCCGAAAGCGGTCGAAACCGCCGAAGAACGTGCGAATCTCATGTTTCGGATCAAGCTGTCAATCGCGCCCGAGCTTCTCAAGCAGTACTCGGACCGGGTTAAGACCGGCGTGCGGGGCATGGGCTACGTCCGGACGAGTTCCACCGCGACCTGGCCCGACTCACTGGCCGTAAAGTTGCCCTGATGACTACCGTCACCCCCCAAACACAGGATGCCGTTGCGCAGGTGAAAGGGCTGTCGCACCGCTACGGCAAGACGATCGCGCTGGACCAATTGACCCTCGAGGTTCCGGCCGGTTGTATGGCGGGCCTGATCGGGCCCGATGGCGCCGGTAAGTCCACACTCCTCGCCCTCATCGCCGGGGTTCGAGCTATCCAGGAAGGCTCCGTCTTCGTGCTGGGCGGCGACATGAGGGACGCTCATCACCGCCGATTGTGCCTGCCCCGGATCGCCTACATGCCGCAAGGCCTCGGGCGAAACCTTTACCCGACGCTCAGCGTGTTCGAGAACCTCGACTTCTTCAGCCGCCTCTTTGGCCAGCCCCGAGCCGAGCGGGAGTGGCGCATCGCGGAGTTGCTCGAGGCCACGGGGCTCGATCCGTTTCCTGACCGTCCGGCCGGCAAGTTGTCGGGCGGCATGAAACAGAAGGTGTCGCTGTGCTGCTCGCTCATTCATGATCCGGACGTGCTGATCCTCGATGAGCCAACGACCGGCGTTGACCCCTTGTCGCGGCGGCAGTTCTGGGAACTCATTGACCGCATCCGCCAACGCCGGCCCGGGATGAGTGTGATCGTCGCAACGGCCTACATGGAAGAGGCGGATCGGTTCGCCTGGCTCGCCGCCATGGATGACGGCCACGTGATTGCCACCGGCACGCCAGCAGAGCTCAAGGCCCATGGTCATGCATCTACCCTGGATGCTGCGTTCATCAATTTCCTGCCCGAAAATAAACGGGCCGGCCACCAGGCCATCATCGTGCCGCCCCGGAAGCCGGTCGAAGGTCCGCCCGCCATCGAGGCGGAAGGGTTGACTCGCCGCTTCGGGACGTTCACGGCGGTCGATCACGTCAGCTTTCGCATAGAGCACGGCGAGATCTTCGGCTTCCTCGGCGCGAATGGCTGCGGCAAGAGCACCACGATGAAGATGTTGACAGGCCTGCTGCCTCCCACGGAAGGGGAGGCGCTGCTTTTCGGCCACCGGCTGGATGCCTCCGACATGGAGACGCGCCGGCGGGTCGGCTACATGTCGCAATCCTTTTCGCTCTACGGCGAACTTACCGTACGGCAGAACCTTGAGCTTCATGCCCACCTGTACCGGATTCCGAAGGAACGAAGCGGTGCCCGCAATCAGGAAATGCTGCAGCGGTTCGACCTGCTGACCGTCGCCGACATCCGTCCCGAAGACCTGCCCCTCGGCATCCGGCAGCGCCTTCAGCTTGCGGTCGCCATCCTCCACGGGCCGCAGGTCCTGATCCTCGATGAGCCGACCTCCGGCGTCGACCCGGTCGAGCGCGACGCCTTCTGGCGCTACTTGATCGACCTCTCGCGCAAGGACAACGTGACGATCTTTCTGTCCACCCATTTCATGGACGAAGCGGAGCGGTGCGACCGCATCTCGCTCATGAACGCAGGCAAGGTCCTGGCCGTCGGCACGCCGCAGGAGCTGATGCGCCGGGGCGGCACGTATAGTCTTGAGGACGCTTTCATCGCCTACCTGGAGGATGCCGCCGGGCCCGGGGCGGCGAGAACGCATGACCTGGTTCGCGGGCCGGTCCCAGAGCCGGAGCATGGCGGCGCGGTGCCACCCGCGACCCGGCCGTTCGACTGGCGCCGTCTCTGGGCCTGCGCGCGGCGCGAGGCCATGGAACTGCTGCGCGATCCGATCCGGCTCGCCTTCTCGCTGCTGGGCCCGATCATCTTGATGCTGGCCTTTGGGTACGGCATCTCCCTGGATGTCGAAGACCTGGCTTACGCCGCCTTTGACCAGGATCAGACGCGTGAGAGCCGGGAATTGCTCGAAAGCTTCTCAGGATCGCGGTACTTCCGGGAGCATCGAGAAATCAATAGCATCAGCGAGCTCGACCAACGCCTGCGAACCGGCGAACTTGCTCTCGCGATCGAGATCCCGCCGAACTTCGGCAAGGACTTGGTGACCAATAAACGGCCCGAGGTCTCTGTGCGGCTTGATGGCGCCAATACGTTTCGCGCCGAGACGGTCCGCGGATACGTCGATGGTGTCGAGCTAAGCTACCTGGCCAGCCAGGGCGCCGAAGGCCGGCCAGAGGCCCCCACCTTCAAGACCCTGCCGATCAACCTCGAAGTTCGCTTTCGTTACAACCAGTCGTTCAAGAGCGTCAATGCCATGGTGCCTGGCAGCATCATGGTCCTGCTCATTCTGATCCCGGCGATGATGACGGCCGTGGGCGTGGTTCGCGAAAAGGAAACCGGCTCGATAGCCAACTTCCGGTCAACGCCAACCACTAAGTTCGAATTTCTGGTCGGTAAACAGCTGCCCTACGTGGCAATCGCGCTGGTTAGCTTTTTGACCCTGCTCGCGGTGGCCTTGTTTTTATTCGGCGTGCCGGTGAAGGGCTCCATCGCGACCCTTTTTGTCGGCGTCTTCGTTTACGTGTGCACGTCAACCGGGTTCGGCCTCCTGATCTCCGCTTTCACAAAGACCCAGGTGGCCGCGGTTTTTGGGACCGCGATCCTCACCGTCATGCCCGCCCAGAATTTCTCGGGTCTGATTGTTCCTGTGGCATCGCTCTCAGGGGCTGCCCAGGCCATCGGGTTCGGTTTTCCAGGGGGGTGGTTCGAGCGGGTCAGCGTTGGGACTTTCACGAAAGGCCTGGGCTTCACCGCCCTGTGGCTGACATTCTGATGCTTGCCGCATTTGCGATCGTCTATGTGGCCGTGGCCATGCTGGCGCTGCGCAAGCAGGAGGTCTGAGATGGGCGTGCGACTGGACAACATCTTATGGCTCGCAATCAAGGAGTTGCGCAGCCTGGGTGCCGATCCGGTACTCCTATTCCTGATCGGCTTCGCCTTCACCCTCTCGGTCTATGCCGTCGGGACCGGGGCAAAGACCGAGGTCGTGAATGCCGCAGTCGGGGTCGTCGACGAGGACCGCTCCGAGCTCTCCCGCCGTATCGCCAGCGCGCTTCTCGAGCCGTATTTCAAACCCGCGGTTGAAATTAGGGCCGATGAGATCGACCCGGCGATGGATTCCGGCCGCCTCGTCTTCGTGATCGAAGTGCCGCCCAAATTCGAATTCGATGTGCTTGCCGGGCGCCAGCCCACCATTCAGGTCGATGTCGATGCCACCGCCATGGTGCAGGCCGGCAACGGCGTCATTTACGTTCAGAAGATCATCGCGCAAGAGACCCTGAGTTACGCCACACATGCGGAAGGGACAACGGCGCTACCGGTCAACTTCGTAGTTCGCGCCATGTTCAACCCTAACCTGCAATCCACGTGGTTCAACTCATTGATGGCTGTCATCAACCATATTACCATGCTGGTGATCATTCTTACCGGCGCGGCCTTGATTCGGGAACGCGAGCACGGAACCATCGAGCACCTTCTCGTCATGCCGGTCAAACCGGCGGAGATCATGGTCTCAAAAATCCTGGCAAACGGTTTCGTGGTCGTCTTCGCCGCCGCTTTATCTTTGTGGTTTGTCGTACAAGGCGTGCTCCGGGTGCCGATCGCCGGATCGATTACGTTGTTCGTTGCCGGCACGCTCCTCTACCAGATCTCCGTCGGCGCGCTCGGCGTCCTGCTTGCGACGTTCACCAGCTCGATGGGCCAGTTCGGGATGCTGGTGCTGCCGGTTGTGTTGGTGTTGAGTATGCTCTCGGGCAGCCTGACGCCGCTGGAAAGTATGCCGGTGTGGCTGCAACGGGTGATGCAATTCACGCCCACCCCCCATTTCGTCAGCTTTGCGCAAGCCGTGCTCTACCGCGGCGCGGGCTTCGCGATCGTGTGGCCCGACCTCGCAGCCCTCGCCGGCATCACGATCGTGCCTTTCGTCATCTCATTGAGGCGGTTCCGAGCCGCGATGCTGACGTTTCAATAGCCAGCTCGCATCGAATGTGGTCGGCCCGGGTCTGTGGTTTTGGGATGCCCTTTTCGGCACATCCCCCCGTACCTCTTGATCGGACGATGCATCCCTAAAGTGGCTCCCTTCCCCCCTTGGACACGTCCCAGCCAGATCGCGAATGCGCGGTTCCACACCTCGTTGCGCAGTTCCTGCAGTTTTGATTCAGCCACCACCGACTTTAATCCTTCGAGAGCGGTGTAATCCTCAAGCGTGCTAAGATCGCCCAGCTGCGCACCTTCCACGACGGCTTGAATTGCGCGTCGCACGATCTTCACGGGCGTCGACGAGGATTTTAGCATTCGTGTTCAAGGCGCTGTGAACGTTGACCCGCACGGCACTCAGCGAGCTTTCGATCAGATCCTGCCACGCGGGCGCAATCGGGCACCGAGGTGGCCTGGTAAACGCCCAGCGTTTTCTCGAACAGATCAATCGTCTGATTGCTCGTGCGGTTGAACGTCTCGACAAACTCCTCCATCCGTTTGCGAGCCTTCGGGAAAGCGTCCGCCGTCATCGACTCGAGCTTCGCCCGGAACTCCTCGGGGGAGCCTAGCTTGGTGAGCAGGTCTTTCCAGAGGTTCACAGATTCCTCCTGAAGTTGAATGCCCGACTTCAAGGCCTTCTCATAACTGCGCACGGCCTCGTGATATACCTCGGCGATGGTTTCCGCCGAGCTTGGCGCACAATTTGCCGGCTACGCCGGGCACATGATCCGCAAAGGACAGGCGTGCGAAAGTGCGGTGGGTGCGAAGGTCGGTCTGCTCTTCCGGAAGGTTTAGACGTCCGCGATTCTATCAAGCCGTGGTCCAGCGAGTTGGCGCAGAAAGACGGACCGACGCGTGGGGGCGCGGCTGCTTGCCGGCTTACAATCGCAGTTAAATCGCGGAGCAGTTCGGAGCCTTTCTCCTCGGGTTCCGGAATTAAATGCAAAGTCATTTTGCAACGAAATCGCGGAATTTGCATTTAAATCCCGGAGCAAATGGGGACGCGATTGGTTCACCATTTAAATGCAAAAGTGCCTTTCGGAAAAGCGCGTGGGCCAGCGCAGGCTCCAAACCGCCGTACGAGCCATATACGAGGGAGATCTGGCCTGGCGCGGTACGCTCCAACGTGTGGGATAAAGGGACGTGTCAGTGACAAAAATGGGACGCCATTGCTCCGCGACTTAACTGCAAAACGGGGACTCTGCTCCGCGAATTAACGCAAAATTGATCTCCAAGTGCATTGCTCCGCGATTTAACTGCAAATGACAGCCAGCAAACCTCAAAGTGTTTCCTTGGCTCACAATTGCGCCAGGCTCGATATGCTATCCGTAGATTTTTGCGAACTGCGTGAAACTCCGCGCCACAAATCCGTTTGTAACTCCTAAAGGCCGATGATCGGGTCGACCGATTCGCAAGATCGGGTCGCCATTGGCCAACATAGCAATGCCGTGAAATAATGATTCATACCTCCACCTGGTCTGCGTTAAGAAGTCCTGTTTTCAAAAGGCTGTGGATTGCCAACGTCATCTCCGGGACCTGGGTGTCGGCCCACGATACGGCGGCGATGTGGACGATGAACATGCTTGCTCCCTCGCCGTTTTTTCTCTCGCTTATGGCGACGGTGGCCTCGCTTCCGTTTTTTCTGTTCACCCTACCAGCAGGCACCCTTGCCGATCTGTTGGACCGCAAAAAATTGCTGTGTCTGATGAATCTCTGGTTGGCGACCGGGGCCGTGGGCCTGGCGGTTGCTGGCTGGCTGCATCTGCTCAATCCTTACGTTATCCTGGCTTGCGTATTTCTCATCGGGGTTGGTTTTGCTTTCAGTGCGCCCGCCTTTGCGTCAATCGTGCCCCAGGTCGTCTCAGACGCAGAGCTTCCCTCTGCGGTGATTTTGGGCGGCTTGCAACTCAACATCTCGGGAATCATTGGCCCAACCTTAGGTGGGTTGTTGGTCCCATGGCTTGGACCAAATTTCGTGTTCGCGGCGAATGGCGCCTGCTTTCTGCTTGTCATCCTGGCCCTTCTGCAGTGGGAAGGACGCCCGGCGCAACCCAGGGTTCCCTTAGAGGGTTTCTTCGACTGTTTTGTGACGGCGATCCGCTATTTCCGTTATGCGCCATGGCTGCAAATTGTATTGGCACGAAATGCCCTGCATGCCCTGTGCATCTCTGCAATTCCGGCCCTCATGGCGGTCGCAGGTTTGAGAGCGTTACACCTCAGTCCGTCCAGCCTCGGCCTCTTGTTTACTAGCATGAGTGCGGGTTCGGTCATTGCAGCTGTGGCCATCTTCCCATGGCTAAGGGCTCGCTACTCACCGAATATGCTCATCACACTCGCGAACTTAGTGATTGTGCTCATTTATGTGTTGATGGCGGTAGTCCAGCAGACAGAACTTTTATTGCTTATGGCGGCTTTTGCCGGCGCGGGATGGACCCTGTCTGCTTGCGAACTGTGGGTAGCAGCCCAGCGCGCGATGCCAGCTTGGGCGCGAGGGCGGATGAATGGCACGATCATTATGTTTTCCCAGGGGGCCATGGCCTTGGGGGGGGTGATTTGGGGTGCTACTGCTGCTGCAGTCGGCGTGAGGTATGCCTTTCTGGGAGCGGCGGCCCTCCGGCTGATAGGCTTGATCGCAGCCTGGCCGCTATCAATCAACTTCACGCGGGCTCTGAATTTTGATCCTGCCACGGTCGCGAACATTTTGCCCAAGCTCACCTACACGCCGCAACCGGATGAGGGTCCGGTTTCGATCACTCTCGAATTTAGGATCGTCTCCACGCACCGGCAAGAATTCGTCAGCCTTATGCGGGAAGCTCGCCTGATCTTTTTGCGCAATGGAGCACACAGTTGGAGATTGCACGAGGATCTTACCCGCTCGGACACGGTCTGTTTAGAGGTGACATTTCCGTCCTGGAATGAGCGACTGCTCCAACTAGAGCGGATGACGCAAGCCGAAAAGAAGGTGCTCGAAAAGGCTTGGAGCCTGCATAGGGGGACGAGTCCGCCGGAAGAACGAATTTATATCTCAATGAACAAGGAGATGCGGATGTACAGAAAATGCGACATCCAGCCCTCCCCACTACCCACAAGCCCGTTCAACTTAGGGACTCAGATAATAAGGCTGCCCAGGTTGTACCAAGCGCTTCGCTATAAGCGCCCAGACCAAAAAAGGCGGCCTGCGCAAGATTGATCTTACCGGTATAACCCAGCACGATAGTCAACCCGAGTACGGCGATTAGTAGCCTTGGCTTCCGCCTCCTGTTCGAAAGGGGCATTCAGGTATCCGTTTGCGGCGATTTGTTGAATGTATTCTTGAAGAAATCCTTCTCTTCCTAGTCGCTCGTAGTGGGCTACGTGAACGAATTCGTGTGCCAGCAGCCGCAGATTATCTGCGCAGTCTCGGCGAACAATGACGCCGTTGGGAGACGGCCCGGTCACGGCCCCCGAAGAATAGAACATCAACTCAATGTTAAACCGGGGCGAACGGAAGAGCAGATTGCGGATCAAGGTGAAGCAATAGGGGTTATTTGCTTGGGCAGCGAGACGGTCGGCGAATCCTGCGGCTGGATAAATCCCCGCCTTGTCCGCGAAAGGCCAAATCAACTATCAAACCCACTTGCGAGGCGTGGACACCGGAGGACGAGTTTCATGATCATCTGTTGCTGAAAGTTGACGAAAAATTGAACAAAGTTGATGTTGTCGTTCCCAAAGGTATTTACCCAAAGGGGGATGCTAAACACCGCGTCTGGTAAAAGCGCGTTGATTAAAATATAAATGATTTTGCATTGATGGTAAGAATCTGCAGAAATCAGTATCGCAGTTCGGACTGGTAGCGAGGGTATTTCAGGCAGCTTACCGGCCCGCCCATCGGCTCAGACGATCACCGGCGTTTCTCTGAGCCGGTCCTTCATCCGTATTGCCCCGCTACCTGAATTTCTCCTCGTCTGCCCAATCGTTTGAAATTTGAGAAGTTCGTATGGCGCAGTCCTTCGAACAGGCACAAGAAGTGGGACTTGCCCCCCTTTCCTCGGATAGCAAGGAAAGGGTCCTTTGAGCTGCAATCAAAAACCGCTATGAACTCGTATTGGATTCTTTTCCTCCGGCGGCGGTCTGGTCTAGGAAGTGGGCCTCGTACGGGGCGAATCTTGAACCGCTTTGTTACCCTAGCAGTTCGAATAGCAGGCGCGTATATAACGGCGCAGCGGTACACCTCCTTTTAGGAAGGGGAAGAGGATATCGCCCAATAGCGCTCCGCCTCCGCTTTGGTTACTACTTCCCAATAATGCCTTCTTAGCATGGCCACGGAATGATCGGCCTGGGCCGCCGTCCATTCGAACCCCTTGAGCGCCACAGCGTAGCTACAAAAGGAGTGCCGCAATCCGTTTTGCGGCCAGGGCGCGATCCCGGCCTTCTTTGCCGCAGCTTCGAAAGCTAGTTGCAATTTCTTGCGGGGCATAAGGGAACCCTCTGCACGGGCAAAGGGGGAGAGCCAGGCCTTTAGATTCTCCGGCACCTCGATCAGTTTCCGGCGGCGGTTCTTGCCCTTGGCGAAGGGAAGATCGATGAGGTTGCGGTCCAGCTTTACCTCGCTCCAATCCAACCGGATGATTTCCTCCCGGCGCAAACCGCTAAAAGCGCTAAGGCAAAAGAAGGGGAGGAAGTCCGGATCGACGGCGTAAAGGAAATCCCTTACCTGCTCCGGGATTAAGATTTGCACCTGCCGGGCCTTGGCGTGGGGGTCGTTGAAGCCGGATATCTTTTCGAAGGGATCGCCGTCGAGGAGATTCCACTCCCGGGCCAGCCCGAAGATGTTCCGGATGTAGCCAAGGTGCCGGTTGCGAGTTTTAACCGCTAGGGGTTCCGAGGCGAGCCAAGCCTTTACCTCCGCCCCGGAGAGGAGTTTGACGTGCTGATCCCCGAAGCGGGCCGCGAACTTTTTTAGCGTTTCCCGCATAGAGGTGGCATGCCGGGGGGAGATTTCTTTCGCTCCGAGACGGCGCTGGAATTCGGCCCCTACGCGTTCGCATAGGGCGCGTACAGCGATGGAGGAGGCCAGCCGCTCTAGATGATCCCGGTAAAAGTGCACCGCCTCGTAGAGGCTTTTATCGTAGGGCCGGAGCATCTCCATGCACTCGGCGGCCATGACCCGCTGGCTATCCGTGAGGGCGGTGCGGGTGCCGAAGGCGGCGATCTGATCGTTCAGGTTGCGGGCGGCGTTCTTGGCTTCCTTTTCCGTGGCAAAATAATACCGTTCCCGTTTCCCCGTCGGACGGCCCTCGATTTTCCATTCCTTTTTTCCGTTGGGGGAGGAGAGGCGAAAGACGCGAAAGGACTTGGAAGACGAAGGGCGCGGCATAGATGATACAGTTTACGCCCATTTAAGCCCGTAATTAAGGTTTTTATCGTCTTTTCGCGTCTCCTATCGTCTCTGATCCCCTGCGGAGCGGCATAAAAAGTGGCGGAGTTAACGGGGCTCGAACCCGCAACCTCTGCCGTGACAGGGCAGCGCTCTAACCAGTTGAGCTATAACTCCAGGTTCAGGGAACGCGAAGCTAGAACCAATTTCTGTGGCCTTCAACCGAAAAACGCTCTTTTCTGACCGTGAGGTTAACCCCCTTCCTGCATCAGGACCTCGACCGCCTTTTCCAGCTGGAGGTCTTTTCCTTCGGCGACACTTTTCGGATCGTTGCGAACTTTGATATCCGGCTCGATCTGGGTCTGTTCCATGAAACGGCCTTGCTCATCCCGGAAACCGACCTCCGGGATGCCGAGAATCAGCCTCGGATCCTGCAGAACCTCCCACCAGACCGCGGTCCCGGTCCCGGGCACCGGCATCCCGATAAGTTTGCCGATGTGGAAATGCTGATAGAGCCACGGAAACAGGTGCGCATCGGAGTAATTGTTCTCGCCGGCGAGCACGACACTCTTGCGGTGCCACTTTTCATTCGGTTCCCAGCCGATGCTTTGTCCGCGGGGCAGAAACTCGAGATAGGGCTGGCCGCTCAGGAATGTCGCGAGCGTGTCGTGCAAGTTTCCGCCGCCGTTTCCGCGCGTGTCGACGATCAACGCCCTTTTGCTGCTGTCGCGCCCGAGCGCCTCTGAATAGATGTCGCGGTAGCTCTCATCATCCATTCCGCGGACGTGTACATAACCAATGATGCCGTTGCTCAGTTTGTTGACGAGATCGCGGCGGCGTTTTACCCATCGTTGGTAAAGAAGTTCCTCCTGTTCTCCGGTGCTGATCGGTTTCACAGTAACATCGAACCTGCTGTTTTTCGCAGGATCAAATATCCCGACGAGCGTCGGTTTGCCGGCCTGATGATTCAGCAGTGAATCGTACTCCATTCCCGGCGTGATCGTGACGCCGTTGATCTTTTCGATAATCATTCCGGCCTGGATGGGTGCCGAAGCAGTGACGAGCGGCCCTTTCTCGATTACTTCCTGAATTTTAAGCCCTGCACCTTTATAGCTTCCGTCGAAGAATGCTCCGAGAACCGCGGTCGCATCCATATTCTGCGTTTCCGGCAAAAGCTTGCATCCGGTATGGCTCGCATTCAATTCGCCCAACATCTCGCTCGCCATCTCGGAGAAATCGCGATCGTCTGAAATGTAAGGCAAAAACTTGGCGTAGACCGACTTATAGTAGTCCCAGTCAACGCCGTTCATGTTTTTGAGATAGAATTTTTCCCTGACTTCGCGCCAGATATGTTCGAACAAAAGGGCGCGTTCCGCGGAACCGTGGAGCTCTTTCGCCGCATTAAATTTTGCCGGTTCAGCTTTGCCGTCTGCAACCGCCACCTTTGTTATTCTCCCTGAGGCAAGCACGAAGACATTCTTCTCCTCTTTATCGAGTTGAATAGTCGAGGCGAACGGAATCTCGGTACGCGAACCCTTTGGCGCTTCGAATTCCCATAACCGTTTCAGTTCGCGTTCGCGCAACTTCAACGACCAAAGTTCATACCCTTTTTCGGTTCGGACGAGGTAAAGGAGAGTCTCACCGTCCTTGGTCAGGAGGCCATCTTTGATTTGGGCTGAACCGAGCGTAAGCCGATCGATGCGGTCCTCGATATTGTTAAGGTCGATAGTGATCGGTTCGATCTTCTTCGGCGCATTTGAATCGGGCTCCTTGTTCTCCTCCTTCTTCTCGCCTTCCTTTTTCTTTTTCGCTTCAGCTTCCGATTCGGTCAGAATGTCGTATTCCGCTTTCGACAGCTTAGACCGGTCGTACGCCTCCTGCGTAAAGTACATTTCGTAAATATCTTCCTCGCTCTTTGCGGAACCGCCGTCGCCGTGGAGACCGTATTTGTCCGAAAGCCAGATCATCGACTTTCCATCCATCATCCAGCGCGGATGCATGCTGTCGTAGCCGCTGTTGGTCAGGTTGGTGAGGTGGTTCTGGCCGCTCGCATCGATCAGCCCGGCTTCGGAACCCCAGCGCTCCGGTGTGAGGAAATTAACGAGAAACCATTTCCCGTCCGGAGACCAATCGTACCATTGGTCGCCATCCTCGTACGAAAAGTTCTTGTCGCCCGGGAGAATCAGGCGTGACTGTTTCGTTTCGAGGTTGATGACCTTCAGCGTGGTTCGGTTCTCGATGTACGCGACCTCTTTGCCGTCCGGCGAATACTTGGGCTGGAAGTTCTCCTGGTCGTTCTCAAGGATTGGGTGGATATCGACTACGGTCGAATTGAAGAAGTAGGGTTCCTTTTCTTTTGGCTGAGCAATGGACGCTTCATAGATTCCCCACGGTTTGCCGTACTCCGCCGCGAAAACGATCCGGCGTCCGTCGGGACTAAACGATATGTTGCGCGCCTGGCCCGGGGTATTGGTGATTCGCTTGGTCTCACCCTCATCGATTGTGGCGACGTAAATATCCCCTCGAACAACAAACGCGAATTCCTTGCCATTAGGGCTCACGTTCATTTCGGTAACGTTGTCGGTGTAGTTTTTGGTTTGGGTCTCGGCAACGCTGTCGCTTAATCCGACCTGGATGCTGACCTTCTCCGGCTGCGAAGCTCCGGTCGGAAGGGTGTAGATTTCCCCGTCATACCCGAAACAGAGGTTGCCATTGTTGGCAACGCTAAGGAATCGGACCGGGTTGCGCTGGAAACTGGTAATCTGGCGCTCTGTTCCAGGCTGGCCGTTCGTCAACTGGAGCCGCCAAATATTAAATGACCCGCTCTGCTCGCTCAGGTAATAGATAGCGCTTTCATCCGGAGACCAGACCGGTTCGCGGTTCTCGCCTTGGTAAGTTGAGAGTTTCGTGTGGTCGCCGGTATTGGTGTCATACAGCCAGATATCGTGTGCCACTGAGAAGGTTTCATGTTTCCGCCACGGATCTTCGTATCCTTTCAGGTCTTCGTACAGGATCCGGGTTTGGCTTCGGTCGTACCGGGCGTGCAACGCCGGTGTGGTCAAAATCATTTCCGGAGCGAGGCCGCCTTGGATTGAGACTTTGTAAAGCTGCGTGAAAAATCTCTCCGGAAAGATCGAGCTGTCCACCGATCCGATCCGGTTTTCGTTGAACAAGACGTACTGTCCATCCGGCGTGAAGCTTGTTGGCACACTATTCGTCGAGTAGGTCGTTAGCCGCCGGGACGGACCGCCTTGTGAACTGATCACGAAGACGTCGTCGTGCCCGTATCGGTCGGATGAAAAGGCGATCAGTTTTCCATCCGGGGACCAGACCGGGGAGGAATCATGCGCTAGACCTGCGGTGAGTGCAGTGGCCAAGCCGCCCGTTGCGGGAACGGTGAATAGGTGTCCGCGAAAACTGAATGCGATTGTTCTTCCATCCGGCGAAATCGCCGGATATCGCAGCCAGAGAGGATTGGTTTCGGCCCCGAGAGCAGGGAGGGACGATTCAGGTGTAATTGCGAACAGTGACTTGGGCAGTGGACCAAGGCCCACGGCCAGAACGGCGATTACGAGGCGGACAAAAGCCGATCTGGCGTTTGACACGAACGAAGCTGATTTGAACATCGGTACCAGAACAAATGCAGATTCTGTCATTTTTAAATAGAATTTGTTACTTTGTACTTTCACCCGGGCGTGATCTGCATAAGGTTTCGCCGGTTCTGTACTTCATCCCCCAAAAAAAGTTCGCCCCCGAAATCCGTTCAACGCAGGGGAAATTCGGAAGGAGAAATCTATGAGAAACTCAAATATAATCAGGTTCGTTGCGGCTCTGGGTCTGGCGTTTACCGCGCTCGGTCCCGCGCAGGCAGCAGAAAAACATCTGACCATTTTGTTCGCCGTTCCCGATCTGGCATTCCCGTTTTTTGTGCACATGGTGGACCAGGGCAAAGACGAAGCAAGTAAGATCGGCGGTATCGATCTCATCGTGAGCGATGGCCAGCGCAGTTCGCCCAAGGAGACCGCGGATGTCGAGGCAGCGATCACCAAAGGCGTCGACGGTATCATGATCAGCCCGAACGACGTCGATGCTCTGGCGCCCGCGATTCAGGAAGCGGTCGATGCCAAAATTCCGGTTGTCACCATCGACCGCCGCGTCAACAAGGTCCCAGGCATCCTTGGGCATGTCGGCGCCGACAACGTTAAAGGCGGCGAAGCACAAGGGCAGCTCATCGAGAAGCTGTTTCCCGACGGCGCGACTGTCATGAATCTTCAGGGTCAGTCCGGCTCGAGCCCCGCCATTGACCGCAACAAGGGCCTTCACAACATTCTCGATCAGGCAAAGGACAAATACAAAATCGTCTTCGAAGACACGGCCGGTTTCGATCGAGCGAAGGGTCTCGCGGTGAGTGAGTCGGCACTGGCGGGCATGGCGAAGCCACCGGACGTCATTGTCGCCGCAAACGACGACATGGCACTAGGCGCGCTTGAAGCCCTCAAGGCGCGCAATCTGCTCGGAAAAGTGAAACTAATCGGCTTCGACGCTTTGCCCGAGGCGCTTGGACAGATCAAGGCCGGCAATATGACGGCCACTATCGAGCAGTTGCCCGGTGGCCAGGTGCGAGGTGCGCTTCAGATTTTGGTCGCGTTTCTCCGCGATGGCAAGAAGCCGGACCAGCAAGTGACGCTGCTCACTCCTATTGCCATCACTAGCGACAACCTCAATCAGGCCGAGCGACTCAACGAGGTGAAATAGGCTTCGGGTTTCGGACACGGAGCGGCGACGTTCTTCGTGATCCTGGGCGCAGTCGGACGAGTTCTGCCTGCGCCTCTTTTGATCAGCTGCTCGCTGCAATCCAATGACCGAACCCCTGCTACGAATGACGTTGATCGGCAAGCGATTTCCTGGCGTTCAAGCGCTCGACAATGTCGGCCTGGAAGTGCTGCCGGGCGAAGTTCACGCGCTGCTCGGCGAGAACGGAGCCGGAAAATCGACGCTCCTCAAGGTCCTTTCCGGCGCGCAGCAACCAGACAGCGGCACTATCGAATTCGGCGGACAGAGGGTGACGATGACCTCACCGCATGACGCCCAGCGCCGCGGGATTGTCACCATCTACCAGGAGTTCACGCTGGCGCCCAACATGACGATCGCCGAGAACGTTTTCATCGGGCGCGAACCCGGTACGGGCGTTTTCGTGAACTGGCGAAAAATGGCGGTGGAGACGCGCGCGATCACTACGCAGCTCGGCCTCCAGTTGCGGCCGATGTCCATCGTGCGCAACTTGAACGTCGCCGAGCAGCAGATGGTGGAGATCGCCCGTGCACTGTCGATGAAGTCGCGGCTGATCGTCATGGATGAGCCAACATCGGCACTGTCGTCGAACGAGGTAGCGAAGCTCTTTCGGATCATCCGCGATCTCAAGGCGCAGGGCCTCAGTATCATTTTCGTCACCCATCGCCTGGAAGAGGTCATGCAGATCTGTGACCGTTACACCGTCCTCCGCGACGGCCGCCTGGTTGGCAGCGGCTCCATCGCGGACACTTCCATCGATAACATCATCCGGCTTATGGTCGGCCGCCAAGTGAATGCACTTTTTGCGCGTCGCGAGAAGACGGATCCCGGTGAGGTCGTACTCAGCGTTGAGGGTCTCACACGCAGAGGCAACGCCCAAGACCGGAACGCGACTGTGCTTGCGGACGTCTGTTTTAAGGCGCGTCGTGGCGAAGTCCTCGGCATCGCCGGTTTGGTAGGCGCCGGCCGCACTGAAATGGCACGAGCGGTTTTCGGCGCAGATCCGTTTGATAGCGGTCGCATTAGCATCGACAGACGCCAGGTTCATATCGGCTCCCCTCGGGATGCGATCCGTTACGGGATCGGGCTCGTGCCGGAGGACCGGAAGCAGCAAGCGCTGTTTCTCGCTCTTGCTGTACGCGTCAATCTGACCATGGCGTCACACGATCGGATCAGCCGCTGGGGCATATTCATGGATGAAGAGGCCGAACGTGCCATGGTCGAGGAGTACCGCAAGAAGCTCAATATCCGCATGGCGAGCCCGGAGCAGTTAATTGCCAGTCTTTCAGGCGGCAATCAGCAGAAGGTCACACTCGCCCGCTGGCTTGCGCTACGGCCGAAGGTGCTCATCGTCGACGAGCCGACGCGCGGCATCGATATCGGGGCTAAAGTCGAGGTTCACAACTTACTTTTCGAAATGGCGAGTTCCGGCATATCCGTGATCGCCATCTCTTCAGAACTTCCCGAAGTGCTCGCTATCAGCGATCGAATCGTCACCATGCGCGAAGGCCGTGTGACAGGCGAGATCAAGGGGGAGGACGCTAGTGAGGAAATTCTGCTGTCAATGATGACCTTGAGCGGGAAAACAGCTTAGACGCAAAGGAAAAGCAATGATCCAAAACGCGCTCTCAGACGCGCAGGCGCCTGCAAAGACTGATGTCGTCGGGTTCCTGGCACGATTCGCACCACTCATATTCCTAATCGTGCTCATGGCCGCCTTCGCCATCGGCGAGCCGCGGTTCCTTACGCCGCTTAACCTGTTCAACATCTTACGCCAAGTCTCGATCTACGGGTTGCTTGCGGTCGGAATGACCTTTGTCATCCTGACTGCTGGCATCGATCTCTCAATCGGTTCGTTAGTTGCTTTTGCCGGCCTGGTCGCTGCGGCGGTGTCGAAGGGCGGTATTTCCAATCGCTTTGCGGTCGGTGCGGGCCAGGAGGCGGCAAGTTACGCTTGGTATCTCGCCGCGCTCGCCGCGATCGGGGTGGGCCTCGCCGGAGGGTTCCTTCAAGGCATTGCGATTACGCGGCTGAAGGTGCCGCCGTTTGTGGTGACGCTCGGCGGCATGTCCGCTTTCCGGGGCGCGGCGCTTCTATTTGCCGCCGGTGGACCTATCAGCGGCTTCGAGCCAAATTTCGTCTGGATGGGGCAGGGACGCATCCTCGGTCAGGTGCCGGTGCCGGTTCTCATTTTCCTAACGTTTGCGGTGCTCGCCCATTTCGTACTCCGTTATACACGTTATGGCCGCCAGGTCTATGCTGTCGGCGGAAACCCGGAGGCTGCACGGCTATCGGGTTTGAACGTGCGCGTCGTGACCACCAGTGTCTACGTGATCATGGGCTTCTTCGCCGGACTCGGTGCTTTCGTATTAGACGCACGGCTGGATTCGGCCGAGGCGGTCGCAGGGACCGGTTACGAGCTTACCGTGATTGCTTCTGTGGTCATTGGCGGGACCAGCCTGTTTGGCGGCGTTGGCACGATCTTTGGCACGGTAATTGGTACGATCCTCATCGGGGTTCTACTCAACGGCCTCGTGCTGATGAACGTGTCTTCCTACATCCAACAGATCATTATTGGCATCATTATCGTACTTGCTGTCGCCTTTGATACCTTCGCGAAGTCACGCCGGCGGGCCGGATGATTGACGCGCTTCGCCGGAGAGATTCTAATAAAAAGTTGGAATTGCCCCTTTTTTACTTTGTTGTATTGACCTCCTCTCGAATCGAATGAGTTGGCTCCGAGTAGTTCCTGGCAATGCCGGGTACGTTATGTACCGTCTGTATCCAACTCGATGTATTCGCTTGGGGATCGCGATCTCAATAATGATTTGCGCTTCCGTCCAAGTCCTTTTTGGCTGGGGCGCGGAAGGACATCGGGCGGTTGCGGCTCTGGCCCAGGAGTTGATTAGTGCTGAGACGCGAAGCAAGGTACAGGCGCTCTTGAGTCAGTGTGGGGAGCGCGACTTGGCGAGCGCATCGACCTGGGCAGACGACATTCGGCCGCACGCGCACTCGGATAGGCCGCGACCGCAGGATGCTGATGCTTTTAACAGGCAGTTTCCAGATAATGCGAACTGGCATTTCGTCAACTTGCCGCTCGGGACGAGTTCGTTTGCGGAAGCGGCACGCTTTATCACCGGCAAGAGCGATGTAGTAGACGCAATCGAGCGCTGTATCGCAATCCTTGAAACATCCGAGCCTGCGGCGGGCGAAATCAGCAGGCCAGACGCGCTCCGCCTCCTGGTTCACTTTGTCGGCGATATCCATCAGCCGTTGCATTGCGGCACGGGATTTTACAGGATTTCCGAAACCGGACCCCCGGTTCTGGTGACCAATCCGAATGAGGCCGCAGGCTTGGCCAATGATCGCGGTGGCAATGATCTGTTTTACGGACCGAAGGATGTACTCCATGCGTATTGGGACCTGGATTTGGTTGAGGATATTGCCGGCACCTTTGATTTTCGTTTGCTTACCGCGTTTCTGAGACATGAGTATCAACATGGGTCATGGCCGGCGACGCCGGGAGACTATCATCGCTGGGCTGAAGCGTGGGCGATCGAATCGGTCAAAGCCGCCAACCTGGCCTATGCCGGGATTCGGTTCAATTCCGTCGAAACGATGGGCGACCCGAATTCGCTTTGGATTGGGATATCGCTGCCCGCCGATTACGAGGAGAAAAATCGAGTCGTGGCAGCGCATCAATTAACAAAAGCAGCCGTTCAGCTGGCGCAGCTCCTGGACAAGATCAGGTGGCCGTAGCCGGGACACTGCGAAGGACGATTGCCGTTTTTTCAATTGACCTGGATATCGGTTCCGACCGGTGGGTCTTCTGGCTTACATTGAGATTACCCGTTCGGGTGATATGATTCTCTCAATGAGAAAAAACGCCTGACAGGCGGGTAAAATGACGTTTTGTGCGAAACGACGACGCTTTTCCGATCAACGGCGGCCAACAAACGGACGATAGAGATAAATAGATGAAATTTGTTCGAGGCAACTTTCGGCTGACACATGTGATGCTATGCCTTGCACTGGCAACCGCGGTCAATGTGCCCGCGAGAGCCGACGACACCTGGCACAACATTTATCACAGTCTGAAGCATTTCTTTACCGGCAAATCGGGAAGCAGCCCAACGCCGACCACTCATCACCACGTCAAACATTCGGCGAACCACGAGAAAACCGAAGAGGCTCCACAAGCTTCACCTTCGCCTTCAGCCTCCGTTACCACGGCACGGGAGGTCGTGCTTCCACCGGGCCAGTCTGCGACACCTCGTGTTGTTGTTTTGCCGGCTTCGACGCCCGCGCCAACCCCTGCAGTCACCAATTCCCAGAACATTGCCGGTCCGGGTGGCACACCAAATTCATCCAGCGAACAGCCGACGCCGCCACCGCCGATAGCCATCAAGTCAACTGATTCGGCTTCAAAATCGAATTCCGCAACAGCGGTCGAACCGGTCTTGCGTTCATTATCCGACCAAGAAGCTGCAACCAGTCCCACCCCGACACCGTAGAAATGCAGGCTTTTTCAGCAGACGCGCAGCGTCTGCTGACTCGCCTTGAAACAGGTCCGGGCGTAGAGTGCCCGGCAGAAAGGTTACGAAGTAAGATTCAAACCATAACAGCTTATGGAACCAACGTCGGCGCAGGACGAGGCAAAAAAAGTGGCGGCAGCCCGGGCTATCGAACGATTTCTCAAGGACGGAATGACGATAGGACTAGGATCAGGAACGACTTCCCGATGGTTTGTGCGCATTCTCGGCGAACGCGTTTCGCAAGGACTGCGAGTCATCGGGGTGTCAAGCTCGAAATCGACAGCAGAACTCGCCCAGGAGGTAGGCGTCCCACTTGCCGACCTGAATGAAGTCGGTCAACTGGATATGACCATTGATGGTGCAGACGAGATCGATGGCAAAGGCCGGATGATCAAAGGAGGCGGCGCTAACTTGTTGTGGGAAAAGATTGTCGCTTCCGCCTCGAACAAGATGGTCTGCATCGTAGACGGATCAAAGCGAGTCGAGCGGCTCGGCCGTTTCCCGCTCCCGGTCGAAGTGATTCCTTTCGCCTGGCGCAGCACCGAGCGCCACCTGATCAAGCTCTTCGAGGCGCAGGGCTTCGGGTCTCCAAAGATCGACGTGAGAGGTGGCCTGGAAAAACCGCTGATTACCGATAGCGGTCACTATCTTCTCGATTGCCATCTGGAAGCGATAGCCGATCCCGAAGCGCTCGCAGAAAAATTGAACCAGATTCCAGGCGTCGTTGAACATGGCTTGTTCATTGGAATCGCGACTGACGCGGTAGTTGGCTTTGCCGATGGAAAAGCAGAAGTGCTGAACTTCAGCAATTAGGTCAGATATCCATGAGTTCAAAGCGCGCTTTTCAGGGAAAAATGCGCTTTGAATTCCACAGAGGGGCAACGGTCCTGAGCCCACGGTGTTAACCAGGTGTTAGCCGTGGGCATTTATTCCCCCATTTTGATGCGTCCTGGACGAGGAGTTGCAGAACGGTTATTCAACGACGCGGGAAACCGAAGCAAACATCTGAGTTGTCGGAACGGTAAATGTCATGGGCGGCTTCGGGGCTCTTATCGAAGCTGTTTCGACCTCCCAGAGGTCGCATTTTTCAGATAGATCAGCGATTTCGGCGAATGTCAGAGGCCGGTCGAAGAGGCGCTCTGAGAGATACTGACGGGAGCATTTGGCTCGGGTCGAATTGAAGGTTTGCTTAACCGCAGGATTAGCGTAATACATAGATATTAGATTGACCAGTCGGTATAATTGAATAACAAAAAAAAAAAGAGGTCCCTTGAGTCCCTTAAGCGGGTACTGCCACCCGGGATGCGCCTATGAGCCGGAACACCCCGTCTTTTAGGCAGTTCAAGACATTCGGCTCGTTTTCGATCTTCGCATGTGCAATCAGGCCGTTCGTGTAACAGAAGACCTCGCACGCCAATTCTACAGGGTCCTTGACATGCACAGAACCTTCGGTGCCGGCATCGCGCAAAGCGGAGGCTAGATAATTCATTGTCCGCTCGGAAAGTTCGTGGGCCTTCCGCCGGATCTGCTCGTCTTGAGTGCTCAATTCTGAGCCGATGGAGGCGAATGGACATCCGCACACTTTGCCAAATTTTTCGTACTTCGCCGTCTGATCCTGAACGATGCGTTCGCAGTACTTCTCGAGGCGCTCAAGAGGCGGGATCTGCGAAGAAAAAAGCCCGTCCATCAGGGCTTTTTTCTTATTCCAGTGATCTTCGTAAGCGGCAGCTGCAAGGTCGGATTTGGATTTAAAAGCGTAATAAAAACTGCCTTTATTAACGCCCGCCCGGTTGCAGATATCATCGACGCTGACTGACCCGTAACTATTCTCCCAGATCAGCTCGAGGGCTGTGTTGAGGAGCTTCTGTTTGGTATCACTCTCGCGTTTCACGGCGCCAACTTAGTTGACTAGTTGGTATAGTGCAAGTGTAATTTTGTATTTATTCGAGGATGAATCGTCACTCTGCCCGACCACGCCCGATCAGTATTGGACGATCCGAGGCAGCGCCTGGGATTGCTCGACCCACTTGATCACATGTTCTCGGCTCGGGACCACTTTCACATGGTGATGTTTTTCGTTGATCTCGACCAGTCAGCGTGCGATGGGCCGATGCCTTCGATTTCGTTGAAGTGCGTCATAGTTCCGGAGGATATCGATCCCCAAAGGAATAAAGGTTCGTGAGTTTGCGAGCGAGCTTAAAGTGCCGGGGCGGAGAGATTTCTGAATCATCAACGCGGAACACGGAGCGGCCGAAGCCGATCGGTCCATGAACTCGGGTGTCGCGCCAAACGATAGACGACCAGTTAGAACCTGTTATTCTTCTGGGTTTCATGAAGATTAACCGCGCTCTTATTTCCGTTTCCGACAAGGCGGGTATCGTCCCATTCGCACGGCGGCTCACCGAACGGGGGATCGAGATCGTTTCCACGGGCGGAACGGCTTCTTTGCTCAAAAATGAGTCAGTTCCGCACATTGAAATCAGTAAATTTACTGGATTCCCCGAGATTCTGAGCGGACGAGTCAAGACGCTGCATCCGAAAGTCCATGGCGGCCTGTTGTATTTGCGGGATAGTCCGGACCATCAGCGGCAGGCGACGGAGAACGAGATCGTGCCGATCGACCTTGTCGTAGTGAATCTCTACCCGTTTGAGAGCACGGTCGCGCGGCCCGCCGTGACTATGGAAGAAGCGATTGAACAGATCGACATTGGCGGGCCCTCGATGCTGCGAAGTGCCGCCAAGAATTATCGCTCGGTGACGGTTGTGACCGATCCCGGCGACTACGACACAGTGTTGGAGGAACTTGAGGAGCACGAAGGCGAAACCACGTTGGCGCTCCGTGAGCAGTTCGCGATCAAAGTTTTTCTGCTGACGGCGCGATACGATCAGGCGATCGCAAATTTTCTGCGCCGAGAGCCGATTGGGAGCGGTTCGTTCACCCTATCGCTCCCTTTGGAAACACGGTTGCGTTACGGCGAAAACCCGCATCAGAGCGCCGGTTTATATGGTCGTTTCCAAGAATATTTTCAGAAGCTTCATGGCAAGGAGCTTTCATATAACAATATTCTCGATATCGATGCCGCAGGGCGGCTCATTCGCGAGTTCCCAGAGTCGACCGTCGCAATCCTAAAACACACGAACCCATGTGGAGTCGGTTCGGATCCCGATCTGCGCGAAGCCTGGGTGAAGGCGTTTGCCACGGACAAGCAGGCGCCGTTTGGCGGAATTATCATTTGCAATCGCCCTCTCACGGAGTCTTTGGCACGCGCAATCTCGGAAATATTCAGCGAAGTCATCATCGCGCCGGAATTCGAACCGGATGCGAGAGCGCTGCTCCAGAAGAAAAAGAATTTGCGGTTAATGAAGATGCTTCCCGAACCGGGGGAGGAGGTTTCCGAGCCGGACGTAAGATCGGTTGTTGGCGGGGTGCTGGTGCAGGAGAGAGACGATGCCAGACTCCAGGAACCAGAACGCCACGTGGTCTCGGCGAGACCGCCTACGGCGGAAGAGATGAAGTCAATGCTATTCGGTTGGCGGGTCGTAAAGCATGTCAAATCGAATGCCATCGTTTATGCCTCGCAGGACCGAACTCTTGGAATTGGGGCGGGTCAGATGGCTCGTGTGGATTCGTCGCGGATCGCTATTTGGAAGGCAAAAGAGGCGGGACTTTCGCTCAGAGGGAGCGCGGTCTGCAGCGACGCATTTTTCCCTTTCGCCGACGGACTGATTGCGGCCGCCGAAGCAGGGGCAACGGCTGCGATTCAGCCGGGTGGCTCTATCCGGGATCAGGACGTGATTGCTGCTGCGAATGAACGGCAGATGGCGATGGTGTTTACCGGAGTACGTCACTTCAAGCATTAATGAAGAACGGTCGGCGGCGAGGAGAGCCCTCACTTGGCTCCGACGTTTGGACAAACTATTTTTTGGGCGTTGATGAGTACGGGAGAGTCTAAAAATCCATGGTTAAACTAGGAGTCAACATCGATCATATCGCGACCCTGCGACAGGCACGTTACGCGGACATGATCGATTCGCCAAATTGTGAGCCGGACATTCTGGAAGCCGCGTCTGCATGTGAACGAGCCGGCGCAAGCGGCATTACCGTGCACCTGCGTGCGGATCGGCGGCATATTCAGGACCGGGATGTCTTTCGTTTGAGGGACAGCATCATGACGAAACTGAACCTCGAGATGGGGAACACGCCTGAGATCGTGGAAACGGCGCTTAGAGTTCTTCCGGACGATGTCTGTCTGGTACCTGAAAACCGGCAGGAAATTACCACGGAAGGTGGTCTGAACGTTATGCGGCATTCGAAGGCACTCAAGCAGACGGTTAACCGGCTTCACACCGCCGGAATCCGGGTCAGCATGTTCATCGAACCGGAGGCGGCGCAAATTGAAGCGAGCAGCGACGTGGGAGCGGAAGCGGTGGAGTTGCATACCGGTGCCTTCGCGAATTTGCCGGCCGAATTAAAGCAGGATGAGGTGGATCGACTGGAAGCAGCGGCGGTGTTGGCCATGGAAAGAGGGCTTGTGGTAAATGCGGGTCACGGGATCAACTACTCAAACGTCCGTTTGCTCACCGCAATTCCGCACTGGAACGAATTTAACATTGGCCATTCGATTGTCGCGCGCGCCGTTTCGA
>Ga0209656_10000446_pt1 | contig 27195 bp, 27 predicted proteins | sample BogFormECP12_OM2_FD_188239 | JGI IMG/M metagenome (GOLD analysis project Ga0209656, IMG submission 188239) | Bog forest soil microbial communities from Calvert Island, British Columbia, Canada - ECP12_OM2 (SPAdes) (version 2) | ecosystem: Environmental > Aquatic > Freshwater > Wetlands > Bog ...
CGTACGCGAAATTTGAGACGCCGACCCCCCAGCTAAACGGCACCCTTACACCTGAAGGGTCAACCTTTACGAATCTTTATCAAACGCGTCTCGGCCGAGAACCTCCCTGCGCGTAACGACCTCGCCAAAATCGACCACACCGTTCCGCACGCCGATGGCGGGCCCACCTATGCCTCTAACCTCAAATGCCTGTGGCGGCTGCATCATCCCCTGAAAACCTTCGGCGGCTGGCACGATAAGCAGCTGGCGGACGGCACGGTGATTCTTGCAACGTATCCCCCGCTGATGTGTGCGAGTAGTCAGGTGGGCCAGGCGCTCACTGTTCTGCTTCAGCAATCCATTCTCGTGCTTTGTCGGCTTCAGCTTCTGAAAACGCCCGGTACTCCCCCGGATAGAGAAAGCCGAACAGCGCGCTGAACTTCGCGAGGTGTTTCGCCCAGGAGACATCGGTGACCACTGCGCAGCGTTCCCAGTCGAATAAGTGGCCGAAGCCGAATTTCTGATCCTCCCAGACCGCGCCGGGGTCGAAGCCCTCCAAGTCGGGGGCGATCTCGAAGTAGATCCGCAGCTTCGGGTGCCGATGCAGCCGATCTTCGAAGTCTGGTATGAGCACCTGGTCGTAATCAGCCTTCGTCACGTGCCCGTGGTACGCGAAGGCAGCGACGTTGTCGGGAAAGCCCTTCAGCAGTTCGATCATGAGCTTCTCCTCGAATCAGGGGTCTGCTCTCTCGTCGCGTCATCGTCTCCTGCGTGAACGTCCTGCTCTAGAGGCCAAAGTCACCGACGAAGCAATACGAACGAACGAACGGCGCCCGGCCGCCGGGTGCGCTGCTGCGTCATCACCCATAGAGTTGTTGGGCCGACCCGCCATCCCCGACCCTCTCTAGGAGGACCATCATGTGGCGACGTGCGCTGTTTGACGTGCTGTTTAGGATCGGTCGACCGATCTGGGACACACCAACCCCGCCCGAAGTGCGCGATGCTGTGGAGGGCCCATCAGCGCTGCCACCGGGGCGCGCGCTGGATGTGGGATGCGGCACCAGCCCGAACGTGGCGTATCTGGCTCAACACGGCTGGGTCGCGACCGGGGTCGACTTCTCCCCTAAAGCGATCCAGCTTGCCAAAAGGAAGGCCGCCGGCATCCCAGGCGCCGCGTTCCTCGAGGCTGATGTGACCAAGCTATCCGCTTCCGGTATCGCCGGACCCTTCGACCTTGTGATTGACAACGGGTGCTATCACTCACTGTCGTCCGAGGGTAGGGCCGCCTACGTGCCCGAAGTAGCCGCCCTCATGAAACCCGGTGCCCTGTTAATGATGTGGGAGGGAATCATGGTCGCCGACAACGAGATCCCCGACCGATTTCAAGACGAATTCGCCATCGAGCGCATCGAGCACAAAAGCTTTCCGATCCAGAGGCTGGGACTGAAATTTGCCAAGAAAAATGCCAACTGGTACTGGCTACGCCGCCTGGGCGAAGATGAGGGTGGACTCCAAACATGACAAGGGCTTAAACGTTCTTCAGCAATCCGATGCCAACACTTACTCAAGACTTTCTGGAGCGGCGTCACCGGTTGGCACGATAAACAGCTGCCCGACGGCACGCTGATGTGGACCTCACCGTCGAGCCACACTTATCGCACGGTGTCGGGTAGCAGGCTGCTCGTCCCCGAATTGTGCTTGCCGACAGGCTTGCTCGAGTTGCCCACTTCGAGGGCCCGTGAGTGCGTCGATCGCGGCGCGATGATGCCCCGCCGCAAGCGAACGAGAGCCGCCGATCGGCATCAACGAATCATGGCCGAGCGCAATGCCAATCAGCGCAGCAGTGCGCGTGACATCACCACGCGCTGAATCTGGTTGGTGCCCTCGTAGATCTGGGTGATCTTGGCGTCGCGCATAAACCGCTCCACGGGGAAGTCAGTGGTATAGCCGGCGCCGCCGAAGAGCTGCACAGCCGCCTCCGTCACATCCATGGCGGTGTCGGAGGCGAAGCACTTTGCGGCCGCGGAGATGAATCCGAGATTCGGCTCGCCGCGTTCGGCGCGCGCAGCGGCGGTGTAGACCATCAGCCGGGCCGCTTCGACTTTCATCGCCATGTCGGCCAGCTCGAACTGCACACCCTGGAACTCGGAGATCGACTTGCCAAACTGTTTGCGGTCCTTGGTATAAGCGACCGCCGCGTCGACCGCGCCCTGCGCGATGCCCACCGCCTGGGCACCGACGGTGGGCCGAGTGTGGTCGAGGGTCTGCAGTGCGGTCTTGAACCCGGTGCCGGGCTCACCGATCATCCGATCGCCCGGGACGCGGCAGTTCTCGAAGTACAACTCGGTCGTCGGTGAGCCCTTGATGCCCATCTTCTTTTCCTTGGGACCGGCGCTAAATCCCTCGTCGTCCTTGTGCACCATAAACGCCGAGATCCCGTTGGCACCCTTGTCCGGGTCGGTCACGGCCATCACCGTGTACCAAGTCGACTTGCCGCCGTTGGTGATCCAGCACTTGGTGCCGTTGAGGATCCAGTCGTCGCCGTCGGCCTTGGCCCGAGTCCGCATCGACGCCGCGTCGCTGCCGGCCTCTCGTTCAGAAAGCGCATACGAGGCCATCGCCCCCTCGGTGGCCAGTGCCGGCAGCACCTGGTTCTTCAGCTCCTCTGAACCCCGGAGGATGAGGCCCATGGTGCCCAGCTTGTTCACGGCGGGGATCAACGAGGCAGAAGCGTCGACGCGGGCGACCTCCTCGATCACGATGCAGGCCGCCACCGAGTCCGCGCCCTGACCGCCGTACGCCTCGGGAATGTGAACGGCGTTGAAACCGGACGCATTCAGCGCCGCCAGCGCCTCCTCCGGAAACCGGGAATGCTCGTCGACCTCGGCGGCGTAGGGAAGGATTTCCTTTTCCGCCAGCGCGCGGATCGCCACCCGCAGTTCCTCGTGCTCCTCCGGCAACTTGTACACATCGAACGACGGGTCCCCGGCCCACTGCGCCATCTCGGCCTCCTTTTGCTACTCGCCGGTAACTTTACCTTGACGTTCCTGCAGCGCCGCATCCTTGGCCAGCACCGACTCCGCCAGCTGATCTTGGAACGCGACGATCCGGCCGCGCAACGCCGGATCCGATACCGCCAAAATGCGGACCGCCAACAGACCCGCGTTGCGGGCGCCGCCGATCGACACGGTGGCCACCGGCACTCCGGCCGGCATCTGCGCAATGGACAGCAGCGAGTCCAGGCCGTCGAGCCGGGCCAGCGGCACCGGGACACCGATCACCGGCAGCGGTGTGGCCGAGGCCACCATGCCCGGCAGGTGCGCCGCCCCGCCGGCACCGGCGATGACCACCTCGATGCCACGATCGGCCGCGGTTCGGGCGTAGTCGAGCATCCGCCCCGGAGTGCGGTGCGCCGACACCACGCCGACCTCGTGAGCAATGTCGAACTCGGCCAGCGCGTCGGCGGCGTCGGCCATCACCGACCAGTCGCTGTCGCTGCCCATGATCACCCCGACCCGGGGGGCTTTAGCCATGCGGATCCCATCCGTCCGTCCACTGCCCGTCTGATAACCAGTGTGCCGCCAGCTCGGCGCGCTCGCGCAGATTCGCCAGCTCCGCGACATGGTCGCCGAGAAAGTTGACGTGGCCGATCTTGCGGCCCGGCCGTTCGCCCTTGCCGTAGAGGTGAACCCGAGCATCGGGCATCCGCGCGAACAGGTGGTGCAGCCGCTCGTCGACCGTCATCGTCGGCGTTTCCGCGGCGCCCAACACGTTGGCCATCACCGTCACCGGGACCGTCGCATCGGTATCACCGAGCGGATAGTCAAGCACCGCGCGCAGGTGCTGCTCGAACTGGCTGGTCCGCGCCCCGTCCATGGTCCAATGCCCGGAATTGTGTGGTCGCATCGCCAATTCATTGACCAGCAGCTGCCCATCGACCGTCTCGAACAGCTCGACGGCCAACACACCGACGACGCCGAGTTCGGCCGCCAACCGCAACGCCAGCTGCTGGGCCGCGGCGCCGACGTCGTCGGGCAGCGCCGGGGCCGGCGCGATCACCAGCACGCAGATGCCGTCGCGCTGCACCGTCTCCACCACCGGCCACGCCGCGCCCTGCCCGTACGGTGACCGCGCCACCAGTGCCGACAGTTCGCGGCGCATCGCGACCCGCTCCTCGACCAACGCCGGCACGCCAGCGTCCAAATACTGACGCACGATCTCGCGGGCCTGCGCCAGGTCGGCCGCCATGCGCACCCCGCGACCGTCGTAGCCACCGCGGACCGCTTTGACCACGATCGGGCCGCCGATGCGCGCCGCGAACGCCTCGACGTCGTCAAGCCGTTCCACCGCCGCATAGCGCGGCACCGGGGCGCCCAGCGCTTCCAGACGTCGCCGCATGAGGAGTTTGTCCTGCGCGTGAATTAAAGCCTCCGGCGGCGGCGCCACGTTGACGCCCTCGGCGACCAGCTTCTCGAGCAGCTCGGTCGGGACGTGCTCATGATCGAAGGTCAACGCGTCGGCGCCGGCGGCGACACGACGCAGATCGTCGAGGTTCGTGTGCGAGCCGATGACCACGTCCGGGCTCACCTGAGCTGCCGGGTCGTCGGCGTCGGCGGCCAGCACCCGCAGGCTCTGGCCCAGGGCGATCGCGGCCTGGTGGGTCATCCGGGCGAGTTGACCGCCGCCGACCATCGCGACGAGCGGTGCAGCGGTCGGGGTACTCGTCACGGCATTTATGGTGTCATGGCCGTTGAACGGCGTGTTTACCGGCGGCGACACCTTCGTTGGGCGCGGTTAACGGGCAGTACGTACACTGCGACATTGTGTCCTTTGCCGATGCCACGATCGCGCGGTTACCGCGGCCGATCCGTCCTTACGCCGAACGCCATCACGAACTGATCAAGTTCGCGATCGTCGGCGCGACCACCTTGGTCATCGACTCGACGATCTTCTACACCCTCAAACTGACGATTCTGGAGCCCAAGCCGGTGACCGCCAAGGTCATCGCTGGCATCGTCGCGGTCATCGCCTCCTACATCTTGAACAGGGAGTGGAGCTTCCGGGACCGCGGCGGTCGTGAGCGTCACCACGAGGCGCTGCTGTTTTTTGTGTTCAGCGGCGTGGGCGTGCTGCTGAGCATGGCGCCGTTGTGGATCTCCACCTACGTCTTGGACCTGCGGGTGCCGACGGTGTCGTTGACGGTGGAGAACATCGCCGACTTCATCTCGGCCTACATCATCGGCAACCTGCTTCAGATGGCTTTCCGCTTCTGGGCTTTCCGGCGCTGGGTGTTCCCTGACGAATTCGGCCGCGACGAAGACCAGGGGCTGGAATCGGCCCTTACCGCCGGTGGGTTCGCCGAGGTCCTCGAGGACAACTTCGAGGAGGGCGGCAGTGTCACGCTGATGCGGGCCTGGCGGTCGCGCCGTAGCCGGATGGATCAGCTGGGCGATTCCTCGGATCCCAGGGTGTCGAAAACCTCGTGATACAGCAGCGCGTGGACCTGCTCCACGCGCGGAATGTCGTAGAACTCCAACGGATCTTGTGACGCGGACTCGACGATCAGCGTGCCGGTGCGCAAGATCCGATCGATCAGCCGGTGCCGGAATTCCACGCTGTTGATCCGGGCCAGCGGGATGTCGATCCCGCTGCGGCTCAACACCCCGTGCCGGAACATCACTCGCCGGTCGGTGATCACGAAATGAGTGGTCAGCCAGTTCAGGAACGGCCACAGCGTCAGCCAGCCGATCACGATCAGCCAGATTGCCCCGATGACGCCGAAGATGACCCTTTTGGCGGTTGGGTCCCAGCTGGTGCTGTTGATGACCGCGGAGCCGAACGACGCCGCCGCGCTGGCCAGGATGAGCACGACGACCGGCCAGAAGAGTCGCTTCCAGTGTGGGTGCCGGTGCAAGACCACCTGCTCGTCGCCGGCCAGCACGTTGTCGGGGTAGCCCACGCTGGGACTTTAAACGCTGGGGCGTAGGTGCGTGATGTCTCCGGCCGAGATCGCCACGGTCTGGCCGCCGGTGTCGACGCACAATCGGCCCGTCTCGTCGACGGCGTGCGCGGTGCCGACGATCTCCTGGTCGCCGGGCAAGATGGCCCGCACCCGAGAACCCAGGGTCAGGCTGTAGTGCTGATAATCGGCGACCAGCGCCGGATCGGCGCCACCGGCGCTGCGCCAGGCGTCGATGCGCTGCGCTAGTTCGCGAAGTATCCTGCGCGCCAACGTGTTCCGATCGATAGCCGACGACCCCAGGATCAGCAGCGACGTGGCCACCGGGTCAGGGGCTTCGTCGGCGGTCAGCGTCACGTTGAGCCCCAGGCCGACCACGATCACCGGCGCCGGCGCGGCGACCTCGGCGAGGATCCCGGCCAGCTTGCCGCCGTCGACCAGCACATCGTTTGGCCATTTGAGGCCGGCCGCCACGCCGCACTCTGCGGTCAGCGCGTCAGCCACCGCGACACCGGTGGCCAACGGCAACCATCCCCAGCCGGTCTGGGGAACCGAGGCCGCGCCCACCCCGACCGACAACGCGATCTGCGCACGCGGCGGCGCCGACCAGTGCCGGCCGTGGCGCCCGCGGCCGGCGTTCTGGTATTCGGCAAGCAACACCGATCCGTCGATATCTGCGCCGCCCTCCGCCCGGGCGATCAGATCGGCGTTGGTGGAGCCGGTTTCGGTGACCACGTCGAGTTCACGCCACGGCATGCCCGGCCCGACCAACCCGTCGCGCAACGCCGTCGCGTCCAATGGCGTCCTGAGTGTGTCCATGGGATCGCAATATAAGGGACCGCTAAGATCGACAGCCATGACGAGCACTTCCGAGACCCACGTCGAGGCGAAGGCCGAGCACCACATCGACATCCACACCACCGCGGGCAAGCTCGCCGAACTGCGCAAGCGGTCTGAGGAGACGCTGCACCCGGTCGGCGAGGCCGCGGTCGACAAGGTGCACGCCAAGGGCAAGCTGACCGCCCGCGAGCGCATCTACGCTTTGCTCGACGAGGGGTCCTTCGTCGAGCTCGACGCGTTGGCCAGGCACCGCAGCACCAACTTCGGGCTCGGCGAGAAGCGCCCGCTCGGCGACGGGGTGGTCACCGGCTACGGCACCATCGACGGCCGCGACGTGTGCATCTTCAGCCAGGACGTCACGGTGTTCGGCGGCAGCCTCGGCGAGGTCTACGGCGAGAAAATCGTCAAGGTCCAAGAGCTGGCGACCAAGACCGGCAGGCCGCTGATCGGTATCAACGACGGCGCGGGCGCCCGCATCCAGGAGGGTGTGGTCTCGCTGGGCCTGTACAGCCAAATCTTCCGCAACAACATTTTGGCCTCCGGCGTGATCCCGCAGATCTCGCTGATCATGGGTGCGGCCGCCGGTGGGCACGTCTACTCCCCCGCGCTGACCGACTTCGTGGTGATGGTCGACCAGACCAGTCAGATGTTCATCACCGGCCCGGACGTGATCAAGACGGTCACCGGCGAGGACGTGACGATGGAGGAGCTGGGCGGCGCCCACACCCACATGGCCAAGTCCGGCACCGCGCACTACGTCGCCTCCGGCGAGCAGGACGCCTTCGATTACGTCCGTGATCTGCTCGGCTACCTACCGCCCAACAACTTCACCGATCCGCCACGCTATGCCGTGCCGGTTCCGGAGGGCGCGATCGAGGACAACCTCACCGAAGAGGATCTCGAGCTGGACACCCTGATCCCGGACTCGGCCAACCAGCCCTACGACATGCACGAGGTGATCACCCGGATCCTCGACGACGACGAGTTCCTCGAGGTGCAGTCCGGTTACGCCCAGAACATCGTGATCGGGTTCGGCCGCATCGACGGTCACCCGGTCGGCATCGTCGCCAACCAGCCCACCCATTTCGCCGGCTGCCTGGACATCGACGCCTCGGAGAAGGCCGCCCGCTTTGTGCGGACCTGCGACTGCTTCAACATCCCGATCGTCATGCTGGTGGATGTGCCCGGCTTCCTGCCGGGCACCGACCAGGAATACAACGGCATCATCCGCCGCGGCGCCAAGCTGCTCTACGCCTACGGCGAGGCCACCGTCCCCAAGATCACCGTGATCACCCGCAAGGCCTACGGCGGCGCCTACTGCGTCATGGGTTCCAAAGACATGGGCTGCGACGTCAACGTCGCCTGGCCGACGGCGCAGATCGCGGTGATGGGCGCGTCCGGCGCGGTCGGCTTCGTCTACCGCCAGCAACTCGGCGACGCCGCGAAAAAGGGTGAGGACGTCGACGCGCTACGGCTGCAGTTGCAGCAGGAGTACGAGGACACCTTGGTCAACCCCTACATCGCCGCCGAGCGGGGCTACGTCGACGCGGTCATTCCGCCGTCGCACACCCGCGGCTACATCGGCACGGCGCTACGGCTGCTGCAGCGCAAGATCGCCCAGGTACCGCCCAAGAAGCACGGGAACATTCCACTGTGAGCGAGCACGAAACCCACGAGCCGCACATCCAGGTGCTCAAGGGCGAGCCGACCGACGATGAGCTGGCCGCGCTGATCGCGGTGCTGGGTAGCGCCGTCGGCGGCGGGGGCGAGTCGGCACCGCCGGAGCACAGCCGGTGGGGGCTGCCGGTCGACAAACTGCGCTACCCGGTCTTCAGTTGGCAGAAGATCACGCTGCTGGAACGGACCCACATGCGCCGATGACCCGAGTGGTGCTCGGGTCCGCCTCACCGGGCCGGCTCAAAGTGCTGCGGCAAGCCGGCATCGATCCGCTGGTCGCGGTCTCCGGTGTCGACGAGGACGCGGTCATCGCCGCATTGGGATCAGAGACCTCCTCCGGTGACGTCGTGCGCATCCTGGCCCAGGCCAAGGCCGACCAGGTCGCGACCAACCTGGACGATGCGACCGCCGCGGATTGCGTTGTCATCGGCTGTGATTCGATGCTCTACATCGACGGCCAACTGGTCGGCAAGCCAGCATCAGCCGACATGGCGCGAAGCCAGTGGCAGTCGATGGGCGGTCGATCCGGCCAGCTGTACACCGGGCACTGCCTGCTGCGGCTGCTCCACGGCAACCCTATTCGGCATGTATCCGAATCATCAGCCACTACAGTGCATTTCGCTAAACCAACCGCAGCAGACCTGGAAGCGTACATCGGCAGCGGCGAACCGTTGGCCGTCGCCGGGGGATTCACGCTGGACGGGCTGGGTGGCTGGTTCGTCGACCGGATCGAGGGCGACCCGTCCAACGTCATCGGGCTGAGCCTGCCGCTGACCGCCACCCTGCTGCAACGCGTTGGCCTATCGGTCGCCGAGCTGTGGGGCATGAACGAGGGCCTATCCGGCGGGTAGGCTCGCAGTGTGCCATTACCAGAAGATCCCAGCCCGACGCTGAGCGCATACGCCCACCCGGAACGGCTGGTGACTGCCGACTGGCTGGCCGGCAACCTGGGTCAGCCGGGGCTTGCCATCGTCGAATCCGACGAGGATGTCTTGCTTTACGACGTCGGTCATATCCCGGGCGCGGTCAAGATCGACTGGCACACCGACCTCAACGACCCGCGGGTGCGCGACTACATCAACGGCGAGCAGTTCGCCGAATTGATGAACCGCAAAGGCATTTCCCGAGAAGACACGGTGGTGATCTACGGGGACAAGAGCAACTGGTGGGCCGCATATGCGCTGTGGGTGTTCACCCTCTTCGGCCATCCGGATGTGCGGCTGCTCAACGGCGGGCGCGACCTGTGGATGCACGAGGGACGCGACACCACTTTGGATGTCCCGTCCAAAACGTCGAGCGGCTATCCCGTTGTGCAGCGCAATGATGCACCCATCCGCGCCTTCAAAGACGACGTGCTGGCCATCCTGGGCTCCGAGCCGCTGATCGATGTGCGATCGCCCGACGAGTACACCGGCAAGCGCACGCATATGCCCGACTACCCCGAGGAAGGCGCGTTGCGCGCCGGGCATATCCCCACGGCGCGGTCGATCCCGTGGGGAAAGGCGGCCGACGACAGTGGGCGTTTCCGCAGTCGCGACGAGCTGGAGCAGCTCTACGGGTTCGTCGGGCCGGACGACAAAACTGTCGTGTACTGCCGCATCGGCGAGCGGTCCAGCCACACCTGGTTTGTGCTGACTCATCTGCTCGGTATCCCGGGCGTGCGCAACTACGACGGCTCCTGGACCGAGTGGGGCAATACCGTCCGGGTGCCGATCGTCGCCGGCGAAAGCCCGGGAGCCGTGCCGGTCCTATGAGCATGCCCGCGCCGCTGGCCGAGGTCTTGTCCGACTTCGCCGAAGTCCAGGGCCAGGACAAGCTCAACCTGCTGTTGGAGTTCGCCGACGACCTGCCGGCATTGCCCGCCGATCTGGAAGAGGCGGCGATGGAGCCGGTGGTCGAATGCCAGACGCCGCTGTTTCTGCACGTCGACGCCAGCGACGCCAACCGGGTGCGGCTGCACTTCAGCGCTCCGGCCGAAGCACCCACCACTCGTGGTTTCGCGTCGATACTTGCCGCCGGCCTCGACCAGCAGCCCGCCGCCGACATCCTGGCCGTACCGGAGGATTTCTACGTCGAGCTGGGCCTGGCGGCTTTGATCAGCCCACTGCGGCTGCGTGGCTTGTCGGCGATGCTGGCGCGTATCAAGCGGCGGGTGCGCGAGTCCGGCTGAAGTGGGCACCGGGTCGTATCGCCCGCGGCGCGCCGCTTAAACTTCCCCCGATAAGACTTGTAAGAATTTCTCTTAGACATGTGAGAAGTGCTCAGCCATACAGGAGGCGCAGTGCCTAGTCACGCCAGCTCGACGATCGCCAAGGTTCTTGTCGCCAATCGCGGTGAGATCGCGGTGCGGGTGATCCGCGCGGCCAAAGATGCCGGTCTGCCCAGCGTGGCGGTGTACGCCGAGCCTGACGCCGACGCTCCTCACGTGAAGCTGGCCGACGAGGCGTTCGCACTGGGCGGTCAGACCTCTGCGGAGTCGTACCTGGACTTCGGCAAGCTCCTGGAGGCGGCCGAGAAGTCCGGCGCGAACGCGATCCACCCCGGCTACGGATTCCTGTCGGAGAACGCCGACTTCGCCCAGGCGGTGATCGACGCCGGCCTGATCTGGATCGGGCCCAGCCCGCAGTCGATCCGCGACCTCGGCGACAAGGTCACTGCACGGCACATCGCCGCCCGCGCGCAGGCCCCGCTGGTGCCCGGCACCCCCGACCCGGTGAAAGACGCCGACGAGGTGGTCGCCTTCGCCAAGGAGTACGGCGTGCCGATCGCGATCAAGGCGGCCTTCGGCGGCGGCGGGCGCGGCATGAAGGTGGCCCGCACCCTCGAGGAGATCCCCGAGCTGTTCGAGTCGGCGACCCGCGAGGCGGTCGCGGCGTTCGGCCGCGGCGAGTGCTTCGTCGAGCGCTACCTGGACAAGCCACGCCACGTCGAGGCGCAGGTGATCGCCGACAAGCGCGGCAACGTCGTCGTCGCTGGAACCCGTGACTGCTCGCTGCAGCGGCGCTTCCAGAAGCTGGTCGAGGAAGCGCCGGCGCCGTTCCTGACCGACGCGCAGCGCAAGGAGATCCACGAGTCCGCCAAGCGGATCTGCAAAGAGGCGCACTACTACGGCGCCGGGACGGTCGAATACCTGGTCGGCCAGGACGGCCTGATCTCGTTCCTCGAGGTCAACACCCGTCTGCAGGTCGAGCACCCGGTCACCGAGGAGACCGCCGGCATCGACCTAGTGCTGCAGCAATTCAAGATCGCCAACGGCGAGAAGCTGGACATTACCGAGGACCCGACGCCGCGCGGGCACGCCATCGAATTCCGGATCAACGGCGAGGACGCCGGTCGGGGCTTTCTGCCCGCACCCGGTCCGGTCACCCGGTATGACATCCCCACCGGGCCCGGCGTCCGGCTGGACTCCGGTGTCGAAGCCGGTTCGGTGATCGGCGGGCAGTTCGACTCGATGCTGTCCAAGCTGATCGTGTACGGCGCCAGCCGCGAGGAGGCGTTGGCGCGCTCCCGGCGGGCGCTCGACGAGTTCCACGTCGAGGGCCTGGCCACCGTCATCCCGTTCCACCGCGCGGTGGTCTCCGACCCGGCGTTCATCGGCGACGACCACGGCTTCTCGGTGCACACCCGATGGATCGAGACCGAGTGGAACAACACCGTCGAACCCTTCACCGGCGGCGGGCCGCTGGACGAAGAAGACGCTCGGCCGCGCCAGAAGGTCGTGGTCGAGGTCGGTGGCCGTCGGGTGGAGGTTTCGCTGCCCGGTGACCTGGCGCTGTCCAACGGCGGTGGGTCCGATGCTGCCGGTGTGATCAGGAAGAAGCCCAAGCCGCGCAAGCGTGGTTCACACGGCGGTGCGGCGGCGTCCGGCGACGCGGTGACCGCACCGATGCAGGGCACCGTGGTGAAAGTTGCCGTCGAAGACGGCCAAGAGGTCGCCGCCGGCGATCTGGTGGTGGTCCTGGAAGCGATGAAGATGGAAAACCCTGTCACCGCACACAAAGACGGCACCATCACCGGACTCGCAGTCGAGCCGGGCGCCGCAATCACCCAGGGCACGGTCCTCGCCGAAATCAAATAGCACGGGTAGCTCTTGGACCCTGTCGAGATCAACGCCGGGCAGTGGTACTTGCGCGCATTGCGCGCCGACAGCCGCATCGACGATCGTCCGGCGCTCGCCGACCTGGGGGTCACCGACCCGGAGCATGTCGCGCGTAGCGCCGAGCAGTGGTCGGCGGATACCAGCTACTCGTGGGCGGTGTGCGAGGTGACGACGGGTGAGTTACTGGCAGAGATAACGCTCGACCCGCAAACCGGTGCGATCGCAACCCGCGTACGTGCAGGCCAGGCGCAGGCTGCGACCGCGGCCGCAGAGTCCGTGCGACGATTCGCCGCTGCGGCGTCGAACGGGTCTTCCTAGCAACACCCGCGCTTTCGCGTTGTGGGTCCACTGCGGCCGGAGTAGTGTTCGAGGAAGGTTGAGTTCACAGCCACCCCAAAAAACGTTAACTGACGTAGGGGGAGGCTGTTATTCCCAGCTTTTCTCCCCGCGCGCGGGGGCCAACCGCTTGACGTGATCCACAGATTGCTCGACGACTGATGGAGTCACCCTGATGTTTGCCATGAGACAACCCTTAGAGCCATGGGAAGACCACACCGCCCGATTCACCGCTGAGTGGGGCGCGTCGTCCGTCGTGATTACGGCGCACGGCGAGCTCGATGCATCCAATGCCGCTCAGCTCGCCGATTATGTCCAGCGCTGCGCCGGTCGTTCCGAGTCGGTCATCGTCAACTTGAGTGGCCTGGAATTCTTTGGAACTGCGGGCTTTTCGGCGCTGCACACCATCAATGTCCGGTGCGCGGTCACCGACGTGCGCTGGGCCGTGGTGCCAAGCAAGGCAGTTTCCCGGTTGCTACGCATTTGCGACCCGGACAACGCGCTGCCGCTGGTTGAGTCGGTGCCGGACAGCCTCGACGAAATCGAAGAGCCGCACCGGCTATTCCAATTGGTCCCGCAGCCGCGCTAGCGACTTAGCGAGCAACCGCGAAACGTGCATCTGCGAGATGCCGACTCGCTCGGCGATCTGCGTCTGCGTCATCGACTCAAAGAACCTGAGTACCAACACAGTTCGTTCCCGCTCCGGCAATCCGTCGAGTAGCGGTCGTAGCGCCTCGCGGTTCTCGATCCGCTCGAGACCGGCGTCCACATCGCCGAGCGTGTCGGCGATGGCTCGGGCGTCGTCATCGCCGCCGCTGTTGCCGCCGCTGTCGATGGACAGCGTGTTGTAAGAGCTGCCGGCCACCAAGCCCTCGATGACCTCCGTGCGATCCATGTCGAGTTCGTCGGCCAGCTCAGAGGCAGTCGGTGCCCGGCCCAGCCGCTGCGAAAGGTCGGCGGTGGCAGTGCCGAGCCGCAGGTGCAGTTCTTTCAGGCGCCGCGGAACCTTGACCGACCAGCTGTTGTCCCGGAAATGCCTGCGGACCTCACCCATGATGGTCGGCACCGCAAACGAGACGAAGTCCGAGCCGGCATCGACGTCGAAACGCGCGACGGCGTTGACCAGACCGACGCGCGCCACCTGGACCAGGTCGTCACGGGGTTCCCCGCGACCCTCGAACCGGCGGGCGATGTGATCGGCCAACGGTAGGCAGCGCTCCACGATCTTGTCGCGATGGCGCTGAAATTCCGACGAGTCAGCATCGTAAGTGGCCAACTCGCGGAACATGTCCGGAACGTCAGCGTATTCGTTGGGACGAGATGCAGAACCGCCGACAGCTCGCGCTGTCACTTGTGGGCGCCCGCCCGTCGGGTCGTGAGGGTGACCCCGAAGACACCGTGCCCATCAGCCGGTTCCCGACCGTCGTGGAAGGTGTGTACGTCGTCGGTCAGCGATGTCAGCACGTGCCAGCTGAAGCTGCCCGGCGTCACCACGTCGTAATTGTCACATGTCGCCGAGGCCTCGACCACCAACTCGTCGTCTCGCGGGTCGACGACAATCGCCAGCATGGCGTCTGGGGTCGCCGAGCGGATCAACCGCGTGCAGACCTCGTCGACCGCCAGTCGTAGGTCGGCAACCGCGTCGAAATCGAGATCCTCGAAGGTGCCGACCGCCCCCACCAGCGTGCGCAGTACCGCCAGATTCTCCAGCCGCGCTGCAACACGCAATTCGATCGCGCGCTCGCCGCGTTGCTGATGCTGTGCTGGCTTTTCAGCAGCGGTCATGGGGCCTCCCGGCAGTATTTGAGTGACACTACCCTGACGTTCGAGCCGGTTAGTCATGATCGCCGCCGGGTATTCCGCAGCCCATGGACGCGATCGAAACGCGGGGCGCGACCGTGTTCAAACTCATCATGGTCTAGATCAGATACCCACTAGCCACCGCGAATAAAACTCAGGAGGTTGAGATGCCCAGGTCGTCAATCAAGGACGAGAAGCTCTACCAAGAATTGCGCAAGCAAGGAGACTCCAAGGAAAAGGCCGCTCGAATCTCGAATGCCGCTGCGGCTCGCGGGCGCTCCAGTGTGGGCCGGTCAGGTGGCAAGTCCGGCGCGTATCAAGACTGGACTGTCCAAGAACTCAAGAACCGAGCCAAAGAGCTTGGTATGTCGGGTTATTCGAACTTGACCAAGGACAAGCTGATCTCAAAGCTCCGCAACCACTGAGCGTCCGGCTGGTCAGCTTGCGGGCCGTTGGCGCGGCACCTCGGGATGTGCGTCGTACCAGCGGTCTTCGATTCTGCGCACGCGTCGGTGCTCGAACGCCAGCCATAGCAGACCGAACGTCATCGCCGCGACCGCGACGACACCCGTGGTCATGCCCTGACTTTGATGCCCGGTCCCGAACGCCGCCAGGCAACCCACAACGGCGATCACGCCCGCCACGACGAGTAGATAGCCAGGCCAGCGCAACACATCGATCATTGACTCGCCTGCGTGTGACCGTGTCGTCCGCACATGGTCGACGGGGTCACGATAGGTGTCACCCATAACTGCGTCCCCTCTCCCAGCCTTTTAGGCCGTACCTACCACGGTAGATCGACCAAGGACGGCGCGGAAGTGATTGCCGGCAGTCCGGTTAACCAGGCAGAACATGTCCGGCGATGGGGGGGACACCCATGGTGAGCGTCACAAGCATCAGCATCAACAAAAACCAGCCGGCACCCTGCCATGGCCACCAGGTGCCGTAGCTGCGCCAGATGCGATACGTCCGCCAAAATGCCCGGCACCCCGCGGCCAGCAGGATCAGCGGTGCACCGAACGCCAGGATGGTCAGCTGGGGCGCGCCACACGCGACGGTGTCGACGGCCATCGCGCCCTTGCAGGTGCTGGCCCATAGTGCGGCCACGACAAGGAACGCCACTCCGGCGACCGCGGATAGGACCGTGAACCGCACGGCCGCGTGCACCTCGTTGTCTTCACGCCCGAGGTGGTCGCCTTCTGAGCGCTGACGTTGTGTTTGCATTTCGAACCTCGCCGGAGCCTGAAGAGCCTAGCCATCATCACGTGCCGTCACACACGCCACACCCGTATACCCCGAGATCAGCCAAGGGTAAACACATCGCGGAGGGCCGCGATCGCCTCGTCGATCTCGGCGTGCGCAACGGTCAAGGCCGGTCGGAACCGTACGCTGACTTGACCGCTGGGCAGCACAATCACCCCGCGTTGCCACAACCGGCCGAGTAACTCGTCGCGCTCGGCCGTAGTCGTCAGGCTGAACGCACACATCAAGCCGCGGCCGCGGACATCGTGCACGACTGTTGGGAAGTCGTCGGCGAGTTCGTCGAGGCGGGTCCGCAGATAGCGGCCCATAACGGTGGCATTCTCGAAGAGGCCGTCGGTGTCGATGACCTCCAAGATGCGCCGGGCGCGGACCATATCGGTGAGGTTGCCGCCCCACGTCGAGTTGATTCGGGAAGTCACCGCGAACACGTTGTCGACGACTTCGTCGACTCGCCGTCCGGCCATCACCCCGCACACCTGCGTCTTCTTACCGAACGCGACCACGTCGGGTACAACGTCCAATTGCTGGTAGGCCCAAGGGGTTCCGGTCAAACCGCAGCCGGTCTGCACCTCATCGAAGATCATCAGCGCGTTGTATTCGTCACACAGCGCGCGCATCTCGGCGAAGAACTCGGACCGGAAGTGCCGGTCGCCACCCTCGCCTTGGATGGGTTCGGCGATAAAGCAGGCGATGTCGTGCGGGTAGGCCTCGAAAGCTGCCCGGGCCTGGCGCAGCGACTCGGCTTCCGAAGCGTCGATATCCACGCCGCGACGTTGGTAAGGCGCGTCGATGCGCGGCCAGTCGAACTTGGGAAAGCGAGCCACCGTCGCCGACTTGGTGTTGGTCAGCGACAGCGTGTAGCCGCTGCGCCCGTGAAACGCCCCGCGTAAGTGCAGCACCCGGGTGCCCAGCCCCGGATCGATGCGGCGTGCTTCGTTGTGCCGGCTCTTCCAGTCGAACGCGACCTTCAGCGCGTTCTCCACCGCCAGCGCACCACCGTCGACGAAGAACAGATGCGGCAGCGCCGGATCGCCCAGCACCCGGGCGAAGGTTTCGACGAAGCGCGCCATCGGTACCGAGTAAACGTCGGAGTTACTCGGTTTGTTGATCGCGGCGTCGGTCAGCTCGGCGCGGAACTCGTCGTCGTACGCCAGCGCCGGATGGTTCATGCCCAGAGCCGACGAGGCGAAGAACGTGAACATATCGAGGTAGCGACGGCCGTCGCGAGCGTCGACCAGATACGAGCCGGCCGAGCGACCCAGATCGAGCACAAAATCCAGGCCGTCGACGAGAATGCTGCGCGCCAGCACCTCGTGGACCTGGTCAGGTGCGAGCTGCAGATCGGAGAGTGCCACTACGCCGGTCATGACATCGAGCGTATCAGGAATTTTTACGGTATCTTGACAGATGGCCGTATCTATTACGGTACAAACTGTCGATCGTCGTAAAATGTCTGTAAAATGATCGTGCTGCGGGTCCGGACATTGGCGGCTGTCCGGATCTGCTGCAACAGCTCCTCCAGCGCTCGCGCAGACTCGACGCGCACCAGCAGGATGTAGCTTTCCTCACCGGCCACCGAGTGACACGACTCGATCGCCTCGATGTGTTCCAGGCGAGCCGGCGCATCATCGGGTTGAGAGGGATCGAGAGGAGTGATGGCCACGAACGCCGACAACAAATGGCCGAGGGCTTCGGGATCGACCCGTGCCGAGTACCCGGTCACCACGCCGCGAGACTCCAGCCTGCGCACGCGCGACTGGACCGCCGAGACGGACAGTCCGGCGCTCGCCGCCAGCTCCGCCAATGTCGCGCGGCCGTCGGCGACCAGCGAGCGCACCAGTATCCGGTCGATGTCATCGAGCGTCTCTGCCATGGCCGGAGAGTATCTGCCGACGTGGCGGTTGCGGGAGCGCTTCGCCGCCGGGCTGTCCGCCATGTACGGCAGCGAGGTGCCGGCCTACACCACGCTGGTCGAGGTGAGCACACAGGTCAACCGTGATTACGCGACGCGGCATCCGGGCGCGCAACGGCTGGGCTCGCTGTCCCGGGTGACCGCCGAGCGGCACGGCGCCATCCGGGTCGGCACGCCGGGCGAGCTGGCCGCTGTCGCCGACCTGTTTTCGGCGTTCGGCATGGTCCCGGTCGGCTACTACGACCTGCGCGACGCCGTCTCACCGGTTCCGGTGGTCTCCACCGCATTCCGGCCGATCGACGCGGACGAGTTGGCGCGCAACCCGTTTCGGGTGTTCACCTCGATGCTGGCGCTCGAGGATCCGCGCTTCTTCGACGCCGACCTGCGCGCTCGCGTGCAGACGTTCGTGGGCCGCCGCGAACTGTTCGATCCGGCGTTGATCGCGAGGGCGCGGGTGATCGCGGCCGAGGGCGGCTGCGACGCCGACGAGGCCGATGACTTTGTCGCGCAGGCCGTGGCGGCCTTCGCGCTGTCCCGCCAACCGATCGAGAAGTCCTGGTATGACGAGCTATCCCGGGTATCTGCGGTGGCCGCCGACATCGCCGGAGTCACGTCCACGCACATCAATCACCTGACGCCGCGCGTGCTCGACATCGACGAGCTGTACCGGCGGATGACCGCCCGGGGCGTCACGATGATCGACGCCATCCAGGGGCCGCCCTGTTGGGACGGACCCGCGGTGTTGTTGCGTCAGACGTCGTTTCGCGCACTCGCCGAACCACGCCGGTTCCGCAACGACGCCGGGACGGTCGTCGACGGCTCGCTGCGGGTGCGCTTCGGCGAGGTCGAGGCGCGCGGAGTGGCACTGACACCCAAGGGCCGCGAGCGCTACGACGCAGCGATGGCTCGTCTTTCGGGTAACGACCACCCGGCAGCGGTCTGGGGCGAGTACTTTCCGGCGACCGACGACGAAATGGCCGCCCAGGGACTGGCCTACTACCGCGGCGGCGACTCGTCCAAACCCATTGTCTACGAAGACTTTCTGCCCACCTCGGCGGCCGGAATCTTCCGGTCGAATCTGGACCGCGATACCGAGACTTTAGCGGCCACCGGAATCGTCGACGACTCCGGCTACAGCGTGGACTGGATGGCGGGCGCGATCGGCCGGCACATTCACGACCCGTACCTGCTTTACGAATCGCTTTGCAAGGAGGCAACCTCGTGAGCACCCACCTGCCCACCGCGGACGAGTTGCGCACCCGCGCCCGACGCGCGCTGGACTCAGTCGGCTGCAAGCTGGCCCTCGGCGGGCCGGGCGAACACGGCCTGCCCGCAAGCACGCCGGTCACCGGCGACGTGCTGTTCACTGTCGAGGAGACCACGCCACAACAGGTCGAGCGGACGATTACGGATGCCGCGCAAGCATTTTCGAGTTGGCGAGCCACACCCGCTCCCGCCCGCGGCGCACTGGTGGGCCGGCTGGGCGAGCTGCTCGCCCTGCACAAGCATGACCTCGCCACCCTGGTGACGATCGAGGCGGGCAAGATCAGCGCCGAGGCGCTGGGCGAAGTGCAGGAGATGATCGACGTCTGCCAGTTCGCCGTCGGCCTGTCGCGTCAGCTCTACGGCCGCACGATCGCCTCCGAGCGGCCGAGGCATCGGCTGATGGAGACGTGGCATCCGCTCGGCGTGGTCGGCGTGATCACCGCGTTCAACTTCCCGGTCGCGGTGTGGGCATGGAACGCCGCGGTGGCGCTGGTCTGTGGGGACACCGTGGTGTGGAAACCGTCCGAGCTGACGCCGTTGACGGCGCTGGCCTGCCAGGCGCTGATCACCCGTGCCGCCGGCGATGTCGGCGCGCCACCGGCGGTGAGCGCCCTGATCATCGGAGGCCGCGAGGTCGGCGAGCAGCTCGTCGACCACCAGCGGGTCGCGTTGGTGTCCGCGACCGGCTCGGTGCGGATGGGCCAGCAAGTCGGACCCCGCGTCGCGCGGCGGTTCGGCCGGTCGCTGCTGGAGCTGGGCGGCAACAATGCCGCCGTCGTCACGCCGTCTGCCGACCTGGACCTGGCCGTGCGCGCCATCGTGTTCGCCGCTGCCGGCACCGCCGGCCAACGCTGCACCACGCTGCGCCGGCTGATCGTGCATCGATCGGTGGCCGACGACGTGGCAGGGCGCATCGCCGCCGCCTATCGACAGCTGCCGATCGGCGATCCGTCTACCGACGGCACGCTGGTCGGCCCGCTCATTCACGAAACCGCCTACCGCGACATGGTGGGCGCGCTGGAACAGGCCCGTGCCGATGGTGGCGAGGTGGTCGGCGGCGAACGCCACGACGTGGGCCACCCGAGCGCGTACTACGTCGCGCCGGCGGTGGTGCGGATGCCGTCGCAGACCGACATCGTGCACACCGAGACGTTCGCGCCGATCCTGTACGTGTTGGCCTATGACGACCTCGAGGAGGCGATTGCGTTGAATAACGCCGTGCCACAAGGCCTGTCGTCGGCGATCTTCACCACGGACATGCGGGAGGCGGAACGCTTCATCGATGGCTCCGACTGCGGCATCGCCAACGTCAACATCGGCACCTCGGGCGCCGAGATCGGCGGCGCGTTCGGTGGCGAGAAGCAGACCGGCGGCGGCCGGGAGTCCGGGTCGGACGCCTGGAAGGCCTATATGCGCCGCGCCACCAACACCGTCAACTACTCCAGCGACTTGCCGCTGGCTCAAGGCGTGCACTTCGGCTGAGGCTGCCGTGTGGTCAGCCGTGCGCGCCGTCCGTCGGCGCGGCGCTCCGGCCACTGAAGCGAAGCATGAAGATTGCCGTGGCAATACCTATTACCAGCAGCCCCAAGGCACCCAGCTCGAGCAGCAGGCGGTTGAGCTCCTTGTCCGAATGCACCTGCTCGGTTGCGGCTGTCACGATCAGGATCCGTCGCACGCAGGCAATCAAGCCGATGAAGAGGAAGGGTTCGGCGGCGATTTCGTGATACAGCAGGACGGCGCGGAGCGTAGCGGCAATCTCGGCGATGATCAGGACCATTAGGACGCGGTCGAGGACCAAGACACTGCCCTGCAGGGTGTCGACCTTATGGGTCGCGACTTGCACGACGGCTTCTCCACCGCCGATCACTATCATGACCGCGGCCGCCACCAGTAGCAGGAAGGCGATCCCGTAAATCAAGGTTTCGAAACCGTGGACCAGGACGCCGACTCGATGACTCAACCCCGTGCGTTCGGTCGGGCTTCTCTCGTCCATCGGTCAGCGATTCTATTCTCGGTTGCCCGACGGGCGGCCTGAGAAAACGCTAGGGATCGTCCGCTAATTCGCTGAGTTAACGAACCTGCTGGTAGGACTGCACTGCTGGCTTCGCGATAGGTGCGGTCCCGGGGCCCGTTATTGACGCAGGCGCGGGCAATGACAGGTTTGCAGAGCCTTCCTGAGCGTTGACGGCCTGCGGGAAGGATCGACAAGTAGCATCTGGTCTATGCGAACGCCGCGGCGCCGGTTATCTCCGGACGACCGCCGCGCCGAGTTGCTGGCACTAGGCGCGGAAGTCTTCGGCCAACGACCCTACGACGAGGTCCGAATCGACGAGATCGCCGAGCGGGCCGGGGTGTCCCGGGCGTTGATGTATCACTACTTTCCGGACAAGCGGGCGTTCTTCGCCGCCGTCGTCAAAGGACAGGCAGACCGGCTGTTCGAGACCACCAACGCCCTGCCGTCACCTGGCCAGTCGCTGTTTGAGGAGACCCGGGACGGCGTCCTGGCCTACATGCAGTATCACCAGGAGCACCCGCACGCCGCCTGGGCCGCATACGTTGGCCTGGGCCGCTCCGATCCGGTCTTACTCGGCATCGATGACGAGGCCAAGGATCGGCAGATGGAACACATCATGAACCGCATCAGGGAAGTCGACGGCCCCGATACCGTTCTCGAGCCCGACGTGGAACGCGACCTGCGAATCGTCGTGCATGGCTGGCTGGCACTGACCTTCGAGGTTTGCCGGCAGCGGATCATCCACCCCGAAACCGACGCGGGCCACCTGAGCGAAACCTGCGCTCACGCACTGTTGGACGCAATCACCCGGGTCAACGGGATTCCCGACCAACTGGCCAAGGGGGTCAGCTCCGACCAGCGGTAGCCCCATTGTCGGTGCCCGCTGGCACCATGGCTAGGTGACCACCGCGCCCGCCGATCCACTCGCACGGTTCAGCGTCGTCACCCGCGACTGGTTCGCCGGTACCTTCGCCGAGCCCACCCCCGCCCAGTCCGACGCCTGGGCGGCGATCGCCGACGGCCACAACACCCTGGTCATCGCGCCCACCGGATCCGGTAAGACGCTGGCGGCGTTTCTGTGGGCGATCGACCAACTTGCCAGCTTGACTGGCGCGCCGCGCGACGAGCGAACGCCCGGCACCCGGGTGCTGTACGTGTCACCGCTGAAGGCCTTGGCCGTCGACGTCGAGCGCAACCTGCGCACCCCGCTGGCGGGAATGACCCGGGTTGCCGAACGGCGGGGTCTACCGCCGCCGGAGATCACCGTCGGGGTGCGGTCGGGCGACACCCCGCCCGCGCAGCGCCGCCAGCTCATCACCACACCGCCCGACGTGTTAATCACCACGCCCGAGTCGCTGTTTTTGATGCTGACGTCCGCGGCCCGACAGACTCTGGCCGGCGTGCAGACCGTGATCGTCGACGAGATCCACGCTATCGCCGGCACCAAGCGGGGAGCTCACCTGGCGCTGTCGCTGGAACGGCTCGACGACATGCTGGCCGCACCCGCGCAGCGCATCGGCCTGTCCGCGACCGTGCGCCCGCCCGAGGAGGTGGCCCGATTCTTGTCGGGTGCATCGCCCACGACCATCGTGGCGCCGGCGGCGGCCAAAACCTTCGAGCTGACCGTGCAGGTGCCTGTCCCGGATATGGCCAACCTGGCGGACAACACCATCTGGCCCGATGTGGAGGCGCGTCTGGTCGACCTCGTCGAAGCGCATAACTCGACGATCGTGTTCGCCAACTCCCGGCGGCTGGCCGAGCGACTGACCGCGCGGCTCAACGAGATTCACGCTGAACGGTCGGGCGTCGAGTTGCCGTCGGCCACCAACACACAGGTTGCCGGTGGCGCACCGGCTCAACTGTTGGGTAGCGGCCAGACCTACGGCGCGCCCACGCTGTTGGCGCGCGCCCACCACGGCTCGGTGAGCAAGGAGCAGCGCGCCATCGTCGAGGAGGAGCTCAAGACGGGGCGACTGAAGGCGGTGGTGGCAACCTCCAGCCTGGAGTTGGGAATCGACATGGGTGCAGTCGATCTGGTGATCCAGGTGGAGACGCCGCCGTCGGTGGCCAGCGGCCTGCAACGCATTGGACGCGCCGGACACCAGGTCGGCGAGATCTCTCAAGGGGTCCTTTTCCCCAAGCACCGCACCGATCTGATCGGTTGCGCGGTGGCGGTCCAGCGCATGCTCGCCGGTCAGATCGAAACGATGCGGGTACCGACCAATCCGCTGGACATCCTTGCCCAACACACCGTTGCCGCGGCGGCGCTGGAACCGCTCGACGTCGACCGCTGGTTCGACACCGTGCGACGCAGCGCCCCGTTTGCGACGCTGCCGCACAGCGCTTTTGAGGCCACTCTGGATCTGCTGTCGGGCAAATACCCGTCGACCGAGTTCGCCGAGCTGCGGCCGCGGCTGGTTTACGACCGCGACACCGGCACCGTGACGGCTCGGCCGGGCGCGCAGCGGCTGGCGGTCACTTCCGGTGGCGCGATCCCGGACCGCGGCCTGTTCACCGTCTACTTGGCTACCGATTCGGAAAAGCCTTCTCGTGTCGGCGAACTCGACGAAGAGATGGTCTACGAATCGCGCCCGGGCGATGTCATCTCGTTGGGAGCCACCAGTTGGCGGATCACCGAAATCACCCACGACCGGGTGTTGGTAATCCCGGCGCCGGGTCAGCCGGCCCGGTTGCCGTTCTGGCGCGGCGACGATGCCGGGCGTCCCGCCGAGTTGGGCCAGGCGGTCGGCCAGTTCACCGGCGAACTGGCCGCCCTGGCCCGCGAACTATTCGAGAAGCGTTGTGCTGAGCTTGGTTTCAACGAATTCGCTACCGAGAATCTGTGGCGGTTACTGGACGATCAGCGCACCGCCACCACAGCGGTGCCCACCGACACCACCCTGCTGGTCGAGCGGTTCCGCGACGAGCTGGGCGACTGGCGGGTGATCCTGCACTCCCCTTATGGCCTGCGGGTGCACGGCCCGCTCGCGCTGGCGGTTAGCCGGCGCCTGCGCGAGCGCTACGGCATCGATGAGAAACCGACCGCCTCTGACGACGGCATCGTGGTCCGGTTGCCGGACACTGATCTTTCTGGCGGAGACGGTGCTCCACTCGGTGCTGAGCTATTCGTCTTCGACGCCGACGAGATCGACCCCATCGTCACCGCGGAGGTGGGCGGTTCCGCGCTGTTCGCCTCGCGATTCCGGGAGTGCGCGGCGCGCGCGCTGCTGCTGCCGCGTCGGCATCCGGGCAAGCGGTCGCCGCTGTGGCACCAACGTCAGCGCGCCGCGCAGCTGCTCGACGTGGCCCGCAAATATTCGGACTTCCCGATCGTGCTGGAGGCTGTCCGCGAATGCCTGCAGGACGTCTACGACGTGCCGACACTGGCCGCGCTGATGGGCGACATCGCCGCGCGCAAAGTGCGCGTGCTCGAGGTCGAAACCGCCACGCCGTCGCCGTTCGCGGCGTCGCTGCTGTTCGGTTATGTCGGTGCGTTCATGTACGAGGGCGACAGCCCGCTGGCCGAGCGCCGCGCCGCGGCCCTGTCGCTGGACGCCACGCTGCTGGCCGAACTGCTGGGCCGGGTCGAGCTGCGCGAGCTGCTCGACCCGGAGGTGGTCACCGCTACCGGCCGGCAATTGCAGCATCTTTCGGCCGACCGGACGGCCCGTGACGCCGAGGCGGTGGCTGATCTGCTGCGAATGCTCGGCCCGCTGACGACCGAAGAAGTCGCCGCCCGCGCCGGCGGCGCCGATGTCGGCGGCTGGCTGGAGGGTCTGTTGGCCGCCAAACGTGCGCTCGCGGTTTCTTTTGCCGGACAGAGCTGGTGGGTCGCGATCGAAGACATCGGCCGGCTGCGCGACGGCGTCGGGGTGGCCGTGCCGGTCGGCGTGCCGGCCAGCTTCACCGAGGCGGTCAGCGACCCGCTGGGCGAGCTCCTGGGCCGGTACGCTCGCACCCACGCGCCGTTCACCACTGCCGACGTCGCCGCCCGGTTCGGCCTGGGCCTGCGGGTGGCCGCCGACGTGCTGGGTCGGCTCGCCGCCGACGGGCGGCTGATCCGCGGCGAGTTCTCTGCCGAGGCGACCGGTGACCAGTGGTGCGATGCCGACGTGTTGCGGATCCTTCGCCGCAGATCGCTGGCGGCGCTGCGGGCGCAGGTCGAGCCGGTCAGCACCAGCGCCTATGCACGTTTCCTGCCGGGCTGGCATCAGGTCGGCTCGGCTGAGCATTCCAGCAACGGAGGGCTCGAGCAGCTGGCGGCTGTCATCGATCAACTGGCCGGCGTACCGCTACCGGCCTCGGCGATCGAGTCCCTCGTGCTGCCCCCTCGGGTGCGCGACTACTCCCCCGCGATGCTCGACGAACTACTGGCCTCCGGCGAGGTTGTCTGGTCGGGCACCGGATCGATCTCGTCCGGCGACGGCTGGGTCGCGTTTCACCCTGGCGACTCGGCGCCGTTGACTCTGGCTGCCCCCGCCACGATCGAGCTGACCGCGGCTCACCAGGCGATCCTGGACACCCTGGCCGGCGGTGGGGCCTTCTTCTTCCGTCAACTCGGGCAGACCGGCATCGGCGAGCACGAGCTCAAAGCCGCACTGTGGGAACTCATCTGGGCCGGCTCGGTCAGCGGCGACACATTCGCGCCGGTTCGCGCGATGCTCGGCGGCGGCCCGGGCACCCGCAAACGGTCCACCCCGGCGCACCGGCTGGGCCGCGGAGCACGCCCACCCCGGCTGAGCCGCTACAGCGTCGCGCATGCCCAGTCCCGTGCCACCGACCCCACAGTGGGAGGCCGCTGGTCTGCACTGCCGCTACCCGAACCGGATTCAACGCTGCGGGCACATCACCAAGCCGAGTTGCTGCTGAACCGCCATGGGGTGCTGACCAGGGGTGCGGTAGCCGCCGAAGGCCTGCCCGGTGGATTCGCGATGCTCTACAAGGTGCTGAGCACGTTCGAGGAGGCCGGCCGATGCCAGCGCGGCTATTTCGTCGAGTCGCTGGGCGGTGCCCAGTTCGCGGTGGCATCGACGGTCGACCGGCTGCGCGGCTACCTGGACGGCATCGATTCCGAGCGTCCCCAGTACCGGGCGGTGGTGCTGGCTGCCGCCGACCCGGCCAACCCTTACGGCGCGGCGCTCCCCTGGCCGTCCCGCGTGCCGGAGGAAGACGGGGGTGCCCGGCCGGGCCGAAAAGCCGGTGCGTTGGTTGTGCTCGTCGACGGCGACCTGGTCTGGTTTGTCGAGCGCGGCGGGCGTTCGCTGTTGACGTTCTGCGAGGATCCCGACGCCAATCGCGCAGCGGCCGCGGCGCTGGCCGAGTTGGTCACGACCGGGCGGGTCAGTTCGATCCTCGTCGAGCGCATCAACGGCATCGCGGTACTCGGACCCGACGCGTCGGCGCCGGCCGTCAGCGCGCTATCTGACGCCGGGTTCGCCCGCACCCCACGCGGGTTGCGGCTGCGGTAGCGCATGCCCGAGGGTGACACGGTCTGGCACACCGCAGACACGCTGCGGCGGGCACTGGTCGGTCGAACACTGACGCGATGCGATGTGCGAGTGCCGCGCTTTGCGGCTGCCGACCTGACCGGTCAGCAGGTCGATGAGGTGCTCAGCCGCGGCAAGCATCTATTCATCCGCGTCGGACCGGCCAGCATTCACTCACATCTGAAGATGGACGGCAGCTGGCGGGTGACCTCCCGGGCCGTGCGTAGCGACCACCGGATCCGGATCATCCTGGAAGCCAACGAAATCCGCGCAGTCGGCATCGATCTGGGCATGCTGGAAATCCTCGACCGCGCCCACGACGGCGACGCGGTCGCACACCTAGGACCCGATCTGCTGGGCGACGACTGGAACCCACAGGTCGCCGCGGCCAATCTGACCGCCCGCCCGGATCGACCGATCGCCGAAGCGCTGCTGGACCAGCGGGTGCTGGCCGGGATCGGCAATGTCTATTGCAACGAGCTGTGTTTCATCAGCGGGCGGCTACCTACCGCGCCGGTGAGCGCGGTCAGCGACCCGCACCGGCTGGTGTCCCGGGCCCACGCC
>Ga0209656_10000447_pt1 | contig 27190 bp, 20 predicted proteins | sample BogFormECP12_OM2_FD_188239 | JGI IMG/M metagenome (GOLD analysis project Ga0209656, IMG submission 188239) | Bog forest soil microbial communities from Calvert Island, British Columbia, Canada - ECP12_OM2 (SPAdes) (version 2) | ecosystem: Environmental > Aquatic > Freshwater > Wetlands > Bog ...
CTCGGCGCTACCCATCCGGCCAGTGAAGTTGCGAGTGCTGGAGGTGACGCACACTTCGCCGGGGCCGACGACGCCCATGTGGTAGCCGAAGCAGGCGCCGCAGGTGGCATTCGTGACGACCGCCCCGGCCTCGGCGATGTCCTGCAGGTATCCCCGCCGCATCGCCTCGCGATACACGGCCTGGGAGGCGGGCGTGACCAGCAGCCGGACACCCGGGGCCACGGTCCGGCCGCGCAGCACGCCCGCGGCGATCTCGAGGTCTTCGAGCTGGCCGTTGGCGCATGAACCGATGAAGGCCTGATCCACCTTGCGCCGTTCAAGCTGCGACACCGGCAGCCCGTTGCGGCTGACCGTACCCGGGCGCGCCACGTACGGTTCCAGCGAACTGAGGTCCACGCGGCGGACCTCGCGATAGTGAGCGTCCGGATCAGGCTGTGCCGCGTCGTAATCAGCGACACCGACACCCTGCAGGTAATCGCGCAGCACATCATCGACCTCGAAGGTGGAAAAGTCGGCCGACACCTCGGCGCCCTGTGTCGCGATGGTGCGCCGGTCGTGCATCGCGATCCCGCCGAGCCCGGGTCCGCCATACTCGAGGTTGTGGTTCGTCGCGTCGCCGTACGCGTTGGCGATATGAAGGAAGATGTCCTTTCCGCTGACCACGCCGGGTTTGACACCCTGGAGTTCGTACCGGATCGTCGGCGCGACCTGAAACCAGGTGCTGCCGGTGCACATGATGGAGTACACCTCCGCGGGTCCCAGCCCGCGCGCCGCGTTGTTGTAGGCACCTGCCGCGCAGGTGTGGGAGTCTGTGCAGGCCAATACTTCTCCCGGCCGCGCCAGCCCGTTCTCGGCGATGACTTGATGGCAGATGCCGTGGCGGCCGACGTCGTAGAACCGGGTGATGCCGAAGTCCGCGGCGAACTTGCGCGCCTTCGTGCCGCCCGCCGCATCTTTGATAGTCGGGGCCGGCACGGCGTGGTCCATCACGATCGCGAGCTTGTCGGGATCATGGATGCGGTTCGGCTGCAACCACATAGTCGCGAATTGCAGATCGATCAGCACAGTCATGTCGACCTCGACGACCACGGTGTCGCCAACCGCGACGGTCGGTTGCCCGGCCTTCGCGGCCAGTATCTTCTCGATGATGGTCATCCCCATGAGCGCGCACCCTTCTCGGCATAGCGTCGGTCGATCGCGGCCCACTCGGCCATTCCGACGAGGTTGAAGAAGTCTTCCGGCGAGGCCGGGAGATGCTCGGCGGGATCGCTGCCGACGAGCTCGCACATGGCCTGCAGCGCCCCGAAAGTGGCGCGCGCCAGCGCGTCGCCAGGATGAATCGCGATGGCGTAGCCCAACTCCTGCAGCCGGGCAGCGGACTGCAGGGGGGTGAGGCCGCCGACGACAAGATTGATCAACAACGGCGCGTCGACCTCGCGGGCGATGCGCTCGATCTCGTCGGCGCCCCGAGGGGCCTCGACGAAGATGACGTCGGCGCCGGCCCGTGCGTAGCGATTCGCCCGCGTAATCGCTTCGTCCAGACCGAGCGGGCCGCGCGCATCCGTGCGTGCGATCACGAGAAGATCCTCGTCGGAGCGGGCGTCGAGGGCCGCGGCGAGTGTCTGCTCGAACTCGGCGGCGCCGACGACCTCCTTGCCTTCGAGATGGCCACATCGTTTCGGGAATGCCTGGTCTTCGAGCTGGATGGCCGCGACACCGGCGGCGTCGTATTGACGAACGGTGCGGACCACGTTGATCGGCGCGCCATAGCCGGTATCGGCGTCGGCGATCAGTGGGACGTCGCCCAGCACGCCGACCAGCACGCGGGCGCGCTCGGCCATCTCGGTCTGGGTGACAAGCCCGATGTCGGGCAGCCCGAATCCGGATGCCGCCACACCCGCGCCGGTCAGGTAGGCCGCCGCCTGTCCGGTACGTCGGGCCAGGTGCGCCGAAATGCCGTCGAACACACCGGCTGCCACGATCAGCTCGCCGCGGTCGAGCAGATCGCGCAGGGTCTGGCGCGCAGGTGTCGTCACCATGAGTCCCCTCAATCCAGGGCGCCGGAGACCGGCGCGGCGAGTAGGTCGACGAGGCGACCGACATCGTCGAGATCGTCGAGGCCGAGAACGGCGCGCTCGATTGCCCGGGCACGGTCGGGGCCGGTGACCCGGTCGGCCAGCGCATGGAACTTGGCGACCAGCTCCCCGTTGGCGACGGGGTCCGCCGGCGCGCCGTGCGGCTGGTCGACACGGGCGTGCTCGACGGTGCCGTCCTCCATCGTGACCTGCAGGTCGGTGCGGAAGCGTTGGGTGACGGGCGCATGCGTGCGCGACCCGTCGAGGCGGACATCGGTGCAGTCGATCAGTCTCCAGATGTCGTCGGCGTCGAGCCGTGCCGGGGTGAACTGCTCGGGCAGCACATCGCCATCCAATAGTGCCGCGGCGGTGACGTATCCGATGTTCATCTGCGCGCCGATCGGTGTGAGCGGGCGTTCGGGCCGCCACCAGCCGTGCTTGTAGACGGTATCGCCGACGGTCAGCCGTATCGCGCGGATGTGTCGCGGATCCAGCGTGGGACGCAGCCGGCGGGCCGCATCTATCGCGCCGTGCAGCCCGCCCATCGCGGCGTAGGACTTCACCATGATGATCGAGGTCTCCCATCGGCGGCCGAGCCCGTCGGTCAGTGCGGCCGGGTCGGGGTCGTGGCCCTCGCCGAAAACGCTGAGGAATCCGCCGTAATCGCGTTCGAAGACCCGCTTGATACCGGTGTAGCCGTGGGCGGCGAGCCCGGCGGCGTAAAGGCCATTGCGGGCCGCGAACCCGTGCTGCATGCGCTTGCTCATCGCTTCGTATTGGGCGGCCATCAGTCCCGATGACTGTGTGGCCGCGAGTCCGAGCGCGTCTTCCAGCTGGGCCGGGGGGAGAGCGCGCAGCTTGCCCGCCGCCATCGCGGCGGAGTGCGTGCCGAACACCGGCCCGGAATGCCAACCGCGGTCGAGCATTTGGGCGCCGTGCAACGTGTAGCCGACGCGGGGTCCGACCTCGAAGCCGGTGATTGCCGCGAGCAGGAGGTCAGCGCCCGGGGTGCCCGACGGCGCCGTCGACAGCAGTGCGGGCAGCACCAGCGAGCAACTGTGGAGTGGGGCAAGGGGATGGAAGTCATCGAGTTCGAAGCCCTGGATGTAGGTGCTGTTGAGCAGCGTCGCGGCGGGCGCGGCTGCGGTGCGTCCAGTACCGATGACCGCGGTGCCACCGGCCCCGTCAATGTCTAGGACGGCTTCGGTGGCCACCCGTGACCACGGAAGCTGTGAGCCGATCAGCGCGCAGCCCAGGCCGTCGAGGATGAGGTGCTTGGCGCGGTCGACGACGTTGGTGGGGACGTCGTCGAGGGTGAGGCCGTGGACCCAGGTGGCCAACGCGCCGGTGGGTCCGGCCGGATCGGTGGCGGGGGCGACGACGTCGGCCGATGAAATAGTCATGTTGTTTTGGCGGCGTTCTCCTGGTCGACCACCGCGACCTTCTTGCCGCGGCTGGTCAACTCATGGGTGGCGACCAGGCCGGCCAGCCCGCCGCCGATCACGATGACGTCTGCGTCCATCGATGAGAGTCCTCCAAGAGCGGATCGGGCGGTAAGGCGCAAACCTACAGTCTGCCCGGCGGCGGTGACCGGTCAGTGGCCGGCGCCCCCGGAGTTCTCGCCTCGGTTGACTCGTTTGACGAACAGCGCGAGGACCGTGCCGAGGGCGGCGGCTGCGGCGGCGACGACCATCGACGTGTGCAGCCCGAACATGAAGGCGCTGTGGCTGCCGTTGGCGACCGCTGTCGACAGCGGTGTCGGCATTCCCGGGATGGTCGGCGCCACACCCTGGGCCACAAGCTCTTTGGCGGCGGACAGCTTCGCGGCAAACGGCGCGGGCGTGCCCGCGTTGGTGAGCTCACCGACCAGCACCGAGCCGACGCGACTGCTGAGCACCGAGCCGAGGATCGTTGTGCCGAGCACCCCGCCGAGCTGCACCGCGGTGCTTTGCAAGCCCCCGGCCACCCCGGCGTCGTCGACGCCGGCGTTGCCCACGATCGCGTCCGAACTCGCCGTCAGAACCAGGCCGATGCCGGCGCCGAGCAGGACGAACGCCGGCCACAGCGCGTGGTAGCCGGAGTCGGCCCGCAGGCAGGTCATCGAGAACAGCGCCGCGGCCACGGCCGCGAGCCCGGCAACCATCGACGGACGGGGCCCGAACTTCTCGGTGAGAAGCCCGCTGAGCGGTGCCGTCACCATCAACGTCAAGCTCAGCGGCAACGTGCGCACACCGGCCTCGATCGGGCTGAAACCCTGGACGTTCTGCAGGTAGAGCGTCATGAAGAACAACGCACCGAACAGGGCGAAGAAATTGATCACGACGACCGCGGTGCCGATCGACAGCGATCGATCAGCGAACAGGCGCATCGGCAGCAGCGGTTCGGTGGCGCGCAGCTCGATCAGCACGAATGCCGCAACCGCGGCGAGGCCGACCAGGATGAACCCGAGCGTCCGCCCGGCCAGCCATCCCCAGTTCTGCGCCTTGATCAAGCCGAACACGATCAGGAACAGGCCACCGCTGAGTGTCGCGATGCCGGGGATGTCGAGGCGCGGGTCGGCGCCGCTGCGGCTTTCCGCGATCGCGAGCCCGCCGATCAGCAGCGCGGCCGCCGCGATCGGCGCGTTGATATAGAAGACCGATTGCCAGCTGACGTGCTCGACCAGCAGCCCACCGACGATCGGGCCGGCCGCGATCGACACGCCGGACGCCGCGCCCCAGATACCGACGGCGGCGTTCAGCTTTTCCGGCGGAAACGTGCTGCGCACGATCGCCAGCGTGCTCGGCATCAGCAGGGCCCCGAAAACGCCCTGCAGTGTGCGCAACGCGATGACACCGGCGACCGTCCCGATCACGCCGATGCCCACCGAGGTCGCCGCGAACCCGGCGACACCAACGAAGAACATCTGTCGACGGCCGAACCGGTCGCCCAGCTTCCCGCCGAAGATCAGCAGCGACGCGAGCGCCAGCATGTAGGCATCGGTGATCCACTGCAGATCGGCCAGCGATGCGTGCAGATCGGCGCCGATGCGGGGGTTGGCGATGGCGACGACGGATGCGTCCAGGCCGACCATGATCACGCCGATCGACACGGCCGCCAACGTCCACCACGGGTTGCCGCGGATCGCGCTCGGACTGGTGAGCCGGTGCCGGCCGCTCGCCGACGTCGGCGGGCTTGTCGTGATGAGCGCCATGTTTGCTCCATTCTATATGTGGAGGATTACTACCACTTACTCCTCTCGAACATACGCAAATGTGGATGCACTCCTCCACTTGTGGAGGTAGTCTGGAGCTGTGATTTCAAGCGCAGCGCCGCGCGAAAAGGGAGCCAGGCCACTTCGCGCCGACGCCAAACTGAACCGCGACCGGATCCTGGCCGCCGCTGCCAAGTTGTTCGCCGAGCGGGGGCTCTCCGTGCCGCTGGAGGAAATCGCAGACTGCGCCGGGGTGGGTGTGGCGACGCTGTATCGGCGCTTCCCGACCCGCGCCGATCTGGCGGCGGCGGCATTCGAGCGCAGCATCTCCCGCTACACCGAGGCCGTCGACCGCGCACTGGCCAATCCACGACCCTGGGACGGGTTCCGGGCGTTGATCTTCGACCTTTGCGAACTGCAAGCCAACGACGCCGGCATGCGAGATCTGCTGACCACCGCATTTCCCAGCAGCCCGGAGATCGAGGAACGCACCAAAGCGGCCGTCGAGAAGGTCAAGGTCCTGATCACACGGGCGCAGGAGGACGGCAGCCTGCGGCCCGACGTGGTCATGGCCGACCTGGTCGTGATGCTGCTCGCCAACGCGGGCGTGCTGAAGGCCACGGGCAACGCCGCTCCCGACGCGTGGCGCCGCTTCGCGGCGCTGATGGTGGACAGTTTCCGGGCACAGCCGGACGCGCCGCTGCCGCCGGCGCCACACGAGCAGCAACTGCGCCGCTCGATCGCACTGCTGACCGGGGAGCGCAACACTTAGCTGTCGGCAATCGGTCGGCGCCTGTTCGCGTCGACGTAACCGCCGGCCAGCCCCAGGTCGGGCAACCTCTGAGCAGGCCGACGAGGGGACGACCGTCATGACCGTCGCGGAACTGACACCGACACCAGGCGTCACGGGTGCCGCGTCGTCCGGCGCAGACGTCGCCCTGGAGTTCGGCGGACGCTTCCGATTCGGCATCGACCAATGGGCATACGTTCCGTTCGACGTACCCCCCGGGGTGCGACGCATCCGGGTAAGCACCTCGCACGATCGGTTCTCACTTTTCGGTGTTGCCCGAAATGTCCTTGATCTGGGCATCTTCGGCCCTGCCGGTCATGATCTCGGAAACACCAGCGGGTTCCGGGGCTGGTCCGGTGGCGCCCGCAGCGGCTTCACGGTGTCAGCAGGCGACGCGACGCCCGGCTACCTCGCCGGCCCGATCGATCCGGGCCGGTGGGCGCTTGCCCTCGGCCCGGTGGTGCTCAATCCGCTGGGCATGGGATGGCAGGCGCGAATCGTGCTGGAACACGGCGCGGCAGCGCGGAGCTGGACTCCAGCCGCGCGGCCTGCGCACGGCGTGTCCCCACGTGGCCCGGGCTGGTACCGCGGCGACCTGCACCTGCACACCGTCCACTCCGATGGCCGCCACGAAGTCGCTGACCTGGCCGCCGCCGCGCACGCCGCCGGGCTGGACTTCATCGTGTCCACCGACCACAACACCAACGCCGCCAACCGCGAATGGCAGACCTCGGATACCGACGGGCTTCTGGTCGTGGCGGGCGAAGAGGTCACCACCCGGCACGGGCACTGGCTGGCCGTCGGGTTGCCGGCCGCGGGGTGGGTCGACTGGCGTTATGCGCCAACGGATGACGTGTTTTCCCGCTACGCCTCGCAGGTATGCAGTGACGGCGGCATCGTGGTCGCCGCGCATCCGGCGGTGCCGATGCCGGGCTCCGCGTGGGAGTTCGGTTATCAGGGCGTCGACGCCGTCGAGGTGTGGAACGGCAGGTGGAACGTCGACGACGAAGTCTCGCTGCGGATCTGGCACCGGCTTCTGCGGCAGGGCCGACGCGTGGCCGCCGTCGGCGGCAGCGACTCCCACGGCCCGCACCAACCGGTCGGAAGGCCGCAGACCGTCGTGCACGCCGACGAATTGTCGACGTCCGCGCTTGTCGAGGCGCTGCGCGGCGGCCGCTCCTACATCGCCGAGTCATGCGCTGTGACCGTGGATCTGACCGCCTCGTGTGCCGACGGCGGCGAGACTTCGACCGCCGGCCCGGGGCAGACCCTGGCGGCGCCGCCCGACGGGGCAGTCACCGTCTGCGCCGCGGTGAGCGGCGCGCCGGGCAGCCGCCTCGCGCTCATCACCGGCTCCGGCTGCGTCGGCACCGCCAACGTCGACGGGTCGGGCACGGGCCGCCTCGTGTGGACCACCGCCGGCGCCGCCGCGCGGTTCGCCCGCGTGGAGGTGCGGCGGCCGGCGCGCGGCGGCATCCGCTCGATGGTTGCGCTGACCAATCCCGTTTGGCTCGGCCCCTAGCGCGCGGAGCGCTCGCCGGGAATCCTGTGAGCAGGGCCGGATCAGGAGCGCGATGTTCGATAAGCCGTTCGGGCGCCGCACGCTGTTGCGTGGTGCCGGTGTGCTCGGCGCCGCGTCGTTCGTCCCGTGGGCGTCGGCCTGCACCGGCGCCGACAGCGATGCGCTGACCTTCTTCTTCCAGGCCAATCCCGAAGAGGCCGACGCGCGGATGCGCATCATCGGCGAGTTCAGCCGCAGGCATCCCGACATCCGGGTGCGGACAGTATTGTCCGGGCCCGACCCGATGCAGCAGATGTCCACTTTCTGCGCGGGCGGCAGATGTCCTGATGTGCTGATGGCGTGGGAATTGACCTACGCCGGGCTCGCGGATCGCGGCGTACTGCTGAACCTGGACAGCATGCTGTCGCAGGACCGAAGCTTCGCGGCGCATCTGAAGGCCGACAGCATCGCGTCGCTGTACGAGACGTTCACCTTCAACGGCGGCCAGTACGCCTTCCCGGAACAGTGGTCCGGAAACTTCCTGTTCTACAACAAGCGGCTGTTCGCCGACGCCGCCGTCGATCCGCCGCCCGGCCGGTGGGACCAGCCATGGAGTTTCGCCCAGTTCCTCGACGCCGCCCGCGCGCTGACCAAACGTGACCGATCCGGCAAGGTGACCCAGTGGGGCTTCGTCGACACGTGGGTTCCCGCCTACTCGGCCGGATTGTTCGGGATGAACAACGGCGTCGCGTGGTGCGCTCCGCGGATGAATCCCGCGCATTTGCACTTCGATGACGGCGCGTTCATCGACGGCATCCAGTTCTACGCGGACCTGGCCGTCAAGCACCGCGTCGCACCCACCGCGATCGATGCGCAGTCCATCTCGACCATGGACCTGTTCTCGGCCGGCAAGGCGGCGATGGCGATGGGCGGCCACTGGCGATATCAAACCTTCGTGCGCGCCCAGGATCTGGACTTCGACATCACCGTCCTGCCGGTCGGCCCGGAAGGTCAGCGCGCGCAATCCGATATCGGCACAACCGGTCTGGCCATTGCGGCGAGCAGCCCCCGCAAGGAGCAGGCGTGGGAGTTCGTAAAGTTCGCGACAGGACCGGTCGGGCAGGCCATGATCGGGGCATCCGGGCTTTTCGTGCCGGTGCTGCGCTCCGCGATCCACTCCGCCGGTTTCACCGACGCCCACAGCAGGATCCGCAATCTGAGTGTGCTCACCGACGGGCCCGACCATTCGGGCTACCTGCCGGTCACCCCGGCATGGGAGAAGATCAACGCCCTGATCGACCGCGCCTTCGGGCCGGTTCTGCGGGGTAGTCGGCCGGCCACGTCGCTGGAGACCGGACTGGCCCGCGACATCGACAAGGTGCTGCGCAACCCATGACGTCAAGCAGACGGCGCGCGTGGGCGGGACGCCTGTTCGTAGCCCCGAATCTTGCCGCGCTCGCCGTGTTCATGCTCTTCCCGCTCGGCTTCTCGCTGTACATGAGCGTTCAGAAATGGGATTTGTTCACCCCCGCGAGATTCGTCGGCGCGGCGAATTACCACCGCCTGCTCACCGCGGATCCGCTGTTTGTGATCGCGCTGCGCAACAGCGTGGTGTTCACGGTCGGGACAATCGTGCCGACGGTGCTGATCAGCCTGGGCGTGGCCGGCATTCTGAACCGGAAGCTCAAGGGCATCAGCATCTTTCGTACTGTCATCTTCTTGCCGCTGGCCGTGTCGTCGGTTGTGATGGCGGTCGTGTGGCAGTTCGTGTTCAACGTCAACGACGGCCTGCTCAACACCCTGCTCGGGTGGATCGGGATAGGTCCGGTCCCGTGGCTGATCGATCCGAGATGGGCGATGGTGTCGCTGTGCACGGTCAGTGTGTACAAGAGCGTGCCGTTCGCCACCGTCGTGTTGCTGGCCGCGATGCAGGGTGTTCCGGAAACGCTCTACGAGGCGGCGAAGATCGACGGGGCCGGAGAGATACGACGGTTCTTCCTCATCACGGTGCCGCTGATCCGCGGGGCTTTGTCGTTCGTGGTGGTCATCTCGATCATCAACGCATTCCAGGCTTTCGACCTGGTCTATGTCCTCACCGGCGGGAACGGCGGACCCGAGACCGGGACCTACGTTCTGGGCATCATGCTCTTCCAGCACGCGTTCGCGTTCCTTGACTTCGGCTACGCGTCGGCGTTGGCGTGGGTGATGTTCGCGATCCTGCTCGTGGTAACGGTGCTGCAACTGCGGTTCGCGCGCCGCATCGCCCTGGAGGATTGATGTCCGGACTGACCGAACGGGTGATCAAGGCCAACGCCGTGCGGGCGTGCGCGCTGTATGCGGCGATGATCGTCATCGCGTGGTGCGCGTTGTTCCCGATCCTGTGGGCACTGTCGGGGTCGTTGAAGAACGAAGCCGAGGTAAGTGAGCCCTCGCTGCTCCCCGCACGCCCGCACTGGTCCAACTACGGCGAGGTGTTCTCGTTGATGCCGTTCTGGCGGATGTTACTGAACACAGTGCTGTACGCCGGATGCGTCACGGTCGGTCAGGTGTTCTTCTGCTCGCTGGCCGGATATGCCTTCGCGCGGTTGAAGTTCCGGGGGCGCGACACGATCTTCGTTCTGTACCTGGCCACGCTGATGGTACCGCTGACCGTGACCGTCATTCCGCAATTCGTTCTGATGCGTGTTTTCGGATGGACCGACACCCCGTGGGCAATGATCATCCCCGGGCTGTTCGGCAGCGCGTTCGGCACCTACCTCATGCGCCAGTTCTTCCTCACGCTGCCAACGGATCTCGAGGAGGCGGCGATCCTCGACGGCTGTTCGCCGTGGCAGATCTACTGGCGGATTCTGCTGCCCCACACCAAACCTGCCGTCGTGGTGCTCGCGGTGCTGACATGGGTGAACGTGTGGAATGACTTCTTGTGGCCGCTGGTGATGATTCAGCGCAAAGGCATCGCCACGCTGACACTGGGACTGGTATGGATGCAGGGACAGTACGTATCGAGGTGGCCTGTGCTGATGGCGGCATCGATCCTCATCCTGCTCCCGCTGCTGGCCGTATACGCGGTCGCTCAGCGGGCCTTTCTGCGCGGCATCACCGTCACCGGGTTCGGCGGCCGGTAACCATGGCATCGGTGAGCTTCGAGCAGGCGACGCGGCGTTACCCGGCAACCGACCGGCCGGCGGTGGATCGCCTGGACCTGACCGTCGGTGACGGCGAGCTGCTCGTGCTGGTGGGTCCGTCGGGGTGCGGCAAGTCGACGGCGCTGCGCATGGTCGCCGGGCTGGAGCCGGTGGATTCCGGGCGCATCCGCATCGGTGGACGCGACGTCACGCATACCGACCCCAAGGACCGCGACACCGCGATGGTCTTCCAGAACTACGCGCTCTATCCGCACATGACCGTCGCGCAGAACATGGGCTTCGCGTTGAAGATCGCCAGACTGCCCAGGGCACAGATGCGCGACCGGGTGCTGGAGGCCGCGCGGCTGCTGGACCTGCAGCCGTACCTGGACCGCAAACCCAAAGACCTCTCCGGTGGCCAACGTCAGCGCGTCGCGATGGGACGGGCGATCGTGCGCCATCCGCAGGTCTTCCTGATGGACGAGCCGCTGTCCAACCTCGACGCCAAGCTGCGGGTGGAGACCCGCAACGAGATCGCGGCGCTGCAGCGACGGCTGGGCACCACGACCGTCTACGTCACCCACGACCAGGTTGAGGCCATGACCATGGGCAGCCGGGTTGCGGTTCTGAACTACGGCGTGCTCCAACAGTGCGCGCCGCCCCGGGAGCTCTACCGCGATCCCGCCAACGTGTTCGTGGCCGGGTTCATCGGTTCACCGGCGATGAACCTGCTCACCCTGCCCATCCGCGACCACTCGGTGGCGCTCGGCGACTGGCTGGTCGCGGTGCCGCGCGATGTCTCCGACAACGCCGGGGAGGTGGTCGTCGGCATTCGGCCCGAGCATTTCGAGGTGGGTGCCCTGGGGGTGGAGATCGAGGTCGACGTCGTCGAAGAGCTCGGCGCCGACACCTACCTGTACGGCCGAATCACCGGCGCGGACGGTGCGGTCGGTCAACGCGTGGTCGCCCGCGCAGGGTGGCGTGACCCGCCGACGCGCGGCAGCCGCGTACGGCTGCGACCCGAGGCGGACCACGTCCACTTCTTCGCGACCGACGGCCGGCGCATGCAGTGATCGGTCCCCGGACCACGGGGCATCGGTTTCGCATTGCCCGTTCGGCGCCGACTTAAACACCCACGGCTGTTGCCAGGAATCAAAACCCTTTGTCCGGGCCGAAATTCGACCGGATGCGGGCTCCGCACTATGGTCGTGAGGGGTGGGGAGGTGTTGTGGATGTTGTCACCGTATGAGGGATCGCGCGTCGGGACGATGTTCGGGCCGTACGAACTGCGGTCGCTGATCGGCGTCGGCGGGATGGGTGAGGTTTACCGCGCCTACGACACGGTCAAAGATCGGATGGTCGCGGTCAAGCTGCTACGTGCCGAGATGGCAGCCGACCCGTGCTTTCAGGAGCGATTCCGGCGCGAGTCCCGAGTCGCGGCCCGGCTGCAGGAGCCGCACATCATCCCGGTGCATGACTGGGGCGACATCGGCGGCGTCCTCTACATCGACATGCGCCTGGTCGAAGGCACCAACCTCAAGGATGTGCTGAGACAACATGGGCCGCTCGATCCTGGCCGGGCCGCCCCGATCATCACCCAGGTCGCCTCGGCGCTGGACGCCGCGCACGCCGATGGCCTGGTGCACCGGGACATCAAGCCGGAGAACGTGCTGCTCACGTCCAATGACTTCGCCTACCTGGTGGACTTCGGCATCGCCCACGCCGGCGGCGACAGCGGACTGACGATGACCGGGGCCGCGATCGGATCCTGCGCGTACATGGCCCCCGAACGGTTCACCGGCGGGCAGGTGGGTCCGCGGGTGGACGTCTACGCGCTCGCGTGCCTCCTGCACGAATGCCTCACCGGCAGGCCGCCCTTCCCGGTGAGCGACTTAGGCCAGCTGATGAGCGCCCACATGCTGTCCCCGCCGCCGCGGCCCAGCGTCGCGCGACATGGCCTGCACCCCGGTTTCGACAACGTCATCGCCCGCGGGATGGCCAAGAAACCCGCGGCGCGATTCCCGTCGGCCGGTGACCTCGCCGGCGCCGCGACTGCCGCGGCCGCGGCGCCCCCGTCGGCGAGTCGCGCCGATCCTCACCGCCCGCCGCCGGCCACGCGGCAGTTCTCGGCGGTCTACCCGAACCTGTCCGGAACGGGACACACCCCGTACGCCGCACACCCGCACATACCGGCGAAACCTATCGCCGCCAGGCGGGGAGTCGGGCGGGGGCAGATGCTGCTGGCGGGGGCGGCGGCGGGGGCGCTCGCAGTGGCGGCATTGATCGCGGCGTTTCTGATTCTGGGCCACGACAACCCGCCCGACGCGACCCTCGCCGCACCGCCCACCCCAAGCGCGACCGAATCCACGGCGACGACCGCCACCACCGAACCGACAACCACGGAAACGAGCCGCCCGGCGCCGACCTCCGTGCAACCCCTTGCCAGCCTGCCCGGCGCCGATGCGCAGGGCTTCGTGGGCTCCTACGCCCGCTGCGACCCGGGAAGTGTTCCGGCGGTGATGGCCCAGACCACCAAATCTCAGGTGGTGGTCTGCCAAACGGCACCCGGAAACTTCTATTACCGGGGCGTGCGACTCAGCGACGCGTGCCAGCATCCAACTCGCCAATGCGATGCGCTCAACCGACGGGTTTGACGTCACCAACCCGGTCGACGGAACCCGGTATCAGGTGCGGCCGAACGCCGTGGCCATCATCCAACCCGATGGTCGGGCCGATTCGGAGCCGGTGGTCCAGTACACGGCGAGCTGACGAAGTTCACGATGAGACGGCCCAGGTGTTCGCCCTGCTGCTCCTGGACGAAATGGCCGGCGCCGGTGATGGTCGTGTGGTCCTGCCCGACCGCACCGGGTATCCGTTCCCGGAACACCGCGTCCCACCCACGGGTCGCGGGATCGCTGTCGGAATAGGCGGTGAGGAACGGCCGCCGCCACCGTTCGAGCGCCGCCATCGTGGCTCGTCCTATCGCTGCGCCCGGGTCGTTGCGAGTCAGGGGAACAAGCGCCGTCAGCCGGCGCAGGCCGGCCTTGTAGGACGGATCCGGGAACGGCGCGTCGTAGGCGGCGAGCACGTCGGCGGGAAGCGGACCCGAAACGGCATTGACGAACAAGCTGGGGACGATGTCGGGGGCGCGCTGATAAAACATCACGTAGTCGACGAGTTGCTCCTGAAGCATCACGCGGCCATCGCCCACCCCGTGGGCGGCCCACGCCAGCTTGCCGGCCAACCCGGGGTCACAGGTATGCAACATGGTGTTGGTCGCCACGACCCGCGCGAACCGGTCAGGATCACGGGCCAACACACTCAAACCGATCGGCCCGCCCCAGTCCTGGACGACCAGGGTCACCGCGCGCAGATCCAGAGCGCTGACGAAGCCGTGCAGCCAGTCGATGTGGCGCCGGAAGGTGTAGTCGGTGGGCTCGGTGAGCTTGTCCGAGCGGCCGAAACCGATGTTGTCCGGGGCGATGGCCCGCAGGCCCGCGTCGGCGAGCACCCCGATGACCTTGCGATACAGATACGACCACGTGGGTTGGCCGTGGACGAGGACGACGACCGGCCCGTCTACAGGACCGGCGTCGACGTAATGCATCCGGACGGGTGCGACCCCTTTGGTGTCGACCTGAACGTAGTGCGGTTCGAACGGGTAACCCGGCAAGCCGGCGAACCGCTCGTCGGGAGTTCTCAGCACACCCATCGCAGTGCCCCACTTCGGCCACGAGACGTCACCACCCAAGCCTGCACCGACGAGCGACGAGCGGAGACGTCGGCTCCGGTGCGCCGGCACGGCCAGGGTGTTGCGGCGGGAGCCGGGGTAGGTTCAGGCGCCGGCCCTCACCCGCGCGGCGGCGGAGTCGGGCATCGGCTCGTAGCGGATGAAAGAGCGGGTGAAGGAACCGGCACCGTGGGAGAGCGAGCGCAGGTCGATGGCGTAGCGGGTCAGTTCGATCTGGGGGACTTCGGCCCGCACCAAAGTGCGTTCGTCGCCGACGTTCTCGCTGCCCAGGAGGCGGCCGCGCCGTCCGGACAGGTCGCTCATCACCGCGCCGACGAGGTCGTCGGGGACCACCACCGAGACCTCGTCGACCGGCTCGAGCAGGCTCACCCTGGCCGCGGCCGCGGCCTCGCGCAGCGCCAGCCCGCCCGCCATCTGAAACGCGAAGTCCGACGAATCGACGCTGTGTGCCTTCCCGTCGAACAGCGTGACCCGGATGTCGACCATCGGGTACCCCGTGTCGACACCCTTCTCCATCTGCGCACGCACGCCTTTCTCCACGCTGGGGATGAACTGCCGGGGCACTGCGCCGCCGACCACCTTGTCGACGAACTCGAACCCGGATCCCTCCGGCAGGGGCTCCACTTCGATGTCGCAGACGGCGTACTGGCCATGCCCGCCGGACTGTTTGACGTGCCTGCCGTGGCCCTTCGCGGTGCCGGCAAAGGTTTCGCGCAGCGGAACACGGACATCGACCGTGTCGACCTTGACGCCGTAGCGGTTGGCCAGCGCGTCGAGCACCACACCGGAGTGCGCCTCACCCATGCACCAGAGCACGATCTGGTGTGTTTCCTGGTTCTGCTCGATGCGAAGCGTCGGGTCTTCGGCCGCCAACCGAGCCAACCCGACCGACAGCTTGTCCTCGTCGGTCTTGGCGCGCGCCTGCACGGCGATGGGCAGCAGCGGCTCCGGCATCGTCCAAGGCTTGAGCACAAGCGGCTCGGCCTTCTCGGACAGCGTGTCACCTGTTTCCGCGCGGGTCAGCCGTCCGATCGCGCAGATGTCGCCGGCCACCACGGAAGACGCGGGGCGCTGCTGCTTGCCGAGCGGAAACGACAACGGCCCGATGCGTTCGTCCTCGTCATGGTCGGCGTGGCTGTTCCCCGAACCGAAGAACGACGAAAAATGGCCCGACACGTGCACCGTCGCGTCGGGCCTGATGGTCCCGGAGAACACCCGGACCAGACTCACCCTGCCGACGTAGGGATCCGCCGTCGTCTTGACCACCTCGGCCAGCAGCGCACCGTTCGGGTCGCACGCGAGGTTGTTGCGGGCGGCGCCGTGCGGCGTGAACACCTCGGGCAGCTGATGCTCGAGGGGAGACGGAAAGGCGCTGGTGACGATCTCGAGCAGCTCCTGCGTGCCGACGCCGGTGCCGCTGCAAACCGGGATCACCGGGAAGAACGACCCGCGGGCCACCGCCTTCTCCAGGTCGTCGATCAGCACCGACTGGTCGATCTCCTCGCCACCGAGATAGCGCTCCATGAGCGTCTCGTCCTCGGATTCCTCGATGATTCCCTCGATCAGCATGCCGCGCAGTTCCTCGATCTGACCGGCGTAGGTGGGGTCGGGTTGCCGCGTCGTGCGGCTGCCGTCGGAGTACTCGTAGTGGGTCTGGGAGAGCAGCCCGATCAGACCGCTGCCCGCGGGCAGATAGACCGGCAGAACCTTGTCGCCGAATGCGTCCTGGGCGGCCGCGAGCGCGTTCTCGTAGTTGGCCCGCGCGTGGTCGAGTTTCGTGATCACCACGGCGCGCGGCATGCCCACCTCGTCGCATTCGTGCCACAGTGACTTGGTCGGCTCGTCGACGCCCTCGTTCGCGGCGATCACGAACAGCGCGCAATCCGCGGCTCTCAGCCCGGCTCGGAGCTCCCCGACGAAATCGGCGTACCCGGGCGTGTCGATCAGGTTGACCTTGACGCCGTCGTGCGCGAACGGCGCCAACGCGAGGCCCACCGAGCGCTGCTGCCGGATCTCCGCCTCGTCGCTGTCGCACACGGTCGTGCCGTCGACGACCGAGCCGGCCCTGGACAGCACGCCGGAGGCGACGAGAAGCGCCTCCACGAGGGTGGTCTTGCCAGAAGACGACGGTCCGACCAGCGCCACGTTGCGGATGGCGGCAGGACTTTCCGCTGCGGGAGCGGCTCCAGCGCCTTGGGAAGTATTCGTCTTGTCTGCCATGACGTCCCTCCTTGTTAAGCCACAATTCCCCCAAAAGCCCATCGAGCACAAGACCAATCACGTGCCGACCTCGGGCTTGTCCGCGGCCACCGGGACTCGGTGGGCCGGTGTGGGAGCGGTTGGGTAGGCTCACCCGGGTTACCGTCCAACGACGACCAACCCGCCCCGGCCCGTTGCCCGCACGCGTCAAGAAATCGCGCGGTCACGGCAACGAACGCCGCGGGGCGAAGGGGGTGTAAAAGTGGACATGGTGCTCGGCCTGTCCGTGACGCCGACCACCGTCGGGTTCGTCCTCGTTGAGGGGCGAGGCGCAGACGGTGCCACCCTGGACCGCGATGCCTTCGATGTCCGCGCAGCCGGTGGCGTCACCGCTGTGGCCGTGTCCGAGCATGTCGCCACTGCCATGTTGCGCGCGGAGGCGATCGCGGCGGCGGGGGATCACCGCTTGGCGTCGATCGGGGTCACCTGGAGCGACGAAGCCGACTGGGAAGGCTCGGTGCTGCTGGAGTCGCTGATCGAATCGGGAATCGAGAACGTCGTGGCGGTCGGGTTGCCGGAGGCCACCGAAGCGCTGGCACGGGGCATCGGGCGCGTCGTCGACTACGAGAGGACGGCGGTGTGCGTCGTCGAGCCCGGCGCGGTGATGGCTCTGGAGGTCGACAGCCGCAACGGCGCGGTGCAGACGGTTGTCAACCGTGCGCTCGACAGCGACGCCGCGCTGGTGCGCTGGCTGACGGCGATCCTGGCTCGAGACAGCTGGCGACCGGACGGGTTGGTCGTCGTCGGCTCGGCCGGCGACATCGACGCGCTCACCGCGCGACTTCACCGGCAGCTGTCCGTGCCGGTCATCGCCCCGGCCGAGGCCGAGCTCGCCCTCGCGCGCGGCGCCGCGCTGGCGTCGGCGCAGGACGCCGAGTGGACCGAGCTGGATCTGCGCGCGGCTCCGCCCGGTGTCAAGCAACGCCGACGGATGCCTCTTCCCTACGTCGGCGCGTTGACGCTGCTCGTCGCGGGTGCGCTGACCTTCGTGGTGTCGGTTTCTCTCGCCGTGGGGCTCAAGCTGACCGCGGACAGCAACGCCAAACCGGCCGATCACCGGCCGGTGGCCAACACGTCGGCAACGCCCGAGGCGATCCAAGCCGTCGGACCACCTGCCCCACCGCCGATCGCCGCGGTCCCGCCGCCGGCCGCCGAGCCGCCCGCGCCGCCGCCCGAGGCGGCGCCCGCTGTCGACGCCCCCGAGGCGCCGCCGGAGCCGGGCGCATCCGACGAGCAACCTCCCGCCGGCGTCCCGCCGACCGACGTCCCGGCCGCCGTGCCTCCGCCGGTGCAGCCGACCACTCCGCCGGAAGTGCCACCCGGGCAAACCGATCAGGGAACGTTGCGTGACCATTCGCCGCTGCTGACGAAGATCCTCGAGCACGTTCCCGGCCTGCACAAGCCGCCGTCGGAGCAGACACCGGAATCGACGGATCAGGTCGCGCCGCCGACCGACGCCCCGCCGCCCCCACCAGCGGGCTGACCCAACCGATGGATGCCTGGGACGCGATTCGCGCCCGGCGCAACGCGCGCCGCTACCTGCCGGACCCTATTGCAGACGCGGACCTGGACCGTATCGCCGAGGCGGGGTGGCGAGCTCCGTCCGCGTCAAACCACCAGCACTGGGACTTCGTGATCGTCACGGATCGCGACAAGTTGCAGCAGCTGTCCACGGTCTGGAAAGGCGCAGGCCATATCGCTTCGGCGCCGGCCGCGATCGCGTTGGTCGTCCCGCAACCGCCCGACGACCGGACCAGGCTTCTCGACCAGTACGACCTCGGGCAAGCCACGATGGCGATGACGATCGCCGCCACCGACCTCGGCATCGGCACCGGGCACTCGGCGGTCGGCGACCAGCAGAAGGCGCGCGCGATCCTCGGCGTCCCCGAGGACCACATCGTGTCCTACCTTCTCGGGATCGGATATCCCGCCGATCGCCCGCTCACCCCGATCCGCAACCCGGATCGGCGCCCGTTCCCCGAGGTCGTCCATCGCGGGCAATGGTGACGCGCCGGGCAACAGCCAAGCCTGGATGCCGAGGGCGATCGAGATGATCGGCTGATGCACACCGAGACGGCGTTCGTCCTCACCATCCTGGTGCTCTGCTACGCCGTCGTCTCGGGGCTGGTGCGGCGGTGGTACCTGGCGCCGGCCCTGATATTCGTCGGCGCCGGGATGGCCCTGGGGCCGTTCGGGCTCGACTGGGTGAGGATCGACGCAGGCACCGAGGCGTTCACAATCCTGGCCCAGCTGGCGCTCACCGTGATCTTGTTCAACCAAGCGTCAATGCTCGACCTGCGCAACGTCTTCCGCCGCGGTCATCTGACCCTGCGCCTGCTGGCGATCGGGATACCGGTGACAATCGCACTGGGCACCGTGACCGCCGTCCTCGTCTGGCCGGTGCTGCCGCTGTGGGAAGCGGTGTGCATGGCGGTGATCGTCGCTCCGACCGAGGCGGCGCTGATCGCGGCCTTGCTCGAGGATCGCCGCATTCCGGGGCGGGTCAGGCACGCGCTGTCCGCCGAGAGCGGCTTCTACGACGGGTTCGCGTTGGCCGTGCTGTTCGGCGCGCTCGCGTTGGCATCCGAGCATTCCGATCCGACGCCGGCCCGGTGGGCGTGGTTTGCGTTCCGCACCGAATTCGTCTCGCTGGTGGTCGGCGCGGCCATCGGCCTGCTCGGCGCCATCGTCATCTCGCGGTCCCGCGAGCGCGGCTGGATGAGCAGTACCTGGGCACAACTGGCGACCCTCGCGCTGGCGCTGACCTGCTTCGGGGTGGGTGAGCGGTTGCACGCCAGCGGGTTCGTCACCGCGTTCGCCGGTGGTCTGGTGTACGCCATGGTGTCGGCGCCGGGCCCCGACGAGCAGGCGACAACCCAGGTGTCCGACGCCGCCGGGGAGCTGCTCGAACTGCTGGTGTTCGCGATCTTCGGAGGCTTCGCCGTGATACCCGCGTGGCAGCACGCCGGCTGGCGGGTGGTGGTCTTCGCGGCGGTGTCGTTGATCGGCGTGCGGATCGTCGCGGTCGCGATCGCCATGATCCGCAGCGGTCTCTCGGCACGAAGTGTCCTGTTCATGGGTTGGTTCGGCCCGCGCGGAATCGGGACCGTGGTGCTCGGCCTGCTCGTGATCGGCAGGGGCGAAATCCATCAGGGCGCGCTGATCTCACAGGTGGTCGTCGTGACCGTGACCGCAAGCCTGGTCTTGCACAGCCTCACCACGCCGGTGGGAATCAGGCTTGTCGCCCACTCGCCGGATCACGGCGAGACGTCATAGCAGGCCGAGGAGCTGCAGGTTGGCGATGTAGGAGACGATCAGCGGCGCCGACACGTGCGGAATGTCTTTGTCGGGGCCGATTTTCGCGTCCTGCACGGCGGCGCGGAACCGCTCGGTCGGCGCCATCGACCCGCGCAGCGGCTTCTCGGGTTGCCGGTAGTTGTGCAGCAGCGGCAGGAGAGAGTGCTGACGCTGCCGATCCGGCAGGGCGCGCATAGCGGTTTCGAACCGCTGCAGCCACGCGTCGTAATCCGGGATGCGCTGAATCGAGTAGCCCGCGTCGATCAGCCAGTCGACATACTCGTCGAGGCCGATCCCGTCGTCGTACGGGTTCATCACGTGGTAGGTCCGGTATCCGTCGGTCGCCTGAGCGCCCAACGTGGCGATCGCTTCGGCGATGAAATCCACGGGGAGCCCGTCGTAGTGCGAACGCCGGCGCGTGCCCTCGCCGTCTAGTTCGTAGAAGGAGCCGGGTGCGACACCGGTGGCCGCGAGGCTCAGCATCAACCGGGTGAACATGTCCGGCACGTTCAGCTGACCTTTGTACTCGGTGGTGGTCAGGATCATGTCGCAACGGAAGACCGTGATCGGCAGGCCGCACAGGTCGTTGGCCTCGGCCAGCAGCACCTCGCCGCCCCACTTGCTGTTCGAGTAGCCGTTGGCGTAGCTGTCGTCGAGTTTGCGGGTAGGGCTGATGACCCGGATGTCGGCGTCCTCGGTGAACGCCGACGGCTCAATCTGCGCGCCGACACCGATGGTCGACACGTAGCTGAACGGCTTGAGCTTGGCGGTCAGCGCGATGCGGATCAACTCCGCGGTGCCAAGCACGTTCGGGCCGAACAGCTGGCTGTAGGGCAGCAGGTGGTTGACCAGCGCCGCGGGGTCGACGATGAGGTCGACCTCGTCGGCCAGCCGCTGCCACGTCCGCGGGTCGAGGCCGAGGTTCGGTTCACCCTTGTCGCCGGCGATGACCTCCAGGTGGCGGGCGGCCAGCTCCCGGTAATGCGCCAGCAGGGCCGGATCGCCGCTGTCGAACGTGTTGTCGAGACGTCGCCGCGCATCCTCGTCGGACTTGGCCCGCACCAGGCAGATCAGCGTGCCGCCGACCAGGGACAGCCGCTCGAGCCACTCCAGGGCCAGGAACCGGCCGAGGAAGCCGGTCGCTCCGGTCAACAGCACTGTCCGTGCCACACCGTCGGGGCGGGGCAGTGCCGGGGCGGCGGCCAGCGTCGCCTCGTCGATGAACCTGTCCAGGGTCAGGTCGCGGGCCGCCACCTCGGTGGCGTCGCGGCCGTGCACCGACGCGAACGTCGGCCGTTTCGTGCCGGGCCGCCGCTCGGCCTCGATGTAGTCGGCAAGGACCCGCAGATCGGTGGCGGGGCTGACGATGACGCCCACCGGAACGTCGATGTCGAAGATGTCGTGCAGCAGGTTGGCGAAAGTCAACGCCGACAGCGAATCCCCGCCCAAGTCGGTGAAGTGCGCGTCGGGCTGCAGCTCGGCGGCGGCCGCACCCAGCAGGGCGCCCGCCGCGCGGATGATCGTCTCCAGCACCGGCCGGTCGGCACCGCTGTGGCGCAGCGCGCGCAGCTCGCCGGCCTGACCTTCGGCCAGCTCGGTGTAGCGCTGTTCGAGCTCTGGGCCGTAACGCTGGATGAGCTTCGGCCGCGCCAGCTTGCGAATGCCGGTCAGCAGGCCATTCTCGAGCGTGAAAGGCGTTGTCTCGACGATGAAATCGCGCGGGATCTCGTAGGACTGCAGGCCCGCGGCCTTCGCCACGTCCTGCAGCGATTCGCTGATCAGCGGCTTCAGCGACTCCGCGTCGTAGCGGGACAACACGTCTTCGGCGGGAACCACGACCGCCAGCAGATAGGCGCGAGCGCTGTTGCCGTAGACGTAGATCTGGCGGACCATCGGGCTGTCACCGAACACCGCCTCCAATTTCGAGACGGCCACGAACTCGCCCTGGGACAGCTTGAGCACGTTATTGCGCCGGTCCAGATACGCAACCTGATCCGGACCGACTTCGGCCACGATGTCTCCGGTCCGGTAGAAGCCCTCGGGGTCGAACACCTCCGCGGTCACCTCGGGCCGCTTGTAGTAGCCGGGGAACAGGTCGGCCGATTTGACCAGGAGTTCGCCCCGGGGGTGCGGGCGGTCGGTGTGGAAGTAGCCCAGTTCCGGGACGTCGGCCAGCTTGTAGTCGGTCACCGGCGGACGCCGTATCTGGCCGTCGACGAAGACCGCGCCCGCCTCGGTGGAGCCGTAGCCGTCCACCAGATGCAGGTCGAGGAGGTTCTCGACCCACGCCCTCATCTCCGGCGAGATGGGGGCCGAACCTGTCATCGCGGACAGGAACCGCCCGCCGAGCAGGCCCTGCCGCAGCCCGGCCATCACCTCGGCCTCGGCCGCCGCGGGATCAGCACCGTCCGAGGTCCGCCGGTCCAGTTCGCCCTGGAACTCACTGAACAACATGTCCCAGATTCGCGGCACGAAGTTCAACTGTGTGGGCCGCACCAACGCGAGGTCTTCCAACAGCGTCGACAGGTCGCTTCTGGCCACGAAATAGGCCGTGCCCCCGCTGCCGAGCGCGCCATACAGAATGCCGCGCCCCATCATGTGGCTCATCGGCATGAAGCTCAGGATGATCGACGGGCCCGCGCTGTGCTGACCCCAGGTCGCCCTGGTTGACCTGCGCCACGAGTTGGCGACCAGGCGCTCGGGATACATGGCGCCCTTCGGTGCGCCCGTGCTCCCGGAGGTATAGACCAACAGCGTCAACGGATCCTGCTCGCCGGGAACGACGATCGGCGGTGCGGGCAGCTTGGTCCCGCGTTCGAGCGCGTCGGCCAGCGTCTCCACGATCACGGCGCTGCCCGCGTCCGCCAGCCTGGCCTTCGCGGCTTGCAGCGCCTCACGCTGATCGTCGACCTCGGGGTGGTAATCGAACACGACCAACCGCGCCGGCGCATGCCCGTCGAGCACCAGTTCGACCGCGTCGGCCAGGTGGTCGACGCTCGAGGCGAACATGACGGGCTCCGTCTCGGCGATGATCGGCCGCAGCTGCGAGACCGGCGCGCCCGTCTGCAGCGGAACCTCCACCGCCCCAAGGCGAATCAGCGCCACGTCGATGGTCGTGTAGTCGGTGCTGGCGAAACCCAGGACGCACACGCGATCACCGGGCCGCACCGGCTCGCCCGCCAGGGCGGCGGCGACCAGACCCGCGCGGTCCCACAATTCGCGGTAGCTCAGGGTCTCAAACGTGGGCAGCAGTTCCGCCGAGGTGCGGCCGGTGCCCGGGTCCTCGACGAACTGGAGCGCACGGTGCGCGAGTGCGGGCCGGTCCGCGTAGCCCCCGACGACGGTCTGCACGATCTGCGGCAGCCGCAGCCCGGGCCGGTCGATCGCATTGCTGACGGCCTCGTTCGGCCGGGCATCGGCGAACTGCCGGTCCGTGGCGTACAAGTCGGCGACGCGGCGGGCCAGCCGCTCCTCGCGAGTATCAGTCGACATCAGTAATCCTCTGGGGGGTAATCCTCTGTGCGCAGTGACCAGAAGGCGGACGGCCCCACGGGCCGTCCAAAAGAACAACGTTAGTGCATCTACTTTTATTCGAATGAGCCAACGGGTTCGCCGGAGGCGTCAGCCGGGGGGTGGGGCAGCACCCAAGACGCGCTGCAGGTCCGGCTTCATCGACTGAAGCTGTGAACCCCAGTAGCCCCAGCTGTGGGTGCCGGTGGCCGGGAAGTTGAACACGCCGTTGTGCCCGCCCGCCGCGACGTACTTCTGCTGGAAGGCCTGGTTCGTCCTGAGCGTGATGTCCTCGAGGAACTGCGCGCTGAACATCGTGCCCGCATTCGCGGCGCCGTCAGTGTCGAGGTCCGACGGCGCGCCGTTGCCGCAGTAGACCCACACCGCGGTGTCATTGGCCACCAGCGCGCCGATGTTGACCGTGGGGTCATTGCGCTGCCAGGCGGGGTCACTGGCCGGGCCCCACATGTCGGTGGCGTTGTAACCGCCGGCGTCTTTCATCGCGAAACCGATCATCGTGGGCCACAGACCCTGCGAGGGATTCAGGAAGCCCGACAGGGAGCCCGCGAAGATGAACTGTGCCGGGTGCCAGATCGCGAGGGTCAAGGCGGCGCCGCCCGACATCGACAGGCCCACAACGGCGTTGGCGTTCGGATCGATGGCCCTGTTCGCGGCAAGCCAGCCGGGCAGCTCCTGGGTGAGGAAGGTCTCCCACTTGTAGGTGAGGGTGCCCGCTGAGCCCGCCGCCGGCTGGTACCAGTCGGTGTAGAAGCTCGACTGCCCACCGACGGGCATCACCACCGAAAGACCGGAGCGGTAAAACCATTCGAAGGCCTGGGTGTTGATGTCCCAGCCGCTGTAGTCGTCCTGGGCGCGCAAGCCGTCGAGCAGGAAGAGCGCGTGCTGTCCGCCGCCCTGGAATTCGATGCGGATGCTGCGTCCCATCGACGCTGAGGGCACATCCAACTGCTCGACCGGCAGACCCTTTCGGGAGAAAGCCTGCGCGGTGGGCCAAGGCCCGGTGATGCCGATCAGGCCGGGTAGCAGCGCGGCGACCAGGGCGGCGATCGCCAGCCGGCGCGGCCGCGCGCGTCGAATCGCGTCAACGAACGTCACCACCGCAACCAAGCCCCGTCTCTCGCCTGCACTGACACCGGCAAGCTAGCAGCCTGGGCGTCACGATGACGTCGGCCACGCGGGGCCGTAATCACGTTGTTATCGTGTGCATTTGGTGTGGGAGGATCACGTCTCTGGTGGCTGACCGGCGAATTGCGGTACCGTCATCGGCACGACAAGACCGCCGGGAAGGAGAGCATGCACCTGCGTGTACCGTTCTCCGCACTGCCGGTGGCGGCCCTCGTTATTGCCGTCGCCGGATGCGCTTCGACGGTGGCGGGTTCGGCCATCAAGGCGACCAACGCCCCCGCGCCGAACGGGACCAATGCCTCCCAGCCCGATCCCGGCCGCTATCCCGCCAAGCCCGGGACGCCCTACGGCAACGCGAACTCCGCAGACGTCGGTGCGGTCATCGAGGCGCACCGGATGGCCGCCAACATCGTCGTCCCCGACGAAGTCGACCCGGCGCTGACGAAGCCCTCGTGGTTCAACACCGGCACGTTGGGGATGCCGGGCGTGATTTCGATCGACATCCCGCCACCCGGGCCAGAAATCGCTGCCGCTCATCACGTCCTGTTCGGGTTTTCCACGTGCCGCGTGTCGAGTCGACCCGGCGATCAGGAGCTCCTGATCAACGTGGTGTTGCGGTTCCCCGACCCCACCGCCGCCACCGCCGCCGCCACCGAGCTCGCCGCCAACGTGCCACCACCGGTTCCCGGGCACCCGGTCGGAATCCCGAACTACCCTGCGGCGCTGGCGGCGGCGTACGACGCGCAGGACTTCCACGCAGTGGCAAGCTTCGTTCCGCACGGCCCCTTCCTGCTCTACCAATACGCGCAGTCCCCGCAGGGAACCGACTCAGCCGCCCATCTGGTCGCCGCCACGCTGGATCTGCAGATGCCACGCATCGACGCCTTCGAGCCCACCGACCCGGCCCACTTCGGAGACCTGCCAATCGATTCCTCCGGCTTCCTGAATCGGGTGGTACCGCCGGACAAAGGTGCCGAGGGAATGGCCAACTTCGGGGACTATCAGCCGCAAGGCGCGCTGCACTTCGAGGCCGACCCCAACGCGCGGGAGCTCTACGCCGCCGCGGGTGTTGACGCGGTGGCGATACTCCGCACCACCGTGTACCGCGCCCGCGACCCCGCGGGCGCAGCGCGGATGGTCGAGACGGCGGCGTTTGACGCGGGCGCCCAGCCGGGAGCCACGCCGCAAGCCGGCGTTGCCGGTGTGCAATCGGCGAAGTGCTTCGAGTTCGGTCAAACTCGCCCGGACGATTCGCGGGCGCGCTTCCAGTGTTTCGGCAGCGCGGACCGGTACGCGTTCAAGGCGGTGTCTGAGCAGCTGCTCGACGTTCAGCAGCAGATGGCCTCGCAGTATCTGATGCTCACCGGCTGAGCCGGACGTTCACGTTGGCGGACTGGATTTTTGGTGGGCCGGCCCGCTGAACGGCAATCTCGCCTTCGGCATCATCTCCTGCCCCGAGCTGTTGCCCGATCTGTGGGAATTGGCTGACGAGTTTTCCAGCGCACTCGACGAATTACTCGCCTACGTAGACGCATGATTGCGCCGAGCATCGCGGCGCAGGTTTACCGCCGAAACAGGATGGGCAACATGGATGAAAGCGGCGGGCTGGGATAGGTTGCGTCTGCGCCCGTTGTCAGGCGTCAGCTGGAGGCGACCCCGGCGTTAAGCAGCCAGCGTTGGTCCGGCGCTCGCCGCCGGCCATCATCGGTCGACCTCATCTTCAAACGTCGCCATCGCGGCGATCAGCGCCAAGAAGACGCGGTGTGCCGCGGCGAGGTCGCGATCGTGAAGTTCGGCCATCGCCCCGTGCACATTGTCGGCGAGTGGGGTGAAAAAGGCACGCGCGACCTCCACCCCTTGCTCGCTATATCGCAGCATCACCTTGCGCCGGTCACCCGGATGCACATCGCGGCGCACATGACCCGACGCCGTCATGCGGTCGACAAAGTAGGTGATGGCCGAGCCGGACACCTCCATGCGATGGCTCAACTCTCGTGCCGTCAACGGTGATCCGGCCGTCTCGGCCACGAACACCTGGAGCAGGGCCTGGAAGTCGCTGTAAGACACGCCATGTTTCCTGGCGAATGCCCGGCCAATCCGGTCGGAGCGAGCGGTGATGGCACGCATGTCGGCTGTCACCAGCCTTTCGAGCTCCTCGCGGCTCGGTTTGGTCATAGCCTCGGCGTCCTTTTATTAATATTGCCGACCAGCTTATCGTCCCCTTGAATCGGCTTAACCGTTAAATCCCGCAACTATCGCTGTTCATCTCGCCTGGAGGGTGACCGATCTCTCGTTCGCTGTTGGTCCCCGGATCGACTGTGTCGATCGAGGCCCGGTGGGAGAAGGTTTTGCGATCGGGGAGCGGCGGTACGGTGCGATGATGGCCGATCGACCGGCGTGTGTGCGCGACGTCCATGAAATCGCCGCAGCGATGCCGAATGTGACGAGGATCGACGGGCCCAGGGGCAACGCCGTCTACCAGGTCGGCGGCAAGTCGTTCGTGTTCTTCCGCAACCCGCGCCCCGACGCGAAAGACCCGGTGA